>Ga0065711_1044239_pt1 | contig 14216 bp, 9 predicted proteins | sample Hoacrofraction12_FD_59098 | JGI IMG/M metagenome (GOLD analysis project Ga0065711, IMG submission 59098) | Hoatzin crop microbial communities from Cojedes, Venezuela - Epithelial fraction 12 v2 (version 2) | ecosystem: Host-associated > Birds > Digestive system > Esophagus > Crop | place...
TCCTTCTCTGGAGATATTCAAGACCCGCCTGGACAAGGTCCTCTACAGCCTACTGTAGGTGACCCTGCTTCGGCAGGAGGGTTGGACTAGACGACCCACAGAGGTCCCTTCCAACCCCTACCATTCTGTGATTCTGTGAGGCATTTAATTGTGGTGCATGGTGGGACAAGGAAAGGCAACAGGTGGAAGTAAAAGCAAGGGAGGTTCAGACTGGTAGTAAGGAGGAACTTTTTTGCAGTGAGGATGGCCAGTGGAACAGGTTGCCCAAGGAGGTTTTGTAGTCTCCATCCTCAGGAGCTGTCAGACCCTGACTAGATGGAACTCTGAACAATCTGGTCTGACCTCGCAGCTGACCGGATGAGCAGGTGTTTGGAGTAGGTCCCTCCAGAGGTCCCTTGTAACCTGAATTATCCTATGATCTCGCCCAGTTTGTTCTACAGATTGCTAGAGAAATACAGGCCTGCTGTTCCTTATTGTCAGACTGCCAGCAGAGGGTCAGGAGCCTGCTGCGCTAGACGCTGCACAGTCACAGAAGTTATTCTCCCTTCACAATTGATCCACACGTGACTGGAGATCATTCAGTAGGAAACATTGGAATTAGAAGCGTGTGAGTTCAAGTCTCACCTCCCTGCAGGGCAGCAATAGTGCAGCACTGCTTCTATATATCATTAGTCCTATTAAAAGCAGGAGAGCTGCTGACTTGCAGGGTCCAGAAGCATTTGCTGTCACTAGGACACGCTGGTGTGGGTGAGCTCCAGCAGGAGCAGTGCAGGAAATCCAGCAGCGCGTATGTCACGTTACACATCAGAGGCTCTTGGCTCCTTGCGATCTAGAGAGTTGTGAGGAAACTGGGATTTCAGAGTATGAAGATGTGAGGGTGTCTGTGTTAATTGTAATAGGAAATGTCTAGACCTTCTCCTTTTAGTGAGCTGAGGCATCCTCCAAGATAAGCAAAAGGCTTTTAAACTAAAAAAAAACAAGTAAAACTTTATTAAAATAGAAGTGTAAATGTATTGTTACTATTTAAAGTAGGGTTTTTGGGCTTTCCAAACATTAGAAAGTTTATAAACAATTTTCCTCTTTCCCACAGCGTCCTTGCAGGCATGTTGTTGTTTCTGTGCTCATTTTCAGTCAGATTGTTTCCTACCATTCAAAGTCAGTAGTTTTCTTTAATCTCTCAGAAACTGCTTTCTGTCTTCTCTGAGGGCTGACTGCATGCCGCCCCCTTGTTCTTTCTCTCCCAGACTCTGTTTAAGCAAGGGGCTGGGAGCTCACAGTCTTGTTGAACTTGTTGCCTTTCGTTTTTCCTGCTGTGCCCTGTACTCTTGGGAGTGTTGTACCCCTTGACTTGGCTCAGTTGCTGTCAAGAGGAAGGAGAAATCTCCTTGCTCCTTCCAGAGGAGTCCAGCTGACTCTTTTGCCTCGTGAAGAAAATACAGCATCTAATTGGGAACATGCAAATAAAATAGACACTGTTTGTCTTGGAAGGGAAGCTGGTACCCCTTGCTGTTTTCTCTCTAGGAGAAAAGTACTGAGAGAAAAGTATTTAGAAGCAATGTTGAGTAGTGATGGGAATGTTTGCTAATCACCTGACAGCCACAGGCAATGAGGGTGCAGACAAGGTGGCTGAATTAACCTGGTATCTGTCACGTTTGAATCCGTCTCTTCTGCTGGTTTTGGTGACAGCTTTTCATAATGAGCCATCTAATTTGCTAAACCAGCAGAAAACTTTTTTCCTTTTTTTTTTTTTTCCAGATTAGTTTTCTGCTAGATTGAGTTGAATTAGCTCACTGGAAAGCCAACTGAGGCTGCAAAAGCAGGGGAAGATGGACAAGTTATCTTAGCTGTAGTCAGCTCCTGTCTCAGTCCATCTTGTGTGACTGCACCTTAAATGGTTGGAGTGGAAAGGTTCATTATACTTGTGATGTTAAGCAGAGGCTGCTGCAGTCTTCCTGTGGCCTTCATTCCTTCATTGCCGTCATCTGCAACAAGGAGCATAGGATTGGAAAGACACTTGCAAGATCATCTTGTCGTTTCTCCCGATGCAGGATATATTCTGCATTCTTTCATCTTTGCTTAGACTGCAACCTCTTCAGGGCAGAAACCTCTGCCCACGTCAAGGCACTGAGGGCACTGATACTTAGTCGCAGTGACCAGGCTTCACCCACACGCTTTCTGCCCAGTGATTCAGGAGAAATATTTCAGCTCAGGCCTGGGTCTTGCCTGAGTTATATCGTAAGTATAGCCTTGTCTCCAGGTCTGTCTCTGGCCCAGTCGCTTGGATGGACCTTGGACCTACACTGCGGATATCTGATCTCCTGGGCAAACCTACATCATAGTCTTGTTTCCACTCGTTTCTCTGACCCTGTCTCCTGCTGGTCTTGGCTGGACTCCGTGGATGGATCTGATGTATAACCCTTGCCTTGTCTGGGGCTGTCAGCGGAGCCGGCCAGCGGCAACCTGCTCTGGCCAACCCATCTGGATCGTGCGGGACTGCACCCTGGTTGGCGGGGGCACTGCCAGAGCTGTGGTCACCCTCAACTCCCGGCTCGTTCCCCCATGCGGAACAGCCCTGCTCTTGCTGCTCCCTGGCTGTGAAGTGTTTGGCATGTCTGGGTGTTTTTACAGTGCTAGAAGTACAAGGAAGACAACTTGTCTCTCATTGACATCAACTGCCAGTGTACCAATTTATAAGATTTTTACATAATTTTCTGAGCTTTTGAGCTATCACAAGCAGCTGTTCTCCCCAAGGAGTTCAGTATCAATATCCTGCCTCCCTTGAAGCTGATGGGAGCAAAACTTTTTGTCTCTCCTCTGCCTTTTAAAGCTTTGATAGCTGAATGATCCGAGACATATAATCCGTTTTTTCCTTTAGAGAAAAACTGTGACAGCAAGGCATTTTTTTGCCTGTTTGTTGAGAGTGTAGTGCAAATTAATAAGTGTGTGAAGCTAGAAATGGCAAGAGAAAAGAGGAATTAAAGATCACAGAAGCTGGAGGCAGATTTCAAAAGACTCTTGGAGTCTGTTGGAATCACTCCTACCCTGTTAGTGCCTCACTAACAGCAGTGCTTACGTCCTTCTTCCATGATAAGAAGGAAAGAAAAGCTAATTAATTGTGACAGAATCAGGTTCAAACAATCAAAAAAAAAATCTTAAAACCACTGTGACTATAAAAGACTGCATTATCTCTGCTGTAAGAACAGAAAATGTAGATAGTCAGATGGGGAAGCATTGGAGAATCAGCATTCCATTATAACCAGTGAGTTTCAAACCCCTTCTCACCAGTGAATCATTCAGTTCATGCCTGTTACTCTGGTCTGTCCGTGTATCTGTCTGTATTTGCCACCTCAGTTAAATAACAATACAAGATCGGTGTTTTGAGGGTGGCTTAGTTTCAGAGATAAAGCTGTTCTTTGTAGCTGTTGTTTTACATTTAATTGTGTGCTTTTAATGGACGTAATAGAGTGGTAGGTGTGGAACAGGTTGGCTGTCTTTGTATTTAAGATCAAGGCAGCAAGTCTAATGATATATATTTTGTTGTTGTTGTTTTTAGGTCTGATTGGCTCAGTCTTTTCCATCCTACAGTTTTTCTCCTCTCCCCTCACTGGTGCTGTGTCGGACTGCTTGGGCAGAAGGCCTGTCATCTTGATGACAGTGGTATGTGTCTCATGCTGATTTTAGTAATGTCATCTCAATACACAGCTGAAGGCACTGTGGTATTACGGTTAGCACAAAGGATTGGGATGGTGAACGTTCTAGGTCTGACAGTTGTTGGCTGCTTCTTGTCAAGTCACTTCTAAATGCAGGCGCTTAAGTTGAGCTTCCCACATCCAGAAGTGAACACAGAAGGCACCAAAATACCTATCTGTTTCTGGGATTTTCCAAAATCCCTTTCCCCTATGTACGGAAGTGTGACTTCAGATGCTCTGTTTACAAATGTTAGACTTAATCCCTGTATATTTTAGTTCCCCAAGTGACTAATGAGGGCTGATCACTTCATGACCTGTTTCGCAGAGCCTGGGGATTGTTGGTTAGGAAGTGCTATATGGCAGTGTAAGATACATGAACGTGAACACTCTCCAAAAAGTTTTCTCAGTTTCTGGTCAGGGTATGGGGTTCTGATTACAGAAGCAGTGCAGAGCAAGTGCGTACATACATGGTGGAACTTGGCGGCGAATGGCATACAAATCCCTACTAAATAAGCACGTGTGCTTATGATTACGAAATTTAAGGACTAGAACTGTGAATTCTTTTTATTTTGAACTCAGAATTCTCTTGAAGGTGGAAACGAGTGGGATGCACAAAAGTGGTCTTGTACCCAGGACTGATTCAGCTCCCTCTGAACTTTGTTTGCTCTTCTAATTTTATTAGTAATCTCACATTTATATGAAGTTTGTATGGATTTGTTTCTACTTTTTTATAACACTGTCCAGGACATAATTCAGTATCAGTATATTCAGACATTTCTGTTACATGAGGTTTGAAGCAGCTGTTGAAAACAAATAAACAAATGTTTAGCTGGGAAATATGCAGAAATTATATCAACTTTGCTGTTCTTTATGAAGAACCCTTTCTTGCTTCTGCAGATGGGTTTGATAACATCATACGCACTATGGGCTGCCTCTAGGACTTTTGGCGTTTTTCTTCTCTCCAGGATCATAGGTGGAATAAGCAAAGGGAATGTCAGCCTCTCCACAGCTATAATTGCTGACTTGCACTCTCCAAAAGCACGGAGCAAGGGCATGGTGAGTTACACATGGGGTGTATGTTTGGGTTTGCTGGGTAGCTTTTAGTTGATTTCAGGTGCTCAGAATGTCTTCCTTAGGTGTGTGTTCATTGATCAAGTGAAAACATGACTGTACCTACTACCTCACTTCTGAAAAGATGCTAGATCATTTTGCTGGTGAGCTCTCAGACTTCATGTATCAATGACTTTTACTTACAAGTGAAATGTAGATGCCCTTGAGGTGGAAAAACTACCTGTGTAAGTGTTGTAACTGTTACTCCTGCTGATAACTGTGATCCTCATTATAATAGCTGAGAAACCAATTTTGGTGTCTGGAAACCAGTTACAGGACAACCTGTTTTTCTCACCTTCCGAAAGTGTAGAAGCGCAGCAGCACTGCACAGCACAGCGTGCCTCCTGGCTTGCTTGGGTGCTGCACTGGCTTCAGGATCTGAGCTCAGCGGGTAAAGGATGTGGCGTTTGGCTGACTGAGTAGCAAATAGTATGAACAGTTGCTCTGTCCTCTTCCAGAAGGCAGTGGACCAGATGGAAACACCCTGAATTCACAGGCTGAATTTTGCCTGTGAATCAACAGTTAGATCTTTTATCTTGTAAAAACCTTGGGGGCCCAGACTTCTCTTAACAGATTGTTAAAAGCCATTGTGCAGGACAACTGCTTCTTGGGAGGGGAAAGCTTTAGATGTCAGTGATAGCTTATGAATTTTCCAAGCAATTTATTATAGTCCTGGTGAGCCAAAGTATATTTTTATTTATGGAGAGGGATAGCCATACAGCACAGGTAAATAAAATGGGTCAGGTCTTATTTTTAGGGCCTGAGAGCAAGTCACTTAGTACAGCATGGCTCACATCCATATGGCTATACTCTTCTTTTTCAGAGCAGAGTAGGCCCGTTTATTCAGCTTTCTGGGAAGAGAACAGCATCCATCGATGCTATTCCAAAACTGTGATGGGGCAATTCCTGGGAGAATGCTAGCTGGGTAGGCTAAAGCAATACTGGAGACTGTGATGTGACACCTGGGGGTGCCCTGGCCTCGTTTAGTTTGGTGCTATAGATATAGTTAAATAGACTCAGGAAAGCAGGAGGATCGTGTCCTGGGATGACACATTTGGGTCCTGCATACGCAAGTGTACAGCTCTGAATCTCTGTTGAAGAAAATGAGCTGGATCCTGTACTGTTGTATTCTTAAGCAATGTCACTGAGTCTGATGGCTCAAATCACTGCTCTTTTAAGCTTCCATCCAGTGTGTACAGATTCTGCCTCTTTTGCTATGTGCTGATTTCACAGTGAGTTCATAAATCCTATTTAGTACTTGCACTAAATTCAGGTTGTTCTGGGGAGTCTCCCGGCCTGTTTGCTCTATGAGATAAATTTCTAAATACAGAAATTGCCAAGGTGTTTTAGAAGCTATAGGCATTATTATGAATTCCTACCATGGTGCTGTCCTCCCTACTCCAGTTTCACACTACAAAAGTTTATACTATGGCTGAAGGATCTGCTGGCTGAGCAGTCCCTGAGGTAAGAATCATTATTTCCCGTTCCAACTTTCTTTGACTCATAACCACGTTGCAGTTTGTTCCTGCCACTTGCCTGACTAGACAGAAAATAAAATCAGTTATTTGGAAATATTTTTTCCAGTTAATGGTTGTTGCTGTACACTCCCTACGTCCACTGGGTGGTTACATTCTCTATCTGGTTGCATTTCTTTAGGGTAAATGCCAAGAAATCCAAATTGTTTTAGAACTGAGGTACCTGAACAAACTGATGTCTAAATCTACATGTCTGTGCTCATTGTATCACTGCAGGCAATGATTGGCGTTGCTTTCTCCCTTGGTTTTACCCTGGGTCCTATGATCGGAGCTTACCTAGCCATGGAGACAGAGAAGGGAGAAGTCTTCTATCTTCGTTCAGCATTGTTAGCACTCATGTTTGCTGTGGCTGATCTCATTTTCATCTTCTTCCTACTTCCAGAGACACTTCCCAAAGAAAAACGGGTAAATGGACTCTCAGTCTGAAGATTTGTGGTTCTTGCAAAAACGGGGTTTGAGAACTGTTGAAATACTGGAAACAATAAAGAAGAGGCTGAGCCAGTATCTCAGGAATTCAGCTCATTCCTGGAACTAGGATTTGATATTATTACTCAAGCTGGTGTCAAAGTGGTTGCATGATGGTCCCACCTCCTAGCCCAGTGTAACATGAGAAATTCTTTATAGCTAATGTGTCTGCTAAATTGCTGGTTTTGGTGTGTTAGGTTTAAATTTCTCAGAAACTAATGGGAGCCTAGGAGGAAGAGGGTAAATTTTAAATTATGATCACTATGGCTCCCTGGGGATGACTTTCAGCTAACTGTAAAAGTAAATGCATCAGAGACTGGTCATTTAGCCAGTATATGTTAGAAATTTTCTGAACCATTATCTTGTCTTTGCTTGATTATTTTGAACACTCAGGTAGTAAATGACTCTTATCCTTGAGCTGTGCTGTCTTCCACAGATACAAAATATCTACACGTGCTAAAATTCCATGACTGTTTGGATTTGTGGGGCCAAACATCTATTAATATTATGATTTAATATTATGTGATCAGACACCGTCCAAGATATATCTGATTAAAAGTCTCTTGGAGCAGTCTCCTTTGGTAGTGTAGGAGAGAATGAATTCAGCCCTAGATATCTGGGTGAAACACTCGATTTGAGGCCTTCAGATGGGTTGGATCTTTCCTGTCATCCCTTGTTTCTAAGCAGCACTCAGCTGTTCAAGCGTGCTTGGTTTCTGGATAGCCAAACCCGTTTGACACTGAGAATTGTTCAGGAAACTTTTGGCTGCAATGCTCCTGCAGGGGCAAAACTTTAGACCTTCCCAGAGTGTTTCCCAGCAGTCTGTGTCCCATGTGAAATTGGTTGCTCACGTTATCTTCCCAAGCACTACAGCTATTTTATTTTTTTTAACAGCTCTTCCATGTGTCATCTGTTCCCCTTTCCTATTTGGCTGTTTCTAAGCATTCTGGATAAAATCCTGTTCTTTGTTAGAGCTGCACACTCTGGGATGGTGGCAACATACTGACGTAGGGATGTGCTGTAGAGCGAATCTGTATTCTATAAACAATTCCACCTTTGCTGTAGATGGATAAATGGCTTCAGTGCCTTTGAGGACTGTATGATGACTGAGTACCTCCCTTCCCCTTCTATTAACCTCGCAAGAGTTCTTCTGATAAGCTAGTCTGTGCTAGCCAGCGTGACTGAGTTTTGGTAAGAAAATGAACACTCTGTCCCTGCTTTTTGGGGCTCTGTCTCTACGCATAAGTGGGTATTGCGTGAGGTGGATTAATAGGGGCCTCTCAGGGTCAGGTCCCAGTCGTGCAAAACACATGGGGTTTTATTGTTGATGAGATAGTGGTTTGTCAGGCGTTGGAGCTTCTTGGGGTTGGTATCAATGCTTTTGTGCTGTCTCCTTTCAGCCCACATCTGGGCCATGGCCTCATGTCGTTTGTGTGTTCCAGGGTATTTGTAATTTCACTTATTAGGCTGGTTTGCTCTTTTCTTGGATAATTCATCCAACTTTGTGAGTGGGAGGGGAGCAGTTTTATTTGCCCCTGGATGACAGAGGAAAGGCAGGTATGTTGGCTGCCTTTCTGGAGCTTGGCTGGGCTGAGCTGGAGCAGGTGCTCCCAAAGTAGAGGAATGGATGCGTTGGAAGGACAAAGCTGTAAAAAGAAGGGAAATGATAATGATAACCGGTAGGAGGATGTGCCAGTGGGATTAGACATCTGTTTCCTTGAAATATGCTGTGTTCTCATCATACTCTTGTTTCTCTATCAGTCCTCTTTTCACGGGAAAGAAGATGAAGTATTTCACATTCATTCTTGTTGGAATTAATTTGTAGAAAGGGGAAGGTGGAGGGGGACAGGGGAGAAAAGGAGGAGTTTTCATCCAAAGAGAACAGAATTTTTGCTATCCTTCTTGCCCTTATTTTCAACCGGTCCACAAGTTTATCAGGTGAAGAGTGACCAGAGAACTGTACCTTTCACCTGTCAGAGACACTGGTCTTATGTGAGGCAGCCATAACAGCTGCTGCTGGAACCTGCTTGGGAGAAGGGAGGAATAGAAAGGTCTCTAGCGGATTCTGTCCCCTTTAAGAGCTTTTGAGTTAATTTTTAGCTAAGCTAGTCATGGGCAAGGCTGCCTAGCTGGAGGGAGGGTCTTGCAACCTTTTTTTTCTGGTGCCCAGCTAATCATGTAAGGACTATGTAGGGCTGTGCAGCATCACTGGCAGACTTACAGAATAACAAGGCTTTTGCTCTATGCATACAAAACAGTGTCTGATTTGAAGGGTAAGGCTGGAGCTAGGAAGGTCTGGGCTGCATTGCAGATTTGGACTGACTCTGCGCCTTCAAGACATGTTACTTAGTCTCCCTGCATTAGAGGAAAACAGAGTGAATAAAGACGGTGTGAAAAATGTCTTCCAATCAAGGTGACTTTTAGGGTGATCGTGAAATAAAACTGAGCAATTATGGAGTAATAAATCATAAGCATAGAAATTAAACACAACTTAGATGTTGCAGATTTTGAACCTGCAAAGAATCTGAACTCCAAGCAGCTGGTGACATTGACTGAAATTGGCAGCGTATACTTTCTTATTTGAGGGTGGTGAAACACTTTTGTCAGTTTTAGGACAATGTTTTCATTATCGATCAGTGGATGAAGTCACTTCTAGACCACTGCTCCTAGGGCAAAGATAGAAGAAATGAAATTTGCATGCACGCACACACAGAGATTTAGAAAAATCTAATAAATATATATATATTTCATAAAACACTTAAGATTTTAAGCATATACATGCATAATGTATGTCCTCAGGACCAAACTAAAATCAGCCTTGGTAGTACAAAGCAGCTTGGCATCCTGTCTGACATGGATAATAATTCAAACCAGGTACAAACTACAGGTTTTTTATTAGTGGCAAACATGCTTGCAGAGTGTTGCTTGTTACCAGCTTGTTCTCTGTGCTGTAGTACAAACACCATCAGGCCAACAAATGCAGGAACTGAGGATTGCTACAAGCCAGCTTCAGGAAATCCTCTTACAGACCTTTTAAAAGCATGAGGAAACTTCTTGGGAGAGTCTGTTTACGCTCTGCAATACCTGCAGTGGAAGGGGAAATAAATATCCCAGTCTGTTCTGTGTGGATCAGCAGCTTTATGGCTTTATACAAAACCAACCTGGTATGTTGAACTGGTTGCTGTTGTGAGGCTAATGGGCTCCAGAGCTCTGCTGTTGGATACTCAGAAGCTCTGACTATGAAAACAAGACAGGGGTTATATTAATACCATATTGAAGGTTGATTTGTTTACAGCTTTATTAAATCCAGTCCATATGAGTCCTCAGGTCATGCACCAAGATTAAGCTCCACTGATAACTTGACCTTTAATCTCTGCTCTCAAGGGGGTAATAGCTCCCTCCCTCTCTATCCGGCAGGAGAAGGAAGCTCATCAGATGAAGTCTGTGCAGTGCTTTGAAGAAGTGAAATATTAAGTACGGTTATTCAGGATTCTTGAGTCTGTCTCATCTCTTCCTGTCACTGTCATGTAAAGGGACAGTCTAAATTCTCCTACTTTAAAAAGAATCGTTTCCGTAAGAATTTAGACATTATTTCTTCTTTAGTACTTTCTTTAATTTTCTATACCTTAGAATAAAAAAGAAACAAAAAATCAAATTCACTATAGATCAAAGAATAAACATCTCCTCAGCTCCTGTTGATAAGGAGCAGGTAGAGTGCCACTAAGTGCGTAATTCGGTTGACATGTAGAGTACAAGGACGAGAAGTGCCACAAAATAAATTTTCGTCTTCAAAGAGCCACATAATGTGGCTGGGCAGAATGTATCTAGAAATCTTTCTAAAATCTTTCCAAGGAATCTCTTTAAAAATTCTGTTTTCCTTTTCTTCCCCAGGAGGTGTCACTGGCTGGCTAAAAGAACAACCAGTACAAAACAAACCGTTGTTTCATGTGCTACACGTACTGTTCTCTGTTCTCGCACCTGTAGCACACAAGCAAATCCCCAGCTTCCCATGAGCGTGCAGAAAGATGTGCCATTATTTTCCCAGTAAATGTTCACTGGAGATGAGGGATGATGCGAGAAGTGAACCAAATAAAGCCACCTTCAGGGCTGTGGGGGATGAGCCTCTTCTGCTTTTTAAGAACCCAGGGACGAGCCTGTTTTCTGTCTTCAGTGAAAGCTGCTATCAGTGCTCTACCTTCTGGTTGTAGTGGTGGAAACAGTTCTGTGACCAGAAAGTCTGGGATGTTATTGGGGTTCACTCAAACTCCAATGCCAGTTGCCTTGTTTCGTCTCAGATAATTTGTGTAGGTGTAGAAGTACGTTTGGTTGTTACTGTCAATTCCTTGCTGTAGTTATTACATCAGGTTTTTAAACAAACCTCTCTTTCTCATCAGGTCTCTTCTGTGACGTCTGGATTTCAGGCAGCAGTTGACTTGCTCAGTCCTTTGGCTTTATTTCAGTTCTCTGCCGTCACCCGAGGAAAGGAATCCCCTTCAGGGGAGAGTAAGTGTTAGCTGGCTTTATATAGTAGTATTTTATGTCTTTTTGTATGTTGTGTTAGTTTCTAAGTGAAAACTTTACTCAGACCATTTCAGAAGTCATTCTGTGGCATGTCTGGTGTGGGCATTTAAAATGAGCATCTGAGGTGAGAACTTTTCCCTGTGCAGTTGATAAGTGTTCCTCTATTGTTGTTGTTGCATTCTCAAGCTATGCTTGAAAAACACCACTGTATTTATATTTTTTTTTCCTTGGTGTTTGTTTGTTTTTTGTTTGTTTAGATCTTCAGAATCTCAAAATCTTGGGCCTGGCTTATTTCCTGTACCTCTTCCTGTTTTCCGGCTTGGAGTATACACTGAGTTTTCTCACTCACCAGAGATTCCAGTTCAGCAGGTATAGCAAGCGTAAAAGATGAATGTTGTATATTTTGTCTAGGATATTTCCCGAAATCTTGATTTAAGGTCTCTTCATTTATTTTGAAGAGAGGCTTTAAGAGATTGGTAAAAACGGTCTGAAAGCAACCACTGCATTCAGTGATACTTGGGCTTTGTGGGAAGAATTTATGAAAATACAGGCATGCTGTTTATCATGAAAGGAAATACTCATTGAATCTACAACTTCTAATAACTAGAGAAAATAAATACACAAGATTAAAGCTTCTGAAATATGTATTGGTGGGCTAGTTATATTGAATTTAATAGAGCCTTTTCTCCTCTAGCCCAGAAGTGCTCCACAGTATCAGGACAAATCCTGAAGCTCAAAAAAATCAAAGAACGGAGGGATAGCTATGTGGTTGTATTTGCTCGTCAGAATTCTGCATTGCATGCGGTGTACAGTCATTACATCATAGAGTTTGATGTCCTTTAGTCAAACACTAGAGGAGAAGGAGAACAGAGTCCACTAACAGCAGCTCAGCTTGAAATACTTTTGCTGCCAGCTCCCAGGAAGATTTCTAGCCCGGAACATGATCTTGCATCTTGATTCCTTATGTGTGTGTCCTTCGCTTTGAGTAATTCTCAGGGGTTTGTCTCATCTTGCCCTGTCTGTCTGTCGTTACACTTGTGGCTTAACTAATGTCTGTGCATCAAGAAAAGGTTTTCTAGTCTATGAAGTTTGCTTCTGCATAGTCCTTTCAGGATAGCCATGTAGTGAGATATACAAATTTACGCCAACAGTACAGGCTGTGTGACAACCAAGCTTGTTAATGGAGGTCAAAACTTTTAGTTGAGAATATCCACATAGTTTAGTAGATAAGAGAGGCGAAAGGGAAATTTGAAGAAATATTTAAGGGTGGAGGGAGTGATGTTGCAAGCTTCCCGGTGCGGTACATGATCCCCACCATGCCAGTGCCTGTGTTGTGCCTTGGTGACCTTAATCAGACCCTGCATGGGTGGTGGCAATGGTGGTGAGAAAGCAAAACACTTGTTCCTTGGAAACCAACAGCTCCTGTGCATATGGCACAGACTTCATGGCACAGGGTAATTAACGTGTTGACTTTTTGTGGGCCACCCTAGAAACAACTAAGCTACATCACAGCAGTCGAGAGATGACTGCAGCCTTTGCCAGCAGCCGTCCCATCTCTGTGTGAAACCTCAGAGGTTTATCTTCTTGCTGTCTGCCTGCCATGGAAACGAATGTCAGCATATTAAGAACTTCGCACTGCTCATGCGATCACCAAAAAGCATTTTCTCTCGCTGCTTCAGGAAGGGGTCTGCACGGAACCTGTGAATCCCAGGGTGGAATGCTCTGTGCGTGACTCCATAATCTGTGCTTTTGCCTCCCTTCTAGCATGCAGCAGGGCAAGATGTTTTTCTTTATTGGAATAACAATGGCTGTGATCCAGGGATGTTATGCTCGCCGAATCAAGCCAGGAAATGAAATCAGAGCTGTAAAAAGGGTAAAAAATTTTTTTTTTCATTTTCTTTTCCCCCACAAATCTGATACGTTAATTTTCAGTCTGAAGTGCAATGAAAGGTAGTTGGAGGCTATGACTCTATTTGTCAAATCAAAACAAACTTCTGTCTCATTAATCCAGCTCAATGGCTTCTCAAGACCCTGGTTGTTGGGCATTTATCAGTCTAGCTAAACTCTGTAACATCAGAGCCCTTTCTTCCTGCATCAGCTACAATATTATTGAAATGTTGAATAGTTCACATGTAACTGCAGTAGGGAATGAGAACAGTGTGTCTGTCTGTGCAAGCTAGGTAAAATGCTGTGAAGATTATGCTTTGTTCCAGTGATTTCTCTTGCAGTGCAGACATTGGAACTACTAAAGCTGCTTCAGAGCTGATCTCTGACTCTCCTTCTGGCCAATTGTTTTCAGGGACGTGATTGGGCTGGCCATCTCTGTGCTTGGCAGGCTTTCCTTAGAGTATATTTCACTGGTGGGCAGTGGGAGACAGATTCTCCTCCAATCTTTGATTTGTCATCATCAGTATTACAGGTAACAATGGCATGTACCAGTGTTCAGACAGAAGTTCTGCTGATGGAAGCGTACATGTCTGTTGTTTTGCTTGCCTCTTTCTTCATAGAGATGATGCTGCTGCTCTGCTGGGATGACAGGGAACAGTTCCCTACAGCTTATACAGCTGTGGCACAGGTAGATGTGTTCTGTCACTTATGTTTATGCGTAGAGCTAAACAAAGCAGGTTTCGAGTGTTTCTGATCTTTTGTTGGCTCCTTCTTAATAGGTAGGCTTGGACTGTTAAAGCCTCCATCTGTTTATTATACATGTTTGTTATACTCTCTCTGGAGAGAGTCCAGCGGAGGGCTACAAAGATGATAAGGGGGCTGGAGCATCTCTCCTACGAGGAGAGGCTGAGGGAGCTGGGCTTGTTCAGCCTGAAGAAGAGAAGGCTGCAAGGGGACCTAATGTATACTTACAAATATGTGAAGGGTGGGTGTCAGGAAGATGGGGCCA
>Ga0065711_1044240_pt1 | contig 14216 bp, 8 predicted proteins | sample Hoacrofraction12_FD_59098 | JGI IMG/M metagenome (GOLD analysis project Ga0065711, IMG submission 59098) | Hoatzin crop microbial communities from Cojedes, Venezuela - Epithelial fraction 12 v2 (version 2) | ecosystem: Host-associated > Birds > Digestive system > Esophagus > Crop | place...
TCAAGACCCGCCTGGACAAGTTCCTGTGCAGCCTGCTGTAGGTGACCCTGCTTCGGCAGGGTGGTTGGACTAGATGACCCACAGAGGTCCCTTCCAACCCCTACTATTCTGTGATTCTGTGATTCTGTGATTCTGTGAATGTGTACATGCTACAAATACTGTATTACCAAGGATCAGTCAGCTTCTTCTTGGCCAAGTTTTGGGCAAGACCCAGTATTATTCCTTTTCTCTGAGAATTTCTCCCAAACTGAAACTCCAAATGACATATAATAGTTTATTTTAAATCCTGATAAATTTAAATGTGAAACATCGAATTAGATATTCAAGATTCAGGAAGCTCTGGGATTTGCCAGCAATAAACTTCCAGGCAACTCTGGTGTGAGAAATTTAGGTACTGGTGGGAGAAATTTAGGTACTAGTGATAAAATGTGTCATGTCTGATTTCATCTTCTGAAAACATTATCTGAGTCTGGATATGTAGGCACTCTATAATTGGTGGAGCAAGGTGCAAAATCCTAGATACTTAATGCTTTCCATTGTTTGAAGGAAGCCTGGATGACTGGGCACCTAGCGTGACTGATTGTGAAATGTTAGATGGGAACAACCAGAATTCAAATGCTGGTAGGGGTGGCTGAAATTGATGTGGAGAGTTCTTGAAGATAATAGATTCTGGTATTCAGTACCAGATCCTATTACTGCAGAAATTATCAATGTTTCCCCAAGTTTATATAAGATGTATGTGGCAGCTTCACTTAAATTTCTTTTGAAGGTATTTTTCCTCTATTAATACCATCTATAATTTAAGTGATAATAATGCTTCTTTTTAAATTGAAAATGTATAGTCTGGTGGTCAGCATGTTGCGCATCTTCCTCAGAACTTAATCTGCTGGGTATGCAAGATTTTTCAGTTCCCAGTCTAAAGAGCTTGTTTCATTTAGTTCATGCAGACTGATGAATTTGAATTTGGAGTTTCCTGTTACAATGCAGTAGCCTTCAACATGCCCAGAGGTGACACTTCCAGTTCTCTTTCACTTTTATTGAAGCAAGTCAGATTTATGACTTCTTTATTTTCAGTGATGTTAAAAGTAAACAATTTCTATCCTCCTGTAATCTTCTTTTCATGCATTTTCAAACTGAAACAATCAAGCTCCTATACAAGACAAAACTGTGAATCAGTTATTATGAAGAGAGTGTTAATTTTCTCTGCATTAGTTACCTTAGATTTCTGTAGAATACTTTACAAAATGTATGTTACTGCAATTTTCTTTAGGGATGTCATAAAGGAGAAGCATCATCACAGACGACATCTCTGTAAGGAATGTTTTTTATCACAGGGTAGTTAAGTTTTCTAGAAATTGAAGGTTTAAAGTAGCCAACAGGATGCAAGACTTTGCTTTGCTTACATTCAGGCAGAGATTTCTTACCAGACAGGTACATGATATTCATAGTTTCACTGAAGTAAGTTAAGTCAGTAGTTTCAAAATGGTATCAACATATTTAGAGAGTATAGTGAAAGATGAGTCAGTGCTTCACGGTGTATTCTGACATGGATATTACTTTGTCTGCTGTGCTTTTCACTTTCACAGAATCATAAATCACGGAATCACAGAACGGTATGGGTTGGAAGGGACCTCTGTGGGTCATCTAGTCCAACCACCCTGCAAAGCAGGGTCACCTACAGCAGGCTGCATAGGAACTTGTCCAGGTGGGTCTTGAATATCTCCAGAGAAGGAGACTCCACAGCCTTCCTGGGCAGCCTGTTCCAGGGCTCCATCACCCTCAGAGGAAAGAAGTTCTTCCTCATGTTCAGACGGAACTTCCTCTGCCTCAGTTTGTGCCCATTGCCCCTTGTCCTGTCGCTGGGCGCCAATGAAAAGAGTTCAGCCCCATTCTCCTGACACCCACCCTTCAGACATTTATAGCCATTTATAAGGTCCCCCTGCAGCCTTCTCTTTTCCAGGCTAAACAAGCTCACCTCCCTCAGCGTCTCCTTGTAGGAGAGATGCTCCGGTCCCCTCATCATCCTCCAGTAGCTCTCTCCAGTAGCTCTTCATCATTCTTGAAGTGGGGAGCCCAGAACTGGACACAGTACTCCAGATGAGGCCTCACTAGGGCAGTGTAGAGGGGAAGGAGAACCTCCCTCGACCTCCTGGCCACACTCCTCTTGATGCACCCCAGGATCCCATTAGCTTTCTTGGCAGCCAGGGCACACTGCTGGCTCATGGTTAACCTCTCGTCCACCAGGACACCCAGGTCCCTCTCTACAGGTGTGCTTTCCAGCAGGTTCGTCCCAAGCCTGTACTGGTGCATGGGGTTGTTCCTCCCTAGATGCAGGACCCTGCACTTGCCCTTGTTGAACCTCATCAGGTTCCTCTCTGACCAACTTTCCAGCCTGTCCAGGTCATGCTGCATGGCAGCACAACCTTCTGGTGTATCTACCACTCCTCCCAGTTTTGTGTCTTCAGCCAACTTGCTGAGGGTACATTCTAAGTCTTCATCCAGGTCATTGATGAATAAGTTAAACAAGACCGGGCCCAGTACTGACCCCTGGGGGACACCACTATTTACCAGCCTCCAGCTAGACTCAGGGCCGCTGATGACAACCCTCACTGGCATTTGTTCTTGATTGATCTCTTGTTCTGTGCAACTTGATTCATCATGGTCAGTGATCCAAGCGCACGAAAGATTCACCCCAAAACAAAAAATACTTTGTAGTTTATGACATTTATTTCCCTTTAGATTCAAGACAATTAATTCCTCCAGAGAGCAGAAAACTTATGGAGTATAGAAATTCTGGCATTTGAGAGAGCAAGTACAATTCTGTGTCTGCATTCTCTCATGGAAGAATACAGATAATGTGTTACAAATCATAGAATCATAGAATCGTAGAATCATAGGTTGGAAAAGACCTTTATCATCAAGTCCATCCATCCGTCCAACACCACCATGCCTACTAAAAGCCACATCTACTTGTGTTTTAAACACCTCCAGGGGTGGGGACTCAACCACCTCCCTGGGCAGCCTATTCCAATGTCTGACCACTCTTTCAGTAGAGATATTTTTCCTAATATCTAACCTAAACCTCCCCTGAAGCAACTTGAGGGCATTGCCTCTCGTCCTATCACTAAAAGATGAATTACCTAAATAGTGACAAAAAATAATTTGTCTAAGGGAATGGGTTGTGGAAACGAATTTATTTCTGCCCTGACAGTAAGTACCACTTTACACTACATACTAAATTACCGGAAAGAAGTATAGACCTAGATCAAAAACAATTTTCTTTTTAAGGAAAATTCCCTTTTTAAAATACTTTTCTGTCTTGGATAAATATATTCCAGCCTGTCTTGATGTCACCGTACATTTATTTATTATGATACCTACCCTCTACATTAAAATTTGATCTTCCACAAGCAGAATGGCTCTGTAATGTGTATTTCTCTCTAAACTTGCAGTAGAGATCCAGTGTTTCCAACACAGTTTTCAGTGAAAAGAACTGGAGTAGTGTTATGACCGTAGATACTTTGAGGAATCTGAAATTAAAACTATACAGTCAGCTATTATTAGGTCCAAGTAATGAATATAGAGCTCCCAAGTCGCCGGACAGAGTGTTCTCCCCAAGAGTACCTTTCCTCTCTCAAAATGGGAGTCCAATTTTCACATCATCAAATCTAGAAATTGTGATATTTGATAAATGCTGTCTGATGCCTTTTAAGTTATCTGCTGTAAGACAAAGTGGCATTTGAAACAATTAAAGAGACAAATGAAGTGAGTACTTTGCATAAGAGACAGAAGATACGTGATTCAAACTATCTAGTGCCTGACTACAGTAAATGAGTTAAACAATTTACTTTCCTGTAAACAAGTGGTGGAGTCTTCTGGTGCAATATGAGTAAACAGTTAGTGCTCCTGTGTCAGAGCTGAACGTGTGGTGAATACCTGAGGTAAGGGAGCCCAAATCATGCACCGGCTCATTCCTAGACTTTCATTACCTCACTTCTTTGTCCATGCTTCTCTCTGTCTAAGTATATTCAGATGACTAGGGGACAGGAGCATCTATCCTGTGAGGAAAGACTGAGGGAGCTGGGCTTGTTCAGCCTGAAGAAGAGCAGGCTGAGAGGGGACCTTACAAACGCCTACAAATATGTGAAGGGTGGGTGTCAGGAGGATGGGGCCAGACACTTTTCAGTGGTGCACAGCAACAGGACAAGGGGCAATGGGCACAAACTGAAGCAGAGGAAGTTCCAGCTGAACCTGAGGAAGAACTTCTTCACTTTGAGGGTGATGGAGCCCTGGAACAGGCTGCCCAGGAAGGTGGTGGAGTCTCCTTCTCTTGAGATATTCAAGACCCACCTGGACAAGTTCCTATGCAGCCTGCTGTAGGTGACCCTGTTTTGGCAGGGGGGTTGGACTAGATGACCCACAGAGGTCCCTTCCAACCCCTAACATTCTGTAATTCTGTGCTTCTGTGATATTCAGGTTAAACAGATAAATCTTGTCAGATATTTTCTATTGTGCAAAGAAGAAGCATTTTCTCTTTACTTTTCAATAGCTGTGTCTTATTACGATGCTTATGTCACTGCAATATGGGGTAGCTCTTGTCAGGTTCTTTTGCCTCATACTTTTGCCTCATACTGCATCTCTAATGCTTTCTAAGAATTAACACCATCTGCTTATTTTCTTCATGTGTGTGTTTGTGCAGAGCTGTTCATGGTTTTTATTCACAAACATCAAATTTTCTGCAAGTCTTGTGAGAGTTATTTATTGAAACAAATAAGGGTGGAAGAGGGAATGTGCTTAATGTGACAGCTCTGGAGCAGGCATGAATTTGTGCAGTTCTATTAGTGACACTACAGACCAACTTCTGCTCCCCCTGACCTATACTGTGGTTAGCACTAAAACTTCACAGGCTTCTGCAGGAAGCACTATTTAGTCAGATGTAAAAGGATACTTCACCAGGTGACTAAAAGTTCAAAACCAGAATGATATGATGTCATGCCTGTTATTTTCTTACATATGATAACCTCTGAAAAGTAATATCCTTAGCCATACCAGAGAGATCGAACGTATAGATTCAGGTTTCTGTATGATGACCTATGTTTGATGGTATGGCTGTATCTGAAGATATGTTTTCTCTATTTGAATTCCCAAAGATAGATCAGTACTGTCAGCGTCCCAGGTTGCAGTTTGCCCTTCTGTCTGCCAATGAACACTGCTGACTAATAAGGAGCCTGATGTCAACCAGAACCCCCAGAATACTTTCTACAGGGCTGCTCTCATAGAATCATAGAATCACGAAGGAAAAGATCATCTAAGATCATCAAGTCCAACTGTCAACCCATTACCATCATGTTTTCTAAAGCAACTCATTTCCCAGTTTATACCTTTGTCTAGAATTCCTCTGTCCCAGGTGCAGAATCTAGCATTTATTCTTGTTAAATTTTGTGCCTTTGATGATCATCCAATGCTCCAGTCTGTCTAGATCCCTCCTCAAGGCCTCTCATCCCTTGAGAGAGTCAGTCAAGAAGAATCTTCTCATAGCGCCAAGAATTCAGTCTCTATTCCTACATTAGACTCCGTCTTAAAATTAAGTAATAAAAATTGAATGGATGTAAGTTGCAATTTGCTGAATTTCTTGCTCTACAGCAGCTACAGGACCAATCATAGGGTTTTTCCTAACTTGTTTTCTATATATATTCCTGGCAAATCATATCAGACCCTGACATTTAGTGCGTATCCAGGGTTCAGGAAGAAACATGGAAAAGCTGAGGCTCTCTAAAATGGCAGTAGCATTAAGAAAGGTACCAACATTTATTCTTGACTCTTGTCAGCAGACAAACCTACTTAGCAAAAAGATTGCCTGAAAGAGATCCGGTGTGTGTGCTGTAGAGTGACGACACAGGTTTCCAGAAGGCTCCAGAGAAGAGAAATGCAAGCCACCTAGACTTTGCAAGCCCCTAGACTCAAAGCAGAAGAAGCTTGCAGCAAATACTGTTTAAAAGCACTCTGATACAGCTACAAAATGTGGAGAACACTAAAGTCAAGAAAGTCCTTTTATGAGATAGAGATTACTACTGTCAAGTCTCTTGAAAAGTATAAAAATATCCTAAAGCCCTATTTCTGATAAATAATGTACATTTCAAAATTGATACACAGTTTCCCCAAAAACAGCTCTCTACAGAAATCAATTCAGTAATTTCAAAATTCATAAAAGTACACAGTGCACAACAAAAATGACAACAGCAAGGAATAGCTCATAGAGGATTCACTCCCTTTTCTATGTAAGGTACAGTTACATTTATTTTTTTACAATATTTAATAATTGATCCCTATACATATCACATATAGGTAAACCCAGTAAGCAGTGTGGAAGAATGGGATTAATCAATTTATATATGGTTTTGGCTGAATATAAGTAAACTTACGTAGGTCTCTTAAATCCAAGCCTATTCCTCTTTGTGTGGGATTATTATTCAAGAGACAGTTTCAAATTACTAGGCTCTGACATATAATGTATGAAGTTACAATGTGAATACACGAAGAATTTGTTCTGTGATGTACCAGAGCTATCAGGGAATACCAAGACTGTCCTAGCTGAAAAGAATTAAGCTAACCAGATTTTACGCATTTCATTCCCTGAATGTTTCTTGGATGGTTCTTCAGTGTACACCGAATGTAAATTGTGCCTCTGTCTCACTTTGGGGTAGTGGAGATGCACCCGAAGGAAGAATATTGAGACATTTTTCTCAGGCAGAAATGGTACCTGCTGTTGACTCTTCCACGTGGGATGTCTAATTCAAGCAATTTGAAATAAACTGAAAGATTCCTTTGATTTCAAGGGACTTTGTAATTAAGTAATCAAAAGAGCACTGCTATTTTTTTCCTGTGAGTGTTCAGAGTTGGTAAGGCATGACTTCTAAAATCCTTCCTAAGCATGTCCTTTGCTGAGGTAGACCTGAGTTTATGAATCACCAGAGGACTTAGCTGACAACAAATTTTAGGTCCAGTTACTTCTGAGAAGGTCCAGAAAGAGCTATGTTTGAACAGATATATTAAAGAGGAAACTGAACAAAAAAACTTCAAAAAAACAAAAAAAAGTATTGGGATGGACTTTTCTCCACACAATTGAGATAGCGTTTGGAAAGTCAAAATATTGGGCAGCACCTTTTGAAGTGGCATTCAAACCTAAATTCTCTGAAAATTGAGGTGGTGACTCCTACTTAAGTTTATAAACCATTAGTACTTTGTGGGAATAAACACATGAGCTCTCATGTTTATTCAGAAATGTGCTTTGTGCTCTATGTATAAATACATGTTCATACACAGCTTGTATATTTACTGAGAACTAATCATCAGACCAAGAGCTAAATAAAATCCGACTTTTGATCTCTTGCTCAATGGGACCGTCAAAGGTGATTCTACAGACTTTAATGAATAAAGAAGAGATTCTCAACTAGGGAATGGATTTGGAGAGGGAATCTGTCAGTGAAAACAATGGGTTGGTTCAAACCTTCTTTGTTAAAACATCTCAACATCTAAACTTAGAAAAAATGCAACTCCATATTTAAAGACAGTGATAGTTATCCAAAGATAGTAAGAAAGTAAAAAGGTACCTACAGTACTGTACTCAACACAACAAATGAAATAAAAATCAAACAAGATAAACTTTTGCTTTGCTAGCTGATTATCTCTATATTTCAGAGCATGGTTTGAAGGTATATTTGACAGCTGATTTTGTACGAATCCTTTCTCTATGTTGCAAGGTAAGGGACACATTAGCTAATCACTGATATATTTAATAAGTAATCATTAAAAAACTGGAATCACATTTCTGTAAATAAAATGGTCATTGACAGCTATTACTGTGCGCTCAGGACAAGCTTATCCTTCTTAAAAATAAATCTGCTCTGTGTGAGCCATGAACAATCGTTATTTTCAGGGGATTTCAAGCCTCTGTTGGAGGGAAAGCCTCTGTAACACTCCATAGAGAGTTAATAGAGGAAAAGACTTTGATTAACAAGAAAACCTACAGCTAAAGTGGAACTACATTAATTGACAATGAAGAACTCTTGAAACCAAGAAAAAACAATAATTTCCTTCCTTGTGACTTACTCATGCTTTTCTTCCTAATGAGATATGCCATGGCCACAGTCTATTCCTATGATTCAGGTTTATCAGAGTTGAAAATGACTCCTGTAAAAATCAAAGATTTATTAATTGCTTTTCCACAAAGCTTTTGTCTCTGACAAACATTTTAATGATGTCTAGACATCTCTTGATCAAACTCTGCTTAAAACTCAGATTTTTCGGTATGAAAGTACAAATATTTTGTTTCTTTTTTTTCAGAAGGCCAGAGGGTGACATTACACTTTCTACTTAGTATCTTGTCTTCTCACTTATTGTTTTATCTTCTCATTGATAATTTAGCTTTCTGAGAGGAATTTATTGTCTTCTCTCATGGATAACCTGTACAGAGGACATTAACATTCTGACTAGTATCTGGGACTTTTTTGCCCAGAGCAGAACTGTGGACAGATGTAAGCTCCTGGTATTTAAAAGCAGGTTTACAGATGTTGTTGATTGGTACTGAAGACTTCCATAGTGTGCTTGCAGTATACAGATCTATCGAAACAGTGCCTGAGCGGTCTCGTTGTCTTCAGGTGCCTAAATAATTTCTATGTCTTTTAAATTTCATGTTTCTTTTGCAATGTCTTCACTTTGCATATTGGAGTGAAGATACACAGCAGAGGCTATATTTAACTGGCAATACTTCTGTGTTGTCTTCACTTTTCCAGAGTCATTATTTCTCTAACTTTGTTTTCAACTAAACTGTGGATAACGATGAATTAATAATAACAGAAAATATCACAGTAATTGTTCAATGGACACATCCGTAAGACTCCGGAACAATGCTCAGGAACTAGGCTGTAGAATTTATAATCAGTTGTCTCTAAAATGAATGTGATCATATAATGCTGCCTTTTTGAGCAAGATGTTGAATCAGACTTCTTCCTGAGATGCCTTCCAAACAGAATGATTATATGATTTTATAATTCTATATATAGCCTGTCTAGGCAAAACTGGGCCACATACCTAATATACCGTGTCCAAAGACTGATAATGAGATTTTAGGAATCTAGTTTGTCCTAGCCAGTATGTTTTGCTGCTAGACGATCATCTCTGTGTTCTCTTTGCATGTACCTTTTACAGTGAAGATTCTTCACATGCATTAAAAATATGCACCTCACTTACCTTGTGGGAGAGAAAGTAAAATGAATGTATGAAAATCTGTCTGTGGATTTTACAGGTCTCAAGAGGAATGTGTTGCATATTTTGGTAGAAGAGTTTTAGGAAGGAACCAGGAAATCTCTTGCAATGGTCTTTAAATGCTTTTTTAAAACACACAGGTGCATTAAACATATATATTTTTAAAAAATCAAATGTAACTTATACGAATCATCTTAGCTGACTCATTTTTTGGAAGATATGTGCACAGTTAAAATTTCCTGATATTGCAAGTGAGTAAAAATGTCTCTGTTTTCAATCATTTCATCAGTCACCCTCAAAATCAGCAATTTCTTTATATTCCAGAAAATGGCTTTTCTTATATATCTTTTGATTTTTTTAGCTATCTTTTCATGTGTATCCTAAAATGTAACTACATATCTCACATTTTCATGTCTTGACGGTCTACAACTCTGCAATTATCTTCAACTTGTGTAGCTTAGTAGGCCGGATAATTTTACATCTTTGATGTAGCATAGCTTGCCTGGTAATGAAAATGGTCATGTAGTTCTTAATAACAAGATCAAAACCTGGAAGGATCAGACAGGAATAAATTTTAAAAAGATTGTTTTTATTCTATAGCCTTATCAATCTTTCACAATCTTTTATACTTTCTGAGATATTCTGGTGCATCACTAACCCAAATTAATAATGTGTTAAGACAGGGACAAACTATAATTGCACATTGAGACGTACCTGAGCAGAAAATGTAGAGTAGATAAGCTCACAGAAAACAGAGTTCTTCTCCGAGTACAGAAGGAATATGTTTATTTTGTTCACTCAGAAAGGAGAAATTCACTTCTTATGGGAGGAGAGGGAAAGAAGAAATCCCAGCTATGTGCATCACACAGATCAGCTCAGCTATCCCAGCACAGTGCAGATACTGCCTGACCAATCGAATAGCCAACAACTGTCTCTCGTTGCCTTTCCCAGATAGCTGATCATTAGGAACAGTAACCACTGCATATGCTGGTGTGCATTTGGACTGAGTAACTCTTATTTCTTAATTTACTTCTTGCACTTCGCTGCTTACACTGCGAGAACTCCAGAGTGGAATATTTTCAGCTTGGGCACTTTTCCAAGACACATGCCATCTATCTTTGCATATGCTAAAGTGCTAATACTCAGGGAAAATCTTTCCTTATTTTGTCTTTTCATTGCTTTGTTTTTCTGTTTTGTCTTCTCCTCAAAGTATAGCACACTATTTTTGCTGCAATTCAGATAACCCTGGATTTCAATCGCATCAATAGCATACACAATAAAACTGACAGACAAATGTTGAGCCATCAGACATAACACGGCCAACAATTCTACATATGTCAATTAATTGGATCAATCTGATCACCTGTAGAATGGTCCTATATATCTTTTTTCCATTGACAGATGTGCTGCATTTTGACGGAGCAATGATGAAATGTAAAATGAATCAACATTGCCATATATCATCTCGTCTCACTATTTTAAATATTGAGGATATTCATCAAAAGACTTGCAATGTTGTCATATATTTTGTCATTTATTTATCACTGGTGTTCTTAAAGACATAGTTGAGATTGGAATATAGTTTCCACAATGAGGTTTATGGCCCAGATGAGTTTGCATGAACTCTGATACCTAAAACTGACACATACTCGGTTCCTGATGTACGATATAATATTGTTGGCATTAAAAATCTGTTATTTCCTCATTATTTCCACCTGAAATTCAGTTTATCTCTTACTATGCACCCTGTGTTTTCCTGTTCTTAGGTTGTAGGGTCCCTGAAGAAGAAAGCGGGATTTATGTTCATTATTTCTGAAACTCTAGTCAAAAGGAGCCATCTTTCAGATTAGAAGTCATCTTACTTCTTTCCTGAAAAGCAAATGTTATTAATAAAGGAAGATTATATAAAGAATACACACGTATTCACGTAAACACACTCATGAGATTATCAGGGAGAGAAAAACACTTAGCTCATTATACTGTTCATGGAGCCCAGTGGAAAGCTATCACTGGTATCTGTATGAACACATTCATATAAATGTCTGTTCTGCATATGGCCTAATTCACCTACCTCACAGCATTCGAAGATCCCCATATGTTTCTTGAATTGTCAACAAACACCACTCCAGTCATTCCATTGAAAAGTTAAGCTGCTTTATTGTACTGAATAGCTAAATCATCAGATTTGCAGGGAATTGTGTACTCTGGAAGGTGTTTTACCGACTTTAGGCTAATCCTCCAAGTTTATTGTCTCCTCAAGTGGCCAACAAACCAAAAACATGCCTGGATTTTTCTTTATCTGTGAATTTGTGCATCATGGTCTCTAGTATGTCTGTAGATAAATATGAAATATTTTAGTATAAAAATTGTTAAATACTTATGAAATGTTAGTCTTATAAACACCAATGATATGATTACCTTAAACAAAATAGCATGCAGAAATATAATTTTCTTAACTCAGAGAGTTCTTTATTTTGAAATGTATTTCAGCATTTAAGTGAGCATAAATAAACTGAAGTGGGAAAAGCAATCACTGCAAGGATCATGTACCTATCTTCTATAAATGCTTCAAGAGGCGCAGTGCTATCAGATCTGATGATGCCAAGCATTCTTTCTGATATTATGTCTTGTTATTTAATTCATATGTTACACCGAGTAAAAAGGCATCATTTAGTAATGGGAGCTAAGAAAAGATTTCTTATCTACAAAAGAAGTTCACTTTAGCTGGAAATGCTGTAGCAATGGAAAAAAGAGTAATGTACATGAGAAAGACCTTTCTGAATATGGAGTTCACCCTGAAAAGACTGGGTTCTTATTTGTCAGTATACATGTCTTCCATTTTTGTCCAGTCCAGTGTTTAATCCTTGACAATAATGACCTTAAAATGAAAAGTCTGTTATGATCCTGTTTTCAGTGACTCCAAATTATCTTATAAACTTTCTTATGGAATGAGACTCTCTGTACTTCAGAGGAAACTCTCTAAAACACTTAAACATGGTGTCAACTATAAGTGTATGTCTAAATCCTACTCAAAATAATTTCCTTAATGCGTGCTTGAATACTTACATAATTATATTTTTTAACAGTTTTGTTGAGTAGTCTCTATAGCAAAAACTCTGTGAAGGATTAGGCCTTGCCAAGGTACAAAATTGGCCCATAATTCATCCAATTTTAAATTTGTACCACATGTTTATGTTAATGTTGTTCAGATATGATGTCTGGAGGACAAATAAATTTATTCTTTCAGTAAGAATGTTGCAGAAAGTCACCTAAAATGTTTATTTTTTTAACATTTCAGTTTTGTGTTGGCAGCTTTAAACTCGTTTGCTCTACCAGTGTTCCGTTCAGTTTTAACTCTTTCTAACCTTTCCAACTTGAACAACTCCATCAGTACTGGCAATAGTTATATCTCTATTTTGCAGCAAAGAATAAGACAGAAATGAAAGGAACTGTTGCCTCACCAATCTCTTGTTGACACTATCGCCTCCATCATAGTATAGGAACCTGATCATTCTAAATTCATGTCAGAGCTTATATACATAGATATTTTTCTCCTTTTGCAATTTCCTATGACAAGAAAAAGCCTCTCTAAAGGTAAATATCTGTATTATGTTTATAAGAAATTGTAAACAAGACAGGCCTTCTGTAATCAGACTACTGTGCGAAAATCAGTCATTCTGGTTCTTGCAGGTTTGTCTGAACCTTCAGTTCCAGTGAATTTACCTGTACATTCCCCCATTAAATATCACTGTTTTTATCAAAGATGTTGCTAATTGTTTTGCACTAGAGTAATTCCTAGGAAGGATTAGGACTATGTTGTGCAAAGACCCCTACCTGCAAAAGAAACCAAAGAAGTATTACCTAAATAGTAGACAAGGTACAATCAGCAGGTGAAGGAGAAAATATGTCAACAAGAAGACTGTAAGGCTAAGCATAATAAGCAGTGGTGATACTCCAGCAGCCATTATCCTGTTGCTCTCAGGAGATTTCTAAAGCTAGTGTTATGGCAATATTTTAAAAATGAGTAATTGAAAGGAACAGTATAAATGGCTCTTTGCACAGGATTTTATCCATTTGGAATTCTCTTGCCTTCAAACGTGCAAAATGTAGCTGTTTATTACTAGCCTAATCTATTAACCTTTACACCCAATGGAGAGAGTTGGAATTCCAGGATGTGAGCCAGCAGATCTTATTAGTGAAACCGAGTGGTATCATATATATGAGCTACTTGTTTCACTATACTTTATGTGAAGTCCTTGTGATAAGCCTTGGGTGCCCTCTAGGATTAGTCAAATAAATTGCCTCTCTTTTGTATCACAGCCCAGAAAGCAGTGGTCAGAAATGCAATATCTCCTTAGGAAGCAAGATTTTTACTCTTGGATACATTGCCTAAATAGGAACACATGACATCAGTACATTCAAGAGTCAACCAGGAGTTGGTACTGAATTCAAACAAAAGTGACTCAAAAAAGTCACATTCAGGAAACTGAAACACAGAGGCCAGGAAAATGCGCTAAATCTTTTCCGGCTTTGCTAGGAGAACCCAATAACCACAGAAAAATGTCCAACAGGTGGTGAAAACACAATGAATGACACATTTTCCAAAATTGGTTAAATCACAGAATCACAGAATCACAAAATGGTAGGGGTTGGAAGGGACCTCTGTGGGTCATCTAGTCCAACCACCCTGCCGAAGCAGGGTCACCTACAGCAGGCTGCACAGGACCTTGTCCAGGTGGGTCTAAATATCTCCAGAGAAGGAGACTCCACAACATCCCTGGGCAGCCTGTTCCAGTGCTCCGTCACCCTCAGAGGGAACAAGTTCTTCCTCACGTTCAGACAGAACTTCCTGTGCCTCAGTTTGTGCCCATTGCCCCTTGTCCTGTCGCTGGGCACCACTGAAAAGAGCTTGGCCCCATCCTCCTGACACCCACCCTTCAGATATTTGTAAG
>Ga0065711_1044241_pt1 | contig 14216 bp, 9 predicted proteins | sample Hoacrofraction12_FD_59098 | JGI IMG/M metagenome (GOLD analysis project Ga0065711, IMG submission 59098) | Hoatzin crop microbial communities from Cojedes, Venezuela - Epithelial fraction 12 v2 (version 2) | ecosystem: Host-associated > Birds > Digestive system > Esophagus > Crop | place...
CCGCCTGGACAAGGTCCTGTGCAGCCTGCTGTAGGTGACCCTGCTTCGGCGGGGGGGTTGGACTAGATGACCCACAGAGGTCCCTTCCAACCCCTACTATTCTGTGATTCTGTGATTCTGTGAGTATTTCTGGTTTCTCATATTCAGCTAATGAGGACGTGTGCAGGAGCTGGGAGGGAGCACAGCCAAACAGATAGGCAAACTGCCACAGATGTCATGCTCAGTTTATAAACGAGGGTTGACCATGGGGAGGAAGCTCTCAGCTCTTCTCGTTTCCATGAGTTCAAATACCCTCTTGTCCAGGAGTTCGAGCTTTTTCAGGAGTTCCGCAAAAATCCATGAGTTTGTTGTTCCATGATCGTTGCTTGGGGACTGACTGCAAATTGGTCATTGGGTGGTGAAAAAAAATGTATTGTGTATAGTTCCTTTTGCATATTCATTAATATCAGTAGTAGTAGCAGTAATAGTAATATTTCCTTTGTTGTCTTATTAAACTGTCTTTATCTCAACCCACAAATTTCCCCTTTTGTATTTTTCTACTCCCCATCCCGTTGGGGGCAAGGGGAGGGGTGAGCAAGCGGATGTCTGGTGCATAGTTACCAGCTGCCGGGTTAAACTACGACAGATGTGTTTCTCCAGGTTTTTCTAGTTTACGTAGACTAGTTTCTTTGAGTAGGAAAAGACATAATTTGCAAATAACTTTGAAATTCCCCAACGTCTTCCAGAGAGGAGAAATGCAACCTAATGTTGAACAGTGTAAATATTTACATTCTCTTTCTGGGATAGCTCCATTACCCACTTTTTTGAAGTATCTGTCTATTCCTTGGGCAGTGTTTTCTGGATGGATTTAAAAACGAAGTTTGGAGAACATTGTAACTTTAGTAAGAAGAATTAGGAGGAAATGGTAAGGTATGAATCTGAAAGTATCCAGAGATACCAAGGGCAGTCATTATTCAACTGCTGAAATTCAACAGTAAAGTAAAAACTGCAACTTTTTACAGCCAGAAGAACTTTTATTCCATGAATTAGAAGTAAATTAATTTGCTATTATCACTGGTTATCTGTTATTTTTAAATAAAGTAGTGGCTTGCTTGCCATCTTTGAAGGAAGAATTTTACTAATGAACTATAGTGAAAAATCAACTGATACCACAGAGTGAAGTCTAAGTGCAGGAAGCATTGCAAAATCAGTGTTGTGTGTTTACCTAGGTGCATTAATGGCATTGCCATGCTGAAATCAGCAGTAAAAATGTCATTGAATTCAACTGGAAAAGAAGTAGGGCCTTAGATGATAATAACTGCTTTTGCTGTACTTAAATGCATGTTATTTAACAACTTGTTATAGTCATTGCCATGAAGCTACAGCAGTAATTCTTCTCCACTTACTGTGTTTCGGAATTCAAAGTTTCATATTAAATCTTCTCAGAAAGTTCAGACACCCACTTGTCAGATACCATCAGATACTAATAAATACTTCACGACCAGGAGATCCAAACCATGCTTGTGGCTGACTGTACCACTGGGGTTTTTTCCACAGAATTTTTAAACTATGTTTTTGGTAGTCTGTACCAAAGAAAAAGATGGACTGCAGGTTTTCAGTTTTGCAGTGGTAAAGGACGCATTAGTGGAGGATGATAAACAATGAATTAGCTGATAGGGTAAGACAAAAGCAGAAGAAGATGGCTTGGGGAGTAGAGGAAGAATGCAGTCAGCTACATGCCAGTCACCTTAGAAGTGAGGCATGGGGTTCTTCTTTGAGCATAGATCATTGTCCAGAGGGTAAGCATGTGTGTCAGTGATTGTTTAGTAAAGACAAAGCATGCTTTGGTGTGTACTGTTTTCTTTTCTTTAGGGTGTAGGCCTTTTCCTGTTTTATTTCTTGTAGCAGAAAAGTCTAATTATGGTTTCTATAAAAGGAAATATATGTTGCACTAAGATATAATGTATTGGTTCAATATTTTATTGGCTTCCTGATACTGGTTATTGACATTCCAAAGAGGAAAGTACCCCAGTTGTTTCAAATAGGAAACTACTTTCATTTTAATAAATAATTTTTAGGCTATATGTCAATGGTAATGAATAATAAACTCCCAAATTGCTTTTCTGAGGAAAATAAACATATTTCTCTTTTCTGATTTTTATACACACATATATAGATTTATGTATGCGTCATAGGTTACACCTGTTTTGTGGATTTGACAAAATGTTTATCCACTATTTTTTTCAGATAGTACTAGTGAAGATATATCTTACTCTAACGTAGTTCTTCCCAGTGCCTCAGGAGGGTTTTCAGAAGTGCCTCCAAGCTTTACATTGCTGTAGTTTTATCACTGAAGTGTTACATTCAGCGTAGGTGTGCGGCTGCGTACACAGTGGAAAACAGATGAAGGAAGAATGTAAAATGTATTTTAGTGTTTCTTCGTGAAAGAAGTTAGCTTTAAAGTTTATGTAATTGAAAACCATTATGTTCTAGAGAATATATTACTTTTGCATGGTCAGAGATGGCATATCGTTCTACATATCAAATAACAAAGAAAATGCCGTTTTCCAGCTAATTGTTCGTATTTCTTTGAGAATGAAGAAATTTTTGTCATAAATCTGAGAGAAACTTAGGTGAGGTTTTGCATGTTCAGCTCAGTTGGAAGGCAAGTTCAGTTCCAATAGGAACTGCTCACAAAAAGATTATGAACAAATTTAATGCATCTTAAAGGAATCACAGTTGCTGAGAATGAGTAAAATAAAACATACAGTAAGCTAAGTGCATGTCACGCTTTCTCACTTTTTGTCATTGCTGTGTAGTTGTGAGCCTCTTTCTATCTTGTTTGGCAGAATTATAGTGCAGGAATATGCTTTTGTGGAACATTTTTGTATCACTGTGAGTATTGATTGAAAGAGGGACTTGCTCTTTGTCAAAGGGTATTTCAAAATCCCTTATGCAAGGCAGCAGGCGAAGAAAGCCTTATCGGCATGTTAATGGATTTGGAAGATTGAGGGAGATCATCAAGGTACACAGAGCTGTAAGAATTGTTGAATCAATGCTACAGTATTTTCTAGTTAACAGATTTAAGCTGAGTCACTGAAGTCTGACAGAAAAAGCTCCTGGCAAAGATGGATGTCAGATACTTCATCAGGTCTCATGGGTTCTGGGGAATAAAAATAGACCAGTGAAGTAAGGGCCAAGTCCCAGTTTTGAAAAAATTATATATAGGAGTTGGGATGGCAGAATAAGTAAAAATACTTGATTTGAAATGCTTCCTGCTTTTGGAGTAATTTATGGGCAGTATTTTGGAGATCAGTATGACGAGTAAGCTTACAAATGCTTAAACAAGGAATTCTTAAACTTTCCTGCTATTAAAATTGCTTCTTAATAGTTAATTGGTTATAAACATATCCATTCCCATTCACTAATAAATGAACTGACTGTCCTTCCTGTTTGGTATCATCGACCTTCCTGACTTCTCATTCCCTTCCAGGAAACCACCCTTTCTTCCCGTTATTGCTTGTGCAGATCATCCTCTCTTGGACGTGGTTATCCGGACTAGTCTCTTATCCTTCTTGCAGGGTCATGGATGGAATCATGAAGTCCTGATTTTCTTTTACTGAGACCACCCTTACCTCCCTTTCGTATTGCAAATAAACCTTATGGGAGCTAGCATAACTGCTTAGATAAAAAACTAGTCACAGATAGGACTTCAATACCTCTCTAGCTTGAAATGATCAGGGATTATCGTGTCGCTGAGTGGAAATAATGAATATCATAAACAGACAGCAAAACTGAAATGACAGAATCTCCCATGCTGCGATTGTCTTATTTTAGCTGAACTCAAGTATGAAATAATATTACTGTGGTTAAAGTTATATTTACTTATCCTGATTATTTATTCATTTATTTTAATTTCAAAGGGTTTGTGTAACTTCTGTATATATCATTATTCTTCTATAACACAGCTGGACTTCAGTTCTAAATGGAAACTAGTTGTTTATAAGTTTGTGAGTAAATAACCATCTTTCCTACCACAACAGAGCATTGTAACCTGCAGAGAGACTCAGGCAGACAGAACTCTTACAAGACTGTAAAAGTTATGGAACATTTTTCTATGTCAAGTATGAAGACATGTTTTTTTCTTAAATGGGCAGTTGTTTCATTTTTTAACTGTTAAGTAGCTACTGCATTGAAGTGCTCCAGCTTCCTATTGGGGAGTATTTTATGGCAACTCATACTGTGCTTGGTAAACTTTTAGATTTGACAGTAAGCCAGTGTTTTTCTATGATAACTTTAACTTACTCTTTAAAACTACACAGTTCACCTCTACTGGTGTTTTGAGCCCATTGCAGTAGATGTTGTCTGAACCTGGATATGGAAGGTAGGATAGTCATCAGGCACAATGACATAACTCAAAAATGCCCTGAGGAGGAGCCGAAATAATGGGTCATCTTCTCTGGGCGATAATGGCAGGGGCTCTGATGTGCCACTGATGTGCTGCTGAGATCTGCATGGGATAGGGGAAAGGACAAAATGGTGCTGCCTAGAGAAGCCTCCAGCTGAGGAAGCCAGAATTTGTGCGATAGCTTTGCTGCATGCAGCATGGGGACCATGTTGGGCATGCGAAACCAGACTACATCTATTCCCAAGTAAACCTCTGTAATTGTGTCTATTAGAAATCTGAGGAGCCTCAGCACCAGCTACTTCAGTCTATTCTCTGCTTCTCTTGCACTGAATTATTTGCTAGTGTAGAGGTACCTGCTGGACACAATTCAGATCCCCATGGACTCGGCTACTGACTGCAGCTGTTGACTTAGTATTTAAAAAACTCCTTGAAATATTGTTAAGGTATTTCACCTAAGATTCTGGACTATATACGCAACTCTCACTTCACTGATGAATCATATGCTTCTTTTATATTCTGATATGTATATTCAAGACAAATTTATTTCATATCTAGTATATTCTATCATTCGTATCTCTTTTGCAGAAATACTTAAGAAGGTGCAAGAAGTATCCACATACTAGAAATAAGTAGAGAAAAGAAAAACCATACTAGTCTGTAAGGGAGCAGAGAGATATACTGAACAGGACACGACATGCAGCTCTGGACACTGATATTAGAAAGTGGTAAATAAAGTAGTAACTCAGCAAAAAGCAAAAGTATAGGGAAAACTGATCGACAGAGAAAGCTGAATAATAAAAATGCAAAGGATAAAAAGTGCTTGATTTAGATTATCCAATCAAGGTAACAAATTGCATAGTGAATAAAAGTAAGAAAGGTAAAATAGATTCATTATTGGTTGATCTGATAAAAATATTTTGGAAACAGCAGCTAAAGATTCTGTCATGTGGAGTCTGTATTTCTGTGTATTTGGAGAGGAGTACATAATGTAATCATGAGCCAAGTTAGGGAAAACTAGCTTTTAGATTTGGAGAATGTGTTCCTCTTCTTGTGATGCTAGTTGCCATAGTTGCTATGGTTGCAGCTGACAAACACTGACTATGTGCTTCTAAAGGAAACTGATGTTTTTATTCTGTATGGAAAAAGGGAATTTACTTTGTCCTGTCACCAAGACAATTCTTGGGTCCGGCTTTTTGGTTTGTCACTGCCCTGTGTTAATTGAAATGCAGAGCAGTTTTGCAGAATTTCTCTCAAGACACTGTATCTCCTTTTAGAAAAACTGAACAAAGTTGGAAAAAAGTATAGTCAAATTTTTGAACAAATTCAGCTTAAAAGCAATGGTTGAAATCCTAATTCCATTAAGTTCCTTAACTTTAGTAGAACCAGGATTTCACACTGTGTCTCATATTTACAGCAAATAGTTAAGAAACAGGCATTGGCTGGTTTTAGCTGTGCATAAAGTACTTTTTTTGGTTTTTATGTAGGAAGATTTGGCTCACAATACCAACTTCATTATCTCTTTATATTCCAACCTCATCTCTGTCACACTTTTTTTTCTGTAGTGAGCTAGAGACTGCTCACTTTCTTCCCAGGGGTCTGTTTTCATCATTAAATCCAGCTTTATTGATGGTTTAAGCAATCCAACTTACAGTTGACTTGCGTATCCAAATGACATAGCACTTCAGTCTTGTGGAAGTTGTGTATTGCAAAGACTATTCCACACACTTTACAGTGCAGTAGCCACAGCTGCTGTTCACCCTTCTTTCCACTAAACATTCTGTATACTCTAGCTAAACATTTTTCAAAGGAACAGGGGTCCAGGAGAAGCAAGCAAATCTTTTAGCCAATAACATGGTTATGAATTCCAAAAACATCTAGAAGGGTAAACCAAAAAGTAGAAATGCAAGATAGATGTCTCCAGACCTTTTGATTTGCAGTGTCATAGCTGCAGTCAGAAAAGGCTTCCTTTAATGTCAGTAGATAGTGGAAATGATCTCAGGCTTTCCAGCTGGACACCCCACCACGACCACCAGATAATAAGTTTTAAACACCATGCAAGAAAAGATTTCTGGGTGTACCATGGAACGGAAGTCTCAGTACTCCGATAGTCATTTGGGTCACCTTGACAAATGCGAATTTCTGTAGTGAGAATGATCTGTGAGAAAATGAACATGCTTCATGTAGGCATATAGAACTGTAGGATCAATTGAACTCTCAAAATTAATCAATTATCAAGACATTACCCATCAAAAGCCCAAATTTTTACAGACAAAAAAGTAAATAAATGGATTTTACGTGAATGCACTATCATCTTCTACCTTGTAAGGTATAATAGTCTAAAATTTGATCTGTGATTCCTACTAAAATTGCTGTTGTCCTTCTAAATGTCACAGGCATTTAACACATTAGATAATTGTTGTGGAACCATTTGTGTTTTTGTACATAAAAGATGGTGCTGGGATGAATGAAAAGAATTCCTATAGCTTTCTTATTTTATGATTCACTTCTACTTTATTTCAGTAGGTGGGATTTAGAGGTTTTGTACATATATACACCTTTCATATTATGTTGAACTGCAGTGCTAGCTGACGTATTTGCCTTGATAACACAAAGGAGATAAAAATTTAAAAGTCATGCGTGACAAGATTACCTAATATCCCTTCCAAATTACCTGCCTTTCTTTTTAGTTCAATATGCATACCTCTGTGAACTTGGTTTTATTATTCTTACCTTTAAGAAACATTAGCGAATGTTATTTGTTTGTTTGTGATTCCACAGTGTCACTAACATTCTTTCAAAGTGTATGGAGAAATACTGAAAACATATATTGTCATTTCCAGCTCATAGCTGTGCTCTTCTTATTGTTCTGAATCATTTAATTTGTTATTTCTTTTGTTTCTTGCTTTATAAATAGCTTCATAATAACAATAATACTCTGGACCCCCTGCTTTTAAGTTGTACTTGATTTTTAGCAAAGATGTTGCCATTCTTTTAGTCTTCTACCTTTTTTTTTTTTCATTTTTGTTTGTTTTACTTTCTTTTACTGTGGAAGGCCCCAGACCTCTGCTGTTTATACGTAATTGTACAAAATGGTGTTAATGAGCATGAGAGAGTCATGTTCCCGAGTCACAGCTATAAATAATTATGGTTATCTTTAATGATATTGTATTACTACAACTACTTTGTCATGGTTAGGATTGCAGACATGCTTAGTAACAATGGTAGGACAAAATATTTCTTAGCTCCTTCTGTAAGTCCTTTCTTCAGGACTATGTAAACATTTTACACTGGAAAAGAAGTCAGCAGAGCTAAGTTGTGTAGAGGAAAGGAACATTTGTTACCAGTGAGAACTGATAGGAAGTTACTGCTTTGCATGGTAAAAGGACCCATAGCAAACTTGCTGAAGGTGCACTCTGCCCATTATCCAGATCATTAATGAAGATGTTAAACAGCATTCAACCTAGTATTGACTCATGGGGTACACTGGTAGTAACTGGCCTCCAACTTGACTTTGTGCTACTGATCAATTACCACTGGGACCAACATTCAGCCGGTTTTCAATCCACCTCACTGTCTGCTTATCCAGCCCATAGTTCTACAGCTTCTTCATGAGGTTCTTACAGGAGCCAGTGTCAAAAGCCTTACTTAGGCTACTGAGGTAGACAATATCTACTGCTCTCCCATTATCTACCAGGCCAGTCATTTCGTCACAGAAGTTTCTCAAGTTGGTCAAGCATCACTTGCCTGTAGTCAATCCATGCTGACTAGTCCTAATGACTTTCTTGTCCTTGGAAGTAGTTTCCAGAATTAGCTGCTCCATCACCTTCCCAGGGATCAAGGTAAGGCTGACCAGCTGGCAGTTCCCTGGGTCTCCCTTGGAGATAGGAGTGAATTTGTTTTACTCCAGGCACTTCTCCCAGTCACCATGATGGATGAAAGATTATTGAAAGTGGCCTTGCAGTGACATCAGCCAGCTCCCTCAGCACTCGTGTGCATCCCATCAGGGCTCATGGACTTACATAAGTCCATTTTGCTCAAGTATTCACTGACCAGATCCTCTTCCTCTAGGTGTATGTCTTTCTTGCTCCAGAGTTTCTCCCTGTTCTCTGCGGCCTGGGATTCCTGAAGGCCGGTCTTGCTCATGAAGACCTAGCTGAAGAAGGTATTTGTCCTGTCCCATGACCCCAGGCACCTTGCTCATCCATCCTGTTCATGACTCCCTCACAGCATCACAGATGACTCTCTCCCTTCATTATTCCTAGCTGAAAGCTCTGCTTACTAGGTCAGCCATCCAATTCTCAAACATAGCTTTGCCCCAGTTGGTGAGGATCTCATCTCTCCTGAGCAGACGCTGATCTCTAAACTTGGTCTCATGGTTGTGGAACCCAAAACTCTGCTGCCAACACCAGCTCCACAGCCAATTATTGACCTGTACTATCAGTGCCATTCTCCTCGTACCCTTTTCTCTCACCAGCAGTAGTGAGGACACCGCCTTGCCCTTGACTGCTACCCCCACATCTCTGTAGTGACTTTTGATACTCTACAGGTAGCCTGTGGCAGTATCACTGATGGCCACACAGAAGAACAACAAGGAGTAGCAGTCAGAGGGTTAAGCAAGCTTCGACAGTCCCTCCACAACATCCTGCATCCAGCCCCTGGCAGGCAGCAAATCTCTCGATGATAGGTCAGTAGATGGGTGCCTCTGTCCCCCACAGCAGGGAGTTGCCCCTTACAGTCACTCACCACATCTTCCTAGTGGTCTTGCATGGTTTCAAGTCAGGTGGCCCAGATCCTTTATTTGAAAGCACATCTGGCTTCACTTCCACTTTGAGGGTGGTGAACGTGCTTTGTGGTTGTAAGCCCTAAGAAGGGGCAGGAGCCTTCCCATTGGAGCCAGAAGTCATGAGCTTCCATCCTTCACCTCCAGAGGCTGCACTTACCTTAACACTAAGGGTAGACACTGCCTGCATCTCCACTGCAGGTGCAGTCTGGGGCTGTTCAAGCTGTTGCATCTTGGAGGAGATCCTGCGTACCTCCCGTCCATCTTCTATCTGCTCACTTTCTCTGTAACTCCTCCACTTGGCAGCCCAAGACAGCACTGCTCCTGCAGGACAGAGGGCCACCGATCCTGGCATCAGAGAGAGGTGCCAGGTGCTCCCTGCAGCCTGGGGCTTGGAGGGCTGCATCCACCATCTGAAGCTCTGTTTGTGTGGAAGCTTTTACTCTAAGCATTAAGACGTCTCTCTTGTCCTGTAATATCAAGGACCATTTGAACATGCCCTGTTATTAAATATCTTGGATTAAGATCCAAAATAATTAAAATGAAGATCCCCATCTTTCAAGTTCCTGTTTCATCACCTCCTTGCAAATAATGCTATGGGCAACACATGATGAGGTCTTTGCAGTCTCTGATGTGCTACAAGGTCTGTGGATGGGATTTAGTGCTTTGAAGCGCTCATTGTCAGTACACTCTTGCTGAATTTTCTGTAGGTTGTGGCCAGTATTGTATTCAAGTTGACAGTGGAAATTTGCAAAATTAACAACCACGTAGCTCGGCAACTTTTTTAGAACTGTCTAAAGCTTTTTTATGTATGCTGAGATTCCATAAATGGCATGCTTTTTGTTGCAGCAAAGTTCACATCAGCACAATATTTTCAATGGAGAGACTGCGTTACAGTAAAGGTGCAATGGAGACAGACTTTGATGCAAATAACACAGACAATGCAGCAGTGATTTAAAATTCTGGCATCTGGCTTTCCAAGAACCTACTCTACCCACCTAGCAACATCTGTAGTACTTTTCTGTACAGAAATGAGCATTTTGTGTCAGAAATTGCAATTGAAGTTTTGTTGTTTTGCCCATTATTTAAACTTAGTTTAAAAGCTTTTTTTAAAAAAATGTTGCTCTCTAGTTATTAACTAATTAGCAGCTAGCAAGTAGTTACCTGATTTATTTTGTAGTATGATACGAACATGCCATCTTAAATTTGCCTATACCAGTTTATGTACATTCTACTTTAAACTGAAAAAAATATGCGTAAAAGTAAATCTGTGGAGCTGTTTTGCTGTGAGCTACTAGCTGTTATAAGTGGAAAAAATACATACTTCAAACCTTTTTTATGAGATACTGGTTTTACATGTATGTGATGGTTGAAAAAGTCATCTTTTCATATGTGATAAAATGAACAAATAGACTCATTCAGAAAATGAATACTTCTTGGGGTCATTCCTACATTGACTACTGCCTTTTTGTTGTGTACTATATACCTGATAGTGTAGTAGTAGATTCCAGGGTGTCTGACTATCCAAATGTTTATTTTAAAACAACAAAAAGTTGTGTTAGCTTATTTAGTCCATCTCAACTGAAGTTGGTTTGTACACCTATTTAACTGGTTTTGGTTTTTTAAGTAACTACATTAATAAAATAGAGTTTCTTAATTTTCCTAGGCAGCTTTCTTAGTAGTAGATAATGAGCTCTTACTTTCCTGTGCTCAATTAGTTTCATTACTTGTATTTAGTCAGCGTCCATACCTGTTTTGTTTCTCTCTTCTTTTCACATGATTGCTTAATAGTATTTGTGTTTTACTGAAAGTCTGTATATAGACTTAATTTTTTAAAATATTTTAATTTCTATTTTACAGTTTAAGTCTAGTTTTATTGTTTCCAACAGATAGTTCTCCTTCCTCCCTTCCTCCCTTCCTCCCTTCCTTTTTTGCCCTTACTGTTGTTTGCAGCTGCTCCTAATTTGATATCATCTGGAAATTTAATTAAATTGCTATTTGACTTTTCCTTCAGATCATTAACAAAGCTGCTAAATGTAAACAGGCAACTTAAGTGTGTTGCTGTGTATTGTAACACTTTCTCTCATCTTTAAGAAATTTTATACCCATAATTTCTTTATGCAGGAAGATTTTAGGAGATTAGCAAATCATTACTAAACTTGTTTATTTTATAACCTTTGCCCACAGCAAATGCTAAAATAAATGTAACACGTTAAATAGCAAAGAGGATCCTGTGTATCTACAGTGTAGTGCTAGAATGGTTTTGTGTGTGGAAATATTTCAGAGTATTAGCCAGGTATAGTAAATCCATAGCTTTGCAATAGTTTTCTAATAGTTCATTCTATTCCTGTCATTAGTGTTTCCTGCACCTCCAGCAAACTTCTGAGTCTCCAGAGGACACGGGAGCACTCCAGATACATAGGCAATCCACACTGTGCATGAGTGAGCTTGCTTGATCAGGAGACAGATAACAGCCGGAGGCAGGGTGACTGCTTGTAAACACAGAAGTCTGGATTTTCCAGGGAAAGGACGGTCTTGTAACAGATGACTTCATGAGATAGCATGAAATTTTAACAGGACAAAAAAAAAGGATGGAGTTCAGTAGGTGATGAACTCAGGGCTGCTGGGTTTATTAACATGTGTTCCTTGACTCTTCCCAGCTATAAAATCTTAACCAAGATGAACATGCATATACACGTCAGTTCTTCTAGTTCTTCTGAAAGCTTTTGAAGTCCTGTCACATCTGCTGCTATCAATATGAGATGTAATCATGATCCTTAATCAGCACACTGTGATCTCGTGTTTCTTCCACATTTCCTACTTCAGGTACCCCACCCAAATTGTCAAAACTGCATCTTCTTCCTCTTATGACCAAAAAAGTGCAAAGTTTTTTATTCCACTTTTATGTTTTGTTATTGGGTAGAAAACCTGTTGTAGTTATAGCAATAAAAAGTAGTAGTAATAGCAATAAAAAGGGGGAGTAGTAGTAATAGCAATAAAAAGGGGGAGAGACATTCAGTTTATTTCCTAACTTATTAATTTACAGATAGTGAATAGGTAATTTTATTTTTTTTAATTTCTATATGTAGATCTCTACAATGTATTAGCCACGTAGAATTTCTTATGTATTTAAGTAAGCTAACTGCAAATCTTATTTAGCTGTGTAGGACAATTAGTAAATTATTACTCATCTTGATTTTCATTCATCTTTGCTTTAGATTCTTTTATGACAGCTACAAAACAGGTTATTTTTAGAATACTGAAGTATCTTAATATGCCAGTAATCATTTTTTCGTAAACTTTGATTAAAAGCAGAGAGATTGTAAGGTACAAAATACAATTTTTTTTTTCTTTCATTAGAAAATTATGAATTAGTGAACTATTATTATGTGTGTTTGTCAAGCTGGTTTCCATTGCTAAGAATGCTTAGCTAGCATATGCTAACTGTGCCATCCATTTACAAGTTTTCCATTTCTAAATAAATGTACAGTGTAATAATTGCTTTAAATTGTGGTTGATTCTTCTCTCTCTCTTTGTTACTGGTTTTCTTTATGACTTTCTCTTCAAAATTCAAGAGATTGGGGTTTTTTTCATATTTCAGCTGCAAAGCTTAGGACTATAACATAACCTCTTGTCTAGCACTATTTGATTCTACTACTTCTCTGCTCTGTCTTTTCCTCCTGACTTGTAACCAGACGATTTATTTGCTTCCTTTCTTATTCCTTGTGTATTATTTTCATGAATATGTAGTCTCTTGTAGCTTAATTATGCTGGATGCTTCATTGCTTTGTACTCTGATTATTAACTTTTCATTTTTAACTTCATTAGATGAAATGTCTTGGGAGCTAGTGCCTGTATAATACTTTATTTACTAAAAACCCATGAACTTCAGACCATACTTAACCTGTTACTCTGGAAATCTTAATCCATGCCTGTCTTTCTGGTAGGAGCAGAAGTAGATTTAAGTGACAGGAATGCATTTAGAGCTAACTTGAACTATTCCAGAATACAACAGTGTTGGTGTAAACTGTTGAAAAAGCAGTAGTAGCTAAATTTCCTGGCGTGTCTCAGCTGGACTTTGATATACACCAGCAGTAAGTACTTAATTCTAACCTGAGAAGAGAGATAAAGATTTTAAAATATTTCCTTTTTCACTGAGATCTGAAAAGCCATTCAAATACTATACTATTGTGCTAGTTCATTCTATTCTAAAGAAAAAGATGGAAAAGACTAACCTGTGTTATAATTGTGCTTATGAATTGCTTGTTTCCTTGGGCACTTGCAGTGTTTTTTGTCTGCTTCTCGTGCTCTGCATTTCAAGCATGCAAGCTTTTCTATCACTGGTGTATAACAGACAAATGAGTATGATCCTTGACCATATTTGGTCTGCCTCTTCAGATGTTACCAACTTTCTAAACAAATTAAACCAATATGTAATGCCTCTGTACAGAGAAATCAATGATATTTTGACATTATACTATAGAATAGAATAAGGAAAAGATTAATTCAGAACTAAATTCAGAATTAATGACTAAATTGAGTTGTCCTCCTTGTTTAAAAGGGCAACAACAGTTATTGTAGCAAGTTTTGTGTCATCACACAGGTTGAATAACGCCATGATATTATCACAAAAAATGCACTAGTTAGTACGATCTCATGCTGTATTGTTGTGTTTCAGTTTAGTTGCTTCTGTGAATGATACTGTACTTGTGGAATTTTTTGCTTGAAAATCGTATCTGCCTTACTACGAATAGTACAGTCTACTTATATGACTGATTTTGGAAATGGAAGGCACCTGTGATAATGACTTAAGTCCACTGCAGCTTTAATGAGCACAGAATGTAAACTTTAGTTCTAGTCCGTCTTGGATAGTTGTCCATCTTGGTTAATTCCTTTTTGGACACTTAATTTCCCCTATAATTCAGTTAATATCAAATAGATTATCACAGAATCACAGAATGGTTTGGGTTGGAAGGGACCTTAAAGATCATCTGGTTCCAACCCCCCTGTCATGAGCAGGGACATCTTCCACCAGCCCAGGTTGCTCAG
>Ga0065711_1044236_pt1 | contig 14215 bp, 16 predicted proteins | sample Hoacrofraction12_FD_59098 | JGI IMG/M metagenome (GOLD analysis project Ga0065711, IMG submission 59098) | Hoatzin crop microbial communities from Cojedes, Venezuela - Epithelial fraction 12 v2 (version 2) | ecosystem: Host-associated > Birds > Digestive system > Esophagus > Crop | place...
GCCTGCTGTAGGTGACCCTGCTTCGGCGGGGGGGTTGGACTAGATGACCCACAGAGGTCCCTTCCAACCCCTACTATTCTGTGATTCTGTGATTCTGATTCTGTGATTCTGTTGGGATGATGACTTTCTGCCTCTCCAAGGAGTGCGGAGCGTGGTGGTGGCAGGGACCCGAGCTGGGCGTGCAAGGCTGCCTGCCTGTGCCGGCTCTCGCTTGGTGGGCTCTGGCAGGCACTGGCATTGCCCACCTGGACTGGGAGGGGGTGGGTTCCAGTTGCGTCGGCCCAGTGCCCCTCACCTTGGGCAGGACCTGTTCAGCTGCTGCCTGGTGAAACAACCGGCCAGAACTGGGGCTTCAGCCTGCCAGCATTCATTCCTGATGGGGAAAGCGGTGACATTCAGCTTCCATTAGAAGACAGAAATGGCATCACAGGCCATCTGAGGGCACGCTTCCAGCAGTCAGAGGGAAGGCAAGGTATGGGCTCTATTTCTGAGCCAGAAGAGCAGTCTGTTCCCGGTCCGTGGGACTTGTCAGCCCAGCAATGATTAGTGAGGCAAAAGCAAAGGCTGCAAAGCTCCTCCTGCCCAGCTCTGGTGAGAAAAGGTGATAAGGGATTCGTTGTGCAACCAGGAGATAATTGGCAGCAGTAGCGTGAAGCAATGCCAGTCCCTTTTGCCATAGCAATTGTCCAGACATTTGGTTCGCAGCTGTAACTCACCTTGCTGCGCAGTCGCTCTGTTCTGAACTGTGCACGGATTCGAAAGGAACGCGGCTGCCACGTAAAATCGAGTGGGATGGCACAAGGGCTGTGGTGCGAGGTTGTGTGAAAATCCAGTTTGCTGGTGCAGGGCATGGGGGAGGCGGGTGGTGAAGGACCAGACCTCCAAAGGGCAAGTCAGCCCCCTCTCCCCTCCCTCTCCCCTCACTGCAGACACCGGGGAGCGTAGCTAAGGCTGTACAATCACTTAGCGCCTTGTGAGGAGGAGGAGCGGGGCTCTACGAGCCTCAGCCTGCACTGATGGATCAGATCTCTTGTGGGAGGTAGAGCCCGTGTCTTGTGTGATGGCAAGCTTGAAGGAGCAGGGACCGGTTCTCTCTAGTGATGTCTGTGTGGAAAAGTGGACAGAGAGCTTTTGGCTTCATTGAAAGCCATACTGCTGGTGTCTTACTTACCTTCTTCTGTGTTGCACACTGCAGCCCAGGCTTGGTGTGTCTGCCCTGTGCATAGGGAGAGCAGGACAAGGCTGTCTGCTGATGGCTTCCACTGTGGCTTGACCTGCAGGTGTCAGCTTCAAGGGGACAGTGGGCTTAGGGTGACTGGACTGGACTAAGGTGTCCCCTTGGCACCTTCAGCCCAAGTTAATGGGAATCCAAATGTTGGTGATGGGTGCGCCCATCCTGCTCAGCAACACAGGTCTCTGCTCGCCAGCTTTGAGTCTGTGGCTGTGTGTCACATCGTCCTGGTAAGTGTGACCACGCCCTGGAGCTTCCCAGCCCTGCATCAGTCCCGGAGCTCTGCCCCAAGGAGCTGCAGTCTCCAGAAATGGCTCCTTACCTGCCGTCTGCAGGGCTGTGCGCGGCCCTCGGAGGTGCAACAAGGGCAGCGTTTGCCGGAAAGGTGGTGCCTCTCTTCCTCTGATGGTGAGGAATTTATCTGGCATTTCCTCCCCTGCTTTGCTGAGACTTTCTGAACTTCTGGGGTTTCCTCCCCTCACCACCACAGCAGGTATTCCCACCGGGGCCAGCACCCGTTGCCTCGCAGCGCAGTAGCTCTGCTTGGGGCTGGGTGAGATAATTGGCCTGTTTCCCTGGGGTGGAATGAATGGCTGTGCGAGACGGCTAACGAGGAGAAGCCAGGGTAGCAACAAGATTAAAAATATGTATGAGCAAACATCTTGTTTTGACTGCGAGGATGCAGTGAAGCAGAAGAGTCTGGGTCCCGCAGTAAGCCAGAGGCAGACTGGATTGGCATTCCGACTGGCAGCCGCACAGTAAAGCAATGCTGGTAGCACGGGAACAGCGAGGGCAGGAGCCCGGTCTTATTTACACTGGTGTAAACTGGAGTAATGTCATGGAATCGCCTATTACATTTGCCTGCATCCTGTTGGCTGGAGTGTAGTGCGGATGCACGGTGTCGGGAGAGCGGGCAGGGTGCCGCCGAATCCAGTACCGGCCTCTGGCTCCGTTCCTCTCTGCCCGTGGCCTCCATACAGGACACTGCCTTGCACTGTAAAGATTGTTCGTCTGGAGCCATTGCCCGCTTACCAGATACCAGGAGCAGGGAGATGGACACCAAGTGTGGTGGCCCCATCCCGGTGAGCTCCGTGGGGCGCTGGCAGAAGCCAAGCGCCGTTGTCAGTGAAGGTGTCAGGGTGACAGAGAGGTGGAGCGGGTGCTCCAATGAAACATGTTGCTTTTTCTTTCATGAGAAAGTAAAGGTATTTAATTTTAATTTCTATTTTAAGGGTGATTGTTCTTGGCTGGGTTGGGTCCCTGTAACACTTCACAAAGTGATTTCAGATAGTTGAAGGCTGTCAACACACCCCAGTCATTTTCCTCTCATGCAGCGAAGGAGTTTTTGAGTGGAAGGTTTATGACGTATCCTTGCGTTGAAGCAGCTCAGACTGGCAGAGAAACTTATCAGCTAGCTGCAAAGGCACTTTCATGATGAGGAAGGCTATCTTGGTACATCGGCTACAGGTTGCAGAGATGCAACCTGAAGAGATGAAGGCCTGCTGTGAGATCTCTCCACAGAGAGAAATTTGTTTGCTGATGGAAGGAGACGGTTCCTTTGTTTCTATGCTGAGTTTACCAGGGACCATAAATCGCTGAGCTTTGGATTTCATGGGTACCAGGAGAAGCAGATATCACAGAATCCCAGAATGGTTGGGGTTGGCAGGGACCTCTGTGGGTCACCCACCCCAACCCCCTGCGGAAGCAGGGTCACCCAGAGCAGGCTGCACATATCTCACTGCAGATGGGGGTTAATGGAATAGCTGGGCAACCACGCAGACCTGTAGCCTTTGTGATGCACATTGCTGCCGCGGCAGGGATTCCCTGGCCCCACGGGAGCTTCTGGGCTGCCCAGACGTCAGCAGGGCTGGGGTGGAAGGGGAGTCTGGCCCAGCACAGCAGCACCGCAGAAGAGGTCGAAAGCTTCAGTCAGTCCCTGTCTCCAGTGGCACTGAGGTCACATGTTTATCTTGGAAATTGGGCCCTCCAGCCCCATCCCGTATATTAGCAATTCCAATAAAAATAATAATTGGATTCAGTCCATTGCATTTAACATTTTAATGTCAGCTGGGGATTTCTTCCTGATCCCAGGTCTTGATTAGGTGACACTTTTAAGCACCAGAGTCATAAGCCTGACTGTATTGGCTGAGCATGCGACGCTCACAGCCAGAGACGAGGAAGAATGAGGAAGAACTTCTTCCCTCTGAGGGTGATGGAGCACTGGCCCAGGCTGCCCAGGGAGGTTGTAGAGTCTCGTTCTCTGGAGATATTCAAGACCCGCCTGGACAAGGTCCTCTACAGGCTGCTGTAGGTGACCCTGCTTCGGCAGGAGGGTTGGACCAGATGACCCACAGAGGTCCCTTCCAACCCCGACCATTCTGTGATTCTGTGATTCTGTGACGAGGGCTGAAGCGCAATGCTGTCTGCACAGTTGTGCTTTATGTGCTTCACTGAAACTGGTCAAGGGGTCACGCTCACGATTCCTGAAATGTTTTTTCTTTTCACCTTTGGTTTTGATCTGAACTGGATGCAGAACAAAACTTTCCTAAACTTTCCAGGAATGAAGTGTTCTCCCAGCCTGTGGGTGCACGTTAAATTTGATGCTTTCATGAGTTTTTAGAGAAAGTGGCCACTGAGGGTGATATGAAAAGGTCTCCACATCAAAGACAGGTCTCAGCCTCTCTCTACGGACTGTCTGGGGCTCAGGGTCTCATGAACATAGCTTTCCTTAATCTTGGGATGCAAAACTCTTCTACTGTTCAGATAAGACTTGTCAAACCTGGGTTGTTTTGTACTCTGAAAAACATAATTTTTACAAGAAAACCCCTATTTTGCCAGAAAACTCATACTCTACTGCCTTCTGGACTCTGAACTTATGATAAAGAGATTTTTTCTGGTATTATGGCCTTCTGCCTTCAAACCAATGCTTGGTCCTGTCTATGCTATGTCAAAACAGACCTTAACTTTCTCAGTGACGTGAAAGATAATCTAAGGAACAAACTTCTTTAGGATGTTCGTACCTGCACACATGCTTAGCTGGGCTACCAGCCTTCACTGTTTCTTGTGGAGTTCTCCTTGTGGCCAAATGAATCCAAGAGTTTGGGGACAAATAGTAGTGAAATACCGCTTGGCATGAACCAGTCTATAAGCTCTCACATTTTGCTGGCTGTGTCTGAATGTGTAGTGAGCTACCGGTGTGTGCAGAGTTACAGGGGAGAAAGGGGAGGAGGGTGCTGGAGGGGTTCGCAGGCAGCGATGAGAAGGAGAAGGGGATAATCTTCTCTAAAGAATAAACTGCGCCGAGGATGTGTTGGAGGCAAGGTTGTTGTGTTTTAGGCTCTAGTAGCTCCTTTCGGTAGACGTCAGTTTGTTTCTGACACATTCTCCCTTTACCAGCGTGATGTGGTCATGCTCACAGAGGTAAAAGTCCTTTCTCTGGAACGAGTTCCTGAAATCCTGCTTAAAGTGTCTCACTAAATTGAGTTTCAGAGGAATCTTTTTCTTCAGCTGTTGCAAATTGTTTATATCACAAAGGCAATCTCAGTCCTGCCGCTCTAGCTGGTATCGGGCGCGCTAAGGAAAAGAGGGGCACTTTGGCCAGCGCGGCTGATGCCTGTCTGCTGTGGCCGAGAGCATTGGAGTCTTAACCCAATAGCAAATACTTTGCCTGGTCAGCAGCCAGAGAGTCTCTTGCCTTTTGACTTTCCAGGTTAGAGCCCTGGTAAGCTTGGGAGGGGTACTCTCTGAGTCAAGACACACATTCCCGATGGTGCTTTTTCTGATTGTAAGGCGTCAGTCTAAGCAAGCTGGCGTGGAAGTGCTGTAAGGTCACAGACAACCCTTGTCTCTAGTCTTCCAGCTGCTGGCAGGACACTGCCCGGGGTAGTAAAATCTAACTGTCATGGGATATTCTCCAGGCAATGAACTCTTCATTGGTGGAATGGGAACCACATAAAGACTTTTTTCTTCTCCAGGCCCGCTGGGCTGATGTTATCCCGATGCCTGCAGTACCTTAGCATTGCAACATCTTGGTAACCCGGCATTCTTCGGGACTCACAAGCTGTCACGCAGTGCTGTGTGTTTGCCATTCCATAGCACCTTTGTTCATGTTCACATCAGTGGAGTTGCAGGAGCTGTGAAATCAAAGTTCATGCGGACTTCGTATAAGGTGAATTCTCAGATTCACAACATTTTTTGTGGGAAAAGTGGATCTTCAAGAGGGAGCGCCATGGAAATAAGGATCTGCTTTCATTTGTGGGGGCAGGGGAAGGAGACACTAAAGATGAAAGCAGCCTCAGCTGTCCCATCTGCTTTGAAGGAATAATTCAGACCCGCCGCTGTGATAGCATAGCTGAGGGTCTAGGATCTCTAAGGGGTGGAAACCACTGTGAGTTTGTCTGTGCTATAGGCCAGCCAGAGGTAAGTCAACCCGGGCTTGGAGGCTGCGTGGCTGGCTTTACCACTGGAGGATCTCCAAGCTGCAAGAATTTCTTGCATGGATACAAATTTGTGGATCCCTCGGTTGCTTTGCAGTTCTCACACCCTTGGGTGATTTCTTCATCGTATGTTCCTAGCAGCTGGGATGCTAAAGGAAGGGTGAGAGTTCAAGGGGTTGAAAACAAGATGGAGAGTCTTTCCTCTTCAGGTTGCCTGTTCCCAAATATGAGTCCGCATCTCCAGCCTGTTATGTAGGGCATCACAGCCCCCCTCACAGGTTGTCTCCCTCTGTCCTCCCGTGGAGCCTGTCTCGGGGCTACAGGGAAATCTGGGACTTCAGACTTCCCTGCTCCCTCCAGAGTGCGCTGAAGGCAGCAGGAGATGAGGGATGGCAAAGCTTTCCTGGCAGCTGCTCGACACAGCAAACGGCACTTCAGTCTCCTGTATCTGCAGTCCAGAATCATCCCCCATGTGAAATCTTCTAGCGATGCAGTGGAAAAAAAGAGGTCTGAATCCCTCCCTAAGCCCTTTTGGTTCCTGAAGCACAACTGCATTGAGTGGGAAAGATCCAGAGAGGAAGATTTTTTTATTGCAAACATGTCCAGCCAAAAAACAGGCATTAAAAAAACTCAGTAGTGGCTTTAGTGTAAAAGCTGTTAATGCCAGTTCATTTTCTAACAACCTTATTGGGTTTAATCAGTTCATTTTCATAAATCAGATCAGCTGCATACCTTCCCTTTGGATGTTACCTTTGTCTGGTTTGGTCTGGGATGCTGAGATGCCCTGGACAATCACAGATTATGTATTGGCCTCCATACTCAGCGTCTCTAAAGCCCAAAATGTCGGTTACCACCACTGGTTCGCCCCTTTCAGATACGTACGCTGAGGCAGGAGCTCAGCAGTCTCCCCGCCAACACGCGTGTGCTCAGCACAGGGCTCAGGTCGGGTGTCGAGAGTGGAGGGCTGTGTGGGCAGGGCTGCTTCACCCTCACCCTCACTCCACCTCGGTGCTGCTGTGATTCGTCTTAATGCTTACACCAAGGTGAATGTAAATTAAAACCCCAGATCCAGACCCTGCCACCACGTAGCTCAGCCCGGACGAAGCCTCTGTGATGGTGACATGTCACCGCTTGAGCCTCTCCGTTTCGGTGTCTCCCAGCGGGCACAAGAATCGGTATCGCTCCTGTTCACAAGTTGGGGAACAAAACGGAGAATGACTGGTGTAAAAATCTGGCATGTTGGCAAATGCTTTTCAGATAAAAACAAACAGCTTGGAGAATAGTTTTTATACGTCTCACCCAGCTCTAGACATTTTACAGGTTGAAAACTGAGGCACAGTGATGTGTGGCTGTTCCAGCGAAGAATCAGTGTTGAATGGCAACTATTTTTGGAGGAGAAGATAGCTTTGCTGCATTTGCCCGTCTCGCTGTGCTGGTTTTACTGACAGATTTTGCCCTTGAAGCATACGGCAGCATAGTTACGGGTATCTGTTCCTAGGTGAGAAGTAATCTCTCACTAATTACAGCTCGGGGAGTATTTCAGAGCGCAGGTTGAAGCAGTATCGGCTCGTATTGTTTCCCTCTTGCAAAACCCGATTCCAGGATGGGGATCTCCTTGCAGGCATTCCCATCCCTTTGTTCCTTGCTGAGAGAGGTAGGATTTGCGGACTTGGCACCTGATATTAATCTGAGAGTATTTCTGGTACATGTAATCAACTCGGTCTCTGTCTCAGCTTTGAATTCTATATCACACGGCAGGAGAGCACTACATTCAGTTTTACCAGTTCCTGGAGGTGGACTGTATCCCACCTGATTGTTTACAACAGTTGTGAAGATTCCACAACATTTTGATGAGGTGTACCAGTGGTGTATTAAGAAATGTATCTAATAAATGCAGTCTTTAGGAGCTGATCGGTATGTAATTGGCATGTGTTAATATTCTTATCACCTCTCAGTTAAATCCACAGTAGAAGCATTAATTTTGAGTAGAAAAATTATGATTTGAGATAAAAATATCAACTACAATAAAGGTACAGCTTCTTTTAATATGAAGGCTTTATTAATAAAGTCTTATACTGACTTAAGTGTTTACAGTACGTATTTTTAAAACAGATGAAGATGACATGGAAGAAACATTCTGTCAGTTATTGCTGTGAGACTCATAAAGAGTTATCTGTGGAGGTCATTTCTGTCTCTTGTCAGGAAAGATCCAGACTTTGTCGTTTTGCAGGGAAGTTTTTTCCAAAAGTGTCTTCCTTAACGTGAACGCGCGCGTTCTTCTCCAGGGACCTGGTCTCGGGGATTGACAGTTTGGCAACTGAGCTTCTCCAGGCTGTGGTGGGATCACCATCTGCGGAGGCTTTGGAATGCCGCACCCCGATCCACTATTCCTGCAGCCAGTGGTGGATACCTTGCAGGTTCGTCAAGAACAGGGTGAAAGGCATGTTTCACAGGGACGAGGTGGAGGACAAGAAGCTTCCTGGGATGAGAAGACAGTGCTGGTGTCGATCCCAGGGGAAAACACTGCGTTTGGTGCCTGGCGTGATCCCCCCGGCTCAGTTTGCGGTAATGACAGGGGGACAGCTCCGTCCTGCCTTGTCATTCTTGCACCCGCGCCACGAGGATCCGCAGGACAGCGCAGTCAGGCAGGAGCTGCGTTTGCTGCGCTGCCCTGCGCGGGGATCGCGGTGCCTGTGCTGCGTGGTGGGAAGGAGTTCTCAGCATTCGCAGAAGCCGCCCGCGAATGGGGTTGACCAAGGCACGGCGTCTGAGGCCATCGGGCTCTGCGTGTCCCTTGCCCCAGGCCGTGTTGCTGCCCTGCGCGGGCACCTCGCCGCTCGGGGACTCCAGCTGCTCCCCAGCAGCGCTCCCGCGTTCGCCTTGCTCCGTCTCCGCCCGGATCCGGGCAGCCAGCGGATCCCACGGCGGAGCAGCTGGGACCCCCGCGCTGCTGGCGGGCAGCCCGCCCAGTTCCCATCGCGACGTGTCGGTGGGTGGTTCCTGTCTGACGAAGCTCCTTTCCAAGGGAGGCTGTTGACGTGCTCCAGCGTTGCCAGATGGTCCCCGTACCTCTCCTGCTCTCGCGCTCGCTCGGAGGCATTAATGATCCCTAAACCTCGCTGACGGAGGGGCTCCTTTTCGCGACAGCCTCATTACGTGGTTATCAGGAGCTGCCACTATCCAGGTTGTCACGACAACCAGCCTGATTCATTGCCGCTGGGAAAGGTCTGAACCTCAGGCAGAGAACCGGCCCCGGCTCCCCGCAGATGCTCGCCCGCAGCCAATCGGCAGGGCGCCGCGAAGCCATGACATCATGGGCCAAGCAGGCCCCAAAATTTAACTGTTAGCTTCCAGCGTCCCTCCGTGTCCCTTTCTCCCTCGGTGCGGCCACGGTGGTCCCGCTGCGGTACCGTTCCAAGCTGCTCCGCGGCTGCCTGGGCTCTGCAGGGCTGGTGGCGGGGCCCCGAGCCCCCCGCACCGTTCAGCAATGGCGGCCTCGGAGTCCGGCACTGGCAGGGAGCTGCAGGGTGGTGTAATATCACAGCCGTCGGGAGCCGGGATGGGTTGCTGCTTGTTGAGGTTGTGATACTGGGGATGGGAGTTATTTGTGAGTGTTCATTTTATCTGCAGGACAAGCTCTCTGGCAGCTACCGTGACGTATGGGAGACGAGTGGGATCCTTCCTCCCCCCTTCCCATGCAAACCTACTGACACCCCATTACCGGTCACGCTGTGTTGCTCAGCTGGCGTCCTGTTTGCCAGCGAGGTGTGATAAATGTGGTGGAACCAGTTCTGTCACGGATGGAGAATGTGTCCACCTTCCTGCCCTGCCGAAGCAGAGGTGGGTTTGTTCGGTGGCCTGGTGCCTTCACTGGGGTGCATCTGAGGCACCCCTGGAACCGCGTACCCCATTAAGGTTATGTCCTACGCAGTACTGACCGAGGCATCCTGCAGATGTGCAGCTGCAGAGCTTTCCTGAATTCATAGAACCATAGAATGGTCAGGGTTGGAAGGGACCTTACAGATCATCTGGTTCCAACCCCCCTGCCATGGGCAGGGACACCTTCCACCAGCCCAGGTTGCTCAGAGCTCCATCCAACCTGGCCTTGGACACTTCCAGGGAGGGGGCATTCCTGCCCTGCTTGAGCAATTCCTGCCCTGCTTGAGCATTTCCCCGGGAAATCAGGATCAGGCAGGTCTTCAGAGGGATTCCTCTTTTTGCTCAAGAAAGGCTTTTCTTTTTTTAACTTCCTGGCCATCCCAGGTAAGTGTACTTCTGGTTTCTGAAGATGCTGGTGCTTGGTGTCTTTTACTGAGACGTTTAGCCTTGCACACCCCTCTTACGCAGGGGAGGGTGCTGGTAGGTTCAGGCAGTGCAGCACTGCAATCAGTTTGGGAGGGTCTGTCTGATTAGATCTGAGGCTACCTGGCTTTTGGCTTCTGAAGTCCTCAGGCACCTTTCTGAGGAACAAAGGCTACGAGAAGGCTATTTGTTGCTCAGAGAGAATATGTCTGTCTTTCTGTTGCTTTGCTGCTTTGGCTACCTGGCGCTGTACTTCCATGGGAGGAGTTGTCCCTGGGCAGCTCTTGGCTGGGGATGCCCCAGCACAGCCCGGCACAGAGACACTCCAGCACGGATGGTCCTGATACAGCCAGTCCTGGTTCTTTTAGCACATGAGAAAGGAGCCGTTGGGGCTGGCATTGGACCTGGTCCGGCCAGGTCTCTCCTCCTGCATCTCAGACTCCTAAAGCACTGGGCATTGGGGCTCGAAGCAGGGCAGCTTCTGAGGTTAGTTCTGCAGGATGAGACCCGAGCTGGCTCTGGAAAAAACAGGGTTCTGACGGCCGGACTTCATGGGTGTGCAGACTCTTGAAGCATTTCCAGCTAGCTTCGACACCCATGTGACAGTCACACAGGATTGACATCTAGCAGGGACCAGCCTGCTTTCCCATGCCCCGCGGGGACAAAGCCGGCACCCTGTCCACGTCGGGGCCGGACCAGGCTCGGTGAGGCTCTGCAGGTCTGGCCCGTCCCAGGAGCCGGAGCCGTGGAGCGAGTCCAGCCTGCACTGCCCAGCCCGGTGCCCTGGGGCTGTGTGGGTGCCCTGGCCATGCAGTCACTCAGCTTTTTCTCTCTCCCCGCAGTGTGCCATGAGCAACGTGCCCATGGTCAGCACAGCTGGCTGCTTGTGGTGTGCGGAGGAGCCCTCGGGCTCTGACGGGATCAGCCTCACGTACGGCTGGGGTGAGGGGCAAGAAAGCTCTGTGGTTTGGGCAATTTCCCCTTTCTGGCCTTTGCCTTCGCTTCCTCTATTTGTCCTCTTTCCCAGGAAGGTATGGGACAGGCATGGGACAGTCGGCTTCCATCCAGCACCTTAAAGATAGCTGGAGAACCCAGGGAGGCTGGCATAGCACAGGTTGAAGGGCTTGGTGGTCTGTGAAGCCCAACCCCAAATTGGGTGGGTGTCAGGAGGATGGGGCCAGACTCTTTTCAGTTGTGCCCAGCAACAGGACAAGGGGCAGCAGGCACAAACTGAAGCAGAGGAAGTTCCAGCTGAACATGAGGAAGAACTTCTTCCCTCTGAGGGTGACGGAACCCTGACCCGGGCTGCCCAGGGAGGCTGTGGAGTCTCCTTCTCTGGAGATATTCAAGACACATCTGGACGCGGTGTTGTGCAGCCTGCTCTGGGTGACCCTTGGTGGGGGGGGTTGGACTGGGGGATCCCCAGAGTTGCCTTTCAACCCCGACCATCCTGTGATTCTGTGAAATGCACAGACTTTTAAAAACCCTCTGTGGTTTTCAGGAAAAACTCCACTGTGCAGAGTCAATGTTTGCGAGGTTTCCTTGACTCTGAAGAGAGTTGTAACTTTGGACCAGGCTGAGAGTAAGGGATCTGATCTTGCTTTTTTGCTGCATGCAGTCATGGAGTCAAATTTCCGCTCTTTCACAGGGCAAAGGAACCTGAAACTCTTCCTTCATCGGCTCTCGCCCAGCCTTCAGCAAAGTCAGCCAGAAGCCAAGGCACCAGGCGTGGTGTCTCGTGGAGCCTGCAGTTTTCTTATAGTGCTTATAGGAATAGTTTTGCTAATAGTTTGTGCTAAAACTATATTTTAGTTGGACTTTTTAAAATGAATGAAAGTGATTCACCCACAGAATCAGTCCTAACAGCTGTAATTGCCTGACTTGATGCTCTGTCTGCAGCTTGTCCCTGAGCTGCTTCCCTCTTTCGGAAGCCTGTGAGCAGGGCACACGCCTCACGCTGTGTGTGATGCACTGGGAAATAACCTACCCTTCTATGTCCCGAGCAATCGGGAGTTGTTTTTACTCTGGAGATGGCTGGGTACCGCTTGTCCACCACCTGCCCGGTCCTCTCCGACTCCGCGGACTGTTCTTAAGCAGCAGCTTGCAGCAGCCAGGCTGGGTTGCAGGGCCTGGTGTTTCAGGGCTAGGGGAGCCTGCGGGGACCCCTGACAGCTTCTTCAGCTGCGTTCCCTTCATCACTGCACTCGGGGGACACTCCCCTAAATCTTTGCACAGGCTTTGAAGGGGGAAGAGCTGTGCCAAAGCCTAAGCCCTCTGCAAACTCCCCTGTCTCAGCTCAACAAGGGAGAACGTGTCCTCCGCAGGGGTTACCCTGTCTGCTTGTCCCGAGCCCCCTTGGATGGACACCGTGCTGTTGCTGGGCTGGACACTGTTTGCAACAGAAAATGGAAGGCGCCTCTCCTTCCACTGTCGAGGGACAGCAGCCTTGCAGGGTCACTAAGGGGATCCCGAGAGTCACCTGTCCACTGGGGTATTCCTCGACAGGGATGGAAACAGCACTGATGACTTGCTCCACGGCTTGACTGTGGTCCCTGCAGAGCCAGCCAGCTGAGTGACAGATTTCGCAGAATCACAGGATCGCAGGATGGTGAATTGACTCATACAGGCGAAGAAAACCCTGGTGAGACCTCAGCGTACAGCAGGAAGGGACAGCAGTGATTCAGTGGGGGCTGCTTGTCACGTCAGTGTGGACTGAGTGACTCAGTCTGCTTTTGCTTCTGGGCAACCTGTAAGAGCCAGAGCTGCAGGGCGACAGTGTGAGCACTCATGGTCAGAGAAGATCACATGCTGTGTGGTGGGGCTGGGAGGCTTCGTTATCTCCTCTTGGGTAATTACATGTGACCTGCCTTACCTTTGGGAATAGCAGCCAGCAGAAGGTAGTCTTCATTTCTTGCCCGTGGCTGCTACATAATGCATTAGCTTGTGCCTCTCCCTCTGGAAAAAAATGAAAAAAAGGTCAAAGATGTCCTCTGCCCCGCTCTGCTGAGACCCCCCGGGAGTCCTGCGCCCAGCTCTGGAGCCCTCAGCACAGGACAGACCTGGAGCTGTTGGAGCGGGGCCGGAGGAGGCCACAAAAATGATCCAAGGGCTGGAACCCCTCTGCTGGGAGGAAAGGCTGGGAGAGCTGGAGCCTGGAGAAGAAAAGGCTCCGGGGAGACCTTAGGGCAGCTGCCAGGGCCTGGAGGGGCTGCAAGAGAGCTGGAGAGGGGCTTTTTAGGAGAGCATGGAGTGACAGGACAAGGGATAATGGTTTTAAACTCAAAGAGGGGAGATTCAGACTGGATCTAGGAAAAATTTTTTACAGTGAGGGTGGTGAAACCCTGGCCCAGGTTGCCCAGAGAGGTGGTCGCTGCCCCATCCCTGGAAACGATGAAGGCCAGGTTGGACGGGGCTCTGAGCAGCCTGGTCTGGTTGAAGATGTCCCTGCTCACTGCAGGGGGGTTGGACTCAATGGCCTCCAAAGGTCCCTTCCCACCTGACCCGTTCCATCGTTCTGTGTGCCCACCGCGGGTGTCGCAGTCATGTTTGTCTCTGTGGGTTTTTTTTTTTGGTTTTTTGGTGGTTTTTTTCTGGAAACATTGTAAACACGAGGTCATTCTCATCAACCCCGGGTGTGTTCCAGACCTGTCGTGGAGGAGCCGAACTCGTGGGCTCGGGAGGAGCCAGAGCGGGGCCACGCTCTGTGAGGGGAAGCCTCATTCCACCCGAGGGAAGGAGAAGTGGAAAGGCAGGCTGCGAAGAAGGTTTTTCCGAGGTTTTCTTTCGGTGACGAAGTGCCCTCTTCGCCGCCGGAGGGGCCGGAGCTGGGTGCTCCAGCCTTGCGCCCGGCGGTTCCCCCACCTTTGGGTGCTGAGGGGAAAAGGCTGTCACACGGCGAGTGTCAGCTGGGGGGGGGAACCCGACATTTCACGGTGCCTTTCCCCCTCCCTGCAGACGAGGACCGAGGAGCATTACGGTGCCTTTCCGGACACCTTTCGCTACCAGCCCCACGCCTCCCAGGTGCCCGCACCGCTCTGCCCGGGGCGGGGGTGCGAGCGACGACCCCCCCGCGCGGCGCTTTCCCCACGCAGCTGCCTTGAAACACAAGATTTTTGCCCCCTCACAGCCGAGGGAGGGTCGAGGGGGGAGGTGGGTGTGCCCTCCGCCAGTCGCAAACCAATGGGCGCGGCGGGCGGCGGGTGACGACACGGGCTGGGGCGCGGCGATTGGCGCGGCGGCGGCGGCG
>Ga0065711_1044242_pt1 | contig 14215 bp, 20 predicted proteins | sample Hoacrofraction12_FD_59098 | JGI IMG/M metagenome (GOLD analysis project Ga0065711, IMG submission 59098) | Hoatzin crop microbial communities from Cojedes, Venezuela - Epithelial fraction 12 v2 (version 2) | ecosystem: Host-associated > Birds > Digestive system > Esophagus > Crop | place...
GGGCGCTGCTGCCCGCGTCGCTCGCCATATTAGGCAACGGCCGTACGGCGAAAGCGGGCGGGCGACGGGAGGAGGCCCCACCCCTCGGCGCCATAGCTCCGCCCCGCAGCACTCCGACCCCGCCCCCTCCTTTATCTACATGACTCCGCCCCGCAGCGCCCCGTCCCCACCTCCCTTATCTACCTGACTCTGCAACGCAACGCCCCGGCCCCGCCCCTCATCCCCACGTCTCCGCCCCCCACTCTTTATCTACATGACTCCGCCCCGCAGCGCCCCGGCCCTTATCTCCACGGTCCCGCCCCCTACCTACATGACTCCGCCCGCAGCGCTCAGGCCCCGCCCCTCACCTCCACACCTCCGCCCCCCACTCTTTAGCTACATGACTCCGCCCCTCACCTCCAGGGCCCCGCCCCCTTATCTACATGACTCCGCCCCGCGGCACCCTGCCACGGCCCCACGGGCGACGCGGACAGAAGCCCCCCCGCCCCCGGACGGACTCGCGTGGCTGCTCCACGGGTTTATTACTACAAACATAGAGGGGGAAGGGCGGAAGGGGATGGGGGGGCTCGCCCCAGGCCCCGCCGCAGAAGCAGAACAAGGCACACGGCATGGGCAGCGCCAGGGGGGGGATGTGTGGGGTGGGACGGGGCTCAGACCCACGCACACCCCCCCCACCAAGCCCTGTGCCCACGGGGGACAGCTATGTACAGGGGCAGTGACAGCCAAGGGCTGTGCTCGGTGTGTACAAAATATACAACGGTAGTGTCCTTCATCTGCTGATTTTAACCCCAAAACTCGCCCACCCCCACGTAAAAACACGAAGCCAACCCCCTCCCAACCCCCCCTGCCGGGAAACATGCACCTCTTTAAAAACGCCCTGTGTCCCCCCCACCCCCGGGGCGGTGAGCACGGGTGGGCCCCGCCGTGGGGAACTGGGGGGAGGGGCAGAGGTTGTGCGTGGGGGTCCAGCGGCCGGGGGGGGTGGTCCGGCCCCGCTCACGAGAGGATCTGCTCGTCCTCCACGTGAAGACGCGTCCGCTCGAAGAGCAGTGGCTGCGCGGGGCTGCCGGGGCCGCGGCCGAGGAGCGTCTTGGTGAAGTCGGACGAGCCTGCGCGAGGAAAAAGAGGGGTTCAGCCCCAGTGACACCAGCCCTGGGGTCAGACCAAGATGCCTCCACCCCGGGAGGGTGCTGGGCACTGGGGACAGTGCTGCGCACATCCAGGAGACCATCACCCCCCCACCCATCCACCCACCCACCCACCAGCTCCATCCCCTCGGCCCGCACCAAGATGGCAGTTCAGCAGCACGGGGGACACAGGTGCTCTGGCACCAGCAGCCATTCATGTGGAGATTTCTGCTGCCCTGCCCGGGGTGCTGGCACGGGGACAGCAGGGACTCCCCACGGGGTGCCGGGAGCGGGAACGGAGCCAGGACAGGGCCAGCGGTGCAGGCCCACTCCTTCCCCACCCCGACGGCCAGGAACAGTCCCGTCCCCGCTCTCGCCCGTCTGCCGGCCGTTCCCCAGAGGGGTCCTGTGGCCCCCTGTGCCAGCGCCATGTAAGAAGAAGGAGAAGACGTACCAGCTCACTCCTCTATACCAACAGAGCAGGAATCGGGACCCAGTGCTGCCCAGGACAGGAGGGAGGAAGGCAGACAGAGAGGGAAGGAGACATTAGAGAGGTGCTCAGAACAGACTGTGACTCTACGGCAGAGAACAGGCTGCAACGACAACAGTCGGGGTGAGGCCAGCCGAGCACGGCCCCTCAAGGCCCTCCCTGCCACGCTGCCCCACGGCAGAGGGGGGCCTCCCTGCCCCCCACACCGGCTCCCGAAAGCCAGCACGGATGGTTCCCCTCCCTCGGCTGAGAGCAGGAGCGGGTCTGGGGGCAGGCGCAGGAGGCCAGGGTCACATGGAGCGGCTGCAGCCCGGAGAGGAGAAAGGAGGGGAAGGACAGAGACAAAAGGGTGAGGGAGGAGCAGAGAGAAGTGGGGTGCGAGTTACCTCTGCGTTAGCCCCCCTCGCCCACAGCTCGTGCTGCTGTGCCCTGGACAGACGTGTCCCTGTCCCACCCTGGCCAGGCACGCAGCCCCCGCAGTGCCCGGGCCGTGAGTGCAGCGGGGCGGCCGTGTGCCCCCAGCCCCGACCCCAACGGCATGGCCGTTACCTGGCAGGTAGACGTCTACCGGAGGGTCGCTCTCTGGCTGCGTCAGGCTCCGGTGCTCGCCGCAGCTGCCGTCCTGCAGGACATCTTCGACAGAGGGCGGGCGGCTACCTAGAACCAGCCGAGAGCACGGCCCCTCAGTCCCCAGACCAGCTCTGCAGGGGCACACAGGCCGAGACCTCCCACGCGAGGAGGCTCCTGGGCCCCCCAGCCCCGCAGATCTCGGTAGAGCTGGTCAGGCCGGCCCAGGTCACGGTGCCGAAGGGCCAGCTCTGCCCACGTGCAGGCTTACGCCCCAAGCACACCCAGCAGCCCCTCCTGACCCCGTCCTCTGCCCTCCGGACACTGTCTGAGCACCAGAGACCCAGCCCAAAGACGCAGCGCACATCCCGCGAGCCCAGTACTGCAGCCACAGCCTCATCAGGACCGCAGTGGTGCATGCAGCCATCTCACAGAATCATAGCAGCATTAAGGGTGGAAAAGACCTCTAAGATCATCAAGCCCAACCGCCAACCCAACACCACCATGCCTGCTAAACCATGTCCCCAAATGCCACATCTACCCGTTTTTTGAACCCCTCTGGGGATGGGGACTCCATCCCTGCCCTGGGCAGCCTGTTCCAGTGCTCTTCCAGTAAAGATATTTTTCCCAACATCCCCCCTCAGCCGTGCGAGGAGACAGCCTGTGGCGTGGCAGCTCTACCAGCTCAGAGCTTGCAGCAGATGCTTGGCAAACCAACCAGGGAGATCTGTTACTTTTGCCGCCCTGGCACCTTCGCCTGGCACAGCGCGGCAGCTCAGAGGTGGGTTTCAGGAGCTGGATGCTTCGGCAGCCATGTGTCCGTTCCCCAGGTGTCCCCTCCCCACCGCAGGGCAGCCGGACACCACGATGCGGTCTGGCCGCTCCCACAGCCGAGCACACACCTACCCTGCTGCAGGGACGAGGCCTCCTCCATCTCCTCCCCTGCCACGCTCTGTGAGGAGGAACAGCACGGGTTACTGCTAGGGGCCGGAGGCCTTTGCTGCGCTTGTCTCCTGCTCTGGCTTCCTCCAGAGCCACGCTCGGGGCCAGGGGAGCAAGGGGCTGCCCGCCAGCTCTGTGGCACCACGGGCCGGGATGGAGGGGTTTTACAGGCAATGGTAGTGGGTGCTGGAAGCCCAGCAAGGCCCAGCTTCCAACCCTGCCCTAGAAAGCTGGGGGAAGGTCAGGTCTGACACGGCGGCAGCCAAGCGGCTTTCCAACACCCCAGCTCCTAAAGAGGTGTCAGGGGCACAGGGATCGGCTGCGTCCCTCCCCCTGGAGCCCTGCGGGGAAAGCCGGGCAGCTGAGACTGTTGGCTCTGGGCTACTCGTGCTAACGAGCTCATCTTTCTCCTGTCACCGAGGAAGCGATGGCCCTGCACGAGGCACCTCCCATGTCCCAGAAGCAGCCCCCCCCAGAAGAGCTCTGGCTCAGAGCAGCTCCTCAGCAGAGCACACTTACTTCTGGAGAGCTGGTCTCTCTCAGGACCAGCTCACCACCGCTCAGCACCGGCTGCGAGTCAGAGTCCTCAGAGAGCTTCTCTTCATCCTCCTCATGGATTGGGGACGAGGGAGACCGTAGTGTGCTGCGGCGAGAGAAACCCCCTGTGCACGGAGCCGCAGCGCTGCCAGCACCGCGGGCCCTGGAAGATTTGGTGGCAGCAGCTCTAGTTGTCACCACCCCTGCCCTGCCCTTCCACGAGCAGTGTAGGCCAACACGCGCGAGCAGGAGCTCAAACTATGGAGCTAAATTCACCAGGGCCCTCCAGCACCAACTACAGGGAGCCCAGCAGCAGTGTTACTGGGGCAGAGCCAAGCGGTGCAGAGCTCTGGCACAGCGACACAACTCGGACAAGCCCTGCCTTTGCGTGGAAAGCAAGAGGCCCAGGTCCCACGGCGCTCCTCACGCCTTCAGGGGCTCCTTCCCAGGGGGAGATCTGGCATGGAGCACAGCGAGGAGCACCAGGAACAAACCCACTCTGAGCCCATCCGCACGGCCCTGCGAGGGACACGTGCAGGGCACCTGCAGCGGGCTGCCCACTCCCTGGCACCCACACCTACAGCCTCCATCACGAGGGCGATGGAGGAGGCCTCAGACAACAACTACAGGATCTCTCTCAGCATTTTGTGCAGTGAAATTCAGCTCACTTCTCTCCCCCTTTGTTTTTTCCTGGGGAACTCCACAGAAGGCTGAAATCCAACAAGGTTTGGATGTCAAATGCAAATTGAGAGACTGACTGCACTGGAAAGGAGACATTTTCATCCAAAGCCTGGATGAAATCTCCTTGTTATAAAAAACCCTCTTCCCCTCTGGTGACAAAGCCAGCTCTTCAGAGACACAAGCCTGTCCCGTGAGGCTGAGCATAGGGGTGGTGTCCCCCTTCTCTCACTGGCATGAGTACCTGCTGGCCTCCTAAAACTCCGAGTTAGCGGTGCTATCAGTGATGGGACCACCCAGAGCCACAGCCCTGTCCTGGCTCCCAGCGCGTGTGGCCACAAACCCTCAGGGCTTGCGAGAGGCACGGACCCCTCCGTCCCCGTGCTGACCTATCTGGAGACTTGCTCCGCTTGCCCTTTTGGTGGCTGCTCTCCACGGCTCTGTCCATCCCAACGAGCGGCCGGCTGGCAGGCGGCATTCCATCCACCACGCCGGAGTAGTTGATTTCTTCATACAGAGGAGCTGACGGGATGGAGGGGGAGACAGAGCGAAGGCCATTCAGTGCTTCCAGCAAGGAAATGGGCTCATAGCCCGGGGGGATGTTGTCAGAGCTCTGTGGGCAAGAAAGAGACGGGCACATTAAGAAACCCCCTCACGGGCTGGAAGCCCCCCAGCCCCCCTAGCAAGGGGGGGTCCAGCTCACGCGCAGCCCTGCACTTCCCACACTGCACCCCCAAGCAGCCCATCCCCACAGCCACTGCTCCAGAGAGCCTCACCCTCCTTCGCCTGCGACAGCCACACATTCCCCTTTGGGCTGTTAACGCCGGTGATCATAGAATGGTTTGGGTTGGCAGGGACCTTAAAGATCATCTGGTTCCAACCGCCCTGCCATGAGCAGGGACATCTTCCACTCGACCAGGTTGCTCAGAGCTCCATCCAGGCAAGCTTCCAGAGCAGTGCCTGAGACACTGGGCATCCCAGCAAGTGAGAACATGGCTGGGCACCCCCCCGGCCATACTTTCAAGAGCCGGAGAAGGAGGGTGAGAACGCAGGTTCCTAACAAAGCTGCTATAAAACACGTTAGGATTTTTTCTCCTAAAAGTTCCTCCAATGGTTCAGAGCCCCTTCCAGCTCAATACGCACCCTGCTTGTGCTTCCAGCCCTGGCACGCGCAGCTGTTTCACCAGTGTTACCAGAGAAAGTCAAAATCCCATTCCTTCTGTAACTCACTAAGCAGCCACTCAAAGGGACCCTTGCAAAGCCATTAAACCAACGCTGGTTTAACTCCAAAAATCCTCCTGATCATCCAGGTCCTGTGGACTCAGACATAAACAGGGTTTATGCTGCAACCCAGCCCGCTGCAAACAGAGACAAGACTGCAGCGGTCCAGGCTTCCATTCGATGAAGCTGTTTCAGCCCTGCGCCCTCAGGGAGGTGGTTCTGTGTTGAACCTACGATGGCTGCTGCGCCTGGCCATGAGCTCCTGTAGCTTCTCTGTGCCTCATCTCCCAGCTGTACAGCTGCGGACGAGCTGCCCAGCAACCTGCTTCAACACAGCCGTGAATGTGGGGCAAGCTGGCTGCCGAACTGACTCGCTCCTGGTCACAGAAGGAGCTAGATCTGACTGGGAGGAAAGAACGAGTGGCACCTGGGGTCAAACATCAACCCACATCCCTTAAGTACTGCTCTTGTGATGGTTATGAGCTTGCACTGAAGACCACAGCTGGTGACTGGAAGATAACCAAGCCTGCTGAACAAGGAACCGGCACACAGTTGCTGCCACCTGTAGGCGGTGGGGCCAAAAGCCATCTCCACAAGAACATTTCACATCCAGACAGCAGTTCCCAGGTGCTATTTTGTGGACAGAAAGGTCAGGCAGACCTGGGAGTACACACAGAGGGCACAAACAGACCCTTCCTGGCCTGGGGGTTCCCCCTCACCTTCACAACTGCCTGTCCCCTCACAACTGCCACTCATGCTGTCCCCAGCACGGTGTTTCAGTTACACACTCTCACACCAGCTCAGAGAGCCCCCAACAAAACAAGCTCCATCCTTCCTGGTTCTGTAATAGCGAAACAGCCCACTGGAGCCAGTGGTCCTGAATGCAAGACCTGGTCCAGCTGTGCCTATTCGTCCACCTCCACATCCCAGCACTAGGGTGGAAACCGTAACGAGATGTGCCCACACCAAACTGCCAAGGGGACGAGACAACAGCAAGGAAGCTTTTGGCTGAGCCAAGGGGACGGCAGCTTGCCCACTGTCTTACAAAGCTATGAAAACGTCTTGGCCAGGAACTATAAAGCAGCCAGGCTCAGGACCTGGGGACAGGCCCTGCGAGTCAGCCTCACATCCCCGTGGCAAGCTGCTTCCATCTCGCCCATTCCTCTGCACACAAACCAGGGAAGTTAGTGATCGTCCGTGCAGGGCGTGAGCGTCTCACCGCTAGTAACGCGGAGGCAGCATGTGGAGCGTCGCAGCCCGTGCAGGGGCACCAGTCAAACCCAGCGTGTTAGCAAGCCCTCGCGTGTGTAACTCTTCCACGTGCTAGTGATACCGCTGGCAGGGAACTGCCGTAGGAGCAAACACAACCCAGTCCACTTACTGTTTCCCTTCTAGGTTTCCTGCTGGGCAGGGAGACAGTGCTCACTTTAAGGGGTCTAAAGGGACACTGTCAAGAGAAAACCATGTTTTAAAGAAGTTGTTTCTTGAGGTTAGTGACACGAAGAGACACACAGCATCTCCTCACCTCGCTCTAGGTGACAGCACCTGCTCCCTCTACACACCATGCTCTGCTTCGCAACCACCCTCAGGGTTTCTCCCCTGCCCTATTTCTTAGCCCCAGTTGGAGGCCGCAGGGCTACAATGCTGCAAAGGACAGATGGATAAAACCAGGCTTGTTCTGTGACAATCTCCTTCTGTTTCCACGAAAGCTTGTGAGATGATCTAGATGAAGATCTCCCTCTCCTCGCTGATCTTATGTGTCTTGCCAGAGCCAGCTGTGCAACAGCACTGCTCAGGCTGAGGTTTCTGCGGATTTGTTTCCTCCAAAAGACAGGAGGGGCACTTGGCTAAAACCAGTCATATTACTAATCCACAAGCGGACAGGTCCTGGCTCTCTAGCAGGGCTGAGAAGAGAGGCTGCACTGCTCAGGAAGACCTTGCTCCAAGGCCCGAGCGCACCTCCTGAGGTCCCAGGGACACCAGCCATCAGGCCGAGCAACTCATGCGTGCACAAGCTGCCCGCCCAGGCTGAGACTGGTGCCCAGGCTGCGTACACGGGGCTGCGAGGTACTTACAGAGTGCTCGTCATGGTCAACGCTCTGTGCCAAGACAGGGCTGAATGACACAGGCGACAGAGCCCCCGGTTTCTTCCTCACAGCCCGGATCTGCAGCAGGGCGCGGAAGGCTAGGAGAGAACAGTAGGCAGGTGACCGCACGGTCAAGCAGGACCAGGCTGTGCCACACACGTGCCAGAGCTCCTCAGCTCGCCACAGGCACACTGTCGGCACGGGAGAGCTCCCCATGTGCACAGGGAGCAGGACCACAGAGCACAGCAAAGCCAAGCACTATGGTCTGGGCTTCTAGTTGATCAGTCTATACCCGGGAGAGATCTGCTGGCCAAAAAAAGTCTGGACGCTCTATCCCTGCGGAGAACAGGCACTGCCTGCCCTGGTGCAGTCATGTACAGAGGTTCTTCCGGCCTGATACTGTACAACACAGTAAGAAAAACACGAGATCGGCCTCAGGCAGTGCCCTGCAAGCTACAGGATGGGGTGGGGGGGCATGTAAAACCAGTCTGGGTTCATTCAGACCCCACGAGTCTCAGCCCTGGGGTCCAGCTGGTGCTGGAAGCACCGCTCCTGCCATCGGCTGCTCACTCACTGGCCAGCACGATGGTGGTGAGTAGCTCTGCAACAGCTGCGCACCCAGCCAGAGGGCTCAGGGCCGAACTCCTGTCTCCAGCGCAGCGATCCCTTGGTCCTCCCACCACAACAGCTTTGATCTCCACTCCCTGCCCACAGTCTCATTTTCTATCTGCAGATCTTTAATATTGTTAGTTCCTCTGTGCCAAGGCTGCATACGAATGAGCCAGACATCTGTTCTGATGCAGCTGTAAGAACTTGCTTGTACGTAAGGAAAAGCCCAGACATTTCTTGTTGCACCCAACCGCTTGCAAGATCAGCCTAGAGTCAGAGGGCAGACGCGCAGATCAATCCTCGCTGCCCCTGCACTCCCCAGAAGCAGATTCCCAGGAATTCTGAGGCGGGGGCACTACCCTAACAAACACAGCCAACTCCGCTGCAGCACGCAGATGAGTTAATGCTGTTCCTGCGTTTTAAGTTGTGCTACTTATAGTCAAAGCTGTCTGGCACTTCCTCCGATAAGATCTTGCTTTTCATTACTGCGTCTTTGACAAGTTTGAACTGTTTAGACTCAATTTCTCAGGCCAAACATCTGTCTTAGGTTCTTTTTTCTTTTCCTGAGAAGTATCAATTAGAAACAATCAAATACCTCAGACACCAAGCACAGGGTAAAGCACACAATCTGTCTGCTCCAGCAAAACCACAGGCTTTTTCTCAAGAGACTTCTACGCCTCTGTGCCTTTGAGGAAAGACACGGAATTTAGTGAGTGCTGCCTGAGTGTCAGAATGGGTGTTTCATTTTTCACATCTTTTGGGAGCTCAGCAGCAGCACCGCTCAGCGCACCTGCACCTTCAGATCCATCCCAGGGAAAGGGCAAGTGGCCAGGGAGGCACTGGGCAGAGGGCCAGGGCTCTCCTCCTTCCCTGTTCGAGGACAGCTATTTTAGGAATCTCCAGATGCCAGTGAGAGCAGCAGCATCTTTGATGCGGAGCCTTGGGGCTGGGTGTATAAAATACACGCTCCGTCTCACAGCCTGCACTGATTTAACAGGAGCCTAGGAGGGGGCAAGATGCCCTTGCCTGCTGGGCACATACTCACGCAGCCTGCAGATGGGGCAGTTGTTGGCCTGGTAGCGCAGGGTGTCAGCGCAGGAATTGCACAGACAGAGGTGTCTGCAGGGCAGAATGAGGGTGTCGCGGAGGTCCGACAGGCAAACCACACACTCGTTGCTGTTGTCACTGTTCTCGTCATCTGAAGGCTGCAACGAGAGACAAGACGTTGGCACATGCAGGGAAAGGACCATGCCGAACTGCCACAGGACTCTGAAGTCTGGGGAAATTTCCCACCCAGAAGTCTGTGAGAGAGCTGGCATCCTCTTTCTACAGCTCTCAGCGGGGGTTTCTCAAGGAGAGCAAGCTCCAGTGCACACAGCCCTGCTACAGACACTCCCTCCTCTTGGGGCTCTGCTCCGAGCTCACTAAAGGCCAGAGACCAGGGCACTGTCCTGTGAATTCCCAGCAGAGCCGTCCCTCCCCAGAGCTAGGCTGTGTGCACAGGGGAGCCCCTTTGGGGTCAGGAGACCCGTGGCTGAGGGCAACCAAGAACAAGCTCCTGCCTGCCAGGCTGGTGGCTCCCAGGGTCAGCAGGGAAGCAGGGTCCAGCCTTTCTGCCCCATGTCCACAGAGCAACAGCAGCCCCAAAAGGAGCTGGTGGCAGACTGTGGCAGGCAGCAGGTCAGGGTGCCGCTGGGCTGCACAGAAGGAGGTACTCCAGCCATGTCTAGCCCAGTTTCCATGGGTCCTCGAGTGAGTGGTTCCCCTGCCACAGCATCTTCCCCAGTCTCCTGTGCTGGCACAAACTTTGATGCAGCTGCAGGAGAACCAGCCTGGGACGCTCACCTGCTCACAGCTGCCCTGGTTGAAAAGGTCAGTGTGATGCTATTCAACACGAACATGCATCACACGACTTTTTCAGTCACTTGGAGCCCCACAAATTGGATTACAGCCACCAAGCAAGCTGTTGCTGGGAGGAGAAACCCACTCTCCATCCACAAGAACTCTCTTCACTGACACCCAAGAACCCCCCAGTCCTCCCACCGATGCCACAGAAGTTATGCCAGAGCCCAGCAAACTGATAACCCAGCATGGGCCACCCTCCACCTTTGCCTGGTCCCACTTCACGAGGTCCCTTTGGTCACCAGGGCTAACACATGCTAGACCACAAGCAACCTTGATGTAAACAGCAGTAGACAGCATCTGCTCCTGCCACATCCAAACCCAGCCTGCCGACTATGCCAGCAAAAGGCAGCAAGCCTGTCTACCCCGTCACATGCACTCCTCATCTACTTTGGGAGGTAGGGAGGGCAGGCTTTTTGCTTTCCATTCATACGGTTTGCTAAGCATACTAAGAAGAACAAAAACGGCCCTAGGGCACTTGTGTGATGGGCAACAAATGTGTGATTGCTGGATCAAGAGAATCATCATAAGACCCTGAAGGACCCCAACAGAAGCCTTCAATCCTCTTAAATGATCCTGTGCAAGAAAAATCTTTGAAAAGACGTCTCCCTCCTGCCTCTTCAGGTGCTACCTGTTGGCACAGGCAGATACAGATCACAGGATGCTTTGGGCAGAACACCGCACTGGTTGGAGAGGAAATCCTGCTTGTCTTGCTCTGTGGCTACTCCTCTGTTTGCGAATCAGGCACTGCACACACCAGAACGGTCTGATCCTGAGGCCAGCACTTGGTACACTCTGCAGCCCAGGTGGCAGCACAGGGCAGCTCCACATAAGGCTCAAGCAAGCATACAGCAGTCACATAATCTGCACGGGGCTGCGCAGCAAGCCGGGATTCAGCAGAAGCTCCTGCCTAAAGATGGGCAATGTTTCTGGTTATGGCATTTGCATATACACCCCTTGGTGATGCTGTGCTCCCTCCTGCTGGGGAATGCAGGCTGCTCTCTGGACACTGGCAAGCCCTAGAGAGCTCATTTCCCTGCAATGTTATGAGAACGTGCAGTCTCCCCACTAAAAAGAAATAAATCAACCCCTCCCTGCCAACAAGCAGGAGATGATGAAAGAGCCACAGGAGCAAAGCACAGACACACCAAGCACAACTGCCTTGACTGCAGAGAGGCAGTGAGATGGCGTGGGCACCAGAGGGAAGGTTTCAGAGGAGCCTGGCAAGAGGCAATGCTCATTTACAATCAATGAGGGGGGGGAAAAAAGGAAAAAAAGATACTCTTGGCTGCGCAAACTGGCAAGCACCTAGACTGGCCAGCAGCCTCAGGGCACCAAAAGCAGCAGCTGACACTAGCCCACTGTCTCTACAATCCCTAAAGAACAGTGCTCTACCCCACGGGGCACTGATATGCTTCTCTCCCAGCAACTCCAGCCCCAAGGAATACTCTCCAGAGCCTCATGATATCTAAAAGCATCTGAGCACAACTTCACTGATTGTTTGGGCCGTACAACAGTGAGGACCTGCCATGCCTGGGCTTCTTCAGTGCCTGCACGCAGACTTGAGAGTCATTCTGCGAAGCATCTCCACATTGCCCTGCCAAGCCCCACAGTTAGGCTCAAAAGCAGCAGGCGCAGGCTGGAAACCCACAGCACCGGGAGCAGGAGTCTCCTGAGCACCTTTACCTTGGTCTCTTGGTTGTTTTTGTTCTCGATGCCGTAGATCTCCTGAAGCAGATAGCTCACCCGGTCAACCTAGGAAAGAAGACAACAGTTGAAGTGCCAGCCGCTCTGTCATTGCTGCTTTGTGATCACCTCTCCCCTCTCCTCGTGTCAAAGCGTCCATGTTACACCCACGGCAGCGGGCTCCCCTAGAGCCACACAAAAAATTTAACAGAAGCAAAATATTGCAAAGGATAGCTGGGAGAATGAGTCTCTCCTTGCTCAAAAAGCGGTGCCCATCCCGTCTGGCCTGAGCAGGCAGCCCAACTGGTCACTTCTGTCACTATCAAAATCCTCTAAAAAACAACTACTCTGCCTGTCTCAGAGATCAAGAGGGAACACAGCTCAAGTAAGCCAGAGGCAATCAGCCTTCCAGAGTCTTGTCCCTCTGTGAAGTATTGCTTAACTTTAACCAAGATGAACTTCCACCAGTCCTCGTAACGTCAGGAGAGGTACTGTGCCAACAGCTTGTTACTGGCACATTAATGGCTGCACATCACTTCCCTGTTCATCGCCTGGGAGCTACTGAAGACAGACAAACCATCTCCCTTAGGAAGAGAAGCACTCAAGGGACAACCCTACATTCGCGCAGTGTTGGTTATTACCATCCCCAGGCCCTTGGTGGCATCTCTAGACTGGGGTGCATGGTGGCAGAAAGTGCTCTAGGCACAGCGGAAGTTGCTCACAGCCCCAAACCTGGGTCACACTCTTCCAGGCCATGCCTTTATGCAAACGCTGGCAGCTGCCTGCAAACTCCCCAAGCAGCTGAATTAAAGCACTGAGGCAAGAAAGGCTGATGGTTCTAGTCCCAGCAAGGCAAGCCCCCTCTGCACTGTGGGGTGTTCTCCCCTGTTCTCTAGCTCAGCCAGGAAGTACAGCACAAGACTCATACAGCTGTGAGGAGTAGCCTCTACAAGGACGCACAAAGATACCGGTCCCTTGAGATTTGGTGCTACACAGCAGCTTCCCCAGAGCAGGGTGTGTTGCTCCGCACAAAACCCACAACAGCTAAAATGTTGAAGGGGTTGCAAGGTATAAAACTGACGCAAATAGGGGAAGGAAACGCTTTCCTGCCACCACCAGTAACTATCCAGTTGACACCACGCAGTGAAGCTAAGCCACCGGGAACCCAGTGCTTCAACAGCTCAACAGTCCCAGGGCTTTTGACGTTTCCATGTGTAACTGGCCTCTCTCCTCTCCTTTTGTCAAGCCAGGTGCTCAGAAGAGCAATGGCTTTGCCATGGGATTTCAGTGCTGCAGAAGGCATCACACACCAAGATGGGGCCAGGAGCTAGCTACATCCAGTCTGTCTGCCAGTTCAGAAATGCTCTGAGCTGGAAGGCAGCAGCTTTAACAAACTAATTCCAGAGTCTTCCCATTTAACTCAGCGTGAAGCTTACAATCTGTTCTAGGCCTGCATTTCATGGCAATGAGGTCAGCTGTTAGACTGCTGAGCAAAGTCCTCTGCAGCGGCTCACAACTCACCCAGGAAGTTTGGGAACAGTTATGTGGGAGATGTCCTTTTGTAACTTGACATTTCAAAGAGAGTTTTGTTACAGCATCCTGACTCCTTGGAAGATCATGATGAGCGACAGTGAATGCAGAAGTGGTCAACTCAAAGCAAAGAAGATCAGGAAGAGACCAATGCCTCTGTGGCAGTCTGCGTTTATTTTAACTGCTTGCCTCTAAAAATCTCGAGAAGCTCATGTCCGAGTAGGAATAGGGTGAGTGGTGCAACATGGCTCTTACTAGAAAGATCTCTAGGTTTTAAAAGAGTAGGAGTAAATAAGGAGTGGGTGATTGTACACAAGGCAGTTCTTCACCTTCATGCTTCTCCAACCCATCCCGCACCACGTCATCCTTCCGAAGGCTTCTGTTGCTATATACAGCCTCAGCTGATGCACACCGGAGCCATTGGCCAAGTCCAGGTCGTGTTTTTCTGCTGATCCATCTGTTTGCATTCATCTATGTTGAATTTCTTTAAACAGGTTGGTACATACATTATAACTGATCTCAGCTGAGAGAACAAAGCAGTTCAGCTCATTAGCTGCTGCTTTCTGCTCCCAAAGAGCTCAAGAGATTGATGCACACAAAAAGTACCTAGGAATCCTGGCAATGGCAAGGAAGGGAAGGCAAAAGAAAGGCAGTGATGTTACACTGTTATATATGTTCTACTGCAGACATATACTCTATACCTCTGCTCTACGCTCCTACGGGCGCAGATGCTATCTCAGTTTCAGTGTGTCCTGGGTTTGGCCAGAACAGGGTTAATTTTCACCGGAATCCAGGAAGGGGCACAGCCGGGGGGTGGGGGCTGACCCCACCTGGCCAAA
>Ga0065711_1044243_pt1 | contig 14215 bp, 10 predicted proteins | sample Hoacrofraction12_FD_59098 | JGI IMG/M metagenome (GOLD analysis project Ga0065711, IMG submission 59098) | Hoatzin crop microbial communities from Cojedes, Venezuela - Epithelial fraction 12 v2 (version 2) | ecosystem: Host-associated > Birds > Digestive system > Esophagus > Crop | place...
CCTCTGAGGGTGACGGAGCACTGGAACAGGTTGCCCAGGGAGGTTGTGGAGTCTCCTTCTCTGGAGATATTCAAGACCCGCCTGGACAAGGTCCTGTGCAGCCTGCTGTAGTCGACCCTGCTTCGGCAGGAGGGTTGGACTAGATGACCCACAGAGGTCCCTTCCAACCCCTACCATTCTATGATTCTGTGATTCTGTGGCTCTACTTTTCAGTAGGGTTTGTAGCATGACAACTGAGCAACACGGTCCAGTGGGTAGAGCAGGGATCTGGGAGTCTCTGCTCCTTGTCATGCCACTATTTCCTTGCAGTTGTGTCTTTCTGCCTTGTGTCTCATGGCAGCAAGGATACAGTACATCTCCTTTACAAGTTATAAGCAGAGCCTTGAGTGAAAAGTATTGCAACAACAAAGGTTTTATTTTTTTCTGGAATTTCTTTTTGCTTTTTTTTTTAAATTGCATTATTTCACAGAATGTGGGGGTGTTTCTGGAAATTCAGCAAGGGTTATTACTGTCTCTATGAGGATCCCTGTGAAAATTCTGTGTTTACAGGTGAACAGTTTAAAGCAATGTTGGGTGAGGCCATATAGTGATGCTCTGAGATATGGAGGTTGAAAACAGCCACAGCATGCCCACCCTTCCACAGGCCACGGCGGACAAGTGCCTTAGGTGCAAGGAGCAGTTACCCTGCAGCATGATAACTATGAGGTGAAAACCAGCCTGCTGGCAGTGGTAATGGTGGAATGGTGCTGTCAGTGAAAGGTCCACAGAAGTCCATGCAAGTAGGTCTGAGATGAAGGCCCACTGGACTCGGGGGGCTCTTGCAGCTGGGATGTGTGGCCTCAGCCAGGCCCTGGGAGCAGGAGGAATCACTCTTTATGTCTTGATGCCCTGACCCAGCAGTCTTCATTTCTAATCCCAAACTTCCGATGTTCTTCTGTAGTGCTCTGAACTTTTCTTTAAGAGTTATGTCCAAAATCTTCCGGTTTCCCGATTCAACAGCTTCTTGTAGACCCCAGACTTTTGTGTCCTCTTTTGTCAAAGGAACAGAGATTCAGCTGATGTGGCGAAATGGCTGCTGGACAGTACTTTCTGTTCCGCTTTTTTAGTCTTTTGTCACCCTTAAAAAAGGCATTTTTATCCTCTTGTATATTTGACTTCAGCCTTCAGCCAAGATATTTGTTAAAATCAAAAGCCAGCATAGATATATGTCAACACCATTTCAAACTGTAATGTCATAAAATAAAAAAACAGCAAACCACTCCAGAAGATGTCATTTTAACTAATTCAGAGCAGCTGCTCTGCCATCTAGTGTCGTTAAATAATGTATGCTAAAACCCAGCTTCCACCATATCCGCCGAAACACGTCTAGTTCTTTAAGGTCTGGCACATGACTCTATCAGTGGGTGACAAAGAGAGGGGTAGAAGTCAGGAGCTGTCTCCATTCAGAAGCTCTCTCGTGGCAATAAGGTGAATATAAGTTGTCCCTTACATAAAACAACTGTTCCTTACCTGGAAATGTGAGCTGCAAAGCTAGGCACATCTGAAGAACTGTTGACTTTCTCCCAGTGATTTGTTAGCTCTGTGGAGGCCACATAACAGATTCTTTATTTTAGGTGGGAATGTAACAAGCCTGTCAGAAAAAGTCAATGTTTTCAGGTCTACCAGACGTTCATTTTGCCCCAGGTATTTTCTGCTTCATAGTATGGGGTCAGCTCCAGAAGTTAAGATTGCCTAAATTAGGCCATAGAAGCCTGAATGCCAGAGGTCTTTGCTGAATGAATGGCACAGACCCGAATTTTTTTGTTTGTTTGCTTAGTTCTTTTTGTATGTTTGATATCCTCCCAAAATGATCTTACATTTATCAAGCTCAGGGAACTGTTAGTTTTTTAAACAAGTTAATAACAAATAAGAAGTGATAAATATCTTTTTCTATTTTAATGCCACATGTAGGTATTTAGAAATAATCTAGAAATCCTTTTTTTTTTGAAGGTCCAACACTGTTCTTGCCAAGGAAATCAAATACATGGAAATTAGGAGTTATTCCTGTATTTTTACCAAACTGAATCTCCTTACTTAGAGGTTGTCCTGATAAATCTTTAGAAATTGACCTAATTTGCCAGAATAACTCCAAATTTAGATCAGTGCTCACAACTTCAATTGATAACAGATGTTTGGCTCCAGTGAAAGAATTTAAATCTTAAGTATGACTTAACAAATCTTCTTCTGAAATGTCACAGCTCTTTGTACTCATAACTAGAAGCCATGCCAGAGAAACCAATACTGTCAATAGCAGAGCTGAAAGAAAACACACAAAGCACAAGACAGTGCATTTCAGAAACAGAACAAATGCGGTTTGGAAAAGCTCAAATTTAAGGCCACTAAAACCGTGATATAAATACTGCAGCATAGTAATGCACTACTTAATTTAGGAGATGATGAGAAATACTGCCTTACATCTTCTGTCTCAAGCAAGCCCATGAGATTGCCACTTTATGGGGACAGAAGTGCAATGAGGCAGATCTCAGCTACTGTTATTGAAAGGTTTCCTTGAGGTTTTTTCAATTCCTAGCCCAAATAGATGTTTTTCCTAAAAGAAGAAGGAAGAAAGGAGAAGAAATCGCTTAGGACTACAGACATTGGTTTTTATCTTGCCATAACAGCTCTAAAAGAACTGTTCTTACAGCCTGTCTTGCCTCTAAATCCACATTTGTTCCCAAAGCACCCTAATTTGAAGTGCTGTAGAGGACTCTGGAGCCTCCTGAGGTGGCTCTGCTAAACATGCAAAACCTTATTGCGTTGCAGGTGGCTGAAGAGATCCGAGTTTTCCCTTTCCCACCAAAATTGCCCAAAAGACAACTGGGTTCTCAGGTGTTAAATGACAGACAGAGACCAGCAAGCTTGGTACATGGATGTTATATACCTCTGATGTGCTCTAGTTCTCAAAATAAATAAATGACACCCCCCCAGCTGTGTCACGTTTTCTTTTTATCACAATAGTCCCAGCTGTTACAAATCACTGACAGTAATAATCTGTGGTTTAGACTGATTAGCATCCTATATACCTTCATTTCTAAAATGGAATTTTAATCAGATTGTTATTCCTTGAAAACTCCACGTCAGTGAGTACTTCGCTAACCATTAATCAATTGAATTTTGCCCTCTATTAAGCTGCCTAAATCCACTTCAAATTACTGATTGATAACTTCCATTGCCTCCAGCACATCGCTGACATACTCTGGGGTTTTTTTTTAACATCAGGGCCATGACACTATTATAAGAGTGAGAAAAAGAGCATACTTCGCATTGCTGCTGTTGTAGATTTTCAGCTTTCCCATTTTAAGTCCCTGTTTTCTTCAGGGATTTGAAAGTGGGTTATAAATTTATTCCAAAGTGAAATCACTTTCATTGGTCTAATCATGCAAGTACTCAATGTCTCTTCTGGGAGGCCAGTTCTTAGTCTGGAAGTAGCTTAGCTCCTTCTGCTCAAACACCCTGCACTCATATTTTCTGGCCTCTGTGCTTGTTTTTTGTCCTTTTGTTTGGCTAGTTCCTTTTGGTGCTACTGTGCCAAAGCACAAAATTTATTTTTAATAAGGAAGTTGGTATGTTGTGACTCTCCAGTGCAGAAGGATAATAGCTGTTGTTTCAGCTGAGAAGGAAAATGAAGTTATTTGACTTGAGATCTAATGTGTGCTATATTAATACATTGGAAGCTGGTTTACTGGAAATGGGAAGAAGCTACATTAACACCTTGGTCATGAACAGCTTTAATGATTTGTCAGGACAACAACACATAACCTGAGGGAACAATTCTGCAATCCTTGCCCAAGCCAAGGGGACTTAAAACTCTGGGACTATGTCATATATCAACTGGCAATAAATAAAAAAGCACAAAATGTGCTTCTCAGGCAGAGGGTTTTTTGGATTAATTAAGAGTTCATGATGGAGGGCCTGATTCAGGCATGCCATTTCTTAGACACTTGTTTTTCCTGAAGCAAAGTGGGTGCTTTGCATGCTGATTTACCACAGTATGTGTTGTATTTCAGTTTTAACCTGCCAATATGTTCCAGACATGAAACACCCATGCATTTAAATAATTGTCAGAAAGCAAGAGCCATGGACAGTAACATCTACAGTCTGGAATTTGGTCACAAGAAGAGACCAGGAGAAGATATATCTTCAGAGCCCCAAGGTATCAGAGAAATCACCTTGAAAGAGTAAGCTGAGTTCTCCTCAGGTTGTGCTACTGACGTAAAAAAGAAATAACCAAACCTCACAAACCCAACCATTTCCATTATGATTGCTACTGCTAAACCTAATTAACTCTCAGTATGTGCCAGACTTAGTAGACCTGATTAAAGTCTCCTGTTCTGTTGTTAAAAGATAATCCAAGGCCTTTAAGGTTTTATTCAGATGCCTATGATTTCGCTAGAGCACCTGCTGTACAGCATATACTAATTAGAATTTTTGAATTAAAATGGTCTACATCACCCATTTATGGGAGAAAACAAGGAAGGAAGGACATTTTAGCACTAGCTGACTGCCAATGGCAGCTCCTGAAGGGGTGGAGTTCTGCTACTGTCTGCAAGAGCTTAGGATATTTCTTTCTTAATCACCTCTGTTGGAGATTAACTTCACCTTTGTTTCACTTCTGCCTTATTGAAATTATGTTCCTTACCTTGTTATGTGTTGTTCAGGCTGCTGGAAGACTGCCTTTAGTGGCTAAAGGTATATTTTGATTCCAGCTGAGAGCAGTTTTTGTTGCTGCAGTGGAGTTCTTCCAAGTACAGAGCAAAATTTTTTTAGGCAAGTTCCTCATTTTTTTCTAAGACATTCCTCTTTGTGCCAGAGTAGACTCAGAGCAACTGTGATGACCTTGTCGGTATCACAGACTGTGATTTTGACAGGAGAACTGGCAGCAGAAGGCACTGTGTGGTAGGAAGTGACTGTATCCTGAGTTAATCAAAGTCTGCAATATAACACTTAAACTGGATTTGATTCTAGTTTGTTGTCTCAAACGCTTTAATGTTGGGAAGGAGAAGGAAATAGAAGCAGTTCTATAATTTATGGAAGGTTTCTAACTTAGTTATTAGAAAAAGACATGTAGTACTTTTTGGTGCTTTGTTATTTTCTAGAACTCATGAAGTGTCCCAGTGTTTGCCTATATTTACCTAATGCAGTCCTTTAATAACCAGCACGTGTCCTCCTTCGTTTCAAGGGAAGTCCTTTCCACTTCTGTTGACACTGCAGCCTCCTGTGAACCACTGAGTGAGGAGGTGGAGAATCAGGGGTCCCATTTATAGCTTATTAAGTCAATAGAAATAATCCTAGGGGAATTTTGAAAGACTTAACACTGACCTTGGAAAATAATCTCCTGTCAAAGCTAGCTGTTCAGCGGGACAGCTGGTCACCTGGTGCTTTATTATGCTTTTTAAAGAAGCAGCAAAAAACTGGATGTATTTGTTATTGTCAAGAATATTTTTTTACACCTTAGCTTGTGTTCTGACTTCGAAGTTTGCTAGGCCAATTCAGATGGCCAGTTTTTCATAACAGAAAAAGCCTATATCTGTGTGTGGGAGCTCCTTCAGAAACACAACATGATTTTTTTTTTTAGGCACTGTTCATATTTCAATTTGACACTGTGTTATAAAAATACACAAACTCATTTTTCTTTTCTTTTGGATTATGCTATCTGAAATTTATTCCAATGGTTACAAGCTGGTGCAAACTGCTAAATTTTGTAAAGGGAAATCACGCTGAACTAAATCTTGACCATAACTCTCTAATCCTAGGCTGAGAGAATCCTTCAAAAGAGTGAGTTTTCCTCTTGTTCTCACATCAATTAGTAAGTCATCAGTATCTGCATACGTGAAAAGCTGGTACAGTTGATAGCGTGACAACAAAGCAAGGTTACAGTATTTTCACTGTGGCGACCATCAAAGGTTCATTAAAAAAACAACTAAAACAAATTTATGTTTTCCTGGTTTTGTATTTGTTTGGTAGATTTTGACACTTTGTCGTTTGCATTTCCAGATTTTTTTTTGTGACTGTGAAAGACAAAGTAAAAAGAGACATCTATGGTTTACTACTACAAATTTTGTATAGCTGTTAATTAAAGCAGGTTTTAATTTCCGTTCTGGCTTCATGTTGTAAAATCTTTGTTAGAAATGAATCCCTTCTACAGAGGCTCAAAAAAAATCCAGAAAGATTTATGTGATAGCCTTTCTTTTAATCACTACTTTTTGCTTATGTGTTTACCTTTCTCTCTGTCCATTGCTCGTTCTGTGCATATTTGCCTTTATTTCTGTTGCTTCTTTCACTGTGTTTGCCATTCTCTGTTCTTCCTATTTTCTCAGTGTTTGCCATTCTCATGCATGCTTTTAATGCAGCCTTGCTTTTCTTGAAGCTTTCTGTGTGTTCATATTCTCTGAAGGTGCAGGGTTATGTTTGGCAATCAGTAACTCAGTGACTGAGTCACCGATCACACTGAATTAATGCCGCATTTCTGGTATCCTCCCGTCACCTTTCTCAGCCTGCTTCTTTCTGACACTCCAAGCATTTGTTGAAGTACTGTGTCAGGGTAGGAAAACAACATAAGCTTGGTGTGAGCTAGTTTCTTTCCCCATGGTGGTCTAGTTTGTTCCTTCTTGGTCTTGCATAGTTACTGCCTTGCCAGAAGCCATAATATCCTCCCTGCTTTGTCTGCAAATAAGCCCATACAGTTCTGGTGAAGTCCTATCCTTTTACTCCACTCTAGCAACCCAAAGGGAATGTGCTGATCATGACTCTGCTTCAGAATGTTCATATTGTGCTAATGCCACAGGACTGGCACAGGGTATTCCCTTGATAAGTGGTATGTGACCACGTATTTTTGCTGTGATCCAGCTTCTCAGCCTTGTTATTACGATTTCCCTTACCATTCTTTGTGGCTCAATACCTCATGGAGGTATTATTTACAAAGCTAAGATTTTTACCCATGCATCTATTGATTTTATATGAGTTCTTCTCAGGATAAATCTTGGACATTCACTGGTATTAGTAAGAAAGAAGTGACACTGTGCTGTCATGTCTGGAAGGCTGTGGCATATGGTCAAATGAACCGAACAGCCTAGTCCAATTCCCATCAATACGTCGTTCACCTGCAATGCCTCTGTTGCCTGCAGGAAGTGAATGGACTGAGCTGTCATCCTGAAACAGAGAGTGAAAATAGATGTGCTATAAGTGCACATCTTCGCACCTTGAAAAAATAAATGGTTCTATCTCCCCTTCAAAAGTGTTAATTTCTTTTTCCCTCATTTCTAAAGCAAAACTTCAAGTCTAAAAACGAGCAACACAAAATATTTATGACTCTGGAAATCCTTTCATAAAAGTAAGATTCCATTTGAAGGCTTTCAATATAAAACCCAGAATTATTTCAGGACGGTAATGGATATATGGAGATGGAGTAAAAATGGAAGGTCATTGATTGAATGACCTCAAGTTGGTCAGCATTTTCATTCACACGACTACAAGAACAGTAACATTCAGGGTAACAAGTTTATAACTGCTATAGAGATACAGCAGAAAAAAATTAACCTGTAAAACTTCACTCCACTGAATGTTTTAAACAAGAATATGTTGAGAACAGCCAGTATAACCTTAGTCATCCTAGCTTAAAAAAGAAAGGCTTTGAAGGATTGTGGGCAAGACAAATTTGGAGATAAATTAAAACATCCTCCTTGAGTCGGAACTGTTAGAGACATGCTTAAATGCTTGCAGTTGTATATCTGTTGATTTTGCACTCTGTTCTGAGACCTTTGGCGCTGATTACTGTTGGATAGGTTATTAGACTTGATGTACCACATCTGAAGTAACTGGGTAATTGCTGTGTTGGTGGGACAATGTGGAAAACCTCTGGGCTTTCTTGGGCCAAAGCAGATGCTGTTGCAACATTGATGGGGCTGGACTAGCGGAAGCGTAGTGTGAGACGATCACTGGGAGCTTTGAGCTAGGGAACACATGCAGCGCCAAATGGCACCAGGTGGCGGGAGAAAGGTGGGTCCTTACTCCTAGTAGGTCTGCATCCATCTGTGGCTGAATATGGAGTTCATGGGGAACTGTCAGCTTGACTTCTTTCACAAGTGCTGATTTCATCCCACATCATTAACTTTTTTATTGTAAAATCCTGTTCTTTGCATTGACATTAACACTCATCAGTTGGTGGAACATAAAAGGCTCTTTTTGAAACTGGCTCATACAAAAATATTCTCTAATAAAGAAGAACGTGTCTAGACTTAGTACTGTAGATAATTCTTGCTTGGATAAAAGTAATTTCTATGTTAAAGGAAAAAAGTATTTTTAATAAAACTCTTTAAATAAAGGAACATTTTCTTCAGTAAAGTTTTGTGATGGCTGAACTTTGCACACTTCTTCTTGCAACCCTAGATAAAACCCCACACCTCTCACTTGCGTTTCTATTAATCTAGTGTCCTGACAAAAGTCCATAATGTTGCCACCACATATTCTAAAAAAACACCAGTGGGAGAGCAGTACATAAACTACGACAAGTCAGCACAAGCTCCAGTCTGTAAGACCTGAGGTCTTTTACATACGAACAGACAATAAGAGCATTTGAAAAGATGTCGGGTGTGAGACTTTGGCACGAGGATGTAACGCATCATCATTTCCAATCTCACTAACCTAAGTGGTTGTGAAATCTAACAACTGCTGGTAACAGCTAAATGTTCCCACACACAAAGTTCCTCCTTTGGCTTCAGGCCAGAAGAGGGTCTTATGAGCATGAAACATTGCTCATATTTTCCAATTCTGACAGTTGCTCTATAAATGGCATGATGTCTCCCTGCAAACCTTGCCTCTTGCTTGGTGGCTAGGGAAACCTGACTGCAGCTGCATTGCCGGCATAGGCTCCTGCCTAGAGTCACTCTTTAGGCACTGGCTCAGTGTATGAGTGTCCAGTATCCCAAACTCAGCGCTGCAAATGCCCATTTTCAAATTGCCCTTGGTCACTTCTAGAAAATATTTTGGGGCACAGCCAGTTTCCAGATGCTGGGGATCCAGGATAACTGTGTGAGAGGAACCTTCCAGGATGTCAGTTGAATTCACAGAGCTGCTGGACAGACTGTGTCTCGGTTCTCAGGACTGACAACACAGGTAGATCCACAGCCTTGCTCATGTGGGTTAGCTAATCTTTAACAGAGTGGCAAAGTAATATCAGGTTCCAGGTTTTTACCCCATGTTGCAGGCATGGGTAAACGCTTCCAAAGGGGTTTAACAGGCAAATATGACTGCTGAGTGTTGTAATCAATTTACAGTACCAAGTACAACTGCACTTCTCTCCCTCCCTAGTCAGTCTTCCTGGTTCTTGGAAGTCCCAGACAAGTGGTCTGTGTTTGTATGGGAAATCCAGGCTTCTTCTGCTTTGCCAGGCAATCTGTCAAATTCACATGCAATGGATGCTGGACCACACTTGTAGTTTACTTGCACCAGAAGAAGAACAAATGTACTGGAAAAGATTCTTAGGACAGGACTTTGGATTTGCTGTCCTAAGTAATGGTCCAGTGAGCACTGAATTTTCTTGGAGAAGCTGGGAAGCATCAGCTGAGATCTACTTACCCAGGTTCTACCTGGGTTGGATGGGCAAGCAAAGGAGTGGGAAATGCAGTATCCGGCACAGCAGAAAAGAAAGAATACCAGGACTGTGTGTGAGGGCTGTTTACTGTGCAAGGCAGGAAACAAAAAAAAACCCCAAAACCCAAAGAAGTCCTGCAAAGGAGGTTAATAACCAAGTTTTTCTGCGAAGGTGGATGGTGAAGAACTTCACTTAGCATAGCAGGAGTCTTAAGGCATATTTAACTGTAAAATCTATCTGCTTCAGATTCTGACAAACTCCATTTTATACTTAGAACATACAAGCAATCAAAAAGAAAGCAGCTTCCGCATATGAGATAATTTTATTCCTATTTACAAATACACGTGTATTTGTACACCCTCACCCACTTCTTCCTGTGCACACAAACCCACATATACATATATTTATATTACTGTGCTCTCCAGGATGTAATTCTGGAGTACTTGGCCAAGTACCATCACCCTGACCTGACAGTGCTGGATGGAGAACGTTTAAAGCAGGCCTGGGGTTAGGAGAATTTCCATTGCAGATGGACATGCATGGCTGGCTGTGTACAGGAGGGCTGGGGTTAGAGCAAAGAGGTGGGCAGTTGTAGGGCTGGGGTAAAGATTTTTAAAATCATCCTCCTTGTAAAATGTAATATTTTAAGAGTCTTCCTCCAAATGTCTTGTTAGCTCCAAAATATCACCAAGGAAAGCTTCCCTCTAATGAGGCAGACTGTTGCAGCAAGTCTCTCTGCTCACAGAAGGGGCCCGGTGATTCAGACAGGTGGCGATGATCAATGAGCAAAGCAGCATCTAGCATGTCATGAAGAGAACAAAAAGATTGGGGACATCTGAATGAGGGAGCTCAGCCGTCACCATCAGCCTTGCCTCCGGGTCTCAGTCTGAAAATCGAAGGGAAGCTGTGCTCTTCCTCCCTCGAGATTTGCATAGGACATTTACTGCATCAAGGATTCCTTCTGACATTTCTAATGGAAACAGCTAGGAGAATGAGGGAAATCAGACAGCAGACTGTCTCTGTGTGCTGTGCTGTTGCCAAGCAGATTATGTGCTGTAATCCATAAGCACTGAACTGTGTTTGAATTATGAGGAACCTCTCTCTTGCTTTTGTTTTAGCCCCCTGGGAGAGGCGGTGTTTCCGGACTGCTAATGTCACAGCGTGACCTGTTAATAACCTGCAATAGCCTTCCTCCACTCCACCGGCTCCTGCTCCCCCAGGACCCGGCAGCTGCCGTCACATGGATCGAATGCCTGCCTTGTATGTGGTTCATTGAGAAAAATTCAAGCCTGTGGCCTGAGGTTCCCCTGATGACTGTCTGGGGATGATGATTTCTACCATCTGTTCTGGCTGCCTGTGGCTCCCGGAAACACCGAGGTATATGTTGCTTCTGGCCATACGTGGGATTCCTAATGAAACCTCAGCTGCTGTCCAACTGTCTGCGAATATCAGATGGGTTTGAATTATCTTTCCACCAAGAGGGGAAGGAGATGCTCTTTGTTTAACTCTTTAATCTGAACCACTACACAGCACGTGCATAATCACAGGGTACAAAGCCGCTGAATTATTAGCATCTGCATCACGGTGGCAGCCGTATCGTTTGCACATGTGCCGGGTCTGTCTGATTTGAGATGCCCAGGCTGGTTGTTTCCAGGCTAAATATACAGCTTCAAGTCAAATTCATCTCACTGTAGCTCACTTGGAAGCCCTGTAGTTATACCGGAGATTTATTTGACCCCTTCACTTCTGATTTGTGTTAAAGGCACGTTTCAGCTGTATAAATTGTATATTGGTATATGAAAAAAGGCTGCTTATCAAATGGTTTAAATGCAGCCAAGGAATTGCAGCAGTCTCCAAGCTATTTCTTGAGATGGAGGAAGTCACAGTAAATTGATATTAATTTTGGTATATGAAAGAGACTTTCATGCAAAAACCCCTGATAACAAATAAATAGAAATCACTTGTCTTTCAAGATTTCACATCCTGTCTGTTATTTTCTAAATCTATCATTTAGAAACCTTTTCTTGTCACTTGCTGAATATCAGGTTTCAGCAGGCGTTGAAGGGCACTCAATCACTTAGAGGACCATGTTTCAGCCGAAAAGATTTTGCATTCTTGTTAGAATTACCTAGACTTCATCCATTGATATTCACTCTGATTTCTCCATTGATACTCATACTATTTTCTTTGAATGAATAGATTCTCTCAGTAAGAAATCTACTGAGTTTTATGTGATTGGAAAAATTGTTTATGTAGTCAGTGCTGTTTACATAGAGTTGCTGAATGGATCAGGAACAACTGCTTACATTTCTTACAGTCATTGTTCAGGTAGGGCAATGCAGAACATAAAATTTATAAGTGGCTTCAAAAAAAAAGAAAATGAAAAGAAAGTAGCTACCCAACAGTAGGCAGCAGTGATAGCCTTGGGTTGTTAAATGATAAGGGGAGGGTATCAGTACATGGTACTGGATGTTTTGCATTTGCAGATTCAGGTTAAACACCTCTGTAGCGTGACCTCATCCAATTGTTTTTAGAGGCTGTTTTTCTAGTACTGTTGTGGATACTAATGAAAGAATGCTAAAATACTTCTTAGCAGTGGCTTGCCGAGGGGCGTTTGATTGTTTTTGGTTTTGGAGCTTATTTGCTTATGCTATGAGACAGAACAGTAATCTGCAAATGCATTCAGCAGCCAGTGCATAGGCACAGGGGTGGGAAGCAGGGTTCTCACTGTTGCTGGCATTCCTTTCTCTTGTCAACTGGCTCATGCAGAGATGTGCATGTATATCTCACATCTGCATACTGCCAGAAATCAATATCAGGGTAGAAGACTTGAAAGCAGATATTACAAGAAAATTCAATAAAGCTTAGAAAAATATTTTTATTTCTAATTTTCCACTTTATTGTTCTTAAAAAAAAAAGACTCTCAAAGACACAGGAACTATATATGGAAACATTTCTCATATGTATCTTCTCCAGCCTCGAATGACCCAGTAACTACCTCTGCCTTCATCTTTAAAGCAGTTTTTCTTTTACCAACAAATTCAAGACTACAGACTTTTAGCAAACATCGGTTGGTTAAGCAGGGCACACAAATACAGAAGAGGTGGTTTGTCTATAATGTAAAGCTTCTCTAGGGACATTTCTCTTTTTGTGATCTGGCTATAGGAAAATTTCACTGTACTGCGAGTGGCTGGCCAGGAAAAAAAAAAAGAAAAAGAAAAATAATTTAAAAAAAAACAGAACAGGAAAAACAACTTTAATTTTTAAAATAGTTATCTTTTGGCCTAGAGCTTTTTAAGGAAAATCTGGTATTTCTTTCTTCCCTTTGCATAGATCTCTACATTGCTTAAGAAAGACTTGACAGATGGAGGCAGCTTGTAACAATGTACTTGAAGCTCTGAAAGACTAAAATGAGTAATCAAAACCATTCAAAAAATGACTTTTTCATGAATCTGTCTAAAAATATATGTCACAGGGAATTTATTTCCCTTCCTTTCTACTCCTCTTTTTTGTTTGAAGTAAGGTGGGTATTTATACTTATCTGTACCTCATTATGCGTGATTTCCCTTCTCTGTTAGTCACATCACGTCTTGGCTTGCAGTCACAAGTGACATAAGATGTTGCAAAATGTCACTAACAAATATGTTAAGTGACAGTGAACTAGAAATAAAACATGGAGATCCCAAAGTGAATCTCGTCATCAAATTCTTCGTCAGTCCACTTTAGATGAAATTTAGATTGTGATGAAACATCTGAAAGATGTATTCTAAAAAGGAAAAATATACCCTGCAATTTCCAGGCCTCTAATGATGTCAGTTATCAAGCTCCAAAATGGACAAAACAGGAATGCTTCCCTCCTTTTGTCACTTGAAATATTTCCTATTGGCTTAGAGGGCTGTTAGAAGGATTTGAGTATACAGACCTGTGGGAACATTTGGCCTGAAGGGATTCTTTCTTGGTTGCTGTTGAGAGTTAACTGTTGCACTGAATTCCCAGTTGTCTGTGCCACAGACCCTAAAGGGATTAGAGGGAATGACCATGAGCCAGCAGTGTGCCCTGGCTGCCAAGAAAGCTAATGGGATCCTGGGATGCGTTAGGAGGAGTGTGGCCAGCAGGCCGAGGGAGGTTCTCCTTCCCCTCTACACTGCCCTAGTGAGGCCCCATCTGGAGTACTCTGTACAGTTCTGGGCTCCTCATTTCAAGAAAGATGAGGAGCTGCTGGAGATTGTCCAGCGGAGGGCTACGAGGATGATGAGGGGACTGGAGCATCTCTCCTATGAGGAAAGACTGATGGAGCTGGGCTTGTTCAGCCTGAAGAAGAAAAGGCTGCGAGGGGACCTAATATATGCTTGTAAATATCTGAAGGGTGGGTGTCAGGAGGATGGGCCCAAGCTCTTTTCAGTGGTGCCCAGTGACAGGACAAGGGGCAATGGGCACAAACTGAGGCACAGGAAGTTCCATCTGAACATGAGGAAGAACTTCTTGCCTCTGAGGGTGACGGAGCACTGGAACAGGCTGCCCAGGGAGGTTGTGGAGTCTCCTTCTCTGGAGATATTCAAGACCCGCCTGGACAAGGTCCTGTGCAGC
>Ga0065711_1011054_pt1 | contig 14214 bp, 10 predicted proteins | sample Hoacrofraction12_FD_59098 | JGI IMG/M metagenome (GOLD analysis project Ga0065711, IMG submission 59098) | Hoatzin crop microbial communities from Cojedes, Venezuela - Epithelial fraction 12 v2 (version 2) | ecosystem: Host-associated > Birds > Digestive system > Esophagus > Crop | place...
GACAGCATCAAGGCCCAGTACGCCAAGGAAGCAGCTGCACTTGAAGCCGCAGGACTGGATGTAAGCGAGTACCTCAACTCCAACTTCTGGGCAAACGGAGAGATGGCTGCAAGTTCCAAATACACAGCCCTTGCAGACGGCTACAGGGCCGATGGAACCTTCTATTCCAAAGGCACTTACACCCCGCTCAAGCGCTATACCTACGCCCTTACACGAGCATCTCTCCAGGACGGAGCAGGCGCCAACGCCATCTGGAACATCACCAATGTCTCCCGTAGCGACAGGCACTATCTCTACACCACCAACGCCTGGGCAAAGGCCATGAGTGAAGATGCAGAGGTGATTGCAGCCATCAAGGAAGCAGGAAGCGAATCTCCCTATTATGTAGATGTCAATGGCGACGGAACTGTTACCGATGACGAGATTGCAGAGGCCGTATACGAGCTTCTCCGCCCCGGCACCGACCAGTTCAACAACGCCTACCACAACTTCGAGCCCGAAATGACCGATACCCAGTACTACCAGTTCATGGTTTGGCACAGGGGTCTGGCCATCCCTCGCGCGCGCAATCTCCAGAAGGAGAGCGTCCAGAGGGGCAAGGAGCTCTTTATGGAGATGGGTTGCGCCAGCTGCCACAGACCCGAATGGAATACCACCGACGACAACTTCTGGTACCCTTCGGTTCTCGCTCAGTTCGACCTTCTTCCCCGCTACCCCAACCAGAAAGTCTACCCTTATACCGACTTCGTTCAGCATAAGCTCTACATGAAGAACGACATCCACGGCAGCTGGTGCCGCACCACCCCGCTTTGGGGACGCGGACTCTCTGCCCAGGAGACAGGCCGCAGCGACCGTATGCACGACTGCCGTGCCCGCGATGTGGTCGAGGCCATCATGTGGCATGCCTACAGCAAGAAGAGCCATGCCTACAAGAGCGCCGAGAAGTTCTACAATCTAGACAAGGAGGACCGCGATGCGGTTGTGGAATTCATCAACTCCATTTAAATACCTATCCTTCGGAAGTATGGCGGCCGTCATCCTAGCGATGATGGCTGCTACTTTCGTTGAAAAGCTACAGGGCTCACCTGTGGCATTCAAGGCCATCTATCACAGTCCGTGGTTCATTGCGTTATGGGCCATTGCCGCTATAAGCGGCCTTGCATATTTCTTTGGCAAGGGCAGAATGGGGTTCTGGACTACCCTTCTGCATTGCTCTTTCGTGGTGATTCTGGCGGGAGCCTTGATTAGCCATATCTGGGGTTGGAGCGGGCAGATTCATCTGCAGAAAGATGTACCCAATAGCAGCGTTCTGCTTGACACCGAGGGCAATTACCGCGAGTTGCCGTTTGCGCCGGTGCTGGAAAATTTTGAGATTGAGTACTACGCAGGGTCTTCTGCGCCAAGCGATTACCGAAGTCTTGTCCGCATCCCGCCCGACGGGAAAATGGACATCTCGATGAATAAGATCGGGAAGTACAAGGGCTACAGGTTCTATCAGGCAAACTACGATGGCAGGGATATGTCCGTGCTGGCCGTTAGCCACGACCCGATTGGGGTAGGAGTGACCTACGCAGGGTATCTGCTGTTGCTGGCGTCCATGCTGGGCTTTTTCTTCCAGAAGAATAGCGGCTGGAGGGCTGCAATTAAAAGGCTTAGCGCAACCGCTGCCATGCTACTGCTGGTTCCTAGCCTAGCGAATGCGGTTCCGAAAGAGGAACTCCCCGTTGCTCCGCAGGATGTTGCGGAAGCTCTTGGGCAGCTTTATGTCTACTACGGCGACAGGGTTGTTCCATTCCAGAGCCAGGCTCGCGACTACTGCCTAAAGGCCTACGGCTCAGCATCTTACAAGGGTTACAGCCCAGAGCAGGTAATGACGGGATGGATGTTCTACTACGACTGGTGGCAGGTGGAGCCGTTCAAGTTGAAGAAGAAGGATATCGGCACCGCCAAAGACCAGGAAAAATACCGGCTTCGCATGGATGTGGCTACGGGTAGGGCGTTCAAGGTCTTCCCGCTGCAGATTTCGCCCGATTTGGTAGAGGCCAACCCCGAACTGCAGCCCATCACCTGGTTTGGCTGCGAGGACCAGTTGCCCGAACTGGACGATGCCCAATGGCTGTTTATCCGCAAGACCTTCAAGCTGCTGCGCGATGAAGCCCGGCAGGAGAATTGGGACCAGGTCAAGTACATTCTGGAGAAAATCCGCAAATACCAGGAAAAAACCGCCACAGAGGTGCTGCCTTCGGACGCCAAGGTCAAGGCTGAAAGAGCCTACAACGCAATCTGTCTGCCCAAAGTCCCATTTATGGCAACCATTACCCTGGGAATCGTACTGTTTATTCTCTTTGGATTCTGGCTGTCAAAGGGACAAAGCGCGCCCATCGAACTACAGCATGGCGTAGCGTTACTGGGATGCCTACTGTTTATCTATCTCACTGTAGTTCTGGGACTTAGGTGGTATGTATCAGGTCACGCGCCCTTTGCTGGAAGTTACTGCGTAATGATGCTGATGGCTTGGCTGGCAACACTTGCGATGCTGCTGCTTTACCGCAGGATTCCGCTGATTTTGCCACTCGGCCTATTGCTCGCTGGTTTCTCGATGCTGATGGCCACGCTTAACGGGTCGAACCCCAAAATAACCCACCTGATGCCCGTTCTGAATTCTCCCCTGCTGAGCATTCATGTACTAAGCATGATGCTTAGCTACACCCTACTGGGTCTCGTAATGCTGAACGGCATCATGGGGCTGGTGGTAAAAGGCGACGGAGCCAAGGACCATCTGCGCGATTTAAGTCTCGTAATCCTTTACCCAGCCGTATTCCTGGTGGCGTTCGGAACCTTCCTCGGAGCCGTCTGGGCCAATATCAGCTGGGGTTCGTACTGGGCCTGGGACCCCAAGGAGACTTGGGCGCTGATTACCCTACTGGTGTACGCTGCCGCCCTGCATAGCGGTAGCCTAAAGGCCTTCCGCAAGCCCAAATTCTTCCACATTTACTGCATCGCAGCCTTTCTGACGGTGCTTATCACCTACTTCGGGGTCAACCTGATTCTGGGTGGAATGCACGCCTACGCCTAGCATCAATCACCATTTTTAGCGATTGCAGGATTTGTTAAGTGAGCGTAACTTTGCGCCGCTTAACAACAATTATATGGAAGAAACTATTATTTCCTGTGAGAAACTGACCCACTACTATGGTAAACGGAAGATTTACCAGGATTTAAGCTTTGAGGTGGGCAAGGGCAGTATCACAGGCCTGCTGGGAAAGAACGGCACCGGCAAAACCACCACCATCAACATCTTGATGGGCTATCTGAAGCCCGTGAGTGGGGTTGCACGCATCTTCGGTGAAGATGTCCAGTGCATCACCCCCGCCACCCGCGAAAGGATTGCGCTGCTGCTGGAAGGGCATGTGCAGTATTCGTACATGACCATTGAGCAGATTGAGCGCTTCTACTCGGCTTTCTACCCCAAATGGAACAAGGACGTCTACTACGACCTCATGGCAAAACTGAAGGTCGCACCCCACCAGAAGATTGCACGCATGTCCAACGGACAGCGCTCTCAGGTGGCTCTGGGGCTGATTCTGGCCCAGAATGCCGACCTTCTGGTTCTGGACGACTTCTCCCTTGGACTCGACCCTGGCTACCGCAGGCTCTTCTGCGAGTATCTGCGAGACTACGCCAAGAGCGAAGGCAAGACAGTATTCCTAACCTCACACATCATCCAGGACTTGGAAAAGATTGTGGATGACTGCATCATTCTTGACTACGGCAATATTCTGGTCCAGAAGAGCGTGAAAGACCTGATGGCAGAATATCCCGGCATGAGCCTCGAGGACATCTTTATTGAGTTAACCGGAAAGTATTGATGAAAAAGGCCATTATCTACAAGGAATTTCTGAAGACCAAGTGGGTGCTGCTCTGCATCGTGCTGGTTTTCGCTGCATATCTAGGATATCTGTTCCTCAACATATCAAAGTCAGCCGAAGTCAACGGGCTGGGGAGCATCTGGTCGTACATGATTGCCAAGGACTCCCCTCTGTTCGAGAACTTCAGGCTCTTCCCGCTGCTTGCAGGCGTTGTTTTGGCGATTGCCCAGTTCATTCCCGAGGCATCCCACAAGCGCATCAAGCTCACCCTGCATCTCCCCTATCCCCAGGGGAAGATGATTGCCCTGATGTACGGTTTCGGGCTGCTGGCTCTTACCGTGATTTATGCGCTAAGTGCTTGTGCCATAGGCGCTTTCATGTCGGGCATCGTTGCAAGGGAGCTGGTTTGGAGAATCATTCTGACCGCCCTCGTGTGGTTCATCGCAGGCTATGCGGGTTATCTCTGGACCTCCGCCATCTGCCTGGAGCCCACTTGGAAGATGCGCGTGCTGCTTCTGCTGCTTATGGCAGGGGTGGTTGGCGTCTGCTTCCTCTCCCCTCTCGCAGAGAGTTACAACAGGTTCCTGCCCGTACTGGCAGTGTTTGTTCTTCTGGGTCAAACCCTTATCTATTATGTAGTTAGCAGGTTTAAGGAGGGCCTTCAGGACTAAGATGAAACAGATTGGAAAGATTTTCATGTGGGTTTGCGCCGCACTTCTGGTGCTTTGGATGGTGCCACGCATCGTGCGTCTGGCAGCCCTGCGCAGCTACTCTACCCCATTCACCCTCTATAGCCCCATCATCGACGGCTTCGTCTGGAGGGCAGATACCGATGACAAGTTCGCCATGGAGGACCAGCAGGGCAACATCTACAGGGGCAAGGACTCCGATACCCTGGTACCCCTGTTCTACTATAGCGACCTTGCAGTCCGTGGGCTTCTGCCTTCTGAGATTAAGGGCAAGACCATCACGGTAGACGAGATTCAGCGCAACAGGGTAATCGAGATGAGACGCCCGACCGATCTGAACAAGCCTTCAAGGCCGGTTTACCTGCTGATGGAGAGCGTTCCCGAGCGCGAAGGCGAGCTGGAAGATGCAGAGTACGCCCTGATTTGCCGCAAGGACGGATTCCACATCTTCGAGATGGCAGAGAACAAGGAAGATTCCGAGTTGACCTCGCAGATTGGTCAGCTTACCAGCGGCTTTGCGCATCCCGCATCGCTGGTTGCAGGCAATCCTTCGCACCACAAGAGCTACGATGAAGGTTATCTGATTACCGATGCGAACGGCGTGCTTTGGCATATCAAACTCGCTGACGGACAGATAGTTGCAGAGAACTTTGGCAAGAAGGGCGACCTGCGTCACATCATGATTACCGAGGAGGACAACCACCAGACTCTGGGCTTCCTCTTTGGCACAGATGATAGCCTGAGCATGCTGCTTCCTGACGGTAGCGTAGTGCCTACCGAGGTTAAGTGCAACCCGCTTAAGCAGAGCTTTATGGTCATTGGCGACATCGTTTGCTACACCATAAAGGTATCGGATAGCGATGGCGAAAAGTTCTACGCACTTAATACCGACGACTTTAGCCTGATTGACACGATGGAGCGCAGCTACCCCGACGAGAAGACCTTCTGGGACTACATCTGCCCCATTAGGCTCGTGTTCACTTCGGCTTCCGACCAGTATATTTATCCAAGGTTTAAATTCCTGTAAATGAAGTACTTGACCGTCATAACCGCCTTACTACTGAGCGTAAGTCTCTACGCCCAGCAGAGCCAGGTTGACACCACCGTGAGCGGTGGCGAAATCCACGAGGCGGTGGTAACGGCGGTCGAGAGCAAGGGAACTACAGCCACTTCCAAGATTGGCAAGGACGCAATCAGCCACATCCAGCCGACCAGTTTCGCTGATATTCTGGAGTTGCTGCCGGGTGGCCGTGCAAAGGACCCTTCGCTAAGCGGTCCTAACCTCATCAACCTGCGTTCGGCCAACTCTTCGGTCAGCAATAGCGATTACGCTACAGGAGCACTTGGAACCAAGTTCATGATTGACGGACGCCCCATCGGCAATGACGCCAACCTGCAATCCCTGCCCGCGTGGAGCAATCTGGGCAGCAGTTATGTTAATTACGGTACAGATATGCGCGAAATCAGCACCGACGATATCGAGTCGGTGGAAATCGTGCGCGGTATCGCAGGCGTAGAGTACGGCGACTTGACCAGCGGCCTAGTTAAAATCAGCCGCCGCAAGGGTGGAAACGACATCCGTGCCCGCTTTAAGTCCGATATGCAGAGCAAGCTCTTCTATGTCAGCAAGGGTTTTGAGAAGAATTCGCTCTACTTTAACGCCAGCGCCAATTATCTGAACTCGCAGGCCGACCCCCGCAACACCCGCCAGAACTGGAAAAGACTCACTGGAAGCCTTCGCAGCGGGTATAGCTGGAAGGGCGACAGGTTCCTGAAGTCGATAAACGGCAACTTCGACTACACCGGGTCCTTCGACAACCAGAAGTCCGACGATGATTTGGACGAAGGCCTTGGCGGCACTCCCGTAGAAACCTATAAGTCCAACTACAACAAGTTCTCCCTTGGCGCGGACTTTAGTCTCAAGGCTAGGGAAGATGGCTTCTTCAGAAACTGGACTACGACCATGTCCATGACCTACGAGCGAGACCTCATCGACCGCTGGAAGTACTATTTCAGCGGGGCAGATAGCCCGATGTCTACCTCAACCGAGGCTGGAGAATACGATGCCGTAATCATCCCCGCCAACTACGAAAGTAGAATCAAGGTGGACGGTAGGCCCTTCTACTATTACCTGAATTCCGTGGCTAATTTTAGGTGGAAAATCCACAAAATCAAGGCTGGTTTCGAATGGAATGTCGACAAGAACTTCGGCGAAGGCAGCATCTACGAGTCTGATATAGAGGCAGTTGCATCGCAGGCAGACAGGTCGCGCAAGTATAGCGACATCCCCGCTACCCACCAGCTTTCCCTCTTCCTGGAAGAGAGCGGTACAAAGGCCTTTGGCGATTACAGTGCCAAGTGGTCGGTGGGCCTCAGGGCCGAGACTCTTGCAGGTGCAGGCAAGGACTACGACATCAACTTCAAGCCCATGCTTGACCCTAGGGCCAACCTTAGGGTGGACTTCCCCTACGCCCAGTTCAAGGGCAACCTGCTGAAGTACGGCGTTTTCGGTGGCATCGGCTACCACACCAAGTTCCCCACCATGGACCAGCTCTACCCCGACCCCGTCTACAAGGACTTCGTACAGCTGAACTACTGGCCTGTGGAGACCAACCTGCGCCGCATTAATCTTCTCGTATACAAGCTTGACCCCACCAACTACAGCCTTGGCGCTGCCCGCAACCTCAAATGGGAAATCGGTGCAGATGCCGAGTGGAATGGTTTCTCGCTGAGTGTCAATTACTTCCGTGAAGATATGAAGTCGGGCTTCCGCTACGCTTACGAGTACGACAGCGTTATCTACAAGAAGTACGACACCTCCACTATCGACAAGTCGACCCTCACCGGGCCACCTTCGACCGAGGGTCTCTCATATAGCCTTGACACTACCCTGACCGCCTATTCCTACACCGAAAACGGCAGCCGCACCCTCAAGGAAGGTGTTGAGTTCACCCTCACATCTCCCCGAATCAAGGCCATCAACACCAAAATCACCGCCAACGGCGCATGGTTCCGCACCAGATACATGAACAGCATCCCCGAATACTATGTGCCCAGCGTGATGATTGAAGGCAAGGCCTACCCTTATGTGGGCGTCTACGAGAACAACGACGGCACTCTGTACGAGGTGCTGAACACCAATATCATGCTGGATACCCAGATACCTTCGCTGGGTCTCATCTTCTCGTCTTCATTCCAATGCCAGTGGTTCAGCGGCAGCCAGTCGATGCAGCAGGACATCAGCCCTATTGCCTACATCGACAAGACTCTGACCACCCACGAATGGGACGAGAGCTATAGCGATGATGCTGTGCTGCACTACCTTGTGCGCAGCGACAGGTCCACACTTGACGAGTACATGGTAGTGCCTTTCGCGATGAATGTAAACCTCAAGGTGTCCAAGAAACTCTACCACGACAAGGTTTCCTGCGCACTGTTTGTTAACAAGATATTTGATGTTACCCCAAATTATAAGAGGAACAATGCTACGGTACGCCGCAATGTTCTCCCCTATTTTGGCATGGAACTGAACTTTACGATATGAGGAATTTCTTAAAATACGCGGTGGTTATTCTGCTGGCTCTGGGCGCCATTTCCTGCGAAAAGGCATCCAACGAGAACCTGTACTCCATCGTGACCATCAACATCAACCTGCCAGATAGCAGCAAGTTCATCTCGATGCAGGTAGACATGAGCGTAAACGGAAATTTCTTCAAGAACTACAATAACGGGCTCACCTACGACATCCCGACCTTTACCAATAATTCAGCAACCATGATGGTGCAGAAAGGGGTCTACTACTTCTCCTTCGACGGCACCGCCAAGTTCGCCGACGGGACTACTAAAAAGATTAGGTGCGCCGAATTCAACTCCCCCAATAACGGAGTAGAACTACTTGACGACCAGGTGGTTATAGAGACTAAAGGCCTTATACTGCAATGAGAAGAAGCGCGTTGACAATAGTACTTTCGCTTATCGCTGCACTTTGTTACGGACAAGGTGTAATCGACCGTTCATTGGCCTATAAGGACGAGTTCCGCCTAATTGGAGCAGAGACCGCAATGTCCTATTCCGCCCTGTCCTTCCTCAACGATAGTCTCCCTACCGCCAGCAAGGTGCAGCTGAACTTCAATCTTCGCGAAGAATCCCAGGCCTATCTTCCCCAGAACGGCGATGGCCTCAGGCTGGGCGAGTTTAAGGCAGATTCCCGCCGCAAATGGGGCAAGAGCGCGGTGAGGGGCGGTGTTTCCTACCAGCGTGGCTACAAGAAGAATGTGTGCTGGAACACATCTTCCGATTTTGAGCTTCTGTATCCCTATGTGCTTGCAGATTCTGTAGGCGGCAAGTTGCAGATGGAGCAATACGCCTTCTACGGCGCTTGGGCCGGCCATGCTGGCGATTGGACTCTTGGTGCAGAGGGCAACTACCGCGCCCTGCATGAGTACCGCGATGTCGACCCCCGTCCCCGCAACATCAGCTCCGACTTTAAGGCTCGCTTCTCCGCAGCCCATCCTTTCCACTCCTATCTGGCCGGCATTAATCTGTCCTACCGCAAATACCATCAGAGCCAGAGCGTAAGTTTCTATGACAGGAGCGGCGCGAACACCGTGGAGATGCATTTCACAGGCCTAGGAACCACTTTTGCGCGCTTCACCAGCCCTACCAGCAACAGTTCCACCAGATACAAGGGCCACGGCTTTGAGGCTTCCCTGCTTCTGCAACCCCTTGACGGAAAGAGGCTTTACGCCGGCCTATCTTACAACCTGACAAACTTCCGCAGACTTCTGATTAACCAGAATGAGGTGCCGATTACCGACCTGCTGGTGCAGGAAGTATCTGCCTTTAGTGCATATTCTTGGCAGAAAAATGTCTTTAAAGCCGCTCTGGAGGGTGAACTCTCCTACGAGTTGCGCCAAGGCACCGAGAACATCATCGACAACGGCAAGACTGGCATCTACGAGAAGCTGGCCGACCTTACGATGTACCGCAACAGGGTGATTTCGCTGGATGTCAAGTCCGCCCTTTCGGGTAGGCTGCCGCTTGTCTTCTCCCCGAAACTTGGCGGAAAAGTCTTCCTCTCCGAGTATGTCTATCCCCAGAAATATATGGACTTCGCCTATCTCTACGCGGGAAGTGGGGTTTCTGCCAACAGGGAGATTGGCAAGGCAGTCTGCAGGTTTGAGGCTGGGGCATATTATCTTGCCAACCTCCATTCCAACCTGAAACTGGATGGCATTGATGAGGCCATCGGACAGGCTTACACCGACATGTTCAATAAGTTTTCCGACAGCAGCCTGCGTCTGGACCTTTCTGCATCTGCAAATAGGCAGATTAAAAAGGACATCGCGGCCTTTGCTGCAATAGATATAAAGTACTACGCATTCGTTGAGACCAAGTCCAGTGTGCAGCTTGGCCTCTCCGCAGGATTATTATTTTAAATTTCTAAATACCAACAAATTATGAAAAAGTTAGTTTACATTTCACTCGCCTTCCTCATGGCTCTTACAGCATGTAGGAAGGAAGACAACAGCCTCAAGCTTTCTACAGAGACTGTTACATTTGGCGCCGAAGGTGGCAGCCAGACCGTTGAACTTAAGTCAGGCGATGCCTGGACTCTCTCTACCGACGGTTCCACTTGGTTTACCGTAGACCCTACCTCTGGCAGCGGCGACGCTACCCTTACCATTACCGCAGAGGCTTATTCCGAGACTGCTGGCCGTAGCGCTCTCATTACCGTTAGCTCCGAGGGTACCCTCAAGTTCATCAGCGTTATTCAGGACATCAGCCTTGAGAACGGCAGCAGCAAGACTTTGGTTTACAACATCAACCGCTACGCTCAGGATGTTACCGTTCCCGTTGACACTAAGGGCTACGAGGTTAAGGTTCCTAGCGGCGTTACCCTTAAGAGCAGCGAGTCCAACGAGTTCGTAGTATCCGTTGGCGCTAACGAGGGCGAGGAAGTCCTCAAGTACAGCATCGAGGTTAGCAAGAACGGCAAGCTCGTTGAGAATGTACTCATCTCCCAGAGCTGGAGGACAGTTGACCCCGGTCAGCTCGTTATCTCCGAGATTTTCTTCACCGGTGCAAGCCTTGACGATGGCAGCAGCGACATGGGTGATGGTGACCAGTACATCAAGCTCACCAACAACAGCAACGAGACCATCTACGCCGACGGCCTTCTCTTCGTGATGTCCGACCGCATCTCCCAGAAGTCTTCAAGCGGCGCAGAGTGGGTATATCCTACCCTTAACGACTCTATCGATGTTGCTACAATGTACGCTATCCCTGGCTCTGGCAAGGACTATCCTATCGCAGCTGGCGAGTCAGTTGTTCTTGCAATGGCAGCACAGGACTTCAGCGCAGCCAGCACCAACGGCATTAACCTCAGCGTAGCCAACTTCGAGTTCTACGATGAGAACGATTACTACCCCGACACCGATAACCCTGACGTACCTAACCTCGTTAACTGGTTCAAGTCCAGCTTCACCATCACCAGCCTCCACAACAGGGGCTACATGAGCATCGCCATCGTTTGCGCTCCTGCAAACATGACCGCTGAGACCTTCATGGCTAACTACCAGTGGGTTGGCCAGAGGACCATGGATTGGAACGGTTATAGCTTCTCTAGGGATATCGAGGACACTTACCTCGTGCCTAACACCTGGGTTCTCGACGGTGTAAACTGCGCAGTTGAGGAAGACCTTGGCACTCTCGTTTACAACGCAAGCATCGACGCTGGCTACACCAATGTAACCACCATCGACTCCGACCCTGACCGCTACAACAAGAGCGTCATCCGTAACCTCGATGCCAACGGCAAGTACGTTGACACCAACAACTCCACCAACGACTTCACCATCAGCAACCCTCCTACCCTCAAGTAGCACGGGACTCGTACGCGCCACGCCGCGCGTTACGAACGCAAGTCGTTGATACATACGACCTTACACAAAGCAAGGGTGCTTAGCTAAGCACCCTTGCTTTTTATAACTCGTTATCACTCATTTATTTACATTCGTAGAACTTTTTACGATGCTCTGAGCCAGAGTCCGAGGAAGCGGTTATAGACCGAGTATTCGCCGTTGTATTCGTAAACTATTTCGCGGTCAACCAATCTGCTTAGACAGGATCTAACGGTAGAGGCAGCGGAAAGGGAATACTTTCGCAGAAAATCTGTCCCCTGCGGCTCGGTCACAATGCCCTCCTTTGCAATAGCGGTAAGTACCTGCCTCTCCGCGCTGGTAAGACTTTGAATCAGCATGTAAAAAGAATCTGTATTCTCTCTAAGTATCTGACTAAGAGCTATTTGCAGGTCATCGTCAGTCACATCTGATTTGGCTTTTCCATAGATGTAGTTCAGCCAATCCTGGATGTACCAGGTATGGCCATAGACCGTAGTGTATATCTTATCGAAGAGTTCCGGGGAAAGTTCCCTGCCGCTTTGACGGAACTTATCCATGGCGAACTCACAGTATTTTTCCTTATCTATCTCGGGCAACAGCATCATGGATGTAGATGCGAAAAAGGCCTTTTTAGGGTTCGTGAACATGTTTACTATCATGTGTCTGCGGCTTCCCGAGAAGATAAAGGTAGCATGAGGTACAAACTGAATATACGAGCGAAGCAAAGCCTCTACACCCGTTTCAGGGTATTCTGAAATCTGCTGGAACTCATCTATCGCAATGTAGCAGGTCTCACCCTTTTGCTTAATGTACTCAAATATACTTTTGAGAGTTGCCTCCTCCTGCGACTTCGCGATATCAAGCGATAAGGTCGGGGAAGATGTAATCGGATCGTACGAGAATGTGGGCCTCAGATGCCCCAGAACCTTGATTGCATTCTGCATAAAGACTTCCATTTTGGAGTCCAACGACCCCATAAGTACGGAAGCGAGTTTATCGATAAAACTCTTAAGACACCAGGTGTGCATGATGTCCACGTAGTAGCAATGGACATTTTTTTTGCCCGCATAGTGCGCGAAAACATGCTGGATAAGCCCGCTTTTTCCCATTCTACGAGGGCTATAAAGTGTCACATTCCTTTGATTTTCCAGATGTTCAATCAGCATGCTGGTTTCTTCTTCCCTGTCACAGAAATACTCTTTTCCAGCATAACCCTCTATGATAAAGGGATTTATGTTATTCATTTTAGATTTCATGCTACCTCCTTTTCTGCAAATATACAAAATATCTTTTTCATCACGAAGTTTTCGTGACGAAAGTTTCGTGATAACTTCAAAAGGAGCAGATAAATGTTCCAAAGGGCGGAGTTGCAACGCGTTAGAGGAAAAATTGCTATATTTGAAGGCTAAAACCAAGACATTATGGGTGAAGAAATTAAAAAGGCTGAAAGAATCCAGACATCGGTGCTGAATGCCACCGAGAAGAAGGTGCTGGTATGGCTCGCGGAGCGCCAGCCCGAGTGGATGACATCCAACTATCTGACCTTTATCGGCATATTCGGTTCGCTGGTAATCTTCGCGGGTTACTTCCTTTCGAACCTCAACATAAACTGGCTCTGGCTGGCTTCGCTGGGCTTTATCATTAACTGGTACGGAGATTCCTTGGACGGGTCTCTGGCCCGCGTCAGGGGTACAGGAAGGCCGATTTACGGCTATTATCTTGACCACACCGTGGACGCCCTGAATGAGATCTGCATGTTCGTTGGTATAGGCCTTGCACCTTTCTGCAATATCTGGATTGCCATCATTGCCCTTATCGCCTATCTGCTGCTTACCCTGAATGTCAGCATGAACGCCCATCTGAAGCAGGAGTTCAAGCTCACCTACGCCAAACTTGGCCCCACCGAGCTGCGCATCATCCTAATTATCCTCAATACTGTGCTGATTTTCGTACCTGGTTTTAGGGCCATCTTCAACTACTTCGCAGGCTTCATCTGCGCCGCCCTGGTGCTGGTTTACATCATCAGCGTGCTCAAGGACCTGAACGAGTACGCCCATCTTGACCCTCCTAAAAAGTGGAATAAGTAATGCCCTTGGTTGACATCCATACCCTCGAAGGCCTCTCCCCTATCTTTAGGGGCAAGTTCGGCAACGCTCTGGGAAAGAGTGCCATGAAGATTCTAGGGGTGGACAGATGCAACGAGAGCTACGATAGAATCAAGGACAACAAAGGTATTGACTTCGCCCGCGCCTTTCTGGAAGAGGTCGGTGTGACCTACAGCATCAACGGCAAGGACCCGAAAGATGCAGGCATCACCCTTCCCGAAGGCCCCTTCATCACGGTCAGCAACCACCCAATCGGTAGCGTTGACGGCATTATTCTGGCCGATTTCTTCGGTCATCTGCGCGATGATTACAAGCTGATGGTCAATAAGTTCCTGATGCTTTTCGAGGCCTTCACGCCCTGCCTAATCCCCGTCACCCCCACCGGCACCGAGCGCACCGCCCCAACCGCCGACAGCATCGCAGGCGTCCGTGGCGCCCTCCAGCACCTCCGTGACGGCCATCCCCTCGGCCTTTTTCCCTCTGGCGCCGTGTCGGACAAACACCTAGGTAAATGTCCCGAACAAGAACCGAAAGTACGCGATCGCGAATGGCAAATGCCGATTATCAAGTTTATCCAGAAGGCTGGAGTACCAGTGATTCCAGTACGGTTTTTTGACGGCAATTCGCAGTTCTTCTATAATCTGGGGCT
>Ga0065711_1044244_pt1 | contig 14214 bp, 10 predicted proteins | sample Hoacrofraction12_FD_59098 | JGI IMG/M metagenome (GOLD analysis project Ga0065711, IMG submission 59098) | Hoatzin crop microbial communities from Cojedes, Venezuela - Epithelial fraction 12 v2 (version 2) | ecosystem: Host-associated > Birds > Digestive system > Esophagus > Crop | place...
TGTTGAACCTCATCAGGTTCCTCTCTGCCCAACTTTCCAGCCTATCCAGATCACGCTGAATGGCAGCACAGCCTTCCGGTGTGTCTACCACTCCTCCCAGTTTGGTGTCATCAGCAAACTTGCTGAGGGTACATTCACAGGACAGGCATCAATTCAGGTATGCAAAAACATCTGGCGTCCTGATTACATACTTGAGCTGAAGCCAAAGTACTTCAGCCTCCTTTCTGTCTAGATGAACATGACCATGTGTGTATTTATCAATGCTATAAACAGACTTCTATTTCCAAATCAAATATGCTAATGGCGAATGTTCTCACTACTGCATTTCAGTTCTGTCTTCCCCCTGTTTCACCTCATGTTTCTGATCACATTGTGGCTAAAGGATTTAGAGCACAAGACTGGCCATGCCACATAAGATAAAAGATTCATCTGGCTCAGCATCCTGGCTCTGTGAGCAAAGCAGATGTCTTGAGAAACTTCCAGCTAAGGAAAAGCTTTATAAACTATATAAACTTTAGTTCAGATATTAATTTCTTTAATGGAACTCATTCTGTAACTTTCAAAGGCCTTGCTGTCCTTTTCTGAGCATTTTCCAGTTCTGCTATCGTATTTTCAGGATGAGGAGAAGGGGAGAGGACAGATTTGCACACAGCCTTCAAAATATCACTCTGTGGAGAGAAGCAGAATAAGGATGCTCTTTGTTGTGTGCTCTGTTCTGATAGTTCTTCACACTTGATTTGCTCTCTTTGCTGCTTTATCAATGCACTGACGTTTCCATGGAAATAGATATCTAACTTTAAGATGTCTCTCCTGTGGCAATGGTGAGCTCAGAGTCCCAGTGCAACACACAGGAGACAGTGCATCAGACGTAGAGTGATCTTGACTACTGTGTCCTTGGATTAGGAAACAGAGCTTTTGGGACAGTGTTAGGGAGAACTACCCTTCTGCTAAGTGGGTCAGAAAACTTCTGATTTACCTTGCTGGAGCTGTACATGACTGGTCTAAAGCATCATTCTTTCTTCTTTCTTTAGCAAGTAGATTTGAATGTAAAACCTTGTAAGCAATAGCATTTGGGCCTTAGTCCTCTGTAAACTGTTCCGTGTGTTATACCTTCAGAGTGTTAAGTATACATGTTACACAGTCAAAAAGCAAGTGGCCTACAGTGGTTGATAGATTTTCTTAGAACTTGAAATGCTGTTATACAGTTTTCCAAAGTGAGAGCAACATTTCTATCCTGTCAGTTTGTAATATGTTTTATATAACATCATATATAAAATATATAGTATATAATAAATAAATTTTAAAATAAGCATGGTGTTATTGTGAATCCTTCTTTCTTTACCAGAGTTGTCCTTTAATGTAGATATGTTTCAGAGAGCAGGGTATTATTACATTTAGACTTCCACATTCTTAGAAATATTGCAGTGTAGATGCTTCAGGGCAGTATGGATGTTACACTGATCCCTGCAAAAAGCTTTCAATAAGTGAAGGGCTCACATGGGTCTTTCTCCACCTATTCCCTGTCTAAGCATAGTGTTTTTGGAAGGTGGGGCAAATCAAATCACAGTAGCACTTGGCTTGCCGCTCCAGAGTAGCTGTGCGTGTTACACTGCCCTGAATGGATAGAACAATTAGATCAGCTCCTTTCATGCACCAGTCCTCAAAGAAAAAGAGTGAAGAATCTTAATTAGATTTTATCCAAAAGGATTCCATTTCATTTCAGTTGGTACTGGGGAAGGATACATGGAATATGGTTTCAGTTTCAAATACAAAAACAGTTTAGGAGGTACTACGCAATAGCACTGCTCAGGGGTACCGGTTCAGTGAAATGAATGCATTTTGAACGTCTGAAAACAGTTTCTGGCTTTAGCCTCCCTAAGAAAATGCTGTGAAGCCAAATTTACATGCTTTACATGTGTAAAGAATTTTTTAAAGTATAAGAATTTATATAAAATTACAAAAGAAGGTGTGTGTAAGACACATAAATGCCTATATGTGTGTATGTTATCTATATAGTGCATATTGTATATTCCCTGATTATTCTTAGCCTCTTCCAAATTAAATAGTGTTAACTGAGCAGTGTAAAAATACAGAAGTACCATTAAAAGTAATATTTCATCATCTAAAGCAGGTCTATAAAATTGCACTCTGTAGCCTCACACTACTTAGGGCTACTGCCTTTGTTTCCATTCAACTTCCATTCTACCATTATTTATATATAAAATATGATATTCTGAAACTTAGGGCTTGCATCAGACAGTCTTCATGGAGATTAGTTTCTGAAATCATAGGGTTGGATTTATTGAAGTCTCACCCACATGGACGTTATTTATTTATTGTGCAGAACATAATAAAATAAAAACAAAGCAATATAAAACTAGACAATTGTCCTATAAACTGGTAAAATCAATGAAGAGAGAGGTTGAAAGCCCTGTGTTCCTCAGACCAGCCTTTACAGATTTGTCTCAGGGTAATACAGACGTAGATTTTAATCCTACTCCACACTGTGCCTGAGATTGCTTTCTCCACCCTTAGCCAGTTTTCCAAAGTACAAAATATGTTTGCTTGTCAACAGTTTAGCTTTTTATTCTCTTAAATGCAGAAAGATCCCTCTGTGTTTTATCTTCTTCTTTAAGAGAATATCAAAATTCCAGCAAATGCTTTTGGTGCCTCTGTGCCACACGATCCATTGTTCGCGTATGAACTCAGGTGACTAGGAAATTGATAGTAAAAGGAAGTTGAGCAAAGCATTGTTTAGTGCAAGTAAAGAATTTATTTTTCTACCTATCATATGAAAAATTCCTCCTACTCACTTCCTATTTCTGACTTTGATGTATTCTATGGCAAAAGAGAAATAGTTAAATTCACCTTTAATGCAATGGATCTTGCATTAAAAAGAGCGCCATAGAATCCACAGTATTTCCTGCATTTGTAAATCTTAAGTGAATAATATGGCTTCTCTTTAAAGATGCTTTACTTACAAGGTGTTTGCCATTATATAGTTTTCCAATGAATTACAATGCTCTCAATAAAATGAAATATCCTGTAACAAAACGTATTACAAAATACATGAAAAAATACCCGTCAGGTTGTCTCTCACTTGGATTCCTAAAATGACCAAAATTGAACAGCACATCTAAATTACTGTAGCTCTACAAAATAATTGGAACTTCTTTTCTCTTAAACTGACTGAAATTTTATCCGAAACAGCTTAGTACACTTGATACAAAGTGAGGAACTAATTGTATTTTGTATTAGACCTACGATTTTCTGGAATTTTCAGTTCCAACAGATGTGATATCACTGCTGAAGCCAGTGTCATTCCTGGTGTTGGCTGCTGTTTGGATTTTACCCGATTTCATGTGTTCCAAATAAGTTTTCGCACGTCTTTAAGTAGTGTTAACATACTGTTGTAGGAATTTACTTAGAAATGTCTATTAGCAGTAAAGACAGCATTCCCTGTGACAATGAATGAATAAAAAGGCACACAATTTAAGAACACGTCATAAAATCTAATGCCTAATGATCAGATTGATGATCCACTGAGTAAATTCACTGGACATAGCTTCTGTATAAGTCAGGGGCATTGGCTGAGATAAAAACCAAAGAGATTTTAATTAAAGAAACATTTGCAATCTAGGATCCTTAGCAATACATTCCTAATATAAATCTAATTATATATCTATAATTGCAATAGCTTACTGTGTAAACTTGTAGAAGTTTACATAGGATAATAGACAGGAAATGAGTCATAGTGAACTTCAGTATAATGATCAAAAATTTTGTATTCTGCCAGTCCTGAGCTGTGTCATTTTGCAGAAATTTGATGAGAACCTATCATTTTTAAAAGCAGAATCAGGCAAACAGCTATATTCATTAGTACCCAAGCAATCACATTTACTCCTCATACCTGTTTCATGCAGTCCAATTTTCTACAATATTTCATGAAGTTTGCCACTTCCATGTTGTTGCTTGACATCTTTGTCTGGTAAAGGACGTATGGTATGCTACAATTTTAGAGTCATCTGAAAGACAAGTAGCCAAGTCAATTAAAGTGAGCATATAAAAACCTGTATGGTCATGTCTTGATGTTGAGACATCAGCTGGTATTATTGTTTGTTTGATCTGCCAGCAGATGCCATTTAGGAATATCACTACTCTGCCTTTGGCCAGTGAGTTATTGATCTTTTAATTCTAGGATCTACTACAGTATCTTCTTATGACCTTTCACAGTTCTGTGCACGTGGACAGCATTACCATCCCAAGTGACACTAAGGAGGGTGAAGATATTTTAAGTAGTCTCTTCTAAGTGAAAAGGCTAGTGAAAAAGAAAGTCATTCTGCTAATTGGCAGACTTTTATTCATATGAACACTTCCTGAAAGCTCTTGTGGTTAGTGTAAGAGCAATCAGTGATTTTAGCTTGTTCAGAGAATTATGTATCCACCGAAAATGAAAGACAGGCAACTTCAGAAAATCATTCTTTTTATAAGTCATGAACCATGAACAGTATCTGTTCACTAGTGATTTTATCATCTTAAATATTGAGAATTTATGTTCCTCTTGAACTTTTCAGATGTATTTTTTTTTAAATCTCATTATTGGTATTGTCCTCAATAATGATAAGCAGTATTCAGTGCCTCATATATCTTGTCACTGTATTTGTCGCAGTGTGGCACTAATTGAGTATATCGGATATTTAGTTCATGTTTTTATACTGGCAGTTCTTTCTAATGGATATAACTTCAAGTGAAAAAAGGAAGTTACTATTATCAGGATAAGCTTTTTCCACTTCCAGTTAACCATGTCTATACTCCAGAAATTTTATGTGTGAATTGTTTTAAGCAGATACTTTGCTCATGTACAAACCATTCTAATCTTGACATTTTAAAGGCCTTTCCACAACTTCTGCATAGACTGTAAATACACTGTTCCATGTAAGTGCATATGGTATTTTTTCCTAAAGTGAAAGGACACATACCATTGAGAACTGATTGGATATGGGACCAAATCACAAGACTTAGACAGGAGCTATTATCATTACAGTTACAAAATTAGAGCAGATAATTTTTTTTGAGACCATAGAGAAGGAAAAACTTAACTGGTATTTTCATTTAATAAGAGGGCATTCTTACTGACTGTTCACAACAGACTAATGGTGAACCCATGTCACCAAAGCAGACTTCAGCAAAGCAGTACAGAAATTAAACTTGAGTGCCTCTAAAAGGGTGTTTCATTTCATTAAGAAAATATTAAAGTATAGTTGTATGAAGCTGTCCTCTTGCTCACTTTTTCTGCACTCTTATGCAGTTTACTGTGCCTCTCACTTATGCTAATATAAGCATTTTGAAGCCAAACAAATTGTATCACTAAATTTTTTTTTATATGAAAATAGCTCTGTTTCAAGTTAATTTTTATTCCAAGACGGAACTTTCATCTGTCAGCTTTGCAAGTTTGCAACTAATCAATGTAATCAAACTCCCAACATTGTTTTACCTCATTATAGTGCTTCTGTGAAGGCATCTGTTGCCAAAAACCACACAAAACAATTAATAATGCCAGCAATAACAACAATTAATGTAAGAAAACAACTTGAATGATTCTGAGCATTTCTAACCCATTAGTCAGATTTTGGGACAAAGAATGGAAATTACAACTGGGCATGGTCAGAGTATGCACTTTCATTTCAGAGCATAAAATTACATCTGTTAATGTGAAACTATTTCAAAAGCACCTTCTCTGAGGATTTTGAAAACTTCATCTTGATTTTTAAAAGATTTCTGTGCCAGAGAATTTTCATAGAAAGCACCTTCTTGTCCGACTATTACTTTGTAAGTCAGGTGCTTTTTGCTATCTGTATTAAAGAACAGAATTTCACATTCTGTGATTCACATTCTCAGTCATGAAAAGCTGTCTTGGCTATATGCCATTCAGGTTTTTTCTGTGAAATACAGTTCTTGTATAAGATGCTGGACTAAATGTGAACTGTCTTTGTCTTCTACAACTGCCTTTCAGTTGGTTTGCCTTAAACATGCACTAGCTTCTGGGAAAAAAAAAAAAAGGTATATGAGAAATAAATCTTTGATACAGAAACAGGTTATTTTAATACAAGTATAATGGACAACTGGCAAAGCCCTTGTTCCAACATTCATTTCTGTTTTGAAAAGCATTCTTTTTTGCATCTGTAGTTGTAAATTGCCGATGATACTAATCACACCATCCATTGTAATAACGGGTCTGAGCCTCACCTTTACTTCAGTTGCTTCAGACACTGAAGCCGTAGCATTTGTAGATCGGCAGAGTATGTAACAGTGTGATTAATGGTACTTTTCTAAACTATTCCACAGTGACAGTGAAAACAATTTCAATTAAGTGTTGTTGAAATTCCCTTTCTGCCATTCTAAATGCTGTTAATAAAGAAAAGTTAATCAAGGTTAAGATAACAATTGATTCACTATGATACTAATATAGTGTCATATCTAGTCAAAGAGATATGAGGTCCATTGAAGTGATCATATTTGGACTATAAATGAGAAGCAGAGGGATATATGTTTAAACTTGCAAGATAATAGGTATGTTTATTTTTTCTTTGCAACCAAGTAATAATCTGTATGTGGAAATTCCATAATATTTTCTCCAATTTCTCTAACATAAAATATATTCAATCTTCTTTTAACAGGGTAAGAAACAAGAAGTTCCTAAGGAAGAACAGGGACCAACAACAAAGAATTTGGATTTCTGGGCGCAACTTATTACTCTGATGGTCACCATCATAGATGAGGATAAAACAGCATATACACCTGTGTTGAACCAGTAAGTAATTACTTTCCCCATAAAAATTAAGAGTTGTGGAGTTATTAAAATAAAGACAGGAAATACACCTGAATTCACAGTTGCATTTTAACTATAATCTAACTAGACATTTTTAAAAACACAGAATATAACATTGACATAGTTTTATAAAACTATAGACTGACCATGGAAAGAGAACCTTTTGTTTTAGGAAAACTAAAGATGTGGGGTATATGAACCATCCCAAAAAGTTAAGCAGCAAAATATTATGCAAGAGAACTACATGGATAGACACAGTGAAAGTTCAATGAAAATGTGTAATAGTATTAATGTTATGATAGTACAGTGGCACACAGGGTGTTCAAATCATGCTGAGACTTTTTTAGGCACTATAATAGAGTTTTAGGGATGTGTTTGTAAAAGAATAATGTACTTCACAAAAAGACCTTCTCCAAATTTATGATTGGCTAGAAAGAAAGCCTGGCTAGGCTGACTTGAAAATTTATAAATTGGAGAGCAATATCCTGGACCTACCAGAGATGGAAGCTGACTTCTCAGAATTGAAGATGTAACAGATGAGGAAGGTACAATCAATAACCAGTACAAGTTGAGTAACATATGGTTGATAGACTAGTAGAGAAGAGAGAGCCAATTGATAAATACAGAAGGAAGAGATAGAGTGCTGGGTCTTGAAAATGAAATATACAGAAAGAGTGCCAAGGAATGTATATCACCGTTTAAGACTGGAGAAATGAATGCTGCACTAATTGAAATGTGATACAATGAGGGCCTAGGGATAAGTTTTAGCTCTTTTAGCACTCTGGAGCTATTTTACAGAGAGATTCTAGAAAATCTGGGCATAGTCTAGCTGTGATGACTTATACAAAAGTTAAAATTGAAACTTATGTCTGTATTGTGGCTAAACAATAAATACAGGTGTCTGCAGTGGCATTTGATGGAACAGTCTGATTTCAGCCAAAATAGGGTAGATACTGAAAGGCATTCTGTACTTGCAGATGTGGTTGTCTGTTAATGAGAGGTACTACACTTTTTATGGACCCATAGTATAACTACCAAAGAAACCTCCTGGTGATAACCAGAAGATATTTCATTGTCTTCTGATTCCTTCCTTTCCTTTAAATAAATGGTTTGTTTCAGTCCTGGATAATAAACATGTCTTTGTTCAATCATCTCCTGCACTGACCTTATTAAGGAACAAGTTCTTATGCTACAGAGGAAAGAAAACTCTTTTCCTGTTTACTCTGTTTATACCACAGTGTGAAATTCCTCTATTAATGAAAGCTCAATTTTTTGTCTGACTGTCTGTATAAAAAACATACTTGTTAAGAAACATCTAACTGGGACAAAAACATACATGTGTTTCATTTCAGTCTTTTCACTGTGATTAAACAAGATAAATTGGCGATATATTATCCTCAAAATTGTTCTAGCTATATTCTTACACAGACATGAAAGAGAAAGGAAAAAAACAGAGTTCCTCTGGGGGGATTAGGAGATTCCCTAGAGTACAGCTGAGTGATTGTGTAAGGTGTGAAAAGAGCATCCAGAGCGGATGAAGTTGGGACAGGTTAAGGGAGAGAGTTTGTGTGTGTGACTTCCCTTCCATTTTTATAGTTGTTTTGGAAGTGGAAGGGTGAACACAGGGCATAAAGTGTTTCTGAGAAGTAGGAGACATCAGGAGCAAGAGATGAAGAGGCTGTGGGTGGAAAAACTTGAAAAACTGTTCAGAGCTGCTTTGGATACTCTTTGTTAAAAGAAAAGCTTCTCCTAACAGAAAAGCAGCATGTAAAAACTGTTGAGAAAAATGACAGACAGCCTCTTCCCCCTTGCTTACCCCAGAAAAGCAAATGGATGAAAGGAAAATGCAAGTTGAATGCATAAGAATATTGTAAAACTGTGAGTCCTTATCAGAAATATGTGGCCATGCAGTGTCTCAGTGGAATATTCAGGCCTACGTCCATTTGAATCCTGTTGTAGAAATGAGGTTACTGAATATCCCTAGGAAAGCTTCAAGCATTCTGATAGGAGTTTTCACAATGAAGTAATATTACTCAGAAGTTTTTTCCTCAACCAGTTTGGGAAACACTGTTTTTATATCTACCTTCAAGTCAAAAGAGAGATGTTAAGATAGAGCAGTCTGAACTGTATCAGATGATTAATCCAGATGAAGCATGACATGATTGCCCCAGCAAGCATTGCAGCAAGTGAAAGACTATACCAGACCATTCAGTGGGAGTTGTGTGGGCAACCTACAGATCTTATAGGACATAAGAAGCTTCACAAGTTTGACGGTAAAACATTAAGCCTATTATTTAAGTTGTAAAATTCTCATTCTACTAGTTAAAACAGTGTAAAATGGGATTTGAGCCTGATTCACAACCAAATCTAGGACTTCCTGGCACTTGTCAAATATGCATTGTACACGCTGCAAGACAGCAGAAATTCCTGTCAAAATAAAAAATCTGTTCAATTAAAATGAACAAGAAATCAAGAACAAAATCTTCAACTGAAATATGCTTGTGCATTTGGAAATCAAGATCTAAACTCTGTGCCTCTACACATCTTTAGTGCAGCTTTCCATTTAATTGTATAGCACATAGACTCAGAACAGGCATGAGTGTTGTTGTAGTACAAGTTTAAGAAATAAGACTCTGGTGGGACTTTTAAATTTGTTATTTACAGATTCTTACATCATTGCAATGTAAGGATCTGTTTTCTTTTCTCTGTGACACTGTGTGTTTCATACTCTTGTTTAGTACTTCAGTACTTCTTTAATACTTTTTAGTACTGTTTTAGTGACTCCTGGAGAGAATATTGAAATATTGGCTTCCCTAGCCCTTGAAATTTTTATTCTCTGGTAGCTAAAAATCACACTTTGGAAGGAAAATAAAAATTGTATTTACTCTTCAAGAACAAATGCTGTTAATGTTGTCTGAGATTGCAAAGATTGGATACCCACAAAATTGTGTGATTCCCTAAAGAACCAAGAAGTGATACCATTTATTATTTGGGTAAAGAAGGCATAAATAGTGTTTCAGAAGAGCTGATCCAAAATACTTAGAGAGAGTAAAAATAGTGAAATAGTATTGCAAAATCTGTTAGGAAGTTGTATTTGCAGTTAGAGATAAGACTTGGAGCAATGTCAGCACTATGGTCTTGGAGAAGACATAGTGAATAACCAACTCGAAAAGAATGTTAGGGTAAAAGCCAGAGCCTACAAGAGATGGAAAAAAAAGTGGTACGATTAGCAAAGTTAAACTTTCGAAGTCAGAAAGCATTAGCTTAAAATTCAAAAAGTCAAGATATATTAAACATTACAAAGGGAAATAAAAGAGAGCAAAGAAAAACTGGATACAGTGGGACTGAGTTCTCATTGCAGTGAACATGATATTTATTTGAAAAATGATCCGGGTATTCTGAAATTGAAGGAAGATAACACAGGACAAGGAACCTAACTGCAGAATGTTGATGCCAGCACAGAATGGCAAATGATACTGAGTGTTTGGAAATGGAAATGATCAGAGCTGCTGTTAAAGCAAGCCTCCAAGAGGCTTCACACACTCCCTCCTCTTTCCATTGCATAGAAACAACTGGCACATGAAATCTGCAGGAGCAGTTTTTCTCATGCTTCAGTAGCTAGAATGAATAAATCCATGAAGTCAAGGATAGTAACTTATGTTGAAGAAACAGCATAACTGTAACCTATGAGTCAGTGAACTATAAAATATATGTCACTGGGGGGAAAAAAAAAGCATGGAAGGAAGTGAAAAAATCAGGAAATCAGGTGAACTACATCATGAATTAGACTATGTCAGGCTAACTCTAGAATGTTTCTTTGATAATGTAAAGTGTATCTGATGTGTTATTTGTCTTGATTCAGTGATATTCCCCATTATTAATTAGACTTCATTCTGTGGAAGCATATGAATATCACTTATTTTATTAAACTTGTGAACATTATCCTGTTTAACAAAGCGATATTCTGTTCTTTCACAAGACCCGCTGTCATTTTCTCATGTAGCAATGTGTCATACACCTGAAGATAAGATTAGTTATATAGACTGTATAAGGTATATGTTTTTTCTGTTATGTTTTCTTCAGGGAAAATTAACACTGCATTGGTTAAAAATAAAAACTTGGATAGGTGGAAGACAGAGCGCAAAAAGTGGGAATAAATAAACTCTTTGCTCATAGTTTAAATAGAATACAAATTTTCCAAAATCAGGTAGAACTTTTGTCTTAGGAACTAGCAAAGCAGTGACCATGCCCAACACTCCACAAATAATGCAATCTGACCTGTTGCTGCATGCACAGCACAACAATGAGGATATTGACACACTGAGACCAGACTGTCTGTAGCATCTGAGTGAGACTGAACCCACCAAGTATGGAGTATGAGCATCTCTCATCTCACATCTGAGAATGTGCATCTGAGGTTCACAGGCTTTGAAACTCTTACAATGTAGCAGACTGCCAATTTGACAGCACAAATTAAGAAAAAGCATTTTTAATTGTCATGGTAGGTATTTCTTAGTTTAGGATTGGATGAGAGACATGCAGTACTATCTATGATAAAGGCTTGTGGGGTTTGTTTATGTTTTGCTTCATACATTGATTCTTCTCATTTTTTTTCAAGCTGAGTTCAATTTCATTCCATTGATCTGTAGTTTTATACATAGTACTTTGTTAGCACAAGCCAATGTAGACGGCTTTCATTGAATTTTTGCTTAATTAAAATCAATAGAGAGAAGATATTCATAAGTGGCTACCTTTTATGTTTTATATGCTCTTTAGTTTTTTTTGAAATACATGGAAATGATCATGTACAGGCAACCTAATAGTTAATTTTTTTCCCATGAAAACCTAGCATATTCTGTTTATTAAGAAGTTCCACCAAATAGTATTGTATGGTTGACACATGAGTTGAGGATTAGACACTGTCATACAAGTGAGGAAGGTGAATTTAATAGCCGTGTTTGGATAAACTGTGATTTTATAGTATTGCTCTAAGAATGACAGAGAAATCGGGAAAATTATGGACTGTGAGACAGAAATAATTGTAGCAAGAGGGAAGAAAATGACTAATGGAGCACTCTCCTGGTCATCCTCTTGCTTCACTGAGAAATGTGAAAATGCGTGGCGTTTACAAAGGTTAGAAAATGTAATATATAGAGGTTTGCATGGGAAAATTCTCTGATATTTTGCTGCTAAGGGACCAAATTCTGAAATAGTTTGCAAAAGAGAAGTATTTTTACCTAAAAATAGGGTGATAAAATACAGATAATACAAAATTCCTTACTTAGGTGCTTTAGAATTTGGCCTTTGATTATCATTTCACTTTAATAAGTCAGCTGCTGCTGTTACCGTTTATCTTTAGCATGTGGAAAAATTTGTGTGCTTCTGTTGTGCATTAAACTTTGTTAGCTTCTCACATATAAGAACACTGCAACAATGACTATGATAATTGCATAATGCCCATAACTATGGTGGCTGCATAAGACCTGTCAGTCTCTGATTGTTGTAAGTATGGAAACTAGCATGAGTTTTAGAAAGGAAGCTCAGAGACAAATTGGAATTGAGTATAGATGTAGCCCATAAACACTGAAGTATACAGATAATGAAACACATATTTTACTAAAAGCTTAGACATAGGGAACAGAGAAAAGATTGATTCCACAGCAACAGAAAACGCAAATCCTTGTGTGGATTCACACACATGAAAGAAGCCCAAATTTTTCGTTAGGTATAGATCTTAGATCACAGGCTGAACAATGCACAAAAGGACAGCATGTGTAGACTGATTTTGAACATTTGAATTGTGATAATTTCCATCATGATGAGGGATTAACCAAATTGTAGAATTATGAGCTGGTGAAGACTATTAGGCAGAGACTCATAATGCTGGAAGAAGGCTATCTCCTTTCTGTGCTGCTTTACAGCTTCCAGACTTATAGCAGCTCTACTTTTGAGAGCAGATCATTGCTACCATCATTCTTTTAGAAAAAATGATGTCAAAAGGAAAAGGCCTTTGTATAAACCAGTCCTTATATGAATGCTTTTAACTACCTTTCTTCCAACTTGATGAAGAAATTCTGGGATGCATACTTCTTTTCTCACAAATGTGTCTTGTATTCCTTCCAATATATATATCTCCTTCCTCTGAGTATGGTAAATGATTCTGTAAAAAACAATTAAGTCCCTAATTCCTTTCTTGGGTTTCTTTCAAAGAGTTTGATCTGAGAGAGGACTTGGGATTTCCTCCAGTAATTGCATTTCTGGTTTACAGTTAAGATAGAGGAAGATTAGGATTAGGAAAATGAAGATTAGGAAAAAGAGAAGTAACTTTGCTTTGTTTGCTGAGACCTTTATCTGAAATCCAGGAACATGAAATGTTGTTTTCATTAGAGTAAAAAATATGTGATAGGAATCAGTGTTTATTTGCAGAAAGATCTACCTAGATTCTTCATTCCATCAACTTGCTCAGAATGACCACGTGAGCCGTCATACTGAAATATGGCACCCAGTAAGACCCTTGTCTTTCATTTCCATCACTGTCCGTTTTAAAATTGTTGCATATTTTGTCAGAGAACCAGAGAACTTCCATACTAATCAAACTAACTGGGTCTGTGAAAAATTTGACTATGTTTTTTAAATATGGTGAATTTAAAAGACTCTTCTTGGGGACTCGTTTCTTCTTTGTATTTTAGTGCTTTGATTATTTTTTGCTTTCATTTGTTTGTGTCTTTTTATAGAGAAGTCAGAATTAGCCTTCAGTTGTGGCCCCAAATGCAGATAAGTCAGTGGTGACAGCTATGAACTGATAGATGACCTCCTTGAACAGTGTCTGAGTATTCTATGTGAAGGTCACTTTTAGGGAAAATAAATGGAAATATATAGCAGCTTCTGTCATTATTCTTATCCAGAAAGATGTATTATCATTGAAAAAACATTACGGCTGCTTCTAACATTTGGAACTGTCGCGTTAAAAGAGGGTAAGGGGAGTCTGATAAGCGGCAAAAGGAGAGCCCTCCCATTGAGTCACGAGGTTCAGAGAAGACCCCCTTGCTTTCTAAACTCTCTCTCAGAGGAGAGTCTAGGTGCGGCTGGATCAACTCCTAGTCCCAGACTTGGTCAATGGTTTATGTCTAAAGGGTTAAGCGTGTAGCCACTTCTCAGATTCAGCTTGCCTGTCAGAGCCCTTCCAAGGACTTTCACTGAAACAGTTTTGCAAAGTTAAAGCAATAGGTAATTTATTCAAGTGACAGGTATCACAGATTCGGACTTGCCGTTGATAAATGCACAGTCTACAAAAGTTGAGCTCAAAGTAATAGTTTAGTGCTTTAGTTAACAATGTGTTCCTGGGGATACGTCTGACAAAGTCAGAGGCGCGACTCTTACCAAAA
>Ga0065711_1044245_pt1 | contig 14212 bp, 8 predicted proteins | sample Hoacrofraction12_FD_59098 | JGI IMG/M metagenome (GOLD analysis project Ga0065711, IMG submission 59098) | Hoatzin crop microbial communities from Cojedes, Venezuela - Epithelial fraction 12 v2 (version 2) | ecosystem: Host-associated > Birds > Digestive system > Esophagus > Crop | place...
TGTCGTCCACCAGGACACCCAGGTCCCTCTCCGCAGAGCTGCTCTCCAGCAGGTCCACCCCAAGCCTGTACTGGTGCATGAGGTTGTTCCTCCCCAGGTGCAGGACCCTGCACTTGCCCTTGTTGAACCTAAACCTAAAGACCTAAGTCTTTCCAAAATATTTCAGCATCCTTTTTCTTCAAAGCTTGTAGACACCAGTCATTCATTTCTAGTGAATCCCCATCTTACAGCATAAAACCCCCTCTATCAGATAATGTCTGGTTACTTATATTTACCTGACAGTCCCTGCAATAGCAGAGAGAGCAACACAGAACTGAGCTCAGTTCCCCTTTGACCATATTTACCCTCTGGGCCTGAATCTCCTCTTACTGCCGTTGACTTCAAACAGGTGCTCACACAGAGGTCATTGGACTGATACTGGTTTTCTTCAGGCTGGGCAGAGAATCAGGCTAAAGCATTGCTCTGCTGCCTCTTGTGTTGTCTCTGCTGCTTCGGCACTCTCTGAAGGGAGGAATGTGTGTTATGTAAGTGGTGTTATGGTGGGTTTATTTTCTGCTCCATCCTTCCTTTAGGGGGAAGCAGGGATTGACGGAATGAAAGGAGAGAAGGGAGCCCAGGGTGAAAAAGGAGACAGAGGGCCACTGGGATTACCCGTAAGTATCCAGGAAGCAAGCAGCACTTTATGAGCCAAACTTATATCAGCTGTAAGAAGATCCCTCAATAGGAGACGCACGCAGGGATTTGATATGTAAAATCAAAGAAAGAGATGATCTATAAATAATTGTGCCTTTGCTTTTTAAACTTAAAAGTTTGTGTACAGAACCTTCATGTTTTAGATCTGTTAAATTAGATCAGTAATCTGTTTAATTCTTCCCGCTTCTAGCAGGACTGGGAAAAACCAGCAGTAGCTTTCCTGTGAGTTCTTGGCACTTCGGGGCAATGGCGCAAGACCAGAAACAGAGGGCAAAAAGAAGTGGCAAAGGAAACTCATTCCCAACTGTTTGTCACCTGGGCCAGGCTTTGTACAAAAGCTTGGTGGCTCTGAATGCGTCCAGCTTCTTCACTAGTCAATACTTTCCTATTACTTCTGCAATGGAATTGATGCTATCCCTGGCATGGTCGAAGCCTGCTATGTTCCCTCTTGTATGTGAACTCGGTCACCCTAGACTAGTGTTAGTGCACTACTTAGCTTAGCAAGGAGCAACTGTGGTAGAATTATAAAGAAATTACAGAAGCTTTAGATACAACCATGAAGACTTTGTGAAACTCTTAGCTCACATCTGCTAAGAGCCTCTTCCCCTTCTATCTGAGCTAACAGCTGCTAATGAATCAGTGGTAACTCCGTTCCACTCAGTTGCTCTGCCAGACCCAAGTTCTCTCCTCACAAAAAGCACTAGTGGCAGAGCATGCCCTCTCCCTTTGCTGAACGTACTACCTGGAAACAAGCACTGCAAAGTGCATCTTGTGTCCTGTGTGATTTTGTCGGCCTGTGTTTGGTTACCCAGATCCCTTGTCCCTGACTTTGGCTGAAATGTGCATGTCTTCGTTTGTAAAATGTTTTCCTCTTTTGGTTGTGCTATACAGCATTTACCTTCCAGGGCCTGGAAGCATCTTATCTAACTCTAGGCACTCCAGTGAGCTCACCATGAGTGTATCACCATGGGTCCATGCAGAGCCAGTGGGAAGAAAGCAACGCTTTCAGAAGGCTCAAATGCAAAGGATTGTGCTTCAGTGAAGCAGTGAGAAGTAAAAACCCAGTCCCATTTTGCCATGAGCAATGCAAATGGAAGCTCATAAGCTATAATAAACAGTTATTCCTTCAAGTCTATGTGGTATCAGGATAGGGGAAGGAGGTCCCTGTGACAGTCTGAGCAGAAAATGCCCCACCAATTATCCTGGCAAGCTCATCAGTGTGGCAAGGAATGCGCTAGCTGGTTCTCCTGCGGCAGTGAGCCCCATGAGAAACCAGGGTCCCTTGGCTTTTCACATCACTCTTCCTGAGCTGTGAGGGGGGAAAGACTGCCTCAGAAGTGTCCTCTTAGGAAATGTTTTGTGTTGGGATCAACACTATCAGCTGGCCAACTAGGAAGCACAGTTATTGAGTTGTTAGTGAGATCAGAGAGAATTGTGGACCTTGTATTCCTCCTCAGAGCTACCTAACTCTCTTCACAAGCTTCTCCGTGCCTGATCCAGTGTGTTTTCAGCCTGTCAAATTAAATGCAGTTGTATTAATAAGTGCCAAACAGGTACTGACATATTTCAAAGACAGTCTCTCTAAAAACCCCAGAGATGGATCTGCTGCCTTTTCATGTGTGACTTACGGCTTGACACCGTGCCAGAATTTTCAGCACATTTCAGCACTGGTGGTCTCTGTATGGCCAACAAGCTAAGGAATTTGTCATACTCAAGTGGAGGAAAACTCAGTATTTTGTACTTATATTCTACCAAACCTTTCTCTCCTGGCCACTGCCGGAGACAAGACACTGGGCTAGATGGGCCTTGGGCAGAAACACTGTTAGGTTTTATGGATGAGAAAATTCAGGGCAAGAGCCAAGGGACAGAAAAGTGACACTTTGTCTGGCATTAAGTCTGCACTGGTGACACAGGAAGATGAGCCACCTGTTTTGTAAACTTCCAAACAGCTAGCTCCTCACCTCTTCCTCCGGCCAAGAGACTCCGAGTGGAGCCAGCCTGCAACTGGCTAAGTGTGCACCTACAGGACCTGGGTTTCTTGGTAGGAACTTGAACTGCTGATGGCTCTGCACTTCTTGCAAATGCCTCCATGACCACAGGCCTTTGAGCCCCTGAGCCTTGTGTCTCATCTGTGTTGCCCAACCTGCCACTAAGGCATTGTGGGTTTCAACTCCACTGTCACACTGGACTTTTCATCACCTGTCACAGAACTGCTTCTTCCTCAGAGATTTTCTTAGTGGCACCAAGAGAGGGAAATTTGCATTTTGAGGGGATCTGAAAGTTGCAGGTCAACACTGTATGTATTCAGTGTTTCTATGTTTTTGTTGGTTTGCTTGTAAGTACCATCACCTGTCCTTGAGACCTCAGTTTTTGTTTATTGCAAGCATATGTTTGTCTCATGTCACTGCTTCACTCACGTCTCCCCTCCCCTCTCCTTTCCCCCTCACCCTTCTCCCCTCTCCTCTTGCCTTGTTTTTGTTAACCCTCCCCCATTTGTTCAGGGTGCTTCAGGTTTAGACGGCAGGCCTGGACCACCGGTGAGTTCCATTTCTCCATTACCCTATGTTCCTCCTCCCCAGTATCGTGATTGGTCTTGTCTTTTCCACCAGAGTCTTGTTTACACCAGGAATAACCTGCTTTTCTCCAAAGCAGGCTTGGGAGGGGGCTTAAACTTAGACTGAGAAGTGATGTCACATGCTTGTCTTTTTTGATGCTACAAGTCTGTCCGGATCCTGGGATCACAGCCTATGTGTTCCACTTTATCTCAATAACAAGATGAATGAAATCTCTGCATGGTTCCATGATGCTCTGTTCTCCTGTCCTCTTTATCATGAGGGGTCTCCATCCTGTTGTTCTCCATGGTAGCCTTGTTTGCTGCCTTTTCACAACAGCAGCTCTTCAGGTTTTTCTCAGGCATAATAATGCCAGCGTGTTTTGTCCTGTGAGCATTGTTCTCACACATGGCACTTAGGGCTGCATTGCCATGGGTTGCAGGTATGCATTAGAGGAGTCTCTCCATAGCCTGGTAAGCACCTTGCCATGGGGAGAAGTTGCGTTTAAAAGACCTTCTGCAAGCAGGACTAGCCTATCACCTCTCAGCAGCAGAATGCCATGCAACTTCAGCAACTCCAAACATGCTTTCCTTAGTCCCATATACCTGGGGGTGGGGGCAGTGGGGTGTGTTCTGGTCTAATATGCACATCAGAGAGGTAGCAACATCTGATAGTGGAGAAGGAAGATGCAGGATTCCCACCTCTAGTTGCTAACTTACTGTGAGATGTGAGGGAAATTAACAACTTGTGCCTAAGTTTCTCAGTCTGTCAAATTCAGAATGAGGCAAGTAATGCTAACCTGGTTCTGCAAATCATTCTGCTATTCTGGGGCAACAGATGCTAAATAAGAGCCAAATATTTTTAATTCCTCTTGGGAAATCATGTATCACCCATGTACAATCCATTTGGCTATTTAAAAAGAATAACTGGAAATAATTCAGCTGCTCTGTAACTTGCGAACGCAATCTGAATGGCAGCTTTTACACTCACTTGTTTTGGAAAATTGTAGATTTAATTTTATAAAAGTACAGGTGTGATCTCAATGTATTTCATGGCACTAAATGATCTTAATATGATGCATATTTGCAGGCAACTAAGATTTCCATTATGTGAACTCCTGTGCATAGATCTAAGGAGAGTCTGATATTTCTCACTTCCTTCACTGCATTAAAGTTGTGCACTGCATGAATTACTTCTCCACTTCTGTTCTGTAGATCTCAGTCTTGTCTTAAAAGCTCTCGTGACCCACATGAGTCATCCTGCTCACATCAGAGGGGTTACTTTAGTGACTAAGGGTTGCAAGCTCACACTAAAACGTGGAAGACCCTTTTCCTTAAGGCTGTTAGAAAGAGACTTCCCTGTTCCAGAAACCTCCTCCTTTGTTCTTCCCAGAAGGCAAGTAATGGGCCTCAGAAGTGCCCCTTTATTGAGGCTCCATGAAGGAATTGTAGATCAATACCTGAAAGGTTAGCAGAGTTCTTGCCAATCTAAAAGTATGTGATGTAGGGTTAGGAAGGTAAATGCCTACCTAAACTATGTAGTTAGGAGGGTGTACTACATGCTACAGATTTCAAGGCTATACTTTAGCTAGACTGCAGAATGTGGGCCAGGAGAGTTGTAAGAGACCCTCCAACAGGGAATGCTCTACAATTTCAAGGAGTCTGTACAGAGTTGAAAGTGCCTGCATCTTTTCCTTAGCCAGAAGGACCACAGCCTAACTGCTGCATTGCCCATGTGAAAGACAAGCTTTGATTGGGTTCATTTCCCAAAGCCCAGGCAAGGCTCAGCAGCACTGGGAAGCAACTTTGGCATGCTAGTGGGAGATGGCACCTGTGTCAAAGGGTTGGCAAAAAGACTGGGTTTTCCTGGTAGCATGACTGAGGACCTGGTGGAGTGACAGAAGTGGCAAAAATGGAACAGAGGGACTGGGGCTGAATGATACCTCTCTTAGTCTGCATCTGTGTATGTGAGCATCTGCATTCATCTCTGCATCATGCTATCTTTCAGCTTGCATGATTGGCTGCCTGCCACCAAGTATGTAAACTCTTTCATTTTTGCTCAACTCAACTGACTCCAGTGGGGAAAAAGAAAACAAGGAAATAAAGAAAAAGAAAAGAAAATTGCTTATCATATATCTAAACAGCCTTTATTCTGCTACAGCTTTCAGCCTTGTCTGATATAAACTAGAGAGAAAATATTTCTTCCTGTGGAACTGGTAGAAATGACTGTTGTAACAATTGTCAAGAGATAGCTTCAAAATTAAAAAATAAGGCTCTGTAAAATGGTGCTGGTGTGATCTAACATAGCAGTTCCCACATTCTTCAAATTGCCTCTAACGACTACTTCAAACCCATCGCCATCAACACTGAAAGCTGTAGTGGTGCTAGATGTCTTCCACCACCAGACTGTCCTTCCCAGCTGTGCTTTTTCCTAAAGGAGCAGCAGTGTCTCCTGGCTTTAATGAGTCCTCAGAATAAAAATGTCCTAATGTGTTCTCCTTCCTACAACTACAGGGTACTCCAGGACCAATTGGGGTTTCAGGACCAGCAGGACCAAAAGGAGAAAGGGTGAGTTTGCTTCAGAACTGATGAATGCTCTGTAACTGTTTTGAGGCTACCACAGCTCCCTGGGACAGAGAAGCTCTAGGTTTTTCTAGAGCTGGAAATGCTCTCTCCTTGTGCATAGCAGACCCTCAGCTGGGCCTCGGTTTTCTGAGTATCTCATCCTTGGGCTTCTTAGATGCTTTGAAATGCATCCTTTACATTTCTTCTGTAGTGCTGCTGTAGCCAGGGAATGTAACAGTTTCTGCTCTTTTGTCTCTATTTCAGGGCAGTAAAGGAGATCCTGGAGTTGTAGGACCAATGGGGCCAGCAGGGCTTCCTGTAAGTATGGGAATATGAGGGATTTGTTATCTACAGTGCCTCTTTCCTTGCTGCGGTTGATAGCTTAAGATGCTGCTGTAACACAGTATTTGCAATTTCAGCTAGATTAGGTGTTAAAGAACCAAAGTTACAAGCTTGTGTTCACTATGGGACCAGCAGAAAGAGCTTAGTAGCTTCAGATTCATGGTTCAGGATGAGGTGGACGAAGCTGGAGGGAAATTGTTAATTCACCTTGGTCCTCAGACTACCAAAAGAAGCTGTGTGGGACTCCCAGGTTATGTATCTTATCCAAAATGCTGCTTTTGAGCACATCTGCTCCATTTACCTTTCCACAGCTTGGGTACTTGCCTTCCAGCTGTCTGAGAGGGCCCTGCCTTGTCATTGCAGTGACAAAAGCTGCCTTCAGTGAGGTTAATGCCCTAATGGGGGAACCCTAGTTTTGTGTAGTCATGGAGCTGCTTCATTGTTTAACACAAAAAGGGAAGCTTGCTGCTTTTTTCAGGGACTGCATTCTCTAAACTAGTTTGGTTTTTATCTGAAGAACGGTTAGAGGACTAGTAGTGGTGTTACAACCTGGATGGTCTAATGGAGGTGAAGAGGAGGTTGTCTACTGGAAAAGTTTTTTGTTGTTTGTTTTTTTTTGTTTTTTTTTACCGAGAGCAATTGGTACAAATGGAAAAACCAAACTCTTAGGCATCCATTCTTCTTTTTGAGTGGGAATACATTGGGGCCTACTCATTTTAAAATATTTCTTCTTGTGCTGGTGTATTTCAGGGTTTACAAGGTCTACCTGGTGACAAAGGGATCCGGGTAAGTTACCAGGCAAACTTCTTGTATTCAGTTACTAACGTCTTCACACAGTGATAGACCGGTTAACCCCTGAGCAACCTCAAGTAGCCAGCATGTAATTCTGTCTGCGAGACCTTCATATAAGTAACTTTACAAACTTGTATTTTAGAAGGTGATACCTGTAGCTCGTATAATCACCTGTGACATTGTGGTACATTTAGCTGAAAGCTATAGGAGGGATTTTCTCATGTGTTTGTTGTTGTCATAGCTGTGTTCTCGCTGAAGCATGGGACTTCATGCGCAGTAGATTTTGGCCAACGTGACATGCTTTAGGAAATCCTGCATATCTATTTACTGATGTGTGTAGGGATTCCCATGAGAATTAGATGAGGAGGAGTCAGCAAATCTTACGTTACTTTTAAATTCCCCCTGCAGCATGAAAAAGAAGGTAGCCCTCTAGCAAAAGATCCTCCAGAGAATGTGGAAGATGAAAATTTGGAAAAGATAAATTAAATTTGCCTACCTTAAAGAATCCGACATGAAGTCTTCTCAGGCATTGTCCTGAATGATTGTGATGGTGAAGAGTTGAGCCAAAACCAGTAAAGTGAATGGCTTTCTGTCATACCACCTGTGTGATAGAAAGATAAACATTACTAAAAAGCACATGTTGAGAAGCTCCTTGCTTTTTCAGCAGGTTTTCCTCAACGTAAGGAATTTCATGCCTGTTAAGGCTCTGAATCTTTTTGATAGAAACAGTTGAGAGCTATAGTTGAATATAATTTATATTTAGAAATATAGTGAATTAGAGTCTTTGTAAGATTACAATTGTATAAATATGTCAAGCTGCTCAAAACAGTCCACATGTGTATGTCCTTATGCATGTACTCACACATACACATACACCTTCTCTTCATAAGGCTCTGGTATCACCTAAGTTTATCTGAAAATATTAAGTTTTATAGTGCATGTGATTTCATTATATGAATTTGCTTTTGATACAGTGAGTGTTCTGTGTCCTTTATCTGCAATGTATTTCTGACCTCACTCTGCACAGAATGGGCAGTTTTGGAAAGCGGTAGCCAATTGGCATCTTTAACTAGGGGAGAAAGGTCCAAGTTTCATGGGAGCTCCAAAGTTCTCCCCTTTTTTAATCATTGCGTTTCTGGCTTTGCTTCTTAACTTCCTCTTCACTAAAATGCATTTTGTTTTGTTTGTGTGGCTTCTAAACAAAAAACAACTTTAATAGAATTCCTAGACCTTTTCAGCTGGTTTTTAAACTGGGTATTTTATTTACAAGAAGGATCTTTCATTAGCTGTAGATAGGATTTCCCTGAGCTCTTGCATAAAAGCAAATGAAATCTGGGAGAAACTGTGCCTCCTTGCAGAGGATGAATTGGAAAGTGTAAGTAGGGAGTTTTGCTGGCCCGTTGAAGCATGCAGGCACTTCTGCAACCAATATTTTGAAATTAAAAAGTCTGAGAGACTTGAGACCATAAATGGGCAAGTGCAATATCTTTACACTTGCTGGGATCCCAGAAAATACCACTTTTCCCACTGCATCTTTGCACAGGGGCTTCCCCTCACTCCTGCCCCCGTTCAAAAATTGTGAACAGGAGTTAAACAGAACACTTTTGGAGTGCCCCTTTATACAACTGTTTTGTCTGAATGCTTCCATCCCTTTGAAGTCATTATAGACATTTTAAAGTAACGTTTAGCAGAACTGGACACTGTGCCGGTTCCCCATGATTTGCTCTGCAGCCCCATGTTCCCAGCTGAGCGCTTGGTCTCCCCTACAGTGGGACACACGGCTTCTGTGTCAGAACCTCCTCACAAGTGTAGGACAGTCTCTCCCAGGTTAACTGTTGGCCAACTGTGGCAGCTGTTCAGCCAGGAGATTTCAAAATAAACAAGAAAGCTGTGAAGTGAAAAAGAGAAGGCAACACTCCACTTCTGACCTGTTCCCCAGGGGGCTGGGTTACAACACCGGGCACTTTGGAAGTGGGAGATGTGTTCATTTGAAATGCCTCTGTTTTAGACAGCGGCAGTACCCATGGAACTTTAACACGAAGATTTTCGGTGTTCAGCACGTTAAAAATGAGTATCCACTTTGTTAAGCTCCCAAACAGTTTGCCAAAATCCTCTCTGTTCCTTTGGGCACAGTAGTGTTTTTTAAATCCCGGGAATGCTCCAGCTGCCCTTTGTTTGGTGTGGGAGTACAGCATAGCTGTGCCTGGGGACAGGCAGGCAGTATCGTGGCACCAGGTAGCAATGGGAACAGATGGCCCTGCAAGTAACCCAGCCGAAAAAGTGTAAACCCTGAACTTGTGCTACCAAGCTGATATCTTCACTGTTATTTTAATGCCTGTGTTTTTTTCTTGTGTGTATGTGCGTCTTCCTCGCTCCTACAGGTCCACCTTTGTCCCCTTTATCCCTTCCTCCTCTTCTGCCTTTCTTCCTGGTTCCTTCCTCCTTCCTCCAGAGCAACCCATGCCGCATTTTCCTGGATTATCCTCTCTGTTCCAGTGCTTGGTTCTGGGTGACTTCTCCTCATTGCCTCTCCTCTCCCATCCATTTCTCTTGCCAGCTTTGAGTTTAACACCCTTTTTTTTTTTTTTAAAGAAGAAACAGCAACCTCTGCTGTCTGATTTTATCCCCTAATTCCTTTAACCCTCCCCACAAGGACTCTAAATTCAATTCCCTGTGCAGCAGCCGCTTCCCCTGTTTTATGCTCAGTAGCTTTGAGAATTTCCTGTGACATACAGAAAGATTTGGTATAGATGTAACTGTCAGATACCCACACTATACCATGCCTTGGCTGACCTGCTACGGGTGGGATGTCTCCTCCCTTGGTAAGGAGGGGCAACAGGGCACGTGGGCATTCCCCCAGCCCGTTTTGTGGCTGGCTTTCATTGACAAAATGCTGCCCCTCCACAAGAGAGCAAGTGTCCTCTTTGGCTATGATTTTTTAATTTGTTTCCCCCCCTTGCCCTGGCTCTGTTGTAACTGGAGCCCGCAGAAAAACTGTAATACCAAACTGTGGTAAGATTCATACCTTCCTGGGGTGCGTCTGTGCTGCTAACCAAGAGGGCAGGGACCAGTCGCTGCCCTATGGCTGTGCTGCTTAGGAGCAGTCCCTTCCCTCACAGGTTGGTCTGGGGGAGCACAACTCGGAGCATCCCAAAGGACAACCAGGCTGTGCAGACTGTGGGGGCCAAGTCCTTCCTTCATTCTCTGGCTCTTTTGTATTGAGAAATGTTGACACAACCCAGTGCACAAACCACTGTAAGATGCAGCCTAAAGCTTCAGTGTAACATTCAAGTTAAAGCTTTGCTGCTCTGGGATACAGAAGTAGTTTTAAATCTTAAAAAAAAAACCAAATCAAAAACCAACAAACCAGCTCCCCCCCCCCAGCCCGCTTTTAAGGAAAATCTAGCAACCCCTGGTAGCAAACACAGTGTTCATTAAACAGTTTAAATGAAAGCTTCTAAAATCACTCCTGTGCATGAGAATTTCTTTTAAGAATGAGAACTCAGAGTAGCAAGAAGAGTGCGATCAGCAGAAGGAGTCTGGGCCAGCAGTGCCTTCCTGCTACAGCAGGAGATCCTGCTCGGGGTCTGCTGTGGGTCTTGTCGTCCAAGGCACCAGGCACCTCAATGGAGCTCCTGAGGTAGAGGAGGCACCCTCCCAGGCAGCTGGGGACCGAAATGGGGCGGCATGCTGCCGGCCAGAGGAGTGCTTCCCATCCTCTGTGTCTAGGGTCAGCCAGTTCTCGGACGGTGCCTCTCTCTCTGGATGCATGCTATGCTGGATGTATAGGAAGCCCAGAGAAGTGGTCTCATAATGCTGGTACTGATGGAGGAGGAGTAGTGCTCCACTGGCTGACGATAGGCCTGCCCATGAGGTTCAGAGGCACTTGGAATCCCTTTGATGCAGAGCCCCTACAGTCTGTCAGTGTGGGGTTTTAGCAATGGCCAATGTGTTTATGCAGCTAAGTAGCGGTTAGCAGCTCCATACGTTGTTTTTCACTTAACATCTCAGAGGGAGATTTATTTTAAAATGTTTCCTAAATGTTTATCCTTTTTTTAAAACTATCGCTGACATTTGTTTGAAATGGATGATCCTAAAGCTTTTTTGTGTATTCTTTTTTTCTTGGACTAAACTATTATTTACAGGGGGAGAGGGGCAAGAAAGGCTCTAGAGGGTCTAAAGGGGATAAGGGAGACCAAGGAGCGCCTGGATTAGATGCACCCTGTCCGTTGGTATGTTCTGTTTCATCAAATGTATCATTTTAAGATTTGTTGATGGGGAAGAAAGAAGGAAGTCATAACATAAATAATGGTCTTGCAAAAGTACAACACATGGATAAGGCCCAGCCTGGTTCCCACTGCAGCCTATGGCAAAGCTGCTTTCTTCGGTGCGGAACCGCTGATCCTTTGAGCAATCAGGCTGTTGAGTGACCATGGTTATATTCCTTCCTCTTCTGGAGCTCACACAGGTTTGGGGTACATGGGGGGTGTCCCATGTGCTGGGAGCCCAGGGCTTTCTCCTTGGCTGATAGAGCCCTGTGTCTTCTTTGCTGCTAGTTACAGCTCTTCTCTGGAGATGTTTAATGTCATCATGTCTATGTAACGGCAAAACTTGAATGCTGTTTTTCTTGCTTTGGAATGACGGCCGGCTGATGCGATCGCCTGAGAGCTACACAGGGCACTCGAGCTGCAATACCCAGAGGGAAAAAAAATCTCAGTTATTTTAAATGGCATATGTTTCTGTCAAAATATATTGTCGATAAATCTAGACAAATGAATAAATGTAGGAATATGTGTATGTTTTCATCTAAACTCATATGCTGCAGCAAAAGCTGCCAAAAATCTGTAGTACTGCCATAAATCCCAGGAGTGCTTGTGGATCATGAATCTAGAAATCCAGTTGCTGGGTTTGCTAGTGAGGATAGGTAGAACGGATGACTTCAGAACAGAGGAAACACCATTCCCGTGCTCTCGGATTTAACTCAGAGAAGTATCTCCTGACTCATAGATTACAGAAAAACAGAGAAGAAACTGCTACTACTGATTACACCAACAAAATGAAAACTGAAATCATGGGCCATTCTCTGTTCTGGGTATGCAGCAGAGTGCCCTGCGACGGTCCCAGTGGGGCCTCAGCCTCTCCTCCCGTGACATGGAGGTGACTGGCATTAACTGAAATAACGATAGTGGTTGATTTCATAAACAGGGTCTCCGAGGTTTTAAAGGCGAGAAGGGTGAGCCGGGGTTACCTGGGCTGGACGGCCTGGATGCCCCATGCCCATTGGTATGGCGTACCTTCCCTTTCCTGCATGCTCATTTGCTGTTGTATCTTAGTTGTTATTTTCTGATACCTCCAAATAGCTGCATGCCCTAGAAACCCGTGGCAATTCCTTCCTTACTTATCTCCACCTCACCTTCCTCACGCTGCTGTTGTCAGAAACAGGCCCTTCCCTTCCTGCTACGATTCACAGCTGCTGTCAGCATTACTTTATGGCATGAGGAAAAGGGTAGCGGGAATGCGAATTTATTTACAACTGCTTCAATTCTTGCTTTGCCTTCACTTTGGCAGCTTTCAGTAGACTAACACATGAAGAGCTGCCTCTGCACTGGCTTGGCTTTCGGGCAAGGAGCTCCAATGCTCTTGTCCTTCATTAACTCTATATTTAAGTGCTCGCATGTGGCTAGCACAGCCTGACACTGCTCGGTACTACCTCAGTCACCTTATACTTTAAGACGACTGAAAAAAACAGGTATCCTGTTAGCAAGCCCATGTTAAACATTAACTGGACACTTATCTCCCTTGATTCCTGCTAGGTAGTTCCTATCTGTGACTCTCCCCAGCAGCCCAAATGGTACTCATAACACCCAAGAATCTTGGATTTGGCATTGCCTGTTTCCCAATACCCAGCCTCTTCAAGTATTAAAGGATGATCATTGTATTAGTGCCTCTTCTAACCTAAGTATTGTAAGACAAAGACATTCAGGAACATTTAAACTCATCTGATTTCTACGTATCCCATGAAACATCACCAATCTATTAATTTACTCTGAGATTTTCTGGAGACGTAGCATTCAGGTGAGGTTTTTGCTTCCTACAGCAGTCTCAACATCTCCACAATATACTGAAACTTGTACTCCTCTTCCCTTCCACCCCCTTTTGGCATGACTAGGTTTGCCTGAGGAAGGTCATCCCAAGCTTCATGCTCACTTAAAGGTGTTTGATGCCATTTACAAGGGATGGGATATCGGTTAGTTCAACTAGCTGGAGAAATGTGTCCCAAAGAAAAAAGCCACATTTAGTCTGCAAGGTTTTTTATAGTTTCCTGAAGAAACTAGCCCTGAAATTGCCATTAAAAGCCTTTGTTATCTGACGTTTGTGAAGAGCTAACATTAGTCTTCCTTCCAGCACTCCCTCCTTTGGGCGCTGCCATTGTCTCTTTGGGGCAGTGACTGTAACGGTGACCACTTGCAAAGTCTCATTTGCTGCTCTGTAAATTCTGGGTAACAGAAAGAAACTCTTCTGCTAGTCCCACAGGTGAAATAATACCTGCCCAGAACAGCCCACAAAGGAGAAAAAACACTGAGCCATGTGTTTCACCGCCCACTGGTAATAGCCAGGTTTCTATGGAATAAATTTTAGCTGAATAAATTGTGGCTGAATAAAGCACCTGATTTCACAGGCACAAGAGTTCTACCAGTGCCCTGGTAGGCTACCTTTCTTTTTTTGTCTCAGCTTTCACTTAGAATTCACCCCGCATGGCCATATTAGAACGTATGCTTCTCTTCATACCTATTTTTGTTAAGGGAAACTTGCCAGAAAATCTGGTGAAATACAGACGCCTTTTTTTTTTTTTTTTGGTATATATAGTGTTCTGGCATGCAAGCTAGCTTGGGAATGTGAATAAGCATGTTTTTTGATCCAACTAGGTTAAAAGCTTCGCATCCAGCTGACATGTCCATGAGTGTAACTTATGGAGGCCATGAACTAACGCTTTACACATCTGAGCTATGCGGAAGGAGATATTTGGTACTAATAAGCATGCCGCATTTCCGTTCTCGGCAAATTCGCCTGCAGCAAACACTTCCTTGTGACCCTGGTCTTCCTTTGATTCCTAAGCTATAACTCCCTGGCCTCCCATTCCTTCATGCACCTAACTTCCCATCTCCTCCTGCAATGCACTACACCAGTCATTCCTACCACCATCTATGTACCAATGCAAACGCCACAATTTACCCAGTAATTAACATGTAACTCAGTATTTCCACACGG
>Ga0065711_1044246_pt1 | contig 14211 bp, 6 predicted proteins | sample Hoacrofraction12_FD_59098 | JGI IMG/M metagenome (GOLD analysis project Ga0065711, IMG submission 59098) | Hoatzin crop microbial communities from Cojedes, Venezuela - Epithelial fraction 12 v2 (version 2) | ecosystem: Host-associated > Birds > Digestive system > Esophagus > Crop | place...
ACATCCTCTGTGGCCGGTCCCTCACATTCCAGAGCCCCATATCTGTTGCTTAAGGGCAACTGGGCCGGTGAGGGAGGCTGGGGGGAGATTAGCTTGCCCCCCCAAGCAGGGACCTGTTTCCATTCCCCCCCATCTCTTAGGCCCCCTAATATTAAAATACAATTCAGCTGTTCTCATTCTGTTTTACATATCGCATGTTCAAAATTAACAACAATGAAGAAAGTTGAAGCAGAAAATAAATTTTCTGTCTTATTTCACTATCAACATCTATTTGTCACTCAAAAATTCTATTAGTACATCTACTTTCTGAAGATCAGAACAAACATGGTAGTCGAGTAAAATCTGAGTGGCATCCACAGTGTTCCCCAAGAGTCTAATTGTCACATGTAACATAATGAAAACCACAGCAGAAAGCTCATTTTTAACTTGCCTGTACCTTATATAATAATCCAGACATGGGCCAAATGTCTGCCAAATATATTATTCCAGCTGGTAACATTTTACATTTTCCTGCAAAGGTATAAGGCAATAGCAAACCATGCAGTAAGTTTTTATATCTACATTACCTTTCAGAGGTATTATTAACATAAACTCTCTCTAATCTATTCAGTGATATTTGGTCAGTGTAATCCAGGATTATTTTCTTACAATTTCTGATCTGTGAGGCATATGGAATTTTTCACCAAGAAAAGCAAATATATATGACACTAGAACTCAAAAAGGAATTATGATCCTGCTTTCAAACTGCATATTCATTTTGCGTCTCATTCAGCAGCAGCATCAATAGTTACATGTTAATTCAGAAACAGGATAAGCGAGCAGTTTGCTAAAGAAGAAAACCAAAGGCAGTAGTTACAAAACTACTTGGAAATTAAGACACATTTCTAGAACAGCAAATTATTATTGTCTACAAAGGAGGAGAAAAACAAAGCAACCCATTGACCACCTCTTAAGGCATAGGATAGAAAAGAAGGAATTAGATGATAAGAACAAATAGAGCTAAGAAACAAACTTGTTGTATGCCTATACTTTAAAATTTGAACATCTTCACAAGTGAGGAAAAAAAACTTTTGGATAACAGAAAACTGAACTGATAATTACAGGAAAACAGGAACATGCTTGAACAAAGATAACATCAGAAGAAAGCAATGGGAGACAACAGAATAAACAAAAGGAGAAGGGAAGTTATTCCAAGATGCTACTTAAAAGGACAAATAAGTGGGAAAATGTTATCCCCTGTAGCTGAGTTCTGATGTCTTCTGTGACTAAAATGCCCATAAGAAAAACTGTCCCATGGTGACTTCAGACCACCACAAGGTCATTCCTGAGGTGACAAACCTCAGACAGCAAAAAGGTGCTGAGTAGGTCAATCTAGCAGAAAGAACACTCTATCTTAGCTGAACTGCAACAAATGGGACAGCTCCCAGATCTGACTGGGGTCATGTTTCTAAATGCAACCAGATAATGTACCAACCAGTGTTAATGGAAAGGCAGAGCTCTTTTTGCCCTGTGGGTTAACTACAATAACTTTTACCACTTAGATCAGTGATACCTTGATGCTGTAATTACTCACTGCATGTGTCGGTCGATATTTGCAATGTGCTTATTTACTGCCTACTTTCAGGTTGGAAAACTGCTCTGGAAAGTGCAGATGGCTTGTCCTGCTGAAAATAAATCCATGTAATTTCTTTTTTTGCTTTTTCAGAGCAGCAAGCAATTTTTCAGCTCGGCTGTATCTTACAGCTGGCTGAGCCTGCAGAATTCATGAGCTACAAACACAGAGAAACTGTATGAATTTTGCTGAAACTTAATAATTATTCTAGTGTTAAATATGCAGCATGTATAGATTCAGAGATGGATCCGGGGAGGGGGCGGGGAACCCAAAATCTAAGTTTTGTTTAGTTCTGATTATAAAGCTGTTCATTACATGGATTGAAGTGGTTGAGAAAAAGAAATTCTGGCCATTTGCTCTCGGTATCTTTGCTGTGCATAAAACTGGATATCAGGAAACTCACTGTCTTTAAACTGCAATTCAACCTTATGTGGCCCCCAAGTGAGCAAAACAGACAAGTTAAAGGTTAAAACTATCTCCAGCCATCAATGTGTCTTCTCCTTTGCAAGGGTTCAGAGGACACAGCAGAGTTTACAGTTCTGAATAATATTATCCTGTTGTTTACTGCCTCCTTCATGCCACAGGAACACTCTGTGCGTGTATTTCTCTTGCAGTCTAATGAGTGAAAGCTTCTGGGGGCATCTTTTGTCACCATTTTTGCACAGGACCTGTTTTAGAGAAGTCAGAGAAGCTTCCGTACCAATTTGCAGGGTCCTAAATATTACAAATAACAAAAAGAATAGTAAAATTACCAATTCATTACTTTAATAGATTTTAAATGACTAAGGAAGAGAGTATCAGGTGACATACTTCAGTTTCTTCAACCACTTTAACTTGTAATACGAACCATTAATGTGTATCAGCTAACAAAAACTTCTACTGATTTTCTTCACCATCATAGTGTTTCTGAACTCAGATTTCAAGACTTGACAGCTGGAACCATTTTGCGTTTCCTTTTATAGATCGTAAGAAAGAATAAAATGGGAATAGATGTCATTCACACAAGGGCACAATTGCTTCTGATATTAAATCCCTTTATTTCTATTTAGACTTCATTTTTAACATGTATGAAAAGCAATTATAGTTATACTTAAAGGTATGATTTGACTACAAAGTTGCAGGGGGGAGTTACAAGATTATTTTTTTCATTATGAAAGATCTACCTTATACATTTTAAATACTGAGTAAGCTTTCTTCTGCTTAAAAATGTTCATAGTTTTCCATTGCATTAAAAATTTTCAAAGCTTACGTCCAACATATTATGTCATACTCTTAAACCAGCAGACTGATTAAGAACTAATGAGTAGTTTATTAAGGAATAATATTCACAGACAGCATAAAGTATCTTGCAGGTATTACTGGAAACATTTCTCTCCCAATAAAATGTTGTCGAGTCTTCACTATACTGAGTTTAAAATAGCTGACATTGTAATATGACCTGCCATAATAGGTCTATTCCAAATGAATGGATAAAGTAATAGAGATTGAAAATGGAGTAGTCACCCAATCTCCGCAAAAATATTTTTTTTTGGCATTGGATGACATTCTGAAAAATGTTTGCATTTTGGAACTGAAATGACTTTTCTTGCCTGTAGCCAGCTGGGTTGGCCCGGAGCTTGCGGGCAAAAGGGACACTCGGGAAGTTATCTCATGGTAATCTCACTGCAAGGTTGATGCAGAGGGAACATGCAATCCAGTAAAAACAAATAGTACATTACTTCTATGTATATTTGAATTGTGTGCAATTTTCTCTTTTACAAAGAGACTTGGTGGGTTCTCATAAACAAACCAAAGACCCATTAAGGCATATTGCCTATGTGTCTCTTCAAGCTGAATTCAGTGTATAACAAAAAGAGATGCAAATGTCACTGTTCTTCACAAGCAAGGAAGCTGCAGAAGCGAGACAACGGCACTTTAAGTTGACAGCTAAGCTGAAGGGACACAAGCATTTATTACAATAGCAAGCTATCTGAATCAAGAATGAAATGACAACCAGCTCTTGGGAAAATTTTTGACAAAACTTTTCTGCCAGACATGCTGACTCATTCATTCAGAACCATTGGTCTTCACAAGTCCAGGATGGATTTCCTCACTAAAACCAGAGAAAGAAGCCATAATAACCCTTATCCCAGTGGGCAGCGAGAGAGCTGAGACCAGATGAGCCAAGAGTTCCATAGTGAGGCCATCATATGGAGATGGCATAGAACAGTCTAAAGTTTTGAACCAACTTTGATCAACTTTTAGCTGGTTTTCCAAAGCATTGGAATAAAATATTTTCACACTATTAAAAGGATGAAAGAAAAAAATAATTCTATATTAACATGAAAAATAAATTATCTTTTGGAAAAATAGAAATGAAATTTTGTTCCAGTTAGCCATAAAAACTCTGTGGATTGTGGATTGTAAACATATTAATGAAATAAGTGGAAGACATAATCAAATGTGATTCTATTTTAGAGGATTTTTCAGTGTCTTAAGTGGCAGAACATTGTGTCTTTGTGTCCTCATCTAGAACGCACATACATAGTGGCACAGCTCGTCCTGCTAATGTTCTAGGAGTAACAAGGAGTCATATGTCTGTGTGACAGATGGCATAACTTCTTTATGTAATTTCTGCCATTTGTCATGTTTTTTGTTAAAAGACAGTGGTTGAGAAGAAGGGTGGAAAGGTCGCCTCTATTCATCATTCTGCCACTTTCTTTAGGATAAAAAGTCTCTCAAAGGAGGTGAAAAAGATGTGCCCCTCTGAGGAATAACTGAAAAAGACCATCGGAAATGCAAGGTAAAATGCCTGCTGAGAAACACAATTGGCTCGTCCTGAGCAAAACCTGGACACTTCTTGTGAGGAGCAGAGGTCTTTCTTCCAGCTGACAGTTTGTCTAGCCTCAGAGATGACCATAAGAATATTTTCCTAGGTGTTCAGGAGACTGAGTAGAGTTTTTCACAACCACAAAATCACTACGTATTGCATGGCAAAGAAGTAAGCTTGGGAAAAAGTTCTCATGCTGCAAAGGAATGGGTAAGATTTGTTTCCAAACCTATTTTTCAGCTGTCTCACAAGGTAAATGTATGTTACAGGCTTGAAACCTATCTTAAGAGGTGGGAAGCCCTTAGTGGGTGTTCCTTAAAGAAAAAGTGGACAGATCATCAAGGCAGTTTTGAATAATCTTTTTTTAATTTTATTATTAACTAGTACACTTAAGAAAATCCCTATCCCCTATACAAGTGCTGACCACCCTTTTCTCATATTTGGCCAAATATTTAACGTAACTATGCTAACTGAGAGCGATTTCTTCAGTATCTGGCTTGACCTTTTTTCAGACCTGAAGATGATCTCACTGATTTGAAAGACTATTTTCCCTTGAGCCCTGTAAATTGCTTCAATAAAAGATTGCATTTCTCCTTACAAACCTTACTCCTCTCTCATTATCAGTTGTTTTATCTTCTCAGTGGAATGTTCCCTTTGCTCCCCAGTGTACCACTGTGCCTCCCACCTACCTCACGTTTCTGTGATTCCTGCAACCCAGACAGGAATTAATGGGGGTTTCTTCCACACCAAGATGGTCTTGTCCTGATAAGTAATCTGGGTGCTAAAGAGAAACACGTTCTATTTATGATACCATGTGTTCTTACACCACGCAGTTAATGACCTAGCATTGAACTAACTCTGAGTTCATCTGCTTACACATAACACACAACTTCAAAATTTAGGGTGCAGTTCTGTGAGAACCTGCTTCAGTAAAGATGAAGAATTGTGTGGCTCATTTTGACTAACTTCACCATCTGAACTGACATCTGCAGTAAATCTTTGTCTTCATCAAGTCTTCACCATTTCTTAGGGCATATTCAAAAGTGTTTAGTAGTAGCTCAACTGTTTGAACATTTTCCCATTCAAAGGAACCAGAGTTTTAACATGGCTGAGCATTTACAAATCCTGCTCTGAATACGGCAGATCATTTTTATGACTAAAAGTCTGGGTGCCTTTCTTATCTTTAAATAATGCATACTATATAACATTCACTTATCTGTATTTGTCTTCAGAAAAAATTTCTAATATGAAGTTGTTTTTCATTGAGCCCCTTCTTGAAAATCTGTATGCCCTGATGATGTCAATGCATTGTATAACCTTGAAAATACCTCCCAACAATGGCATAGTGTAATGTCCATATTACACATAAATACCGTATTCTTTTAAATGTGACCAGACATATGTCTAAGATGGCAAGCATTCCAAAATAGATAGTGAAAATAACACTGCAATTACTTTAAAACAGCATCGTAAACTGGCATTAGTGCAGCTAAAACAAATCATAAAATAAAATAATAAGCAAAACAATCATTATAAATCAAATTATATTGTCTGCTGCAGAAGTTGCTCTATTATTTGCAGTGCTCAATGAAGTAACTTAGTAAAAAATTTGAAATCTAGAAGTAAATACGCAGTTTATTCTACATTCCATGATTTAAGATGGATTAAGGCTTAGAGATGGCTGCATCCACCAGTTCCCTGCTGCCTATATTTTTCTGCTCTGCAAAATGCATTCTTTTTTTTCTCAACAAAATATATTGTAATATTTTCCACTTCTCTGTCAAATACAAAATGCTTTTACCTTCTTGCGATCAGGGCGGAATACCCCCCAAGGCACATTTGTGCCATCCAGTGCTGCCTGCGTGAGTCATTGCTCTATACTCTGTTCCTCTAAGCGAGTCAGAAATCTTTCTTTCATCTCTTCTTGTGGACTAATACCAAACTGCATGCTTCTGGAGTTACCCTGTCTGCTCCTACCCTTTGTCCTGCCTTGCTGCTCACTGCCTCCCTCGTGTGGCCAGGTTGCTCCACACCTCTCAGCACAGAACATCGCCCCTGGCTGGCTGTGCTGTACTGTCACTACGTGAGCAGACCGGGCAAGGTCACCATGTGTCAGTCACAGCTCTGTCACGTCTCAAATGCCTGCTGGAAAAGGGTTTTGAAGAAGGAGTAGAAATGAAAGCCAGGCAGCTCCTCAGATGAGAATGTGTGGTGGCCAGGAAGGGGTTAGTACCAAGGCAGCGGATCTGGAGGAGGCAGCCCTGCAAAGCAAGACCAGGGGGTGACCTGGGAAGTCATTTACTAAGCGTTGTATACATACCTGAATGGACTGGTTTTTACTGGACTGGTCTGTGAGAAAAAGAAGGAGAAATGTCAGGGAGAGAGGAGGACAGGGAGAATAAAAATACAGGAAGAAGACAACGAGACTAATAAAAGCAAAAGAAATTTTAGGTATAGGAAAAGATTGTCTGTGATTTCATGTCACATCAAATGTGGATATTATTCCAGTATGCAAGAATCCAATCACAAAAATTATTCTATAACATATCTCTTCTGGATGATTCTCCTCTTTCAATAAGCTAGCCTGTAGGAATAGATAGCTGGTGCACAAATTTCCCCCTCTGCTTCTCTACTTGACAACATAGGCTTAAGAAGAGGAATGATCCTTTCCAGCTCCCTGAGATCAAAATTTTTGTCTTGGGTCACAAAACAGTTCAGTAGCCAGAAACGGCAACTGTGTTTCTCCTGATCTCACCATTTCACTTTCTGACTTACCCATAGTATTGGGCAGGGCAACAGAACAGCTCAGATGCTGGGCACACATCCTCTCTCCCTGAGAGGAATCTCTATCCCTCTCCTGTCCACCCTGTCAGACACTTACTCCAGCAGGCCTTTTACGGAGTCTATACATTATCTCGATTGCACGGCTATAGGATAACCAGACAGTATTATTGCTTTGGTTTTAGAGTGTCTGTGTTTATTTTGTATTTTTAATACTGTGTAAATCTAAATGCATTCTAGATTATTAAGAACAGAAAGATGCAATATACCTTTCTAGCACAGCAATTAATCAGGCTAAGGCACAATCTAATGCATAATCTCTGTATTACTGATAAAATATTGACACAAATGGGTGGTATTCTGGAATGGTCTAATCCTTTAAGAGGCTGAGTGCCCTGAGAGATGCTGAGCAGACTCCACTCCAAATGAAATTAGTGAGCCTCTGAGACCCAGCATTTCAGGAGCAAATCATTTAACTGTTTTATAAATGCTTCCTACATAAATAGTAATGAAAAAAACTAATAACCAGCCCTTCTCATTATACTAATACAAGTGAGTAACAGATTGGTAGCAGTGTGCAGACAGAAATCTGTGATGCAATGAGTGAGACTGCTGTGTTAACAGGGGTAAGGGGTGTAATTGAGGATAAGATACCACAGAGAAGCCAAGGGCTACACTGTCAATTGCTTACTCATGTGGCTAGTCCTACTGAAGTCTTCTGAAGTGAACAATATTACCCATGGGAATGAATACTCATTCATCTAAAGCTGAGGCTGTGTGAGCCTTTCTTTGCTAGGAGACTGCACTCTTGCTTTTTCCTGGGTCACTTTGCCAAGGCCAAGGCCAAGCTTCTTCCCATGTTGTTCCAGTATGTTTGTATGTCCACTTAGTGATTTGGATTAATAAATCAGTCACTTTAGGGGGAATAGAGACCCAGACGTTTTGTTTAGTGATAGATCCAAGGCCCTGGATCATCTCCTTGACTTGGTTCACTGCATGGGCAGCTGTGTTGGCACTGGGGATAGGATGGGCAGACCAGAAGCAGTAGATCCTACAATTCTGCAGTCAGCTTCGTTGGATAAAACTGTACCCTGCTGCCAAAAAGGCAGTTTCATTGTCCATTTCTCCTCTTCTCCAACTGCCAGCCGTACTTCCACCTTTGTGAGTGCAGCTCCTTCTACAGGTATGATTACACTTAAAAGAGGGATAGGAGCCAAGCCAAGACCACAGTTTTGGCAGGAATCTGAAATCATCTGGGAAACTGAAGAAGAAAGGAGGAATGCTTAAACTGGCCATAGCAGTACTGTTGCTGAATGTAAAACCGTGGCTACCTTAGGGCTTTATAACTTGACACTAAACTATTCCATCTTTAGCACAAAAGTTTGGGACTAGAATTCTGTCAAGAACCTTCTCTTTCAGGAAATTAAAGGGAAAATTTGTTTTGCTACCTCATTTTCTCCTAAGGGGGTGGGTGCTGTAAAAAATTCAAATTGTAATTAACAAGTCATCAAGAAATATATCTCCAGGTTTAGGCAGTATGTGTTCCACAGCTGTGGAAAAACAAAGCATTCAAACTACTAACCACAATATTCAATCCTTACAGTGGTGTTTATTACCTGGAGTGAATGAATACAAAATATTTTGTCTGCCACATGACTGACAGGTGTGGAACTCTCTGTCCCAGAGCAATATATAGCTCAGAAGTTTAGGAAAAGATTCAGAAATGGATGAGGCATTTTTCACAGCACATTACCAGTAACCTATAACTACTAGATGGAAGAAGGACATTCTAAAAGAACTTTAAATGTTCAGGTATGAAAAACAAAACTCTAACAGTAATGTATCAACCAGCACTGAATGGTGCACAGAACAATTTTAAGATTTTTAACCTTGAAGTTGATTCTCATGGCAGCTCAGCCACAGAACGCTCTTAGATGAAAAAATATGGCTGCTGGCATATCCTTAGGTCATTTCACGCGGTGTACTTTAGATTACAATGATTAACAAATTACAGATTTTCCAAAAATTCTGCAAGTGAAACAGTCTGTCTTTTGATAATTCTTTATCTTACAAAGACAGCTCAAGGCTCAATGCTTCCATTGGATGAAAATGTAACCCTTTAGCCTGAAAAGGCAGCTGTTGCTCAGATAAGTATGTCCTGTATATAATGATAGTCTTTTGTTGTTACTGCTGATAAGGAGGTAGTGCCCTAGAGGATAAGCAAAGCATTGGTGGGCAAATTTCTGTAAAAAAAACAAAACAAAACAAAACAAAACAAAACAAAACAAAACAAAACAAAACAAAACAAAACAAAACAAAACAAAACAAAACAAATTTTTCCTTTCAGCTCTTTATTCTGCAGTTGTTCAGGTCAGACACTCCTGCATCTTACCCTGAAGCGTATGGTGTTGGCTACTGTCAGGGGCTCGGCACTGACTTAGAGCAATTCTGAAAGCACTAATGGAATCTCAAAAATTAGTGTCTTGTGTATGAAATAACCTTTGAGAATTTTTTAAACATCCAGGCATATCCGTAGTTTCTACACCATGCATTATATAAAAGCGGACAAACCTGAGAGAGAATTTTACCTGTGCAGAGAAGCAGCCAGAGACTTCTGAAGGTCATATTACCCTTAATGCCTTCTCAGAGCTTCTTTTAGCATTGATGGGGTGACCTGAACCTCATAGGATAATTACATCTCCTAAACTGTCTCACAAGCCTCCTATTATTGCCACAGGTACAATCTTCTGCTTGATATTTCAATATTATATGATAATAATTCAGACTTTCAAAAATAAATAAAGCTCTCAGAAGACTGCTTTAAAAAACTGTGAAGAAAACACTAAAAAAAAATCAAAGCCATTGTTCTTTGTACTACAAGTTATGTCTCCAAAGTGACAACCTTTACTTTTGGGGGATGCAGGGGCAAGAACAGAAAAAAAGATGTTGCAAGACAATTCTGCATAAGCCCCAGCTGTCCAGCTGGTGTCTAAGGGTCACATTAGGACCTGTTCTTTCGGCATATGTACATAGTGAAGAATACACTGGGGACCCTAAATACTTGATTAAAGTGTGTCAGGGTCTGAATTTACAGGCTTTCCACCCTCTTTGTTTGTCCTCACATCACCTAAAATTAGATTGAACTCAAGGTGGCTACACTGGTTTAATCTTTTCCCCTCTTCTTTCCTCCCTAATAAGGAGATACATCTTAATTAGGATAAGTGGTCTTTCCCCCTTTCCACATGCATGTAAATATCTCCATATTAAACTAGGAGTTGTCTGCTACACACAGTTCTGCTTCAATGAGATATGTAAATCTCACTCCTCCCTTTGGCAGCTATTTGTTTTTCTCCAGTAAGGAGAAAGGTAACCATTTTCCAGGGCTGAACATACAGAAAACATTTTTTTGTGTATTTTTCAGTGTTTTAACAGGCAGTTATTCACCATGGTTTTGGTATTAGTGTGCTGAATTTGTTCACTCAGGCTGGTCATACCTTCTGTAAAGATGGTGATGACCATCTGTTATTACAGTGTACTGTAATACTCAATCCTTAACTACTCTACACCTTTCTTTAGCTGTATCAAGCACACCTCTGACGTGCTTGAGTAGAGTATGCCATACGATTTGATCCATCTGCCTTCTGTAGACCTTGAGTAGTTTCAACCCATTAGGATCCAAGCACACCTGAACTGAACTGGGGTTTACCACTTCTCTCAGCCATGTCCATCTCCACTAGCATGCACTCCTTACAAACCTCCTTTGCAACACACAACTAACTACCAAGCGAACCCACACATGTTTCCAATGCAGTTATACTCTGGCAACAAACTGAGAGGGAGAGGAAGGTCTTTCCTCTGATTTGATTCACAATAGTGTTCTGAAAATGAAATGAAAGTTCAGTTCTGTATGTTAGCATCAAGCATCCCATATATTTGGAAGATTTACAGAGTTCTACTTTCAACACCCTCAATAAAATGAATAATTTTTGTTAACGCAGAAGATGGCTGCATTTGGAAGAATATTTAGCAAGAGGCTGTCTACTTGTAAAGCCAGTTGTTTAAATTACCTGAAAGGCTGCTACTTCAGCATATATTGTAGCAGCTAATTATTCTGAATACATCTGTGGACCGACACTTGCATAGTCAATATCCAGTCCTTAAAATCATCAGATTATAGACTTACGGTGGTATTATCGTAAGTTCACTTTTTTGCTGAAATATCACACCTGAATTTTCCCATTGCAACAGCTGAGTGAAATTACCATGCATTCCAGAAAGACTGTGTATGTTAATCCTCCCAAGACTCTGTTTTAACAGAAACTGACAAATATTTCATGATATCAAAAAATAATGATGGATTTTTCCAAGTTCTTAAAATGGAAATGTGCTTGTTTGACGTGATAAATTTTGTTTCCCAAGGGGGACAGGAAACACTCTTCAAGCATGAACAAATGCACTGAATCTGTCCTTTATTTGTGTTCATAGCTTAAATATATGCAGATTGCTTAACTAATTTCTACAAACAAACTCTTCCTGAGAAAGAAATCATTAGGAACCTGTTTTGAACCAAATTTGGAAGGTACATTCAGTTGCATTAACTCCTTAATTATTTCTCTGAGGAAAGTTACACTTCGGGGATGTTTTTTAAAAGATAATAGGAAAAGAATGAGAAACTGCATTAGATGTGACGGTGGTTGGGGAAAAATAGGAAAATATGAGGATCTCTAGTACTGTATTGATCCGTAAAAGTGATGGACAATACTGTAGCCATATCAAATCTACCTGCTTATGAACAGTAAATAAGAACCAAATGTTAAATATGTAGGGAGATACAATCATCCCTGTATTTGAAAAATACAGGAATACTCTCACATTGTTCTGAAGACTGTAGAGCATGATTACAAAGGATTTAAATCATCTCTTTAGTACTGGGAACCAGCCCCAGGGAAAAGATACCTGGCTAAAAGCAGTCTTCCCTGGTTTCTTAAGATCACAATACCACCACTTTCTTTGTGCCTTAGTCACTGTGGGAAAATGTACCTTTAGCAGAGTCTAGTTGAATAACATTGATATTTGTGTTTTGTAGCTTGTAGGGAGGTGGAACTCATGGAAAAGATAGAGCATTGTCTTGTCTCATCCGACTATTTCCTTCCTCCTCCCTTCCCCCATCCCCACTTTCATGGTATGACTAGATTGCCAACAATATCATCTTAAAGTATGAGAAACTGCTCAGGAACAGAAACTACTCTAGAGCACAAACTGCTGCTGTTAGCTGCTGTACTCCAGCTCCAGACCTGGCCAGGTCTCTTCTTCAGGTATGCTGACACAGTTCTCTGTGCAGAGGATTAACGGATAAGATCAGGGAACAGATCCAGATTATATTCAGTTGGTTGGCTTTGTATTTGATCCGGATCCGTTCCCCATTCAGCTCATAAAACTGCCCAGAATGTGATTTGTCAGCTTAAATTTTTGCTTAGCACATTGTAGAACAGGTACAATGGTAAGTGGGAAAGAACGAAATGGAGAGAGAAATGCCTTCAAATAACATTTCTAGAGAGACTAGGTATCATGAAAGTGGACCAGAGGTCTACCTGAATGCTTTTGTTGTCTACTAGAACTGTTATTTGACTCCTTATGATAACAGAGTGGATAATAGAATCACTAGAAAACAGATATCCTCTTTATGGCCTTAAAAAAGTAACCAGGCAAGCTAACGAAAATAAATCTCTGCTCCTCCCCTCATCTTCCTTCCCCTTCACCCCAAAACAGAGCCTCAGAAGTCTCCCAGTTGCAAACAGGACTTTTAGGGTGTCTTCCTTCCTCTTTTTCCTTTTTCTTTGGAGTAAAGGCAAGGAATGAGAATAAGCCTTTCACACTTAAAATGTGACCTCAGTAACTGCTGCTATTACAAAATGAAATCATTTTGATAGATTTCATATGTTTTTCTTCCTAGACAATCATTTCAGATGCAAACATTATTCATGCTACTTAAACAGAGGACATGATTTTTAAAAAAAAGCCTTTTTCAGTATTTCTGAAGTCAAAAGAAGTCATGTACCATTGAGTTTCTTGGAAGCAAGCAGTAATGAAATGATATTTGTAGCTTGTATTTTATTTTTGACAGCACAAATACCGGTGCTGCAAATAGCTCTGAAAATACATCAGATGTGAAAATACGCAATTAAATCTCATTGAAGTGCCTGGCATTGACAATGAAACAAATTCTACAGTAATATAAAATCTATCCATAGGTCCTTGTATGTTCTGAGACCCCTTGAAAAGGATTCATCTATGCAAGCTGGTGCATCACAGCCTCACTGAGCATGGCAGTTCATCAGAACAGTCCTAGATAGTTTTAATGTACCTTAGAGTAAGAATGTTTAAGAAATTTAAAATGTATAATTCTGAATTCAGAAGAATAGTTGAATTATAAATAGAAACTGAGATGAAAGATAATGATTAATTCAAAGTCAGCTACAATGCATGCTGATTAGTATGGAATTTGGCATGCCTGGCCATCAAAACCCAGGATTCTTGAATCTGAGTGAGATATGAGGAAAGGAAACATATGAAAAGCTAATACATAAAAAATGAAGACACTTCTGAGAGAGTGAACAGATTTGGTATTATTTTTGAAGTGCATTGGAAAAACATCACAAAATCAGACTCACAGGAAAGAATAAACACAGTTGGCATTTATCTACTGAAGGTCACTTTACATTTCAGACACTTTCTTTTATATTTCCTCTTCAACACTACCTAAAAATTTATTTTGTTTTATTTCTAAAATACCAGTGCCAAAATAAATCTACTTGTTAGCTTTTCTTTGAAGTAATAATAGGGCAGTGACATTACAGAATCACAGAATCACAGAAAGTTCGGGGTTGGAAGGGACCTCTGTGGGTCATCTAGTCCAGCCCCCCTGCCGAAGCAGGGTCACCTACAGCAGGCTGCACAGGACCTCATCCAGGCAGGTCTTGAATATCTCCAGAGAAGGAGACTCCACAAC
>Ga0065711_1044247_pt1 | contig 14211 bp, 9 predicted proteins | sample Hoacrofraction12_FD_59098 | JGI IMG/M metagenome (GOLD analysis project Ga0065711, IMG submission 59098) | Hoatzin crop microbial communities from Cojedes, Venezuela - Epithelial fraction 12 v2 (version 2) | ecosystem: Host-associated > Birds > Digestive system > Esophagus > Crop | place...
TCCAAACGTGTGCACCGAAGAGACACAGTTACTAGGTATTTATGCTATGTTAACATACATATTAATTACATTTCCAAGAAATGTTTATCATAGTAATGGTTTTTCCGAGAACTCATTAATATATGGTAATGTCCGTCGCACATGTCTCCTCATCTCTGTAGTTTGCATCCCTGTTCTCCCAAGGCCTAGGTGCCTAAAGGGACTATTCAGGAGTCCCTTATCTTGCAACTGTCCCAATTATTCACAAAGAACCAAGACTTGTTTTGGTTGTGCAATGATTCTGACCACCTGAAGTGATAACATCCCCTACATGATACAGTTGTTACATTTACAGTTTTCAGTAAAGCACTATGTTTTATAGTCCCCTTTTACAAAACATCATGTTGTTTCCTCGTGGTCAGCACCTGCTTCAGATATTGTTTTCTGTAAATACACAAATTGTTTGGAAAATTACTTCTGATTTGGACAGAACACCAAGAATGGGTAGGAGACCTCCATTCCTTCTCTATCTTCTTCCAGGTTGAGATGTAAAGGTGGTTTTGCTGTAGGAGAAATTTAAGAAAAAATCTCTCCATCCCTGATCAAACCAGGCTTCTTACCCACCACACTCCTTCTTTCACTGATGGCTGACATATTTCTGAAAAGGCAGGACTGAATGTGCTGATATTACCAAGCCACTCAAAACACTACAGAATTCTTGCACCTCTATTTCTGTCTCAGGGTTACGACTGTGAGATATTTTTCAGGGTTTCATGCCTAATAAAATGTTGCTGTCTCTCACCAGATTCTGTCACTTTAAATTACTCAAGAAGACTATAGAATATGTCTTTTCTTTCCTCAAAGCAGTCGCTAAAAATCACTTAGTTCAGGTTTAAAATAAGCTCTCTCTTGCTCACCCACCCTCCCACAGCCAGCAGAAGGAAAGAATCTCCACACATCCTTCCAAAACTCACTTGTTGCTAAATTACTCTTATTTTTGAACCCTGGGGTCTCACCCTTGCATGATCATGCGCAAATCCCCTGTAAACAGCTGGCATTCACGTAAAATGTGGTCATGGTGAGCAGCCCTGCCTGGGATGCCCTTGTATGATTCTGATCCCAGCAAGTCCCAGAAGGCATCCAGGAGAGCTGCTAGTGCTCAACAAGCAAGCACAAGTGGGACCCATGGTTCAGGACAGGCTGCCAAGCAGAACAAGAGAGTGAAATGGAAGAAGTTGTTTGGCCCTCTGCTCTCCGGCAAAACTGATCATACTTGCCACATACAACGGACAAAATCCATTGCTAGACTCTTTCTCACTCTTGGTGGAGCGATGAGGTAGAAGCTAAGTGTTGGTCCATCTGACTGTCCTGCTGGCTGCACCTATACCACTCTCCCTAATGCCATGGTCATGTAGCTGTGCAGCAAACAGCTGCCGCTTGCTGACACTCTTCCCGTTGCACTACATCAGTGGGCAGCTCTGCCTTCATCACCCCTTGCCCTTGCTAAAATGGCACAGTTTTTCCAGTACTCAAAAAAGCTACAGCCCAGCCTGGACTATTCGCCTGCTCTGGCTGTTATGAAGTCACTGCCACACTTTCCTTTATCCTGTTCCTGTCACGCCTGCCCTTGAAATGTCATACATGCCAGGGACAGTTTTTACCCTGTTAGCTCTTGTATCCAGCACTGCATTTGCCAATGAGTGTATTTTCCACTTATGTTTGTAAAGTACAGCATCCAACATGCCCCAAAATCTCAGCATCCAGAAACTGTTGGGCCTCTGAGTTTACTGGTGCAATTTCTCTTTCAAGATGCAAACATGATCTGGGATATGACATTGAGATAAGGTCCTAGAAAAGTCATTAGCTTTCATGTGAAGACAGCAGACAGCAATGAATACATTTCAAAAGCTGTTAACAGGAGGACTGTGCAGCCATCAACATAGATGCACTCCTAGATGTCAGAAATGAAGATGCAAGTTGTACCACACCATGGTGCTAGACCATCTCTCTTATTATGTAAGAAACCTTTTTGCTTGTAATTCTGAAGCCTGAAACGGGGTTCAGTAGGAAAGGTGTGCAGGAAGGAGGAAGCAGAAGCACAACATCCAAGTAAACCATGCCTTGAAAGGAAGATACGAGTTACTGAAACATGCAGAGCAGAGATTTGATGCCATGAATGGCATGGCCTGCAGATGGCGGGGTGGGGAGAGGACTAACAATCCTCTGGGTTGGGTAGGTGGATCCTACAGTAGCTGACAGTAGAAATGAACAAGGAATTTAGTGGGAAAGACAGAGAAGACTGGATTTTAAAAGTCTAGAGGAAGAACAAGAAAAAATACTTAGGAAAAAGGTGTCTTAGGAAAAATAAATATGATAGTAAAAGAAAGCAAATCATACATCAAAAAAACAAGATAGTATTTCAGCTAAATTCATCTGATAAGGGGCTTATAGCATTAAATTACATTAAATTAAATTAAATTATAGCACTTCTTTGTGTTACAAGCAGGACTAACTTCAGCAGGTCAAGCTCTTAGCACAAGAAAAATACAACTTACTTAAGGCAACAAGGACAAGTCACAATTATCACTCATAACTCCTGCATTTTTACTCTTCAGGTCTTGGTTGCACCTACACTTTGCTGTCTATAGATCCAGTCAAACTGTGTGGTCAAGCTGTGTGTCAGTCCTGACAGCCCAAAAGGTGTTGGAAAAGGTTTTTTTTCAGCACAAGGTCAGCCAGGCTGGAATTTCTTCTTTTCACTATTTTTCCTGATCCACAAATGACTGTCTTCTTCACAGCTGCTTTCTACACATAACTTGACTTCTTGTGTTCTTCTGTTATGGGTTAACCTCACATGGGAAAACAGATTTTAACTGGAAAGTATACTTGCTTCTAGAAAACTTGATTTGCCTAAATCCATGCCATTGGTCTTAGGCAGAGGCTGAAGGGCAGTCCCACTACTACAGGATTGCCTTGGGAAGGTGTCCTGGTTTCTGCTGGGATAGAGTTAATTTTCTTCCCTGTAGCTTCTGTGTTCTGGATTTAGTATGAGAAGAATGTTGATAGCACACTGATGTTTTCAGTTATTGCTAAGAAATCAAGGACCTTTTTCAGTTTCCCATGTTGAGCAGGCGAACAAGAGCTGAGAGGGAGGACAGCCAGGCAGCTGATGTAAGCTGGTCAATGGAAATCTTCCATACCATAAACATCATGCTCAGTATATAAATGGAGGTTGGCTGGCGGACAGGAATCTCTTTTCTGTGAGTTCGGCCCTTTTTCTGGGAGTTTGAATTTTTCCTGAGTTCAGACTTTTTGCACGAGTTCTGTGAAATTCATGAGATCAGCGAAATCTGCAAGCTCTAGGAAATCTGTGGGTTCTGCAATTGCTGCTTGGGGACAGGCTGTACAGTCGGTCATTGGCAGTAAGAAAAAATTGTACTGCGTATCACTTCTATTGCATTAGTAGTAGTAGTATTACTTCATTCGTTGTCTTATCAAACTGTCTTTATCTCAACCTATGAGTTTTACTTTTTATCCATTCTCCTTCCCATCCCACTGGGAGGGGAGAAGCAAGTGAGCGGCTGTGTGGTCCTAGTTGCCAGCTGCTGGGTAAAACCATGACAGAAGGTTGTGTTGTGCTTAAGTAATACACACAGTGACAGCACCACAACAAGACCAAGTCACACAGCAGAATAGGCAACATGTCAACTACTCCTGACAAATACTACTCCAGTTTTCTTATACAGAGCATCCAATCAGTCAGGGTCCACCACCTCCTCAGGACACCTGTTTAAAGACTGCTTCAATTACAGGGTGAAATTAGGGCAAAAATACAAAAAGGCTTTCAACACCTAACCTGTATTTGTCTCCCTACAAATTAAACCAATTACTTTTTGTCCTGCTCTGCTTGGGTACAAAGGACAAATCATGATCATTCTTTTCAAAACAATCCTTTTATACTTCTGAAGATTTACCAAATCCTGTTCAGCCATGCCTTTTTCTACATCAAACCCAAGTACTTCAGGCTTTCTTGAGAGCTCATGTTTTCTAAGTCTTTTATCATTCTCCTCTTGGGTGTCTCCAATTTGTCTGTATCTTCTCAAAGCCTGGTATACAACTTCTAATGTTACCGTAATACAGCCCTACCAACCTTAAACTTAGAATAATTGTCTCTTTTGTCTCACAGACTATGCTCCTAGTAACAAACTCAAGAACAAAATTTATCTTTTTCACAACAACATCTTGTCATGAACTCAGTCTGAGGCTCTGATATCTCCTCATCCTTTTACACAGTGCTTTTGTGTGACCTCTTATTTTTCTGTTGTAGCTGTGCATTTGATTTCTCTTTCATTACAGAATTTCATCATTCTGATTCAGACCACTTGTCCAGTTCATTAAGAACAACTTGATGCATACGAGAAAGAAATAAAGACATTGCAATAACAGTATTTTTTTTAACAAAATGTGAGTCTGTTCTTCAACTATAAGTTCCTTACTTAAGTTAGGGGAGCAAACACAAGAAAAAAAAAACATAGTTAATTTTTTTTTTAAAGGTAAACATACTCCCAGCTTCCTTTCTTACCACATCTTGTCTAAGAGGAAGTTGAAATGTTTATTCCAAAGGCAAACAACATTTCAAAACAACCAGTCTGAGAAAGGAAAACAAGCATGGAAAAATCTCACAACTAGGTCCTCATTGTTCTTCCACCAGCAAAACAAAGTTACAAACAAATTAAAACAAGTGTCCATAGAAGAATATGCTGACCAACCTTAGTACCACATCATGGTCTGCTCTTGCAGCAGCCTAAACTATCTCCAACTTGTGAGATTTCAAATCAGTGGTGAAATAGCTCACCCTGACAAATTTAGACCCATATACCAGAAGACAGGGATGTGAAGTGCAGTAAGTGAAATATCATCTGAATCTATTGGATTTTGAGACGGTTGAAGTGTCTTTTCCCTCTAGGCACCATTTGTAGGTACAGCAGCCTGAGTCTAAGTGACTTTTTAAAAATAAATTAACCACCTAAGACTAATATCCAACATGGAAAACTTCAAACAGATTTTTCAGCAGAGTTCAGATCAATAAGAAATTGGTTTCTGGAATAGAAAATGTTGGTTAGTAATAAAAGCAATAAGCAGTGATATTGGTCCTACAGGAAAATAGCACTTCTGTTCACTCACAGAAAGCAGAAAATACATTGAAAAGGCTGGAGAAACCCAGGGAGTTCCAACTCATCAAGCATCAGGAGGGCACTTTGCTATTGTGACTCTAATATGTGAACTTAAATCACACCTGGAGGCAATTACTCATTCATGTCAGTGGTTTCATTGTCTGGGCTATGATCATCTGCATAAGATTTATTTATGCTAGTGATGGAGAAGCAGAACCATGCCAGTAGTGGCACTGGAGCTTCTGTAACCCTACTGATGGGATAATAAATCCTGCTGTTACACTGCACCATGTGGCAGCTGAGCTCCAGCCTTGGAGAGGGAGATTAAGCGAGGAAAGCCAGATCAGCTGCTGCCATTTGCCAGCGGGGGAACTGCAGCCTGGAGATCAGTGGTCTCCTCTGGGAGATCCCGTGGGCTGCTGAAAGAACAGATCTGATTCCCAGGTCATGACTTGCGCAGCAGCAGCAAACCCTCTGGGTCTCAATCTGGGTTGAGCAGGGACAGCGCACATCAAAAATCAGCACCTTTTCTTTTCAGGAAATGCATGCTAATTATTCATCTTGTGCAAACCAGAATAGCACTCCAGAGAAAATGGCTTCAGTGTGTGTCAGCTGAGGATCTGGCACTACATTTCTTTTAGATGATTAATTTAATTGCATCACTTAACAATTGTCCATTATTTCTGCCATACCGCAAGTGTCGTGAGATGGTTGTCTAAGCAACTTAAATAGCTCATAACTAAAGCTTCTTTTCCTTAATATTAAAGTCATCAATTGACCCCCAGTCTTGTCAAACAAAAGAATAGTGGAGCTACAGTATGTAGGAGAAAACCTTCCTGCAAGCTGATTCCAAGATCTGTGCAGTTCAGAATATGTTGCTTCTTTTAACAATTCCAGCATAAAGCTCATTCTCTTTTCATACATTTTTCCAATGATTCTCAGCAGCCTGAAAGACTTTTTGCTGAATCAACCGAAGTTTGCACAACATATGATAGCACAGCATATAATGTTTAATATCCAAACTCCATCACCATTTACCAGGACTGGTTATTGCCAATATAGAGCAAGTAAATAACTTCAGTACAAATTAGCCTGTGTTCTTTATACTTGCTTTTTCTGCATAGTCTAAGCAAACAATTTATTGGCAGGAACATAGAAGGAGTTAGCCAGATCTACATGAAAATTGAAGAACACACACTGAGAGTTTAGTGTGAATGGCAAGTGTTTGTCCTACATTTTTAATTTAGAGAATAAAAAGGACCAGGAACATGTGGTGTCCCACATGTGACCGCTCCAAATTAACCAGTAGGCACCAAGTCTAATCTTTAACATCAAGTACTTGCAATGAGCAATTTATAACTCGAAAAGCATCTCAGAAATAAGGCAAGTAACTGTAAACAATAAAACCTAAATAAAAGAACTGCATCTTCTGTAAAAAAAAACAGGACTGCTAAAAATTTCTTGCCCAGTTTTTTTCTCCACCCTTTCTTCTCTGAGAAGGTCTGACACATTTTCCTGTAGGAATTTGTCACTTTCAGTAAATATCTGTAAATATTGACAAATGATGAAAACCTCAAAGAAAAATTTGGTTTAGAAACTGGTTCACACTCCCTCAATTTTGGAGACTAAATTTCTGCATAAAGGGACAAGCGTACACGCAGATATTGCCAGCAAGTTATTATAGTGCCTGCACGGAGAATAAGAGATGAGTTATACCTTCATCAAATTCTGCAGAGAGAGGTCAATTTGCAGTTTTTGTGCTGACTGGAAGCCTGAAATTGAATTGTGGTGGTGCTGGGTCTAAGTTGATGTCCTGTGCCTATGTGGTGACTCTTCCCTAGGTAGATGTTTACCTAGCCAGTGATAAATTTTCTACACTAGATTTAGCTCAGAGCGTGGAATGAGTGACCATATACATGCTTCCAGAACACCATGTAGACTTACCTTCAGAATGATTCAGTCACAATTTTTAAAAATTTTATTTTAAACAGAAAAAATGTTTTATGAGAATACATTCCAGGCATTGTTGGATCCCCAGTAAAAAACCATGTACAACTATCATGTGGCTGGGGGCTGTTTCAGGAGGTAGATAACCTCTTAGGATTTGGTTTTCTTCATTTTGGAAGGATGACCTACAGAGAGCATTTTAGTAACTGTGATCAGTCCTTGTCACTCTACAAGCCTGCTGATGCTGTACGATCGCCTCTTCCTGCACCTTCCTATCTGCATAGCAAGACTGCCATCAGAGGACACACGGGCTATGTAGAAGACCCCTAACCGTACCTCTGAGAACTCAGGAGAAGCCATACACCTGCAGTACAACAATGGTATGAACATGTCAGAAATTAAGAAACGCTGCATGTGAAATCAGTAGAGAATCACAGAATAACTTAGGTTGGAAGAGACCTCTGGAGGTCTTCGGTGCAACACTCCAGTAAAAACAGGACCATTTGCAATGCTAGATTGGACTGCTCGGCACATTGTCGAGATAAGTTCTGAAAACCTCAGTGGCTGGATAGTCCCAGGGTAACAGGGCTTTCAGGTGAAGAAATTTATTTTCACTGTTCAGTCAGAAATTTTCCTTGCTGCAACTTGTTCCCATTTCTTCTTATCCCTTCAGTCAGCACCTCTGAGAAGAGCCTGTCTCTCTTCTGTGTAAGTTTGCAATGGGCAGTTTAAGACAGGAGTTAGAATCACAGATTCATAGAACCATAGAATCATTTAGGTGGGAAAAGACCCTTAAGGTCATCGAGTCCAACTACAAACCTAACACTGCCAAGTCCACCACTAAACCATGGCCCTACACGCCACATCTACAGGTCTTTTAAATACCTCCAGGGATGGTAACTCCACCACTCCCCTAGTCAGCCTGTTCCAGTGCTTGATAACCCTTTCAGTGAAGAAAGTTTTCCTAACATCCAATCTAAACCTCCCCTGGCACAACTGGAGGCCATTTCCTCTTGTCGTATCACTTGTTACTTGGGAAAACAGACCAACACCCACATTGCTACAACCTCATTTCAGGTGGTTATAGAGAGCTATAAGGTCTCCTTTCAGCCCGCTTTTCTCCATGACTAAACAACCCCGGTTACCTCAGCCACTCCTCATAAGACATGTTCTCTACACCCTTCACCAACTTCGTTGCTTTTCTTTGGATGTGCGCCAGCACCTCAATGTCTTTCTTGTAGTGAGGGGCCCAAAACTGAACACAGTGGTCAAAGTGCAACCTCACCAGTGCCAAGCAGAGGGGTATAATCACTTCCCCAGTCCTGCTGGCCACACTATGTCTGACACAAGCCAGGATGCTATTGGCCTTCTTGGCCACGTGGGCACACTGCCAACTCATAACCAGCCAGTTATTGACTAAAACCCCCTAAATTAGACCGCTTCTTAGCATTTTCTCTTCTGGGCTAAACAAACCCATCTTCTCCCAACAGATATCATGTTCTCTGCCGATCTCCCCAACCTAGTCCCTAGCTTCTCCTCAATTCACTCTAGTTTCTCAGTATTTCACTTCCACTGAAGAGCCCAAAATTTTACACAGTATTTCAGATGAGGCCTCAGATCTTCTGAACAGAGGGGAATAATTAGTTTCCTCCATTTGTTGGTTACATTTTTCATAATGCAGCCCAACATGCGGTAATCCCTAATTTCTACAAGGGCACACTGCTGACTCATGTTCAGCTTCCTGTCCACCGTTGGGTTCCTTCTTGCAAAGGTGCTCCCAGTTGGCTCCCAGTCTTTGTTGTTGCTTGTGATTATTCCACCCCATGGACAGGACTTCACATATGCGTTTGCTGAACTTCCTGAGGTCCTGTCAGCTCTTTTCTCCATATTACAAAGTTCTCTGAATGGCAAACCTGCCCTCCAGTGTATCAATGACATGATGTCATCCTCAATTTGTCACCCACAAAACACATGAAGTGCAGTTCGTCCCATCATCCACATCATTGATGAAAGCATCGGCTCTGGTATTGACTCCAGAGGAAAACCATTCCCGCTGACCATTAACCTACAGGCTCCCACAAGTGCATTTGCAAATGGATCCACAGAGTCATTCTTCTTCATCTCCACCAGGACAGGCAGATAGAAGGTGTAAAGACACCAATCCTATTGTCAGCTCCCTTCAGACCAGTGAAAGAAATCAGCAGAACTCAGTTACATGACATACAACAGGCTGTTTGTGTACTGAGAACTAAAGGCTGTTAGTGGCAGGATCTGGCTTTGGCATTACATTAGTTCACGAGGCTAACATCTCACCTCAAACTACACACATTTATCCCACGCTGATTCACACTGTTCTCTATGTCAATTCAAGAACAGATTGTGGTCTCACATAAACCTTGTACAGTTAATCACTGTGAACACGTGAGATGCAAAAGGATGCATTCGAAGGATGTGTTGCTTCATATTCAGCAGGACAGATATGATTTGTGTTTCTGCTGTGCCCTGAAAGGTAAAGTCAACATGCAAAAACATTAACTGACACTCTATAGCCATTTTAAGAGGGCTTTAATGTGTGTTTTCTCTGCTGAAATATTCATTACTTGGGCAACATGTTTGTGATAACTTAGCTAAACAGGTGATAAAAAGATGCTGTTAGAACAGTTGCTCTGGGTTTTCTGTGATTTTCACATGACTTAGCATTTACTTACAACAGGACAGTGCCGCTGCCTTTGGTGGCAGCTTTATCAAAAATTGTACCATTGAGAAAAGAAGTTAGATATTCATCATTACAGAGATAGACCCCTGTAATGTGATTATGACAGAGAGATCTCCCAGATACCTGCTCTGATGATGGATTTGCTTGGAATGTTTGGTGATAAACAATCACTTAGACTTTGGTTTCCCAGGCGCAGAATAATAACCTCGTGGCAGCATTTTTGCTAACGTGCTCCACAAAAGGCAGCCAGTATGACCACAGGCTTGTCACCTGAGCACTCTGTGCACCTGTCCCATACAGCATCCTGTACAGCACAGCCCAGGAGGAAGAGGGCTGCCCAGGGTGGCACTTGTGACAATAACTACCGTTCATCAGGGCAGTGAAATCCGGCAGAAAGTGCCTGGGGAATTCTCCTCCCCATTTTTTTTTTCCTACTGCTGCCATTTGTTGCTCCATGCAGTACCAAGGCTGAGCATACAGTAAGCATTAGGCACATGTATACACAGTGCACACACGGGTGGCCAGAGAGTGAAATCAGGCATGGTACCAGGTGTGGTACTCCTCTCTAGGAGATGAGGACTGATGTTTACTAGCAGACCTACTCATACACTCACTCTGATTCTTCACAGCCAACCTCCCTTTCACAGGTCCCTCAAACGCTGGATGGGACCTTAAGAACATCCACAGTGCAAGGGCTTCTTATCCAGTCATCATTTCCAACATGGGTCTCTCCTAAGTGCAGGTCTCCTGCTCATGGGCAAGTCCAGCCTGGAGTTCACTACCACGTTGCTCACGCACACAGAACTGAAGTCCGCTAGGAAACACAGCACATATGCTGGTCTCTCCCAGCCACTGACATTTCAGACATACGGGCCCCTATGACCTGCAGTTCCTTGTCCGTTTTCTGGAACTTATGTCCCCACAAACACACAATGAATAGAGAGTGAGATGGTGGAAGAAAATGAGGCAGTTTAGTACCAAGGCAGGACAGGCTGCAGTGACCAGGTGCAGGACTCAGACACAAAAGGACTGTGGCTAACAACCCGCTTTATAGTGAGACCAGATTCTTCTACCCTTCCCATGTCACCCATTCCCCACAGTTGTTCCTCCAGGATCCACCATAATCCCCCACTTCCTGTCTTTGGCCCTTCCCTTGAACATCCCATGATAAATCAACATGCATTCCCACGGTCATCTTGAAAAAAATCTCAAAGCACATTTTACAAAATCCTGCAATGCCCAAAACATCCCACAGCAAGTTTTCTCTTTCCTTTGAGACCCATGGTAACCTGCTTTCTTCCATTCCTATCTCTCCTGGCTGACCTTCTCCAAGGCTTTGAGTGGCTCCTGCCACTCAACATGCAAGCAACGTGCTCTCTGGACTTCAGTACTGTCTGTTACCTCCCGCCTGTTAGGATCTGTTTGTCTAGGTGTGGTTGATTACTTTTCTCATTTCTTGTCTTTGATTTTACGCTGAATAGCCATTAACAGGATTTGCTCACAAACCAGATGCTCTTATACACCCTTCCACATATTCTTGCAGATATTTTTTACATGACACTACAATAGCTCAGGTTATGTAAAGGGAGAGAAACAAACAAACAAAAAAAACCAGAGAGAATACACTTCATAGGTGTCTACACACAGCAACATACATACAACAGCTTCCACACATATTTCCAGGGCTGTGACATTTCTTTGGAGCATGCAGGCAACATTTAAGGAAAGCGATACAGAAAATGCTTTCAGGCATCAATAACAGGGCTTTAGTAGAGATGATCTCATTCTTATGAACCCGTTTTCTAACCCAAAACACCACAGGGCCTGTAACCATAAAAACATAAGCAGTCCCGGAGCAGGTACCCTGCTGAGTTAGCCCTTTGGTCACACCTCCAGCTTGGATGGCCATGGGAAGCAGGCCTCAGCGCTCAGTGAGGTTCAGGGTCCTTCAACAAGGAGGACGGACACTCTCAGCTCTTACACGATCCCTGGGGAGCTGTGGTGGAGCAGGGCCCAGGTGTTCATGCTTTGATGTCTCATCACAGCACAGATGTGCACCTGGAGACAAGGAAGAGCAGAGGCCCAGGTAGCCCAAGTATATTTCAGTGAAGCTAGGTTTGAGGCACACACTGACCATAAAACCCACTTCTTTGAAGAGATATTGACATGTGCCCTTACAAAAGGAGGCTAACTACTCCAAGAGAAAGTGAGAAGCCACTCAGTGGATGACAGGAAAACGAAGAACTAGAAAGATGTCTTGATGCTTTGTGAAATAAAACTTTTATCAAAATTTTTACCCAAAGTTCTCTATTCATCAGAATGAAGATTATGATAAAGTGAAAAATTGTTGATATGAATTTTTATGCAGATTGAGTTACAAAAAAAATAGCAAAGAAACCTGAGAGATCTTTCAGAGATTCTTCTTACACTACTTCTATTAGTTTCGAAAAAATACCATTTTCAAACAAGTATCATTAAATATTCTTCCTGGCAACTAGTAAAAATCTCTGCTATTCAGAGATGCTCTACTGACAAATTCCAGCACTCTTTCCAAAAGAAACACAGCATAAACACCGAATCTGATCCAAGCTTGCATTATTTCTTCACTCCTTTTCAGTGTTATTGACTTCTTCTGCCCTAAGATAAAAGTAACAGTGCATTTCTGACAAAATATTAGAAGGACAGACATTTCCTTCACCTCTAACAGCACTTTAGCCATTCTGAAAAAGTAGCATGATATTACACCATCACAACTTCCAGGAAAAGATAAAAAACATAGAAAAGCAAGCACAAACTCCTCAAAGAAGCCATTGCAGCAGCTTTCCTGGGTATGACATGACTTTTTATCCCAGAGTAAAGTGCAGACACTTCACAATAAAGCCGGAAGCACGAAGCATCTGTAACTGAAGACAAATCTCCTTGAAAATCACACTGCAGAGGTTATATATATTTATCTTGTCCAAATGGGCTGAAATGCTAGTTATTCTTATGAACCATGTTGCAGACACAAGCTTCTTAACCCTCATGGCCTTGTCCTGTGTGGTGGGTCCACATTTGTGCTGTTCATAGAGGAGGTAAACAAAGTATAAAAGGTGTTCACTGAATAAAGACTCACAGAATAATAAGGATGATGCCATTCTCCAGGATCTCTGTGCAGTGGCAGCTAACATTAACAGGCTTGTACTGTCTATTGTTAAACATGCAACTTTCTGAAGCTTTGCAGGGCTTTGAAGAGGTGAATGACTGTGAAGTGAAAATGGTTTAAGAGGAACAGTGCTGGTTTTTTACTCTTGACCAGTTCCAGGAAAGGATGAAGATGAGGAGCATTCAGTGGCTATTTTTCTCTTTAAACTAATTCTTGTGCTAAACTAAAGACTTTTACAAGAGCCCAGGAGAAATGGAAGAGAAGGGATCAGAAAACCAGTGAGAGCCTTACTGAGCAGAACTGTGCTGCCTGAGCACCCCTGGCCATTTACATATCTTTAGGGATTGTAAAAACATTCACTACAGCAGGGAAGAGCAATACCCATTCCACTGCGGAAAATACAATCACCAAGGCACACAGAGGTCTTTACTTAGTAAGATGGGAGATGTACCTGGTACACTTCCTCCCAGCTGCAAAGGAGATCACCAGCCTAAAATGTGGACCATCGCTAAAGCCAGCTGATGCTGCAAAAAGGCTACAGCAGGGATATTTTGCAGAAGGTATGACTTGCCTATGATTTGTTTTCCTACAGCACTTCCTATTACACCCAAACATCATAGTCCAAGCACTGGTAAACCAACACAAACTGGCTAAGACAGCAAGGCTGGCAGAAGACAGGCACGCAGGGACCGGTCATTAGTAGTCTGCTCTCTTTGGAAAATAAAGGTTTTTGTGACACAGCATGCTAGATATGCCAAACACCCTGGCCAGCATCCAAAAAAGTGGGTGTCAGATTGTTTTGGTTTCGGCTGCCGCTGGCAACAAAAGCGCCACACGGCCGCCCCTCCCCCCGCTGCGGTGCGGAGGAGAATGGAAAGAAAACAGGCAGAAAACTGGTGGGTCGGGATAAGGGCAGTTTAACAGAACAGCAAACAGAGGAAACAGTAACAACAACGGTACAAATAAGGAGAAAACACAACAATGAACCGTACGACCCAGACAGCCGCTCTCCTGAAACAGGACCGGCGCCGCGCCCTCCCAAGCCGCGAGTGCGTTCTCGCAGCGCCGCCCCCCCCACCGGAACCCAGCGCGACGTCACATGGTATGGAATACCGGGCTCTGTTTGACCAGGTGGGGTCAGCCCCCACCCCCCGGCTGTGCCCCTTCCTGGAGTCCGGTGAAAATTAACCCTGTCCTGGCCAAACCCAGGACATTATCCACCCCTTATTCCATACCATCTACGTCATGCC
>Ga0065711_1009660_pt1 | contig 14210 bp, 10 predicted proteins | sample Hoacrofraction12_FD_59098 | JGI IMG/M metagenome (GOLD analysis project Ga0065711, IMG submission 59098) | Hoatzin crop microbial communities from Cojedes, Venezuela - Epithelial fraction 12 v2 (version 2) | ecosystem: Host-associated > Birds > Digestive system > Esophagus > Crop | place...
CCTCCGTTCTGTGTTGCAAGGATGTGTCCAGCCAAACCCTCATGAGTCATACTATAGAGACATCAGATCCTGTCAACACTGCTATGTTTTGCTGTAGGAAGGACAGGTTATCTTTCCTGCTGATGACAAAAGACCACTAGCAGCAGTTTGCAGGCGATACCCTAGTTAAGCACACGAAGCCAAGGGTGTGTCACTAGCAACTGGGCAAGTTCAATTGTATTTGCACACCAAGCTAAGCACTCCAGTCAGTCTGCTCAGTACTATGAAAGCTCAGCGTGTGCTTCCTGAGAGCTCTTCTCTGTCAAACCACCAATGCAACAAACCTTTTGTGCATTTTTGTATGACTAGAAATGGGCTTGCAATTTTCCTTCAAAGGTTCAAGTGCTGAGGAGTTTTCTTCCTTAGGATAAAGTGGTGATATACTTGGGCATCCAACAATCTCCAGATGTTGGGAGGAAGTCAAATATACTCAAGGAAAGAGGTGTTTTTTTCTTCCATGTCTCCATCCAGGGAGTGGAAATAGTACTTTGTGGTGGTGTAACCTGTTGTAACTGCCAAGCTGATGCTGGAGGACAGCTGCCCCACTGCTTGCAGCAGAGATCTGCTGGTTTGCCAGAGGCTGAATGCCTAGGGCTGTCTGCTGTCTCAAGGCAAGGTTCGTGCATATCAGTCACCCCTTGCCATGTACATTTGTTGTAGACATCCATCCATACCTCCATGGTACCTGTCCGAAACAATGTGTCCCACTAACTAACTACATCTTTGTCAAATTTTGATTTCCAAGCTGACAAATCTAGCCTTAGACACCTAGAATGAGTCCCTAGACTTTTCAGAAACTATTTTGTGAGTGTTTATCAGTTATGAAGGAGAATTTGGCAGTGCGTAGGAGTTGTTCAGCCACTTCTTGCGTGATAACGAGGGCACAGCAGGGACAGTGCATAGCTGGAAGAGCTTGCAGCCTGACTGCAGGTGAGGTTCATGAGTCTTTTGCTAACCAATAATGAAACACAATTTCCATTGAAACCTATTCTGAAAGAAAGGCTTTGGACCAGGATCTCGCCTCTGAGGTGGCACATGATTTTCAAGGTGATGCTGAACTCTATGCCCCAAAGTAGGTTTTGGGCTCTGAAGTTCAACCAAGGGCAGCCTATCCCTCATGCTTCAATAATGAGCCGGACTCAAGAGGACGTTTGCTGCCAGCTCCTATGGATGAGAAAACACAATTTATGAGACGCGTTGTACGGAAAGGAGGCAGCCTTTCCCTCAAGGTGTGTGTAGCAGATTGGCCACAGCTAGAGGTGAATAGGGCAATACCTGACAGGGCACGGCTAGTCCTTGCATGTCCTTTGGACACCTTCCTGCAGGTAGAGAGCAGAGACTGAGAAATCAGCAGGATTGGTCACCCTTCTTTCCATTGCTTAAATTATTTACTTTGCTGTTTTCTCTTCTCCTGGCAGCTGATTTGTCAGAGCAAGTGGAGCAGCTAGAAAAAGAGTTGTGGCTGCAGCAGGAATATTACAGCAATTAGAAAAGGCCATAAACAGTTTCCTACATATGAAACCGCTCATTGACTTTGACAAGCAGCCTTTTCTTCTTCTCCCAGCCACCAAATACAATGCAGCCTCTTTCCCTTTCATAAATGCCAGCACTTTTTTTCACTCCCACCAAGGGTCCCGCGCACTCAGATCAGTACACTTGCAGGCTGAAAGAGACCTTTCTCCTCACTCTGAATGTCTTGTGGATGGAATTAACACTGATGGAGTATGTCACAGTCCAACTGTAATTTAGACACACATCATGGAACCATGCTGTCTTGGCACCGGTCCAGCTGTCAGATGTAATAGAAAAGTAAAACTGCCTCATCTAGCCCAACAGCCCACTGCTCTCTGTGGCAACAACTGATTTAAGCTTCCTACGCATTACGGTGTGTCATTTGGAGATGATTGATGAGGTACTGGTGGATGCTGCTTACCTATTCCTGTAGCTGTAGGGAAGTAGCAGGTATGTCAGAAGAACAGCTGGAAGGATTATCTTGGGATCATTTCTGTGTTTGCTTGTGCTAGAGAAAAGACAGAGGACATGCTACCAGAGCAGGATGTTATAAATAACTCCATGTTATGTTGGATAGGGCTGAAACTTGTTGAGGTTTCTGCAGCCTCCATAACTACAGGGGGAAACCTCTACCTCTTTACAGAGCTCCCTTACATTTATATAGTGTCTGAGGGATGAAATCTCATAATATCTCAGAAATCAGGGAACTTCTAGACCAGCTGTCCTGCCACGAGGTAGAATCAACTTTTCCCAACCCAGCGTTATCTAGTCGCTGTAGTGACTGGGGTCCATGGGTCATTTTGGTTAATGTTTCCCTCGGAAACAGGCAGTGTGAGGAAAAGGGGTATTTTAGGCATTGGGGTGCCCTGATGGAGAGAACAGTGTGATTTGGAGAGGAATTACAGAGGGTCTTACACAAAATCATGATGAGCAAGAGCACTTGGCAAACACCCGCTGCCGACAAGGATCAGAGCATCTGCTCAGCAACACCTAGGTGGACACAGGGGTCTTCACATTCGGCCGGGCACCTCTGCACCCCTGAGTTTGGATCACTTTGTCTCTGCTCCAGGAGGATGCTGTTTAATTGGAAACAGTTCAAGGAAGAGTCATAGGAACAACTGAAGGTTTGGGGATGAGGATGGCAGGAGCAAGGGGAGGATGCATACCTTAAGGATGAGAGGAATTTGCTGCCTAGTGTTACAGAGAAAAGGTTAAGGGCTAATTTGTCATTGTCTGTAAGTACCTGCTTGGGAACAGTAATTTGAAATGACAGAGCTCTTCAGTTTGTATCACAAGAGGATATCAAGATCCACTGGCTGAGAGCTGGAGTAAGGTGGTGTATTTTCTGAGGTAGAGGAGTAAGAAAAGGAGTGGGTGGGAGAAAGGCAACTGCGGGCGACAGATGCTCCAACTCTCCACCTCCAGTGGTTACAAAACCCCTCTTTCCTTAACTGAGGGATCCTGCACCTGTGCTGAAACGGCAAGGTTGATTTGAGCAGAATAAAATGGAGAATTCATCCCCCTCCCCATGAAAATACCAGTGTTGGCTTTTTCTTGCAGACTGGGCCAAAAACATTTACGCTCCAATATTTTCTGCAGCCGAGTGATTCCAAGAGATCCAGACATGCCAGACTGTTTGGCTTCAGGAATTTTAACCCAAAGAGCATATAAATAAATTCCCAAATCAATATGCCTTATCTTGAACTCATTACCATGTTCCCTGGTATTCTGCTGGAAGTCACATCCTTTGTTAATCAGTCTTTTCTCATTTTGACACATTTCTTGTAACCTCCTTTTGCCTGCTACCATCTATGTACTCTTGGCCTTGTTCCTTGGTTGAACTACACCTCCCATATCACGCTCAGCTATTGACTCTTACAATGCATCATGTGGCTTAGGTGGCAAAGAGATGCCTTTTTCATGACGAGAGACAAAATTCTTCAGGAAAATCAGCTCAGAATGCAGCTTAAAGTCTGGAGGGCCCACAAAGCTAACGTAATGTCCACAGGAAAGAAAAATGTCCCTTGAGACCAAAATCACAATNAAGTCATTACTTCCTATCGAAAATGTAATTAANGCCAGATGCAAAATGAGACATTTCATTCTTCTGTCATATAAATCAAANNTTTTCCCACACCGTATTTAAAAGGTGTGAAGGAGCCTTCCAGAGAAAACTTTTTGACTGAAAGGTCCACGGCCAGTTTCAGGAATGATCCATTCAGCACAGACTATGGCGGGTTTCCACTGTGGGATGCTGTTAAACAGAAATCAATTTTATTTTCTACACAGAACAAAAAGGAGCAGCTGTTTTTATCTCTGAACTCTGGGTCTATCTGTGGGTATTTCCATGAGCCATGTCTTAAGACAGTTGGATAGACCACATTTGTCCTTAGTAGAGACAAGGACAGGAGCTTGCACCAGGGGAAGGTTGTCCCATCATACTGTTCAGTGATGCAAGCCCACACTTTTTGACTGCCAAGCATTCAGATGAAAAATGCGATTTTCATCCAAACACACTGCTCCTGGGCAGCTGAATGCAACCAGTCAGCCAGAGCAAGGGCTGATTATGGGAAACATCTGGGATGAGATGGGAATTCCCTGTTCTCCAGTCGTACCCTGGACTATTTTAGGACTGCTTCTCCATGAAATCGAAGTGCAATCTTCTCCAGGGCCCCAGCTGGGCAACTGAGGGCTGCTCCATTCCACAGGGATGGAACAAAACAGCTTTCTGTTAGGGTCAATTCATCCAAAAGAAAAAACTCTTGTTTCATGGCATGATATTGTTTTCTACAACATCAATGAAAAATCTTCTGGTGATTTCAATGGCAGAAGAAACAAACTTACTAACTGCAGATGCCTGGTGGTAGTAATCCTTACCAGAGTTATACCTTGGACACAGTTTCCTTTGCACGTGGCAAACCCACTGATCGTGTCCGGCATAAAAAAGAAAACGGGTTTGCTGACAGCTTGGCTGATGGTTTATCACACCCTTTGGGTTGGTGCCCGCAGAAGCCAAGAGCAACTTCTCCATGTGGCTGGAGGTAGTTGTCCATCTGTCCAGTATGAATGCACTGCTTGGGGACATCTGTCCAGTCTCGACAGATAGCTTTGCAGGGTGGAAGGTGTTTTATGTGCCTAAAGGAGAGGCCCGGGGAGACAACATCTGAACTGATTACTTTATTCCAAAGAGACTCACGAATGCTCTGAAATATTGTTCTGTCAGGCAGGGAGCAGAGCTGAGGTTGCTTCTTGTGTGGGAATTAGATTTCAGCTCTTGCCAGGTGACAGTGTCTCTTTCACCACTTGTCTTGCTCTTTGCTCTGAAGAGGAGGAAGGCCACATTATGGCCACATTGCTGACTAATGCCCTCGTTTCAGCATGGAAAAACAACTCCCAAACTGTCTTTTGTGTTTTCACTTAAGATGGGCTACAAAAGGAAATGTTCCTTCTTGCATTGAACTCAGAGGCAACAAAGGTGTTAACCCTTATGGAATGCTTATCCTAGGCCTGTGCAGAGTCTGTTGGACCCAGGGTTTACTGGCTTTCATGTCCTCTGTTAGCACAAGGCATCTCATATGAGGCACCACAATTGCTGCCAATGGCCTGCGGAGGCAACATGCTTATGGAAGTTTTCCAATACTGACTGGCCCTGAGAGACACATGTGATACAGCTAGATCTAAAACAAGAAGAAAAGCTTACTTTCTACTTTCATGTCTAACCGCCTACATCCATGATCCAGAAACACAACGGTCTGCCTTACTCATAGGTTATCTTGCAGACTACTTACTTTCTGGAACTACTTCACATGGGGAGATTCACCTCTTTCACCTTTAGTTTTGTAAAAGCCATGTGCCCATTCCAAAGCCGATGTCTACATTCTCATTTTGACCACTGGATATAGATCCGGTGGGATGACTTAGCCTCACAAGGTGCTTCTCTCTCTGTGGATTAGACAGAGGGCCCAAAGTTAGAGAGGATGGTTCCCACCATATACTGTCTATATGTTTGTTCTTAGGCATGTCCAGACTGGCCCAAATGTTAACCACCGGCAACTCTTAATGGCCCAGTGGAATCCCCAAAATAGGCAGAGCTATTCCTGTTTCAGCATGGGATCCCACCTTCCAAAACAGGCCTTGCAGAGCCCACAGCTGTAACAGGGGAGAGGGACCTTCTTTCCTACTGCAATTTACTGGTGGCTACAGCGTCTACCCCAACTGCAGGACATCAGTAAGTGATGCCTGTCTCCTTTGCCTGCAAGGATGTGAGTATGCTCGTGCCCCATGAGTGCTCCATCAACATGGTAACAGGATACCCCAACACTGGGAGCTCCTTGTTGCTGACGGTGAAGCCACTCCGCTTCATCATGGAAGACGAGAAAGAGTGATGAACATCATTGGGGCGTTGACTACAGACCGCACTTTCCTCCTCCTCACTGTTGTATTGTGTAGTCAGGCATCTCATGTGCCTCTCCAGCTGGCTAATACTCTGCTTCTCAGCCCTAGCTCCAAAGAAATGTCAATCCAGTTCCTGTCAGAGCCAAAGGATGACCTCCCAGGCCCCAGCCTGGGAGGGTATTGGCTCCCTTCCTGAAATCCACATTGTTCAGGGACACTTACAAGCAAGTCTGAACAGCTCTGTGGCCTTTAGCAAGGAAGAAGACAGGGAGACGGCCCAGCTGGGAAAAGGATTTATGGCTAGACAATGAGGATTTTTCATGGTGTGACATTTTATTGTGCGCTGATGTGTTGTCATGAGTCCCGTGAGTCACCATGTAGGCTGATCTCTGGCTTCTCAATTCTCAGCCCCTCTTTTGTCTACTGGGTTTGCTTCTACCAGGGATTTAGCACTAATGAAATTGAGGTCTTTTGCTTCTGAATGAATTATGGCTCTGGTTCATTCTAGAGCATGAGCTCTGCAGGTAAAAGGGGAAACAGAAGCATCTGATGGGGCTGTGAGATGGATCAAAGAAGAGTGGCAACCTTTTTCTTGGTAACAGGCCATGTAGTTCTTCTTTTGGAGTTAGATTTGTTCGGGAGAAACAGAACATCAACTGCAGTCTACAGGTCTGGGGAGATCTCTGCTAAACGATATGTTATCTGTAAACGAAACATTCAGATGGGTCTTCGTCACAGGTGGTGAAGTTACAAATACAAGGTCCGTGTTAAGTCTGCCTATTTTAAGACAGTGAATTTAAGGATCTGACAGTCAGGAAAACCCATTTGTGGATGGCAGGTGACAAAGCAGCTTGGCCCACTGTGATCCCAGAGAAGTAAACTGAATGTGGCCCAGGGTCCCTGATCTAGCAGAATCACTTATGGTTTGGTATATAGCTGGGGAAATGAACCTGAGTATGATCATGAAGGAAAAAACAGTGCAACAGTAGAGGGAACACGGTTTGTAAAACTGAGATTAAGATTGCTTTGACTTCATCCTGTCCGTACCTCCAGTATCTTAAGCTCAGATCGTGGATTTTAGGCAGCCTTCTGCCGTGAATCATCATTGTCGGTGCTGGAAGCTACACCTTCAGCTACTCCCAAACATGGTGCGTAGTTGAGTGATATGGGTACAGTGGTGGCAATTTTTCTGATATTGTTTATGGGCCTTGCATGTTTGTCCCTCTCTGAGCAGATTTGAAAGTCTCAGCCAACTTCTGTCAGCTCTTTGTTGTCTGGGACAGTGTCTTCCTTCGTATCTCTTCTGAAGTGTGCTGCTCACATACTGTGAATTATGAACGATAGAGGCATTTGTGCATAAATGGAGTATAAATGGAATGATGTAAGCAATATATATCAATACCTGACAGAAACTAACGAAGATACGGGAGCCAGATCCTTCTTGGTGATGGCCGGTGACAAGCCAAGAGCAATGCATGCCAATTTAAAAAACATGAAATGCAGTACAAACACAGGAAAAGCTTTTTTTTACTGTAAGGTTGGTGAAACACTGAAGAGAGGTTATGGAGTCTCTGTCTGTGAAGATACTCAGAACACGACTGGACAGTCCTGGGCAAGCTGCTTTAGGTGACTCTGCTTGAGCAGGAGGAGTGGACAAGATGATTTCAAGAGGTGCCTTCCATCCTAAATGATTGTATGATTCTGTGATTCGTAAGAAAACAAGACCTGTCTGTGGAAGGTTCATAAGCAGAGAATACCTATTAGCATCTCCTTCAAGTAGACAGACTTTATCTTCCTCAATTTGAGCACAATCTGTGATTCCCTACAGGAATAAGATAACTGTGAAATAACTTGATTATGGTACCATACAAAAATTCACAGCACATGAGGGACTATCAGTGCTGTGATGTGTCCACCTACAGCACTGTAGGCAACTTCTCAATGTGTGGCCAGTCCAGGAGGATTGACAGATCATTAGTTCCACAAGCTGTAAAATGCTTCCATGTGGCTCATGGTAAGGACAAGTAGGAAGGAAAAGTCCAAAGAAACTCACATGTGCTCCAGGAAGAGGCAAGAAGAGAGCCAGAGCATCACCATGGCCATGTCAGGAAGCCTTGATTTTTTCAGCAAGACCAAGTTTGTAGATAGAAGCTGTACAGTTTGTTAGGACAATCTATCTGGTGAATAAGTGCAAAGTTCTCAGAGAGGGTGGCCCTTCTCCAGGCTCAGATAGGAAACAAGGTGATAGATTCTGGGCCACTATGCAGAAGGAGGCAAAAGGAATTGCAGCAGACCCTGAAGGCTCAACAAGGGGTTGGGAAGAACAGAGGAAACTTCCTTCTTTACCCTAGCTCTAGGATTCAGTTTCAGTACCATCATTCTTAGCTGAGTGGAACCAGCGCACCTTCATTAAGCAGCAAAACTCTGCAGACTCCGTCTTCCTGAAGATTTGATCTGCAAAGAAGGTCTCCGGACCCAGCTGGAGACAGATTAATGATCCATAGGAGTAATCATGTGGAAGAAGGTTTAGAGACAGAGCAATTGGGCAATTGTTTTGTAGGAAAGCCTGTGCCAAAGCTGTCAGTGTTGGCATTATTTTTATGCTACCTCATAACAGCTTCACAATCACAGTTCAGGAACCAGCAGCCAGGAAGGAACCATGACTTCAGATAGCATGAAGGTAGCTGTGGTGATTTAATATACAGATGTTTTCTAACTGGTGTGCATTGACCTATATAATGGAAAACAAAAAAGAGAATCAGATTAACAACTCTATTTTAAACACAAGATCTGCTTGTAACAGACTCTGGGGGGTAGTATACAATTATGCAGGGAAATGCTGCTTACAATGAGCAGAGAAAGACTACAGGTGCATGAAGAGTAAGACTAATACAGCTCCTAAACAATTTACAACTAACACACATCGTACTGTCTGCTGAAAAGATCCTCTAAAAGCAATCTGTGACCTAAAACTGCAACCCAGGGTTAGCAGGTCATGGAAGTCATGTTTTTCTTGTCCAGGGCTCCCGTGTGACTGGATTGTGCCTTCCTCCGAGCGAACGGAGCGTCCAGGACTTGGGAAGCCCTGGATGCCATTGCTGAGGTGCAAAAGTGATGAATGACTTTCTCAATAGGGAGCTGCCCAGCCAAGGCCATTTCCTTGTGTGTTTTGAATATGTCTTCATGTGACTAACTTCGAGGTGAGAAGTTTGCATTTACAGAGCGGCAACTTCCTAGGGTAGGTGAAGAGTTTCTGAAAAAATGCCAGGTGTTTTCAATTCACACCATTACCACTCTGTGCCTGGCATTTCATCCTCACCCCTCCACCCCCATCACTTCCAGCAATTCGCTAAACGTTCAACTCTGCTGCTGCGACCCAGAGGAGGAAACAGAATGCTTTTGTTCCAGAAGAAGTTAATCTGTCCCTCTCCTTCTTGGCTTTCACCCAGTTCTGCTCTTTCCAGGTGCCTTTCCACTCCACAGAGTGGAGGGCTGGAACATGCTCCCTTGTCATCCGAGCAAGGAAGGTTACACTCTCTGTTTTGTGGTCTCTGCCAATGGCATCTGTCTCAAATTGGAATGAGGTTGTGAGGGAGAGGGCAAGGGGACTCCATGGATACAGCTCTCAAGGGCAAAAAGTGGAGAAGTCCCAGAGCCAGGCTCAAAATAGCATCCTGCTGGTGTGAGTACTGTAAGCAATGATGGAGAAGTTGGCATCTCCTCCCTTGCATGAGCATCATGACAGCCATCAACCCCACCTCCTTGCATGCAAGTCAAGGGAGACCTATGGCACTTGCTGTTCTGATGGCAGAGGAAGGCTGTCAGCTGTGCTCCTTCCTACAACCAGCATGCAGAAAAGCAAGCCTGGCAGCTTCCCTGTGGTGACATAAAGGTGAAAAAGTGGGCAGAACATGTAAGATGTGGGCTTGCAATGGATTGCAACCATCCCAGAACGATGGAAAAAAGACCAGTAGCTTTTGAGACACATCGCTGGAGGTTAGCAATGTACACCAGCCTGGTATAACCTTCCTGAGGTCTCTTTTGGTGGCAGCTGCTGGCCGTCACTGGGCTACGTGACTCTGTAGTTGCATTTGGGCTAGACGAGCCTTTGGTCTGCGCTGGTGTGGCTGATCTTGCATCAGCTCATCCTGTCAGCCTTCCCCGCTCTGGTCCCTTCCCAAGCCATCCTGAAGAAGGAAAGCACTCAAGAGGGCACTGCGAAAAAAAACCCGAATTAACTGCCCTACGAGGCTATATACAACCCTGAGGCCATAAGCAAACTGCCGTAGTGTATTCAGGAGATATATGCATCAAATGCAGCTTGACTGGTCGTATGTCACAGATAGACCAGGCTTTCACCCCTCAAACACGGCCCTGATTTCTCATTGCTGAGCCCCCTTTTTGGAGCAGCTGTAATTTATGAACAAGATGATAAAGAAACGAAAAAGAATCCTGTCAGGGTTCTCTGTGTGTGTTGTAAATCGTCCATATATCAAAGATATTGCCTACATTCAGCATTTAATGCTATCAGTAAAAATATAATGTGAGGGGAAAAAAAGAAGTTGCTCACAAGGAAGAATGAATAATCTGTGTGAAATATTGAGCCTGTAAAACCAGCATTTCTCCTTGTGGCTGGAGTGCTGGTATTTCTTACCATTTAATTTACGTAAATCAATGATGAAAAAAAATGTAATAACAGAAATCATATTCTGTAGCTGCAGGGAACCTAAAGAACCTGAAGAAGGAGTCTGGGGATTATAGACATGCTCCAAAAAGAGTAGCACTGGAGAAAGACTGATTTTTCTAAACTTTTCTTGTGTTCTTTGCTTAGAGAAGTTAGGCCCTGTTTCTACATCCTGGGGGTGAGGTCATGCCACGAAAAACTAATAAAATTGGCATTTTTAACATTATGCTTGTTGGTTCGTCGTTTTGATTTTCCACAAAATTTTGACTTTAAAAATAGTGACCTCAGCCAGTTCTGGCTAGTAGAAAAAAATAAAATAATAAACCAAGATGGAAATATTCTGCATGATACTTTGATGTCTATTGAAAAATCTTTCTGGAAAGTGATAAAAACAAGGGAGCATGGACCTGAAAGGACAGTAAGCAGAGCAGGGACCTGGACTGAAGGTCAGGATCCTCCATCCTAAACATGCCCTAAAGTCTCCCACACTAAACCTTCCTGATCCACTGATGGACCCGTGCAGGAGTCAGTCTTGGCTTTCCCTATGGCTTGTCTCAACACCAAGGAAGCGGAGATGGGAGGAGGAAGGAGGGCAGTGGATCAGAGGGGGCTGTGTGGACCCTGCTGATGGGTCCTGCCTTACTCCTGGCTTGCAGCTCCATGGGCAGTGCTGGAAAAGGAGAGTCATTTGATAAAGACCCCCAGAATTTAGCAAAGCCTGTCTCCAGTGACCCACCACAGCTCTCATCCAGGGAGCCAGAAAAAGGCTGGAACTGGGTTCTTCTGAGTGCTGTGGAAAAAGCCGCTGTGTGTTTTTTTTTTCTTCTGCCTTCCTTCGTTTTCTCTCCCTTTGCCCTGAAGAAGCTGTTGATTATAATTTCAGTGCAGTTTGAGATGCAAGCTTAATGGAGCAGGCCTTTCTATTTTTGTACTCTGTGCATTGTCATGTGAAATAACACGGATTAGACTTTGTTGTTGTTGATGCATTGAATATACTCGATATTTAAATCCAGCAGTGTTTATAGCAGGCTGAGATTCTGTGCTTGAATCGGAGAGGCTTGAGGTTTGTTTGCTTTTATTATTTATTTTGTGGTGAGACTGAGATTCTCTTTTCTGGTTTAGTGGGCTTTGTTTCACTTTTTTAACCAGGGAAAGTTAAAGAATAAATTAGAATGAAGGGCCAGTCCTACCCTCCTTACTCATAGCAAGCACCATCTTGATCCTTACTTTATCCTACTGAAAGTGATTGCCAAGGAGTGTTTTATGTTAAAGATTTAAAGGTCCAGAGTTAATTCATTGTAGTCATGTTTCTTAGTGCTCCTTCTGGTGTGATATTTCTAGTCTTAGGTTTCTCCTTACTCCACCACGGTCTCCTAATAATTCAGTTCCCGGTATGTGCTGTTCTCCATTCTGTTAGGCAGCTTACACTGGATAACCATGAGTGTCACTGAGGCCAGGGACCAGCTGTGATGGTCTCTGAATTTCTATTGTTAGAATTCAGTGTATAAGAAACTGCCTCATCCAGGAAGCCCTGAAATGGACTAAGAACAGGTATAATAATGGGCTAAGAAAAGGGGCTAAGAACAGATATAACGGACCCTAAGCCTGTTGTCTGGAATTTAACAGGATGTGGTCCAAATTAACAGGGTGGTTCAGTTTTGTGCAGAGAGCAAGGCAGAATGAATGCATATTCTGGGAGTTCGGTTACCAAAGCGTCCTTGTGCAGTTTCTCTGCATTTCTTTTCTGGGCATCTGGAATGCGTTCAGCACCAAGAATGCTCTGCAGCCACAGGGAGATGACCCCTTCTTTCACTGGATCATTGCTGTCCAGTGCAGATATTTTCGTTAGAAGACAGAGGCTAGGTTGGTTCAGGACCCACTGAGATCCCAAACAGGTTGATAAAAGGGTTAATTTTCCTTAAGATTTCCACTCCAGTAGCATGTATTTATTTAAGGTTGTATTCTTCAGCTGTCATCTCTTATGTTGCACTATCTGAATCCTCTGAAGGCCCAGCTGGTACAAAGCTGAATTTCTGATTCAGAAATCAGGCAAGGTGAAATATTTTAAGTTTCAGAAGCAGCCAGACAGAGTGTAGTTAGGGGCAGTAGTGTCTGTGCGTCCTGCAAGAGGGGAAGGAGAAAGAAGGAAGGATGGGGTGGAAGAGAAACAGGTCCTGAATCAGTTTAGAGGTTGCCAAAAGAGGTTAATTCAACCAGGAATATTGGGAAAGTTTCGTTGTTCCTGAGGAATTTGAAAAATAAAGTTAGAACAATGGTAATAACATCAGGCATTATAGACAGTGTAACATGAGTGTATGCAGAGATTTGATGGCATCTGATGGCAGCATGGCAGAGGCAGGGCGAAAGTGGAAAATGAAGAGCTCCTTGCCTGTTAACGCAAAGCAGAGAGAAGCCAAGGAAAGCTCAAGCATTGGAGGAGTCCTTGAAGACTGCAGCGGAAATAGCTTCAAGAAATCTCCCCACTCAAGGCTCTGCACTGAAGAGTGTTGAGTGCATCTAGACCAGCCTTGACAGCTTTATCTTACCGATTTGTCAGACCTTTCTGTGAGGGGGATGCTGTGGCCTCCCCCACGAGCCAGATGCAATGTTTCGCAATTGGGTGATTAGAAAGTTTTCCCTACCACCCCTACTATTTGTTTTGAATTCAAATTAAGCTGTCTACTTTCTTGTCCTTCTCTCGGTGGACATTGCAACAGTTGATCTCCGTCCCCTTTACAACAACCTTTTACATGTTGGAAGAGGGTTGCCATGCCAACCTTTTCTTCTGTTGCCAAGCAGAGGATGGAGTGATAGCTCCACTTCCGATTCAGCACCAGGCACAAGATCTTGAGGGGAGCTATCTTCTCCAGACGGAAACACAGCAGCAAATTCAGAGCGCACAATTTGTATGGTGTCACTGACCAAACCCCGTTGCCCTGTGCCAGGTGAGTCTGCTTGGTTAAGCCAAGCCAGATGCACCTGGTTTCTGTAGCTGAGCTCTTTATTCTTGCACTTCCTGGCACAGGCATGAATGGGCTCGAGTTGTAGCTTTTTCTGCATGGGAGGTTCAAGCAGAATAGGCTGTGAGGACCTAGAGGAGCTTTGTCCTTGAAATTATGTACCAAACCTCTGGCAACGCTTGTGGGAGGCCTAAGTATGCTTGAAAGGAGCTGTGCGTGGATCAGAATAATCAAGGGAAGGGATCAGTGGCAACAGCGGGAGGTCCAGAGTATTGGTCCTTGCACTCAGGTGTGAGGAAACCCCTCTTTGCTGCTGGTGGCAGAAGCAATGAATCTGCCTCTTAGAGCAAAGCAGGAGATGGAGCAAACTCAGAGATGAGGAAGAATAAGAACACACACAGCTTCCCCAAAACCAGTTCATCCAGGGGAGAAACAGGACATTTGCAAGATGGTCTAGGTTGCTAAGACCAGTGTTGATAAGTGTCAGTCACACAGGGTTAAAACTGTCTGCAGTGGTGATGCACAAAGTTGCCTGGAGGGTTTAGCTGATGTCACCAATGGTTGGTGGGTGAGCTTGTGTCAGCGTTGTACAGCACAGAAGGGAAATCGTGGGTGCCACC
>Ga0065711_1044248_pt1 | contig 14210 bp, 5 predicted proteins | sample Hoacrofraction12_FD_59098 | JGI IMG/M metagenome (GOLD analysis project Ga0065711, IMG submission 59098) | Hoatzin crop microbial communities from Cojedes, Venezuela - Epithelial fraction 12 v2 (version 2) | ecosystem: Host-associated > Birds > Digestive system > Esophagus > Crop | place...
GGTTTTTTTTTTTTTTTTTTTTTGTTTCCCCTTGTAAGTTGCTACTGTAGAAGCCATACAAGTTATGTCTATTTAGGAAGTCTGTACGTACAGGGTACTTGAGGTAGCCAGAGGGTGCTGTCTTTGATCCAACCTACCGAGCGTCTGTGCATAGATCAGTGATATATTGAGATGGGTGCCGTTGTTCAGCGATGTCAGGGTCTTATATTAAAATTATTCACATTGCGTACGTTTCTCTGTGATACTGATATAAATTCTTATCATGAATTTCTTGTCTAGAGTATGAGTTGGTATTTTTCAGTCTGACCACAGAAAATAAGTGAAACTAAGATTTATTTTGTGTGAGCCAGGCTTGCCTGGCTTTGTGGCCAGAGAAATGTGATCTCTCTGCATCTCTCGTGACTGATTTCCTACTCCCTCAGACTGTCAGGAAGAAGCTAAGAACAATGTATCTTATATTATTTATGCCTTGTGTTTAGATCTGATTTCTATTCCAGAATTAATAGGAGATGTCTGTAGATACCTACTTTCTTTAATATTCAGCATCCTTTCTCCCAAATGCAAATCGCTTGTAACTGGCATTCAAATAAGATGTACAGAGGCATGTATAAAAGCAGAGTCAGAAGGGGAAAACCTGTTTTTATGGCTTGTGGAGCGTGGGGTTTGGATCCAGGTTGCAGGCTTGCTTCTGACAGGCTTTCTGCTTTCAGTGATTCGCAGCAGCCGAAAGCTCTTTGCCGTTTTGCGTCCAACTTTTTGCCTTCGGTTAAACCAGTTCAGCGGCCAGGACCGCGCAGAGGAGGATTAGTTCTGAAGCCCTGCTCCCAAGCCGCTTCCTTGCAGTGGCTTCCTCGAGCAGCAGACACCCTGTTGTGTGTGCACAGGGCTGTAGACCCAGCGCTGCCTCGGGGAGGCTTGGTCCCCGCTGACCCCCGCCCCGCAGACCCTGCTCCAGCCCGGGTCACGGGGTTCCTCGGTTTGCTCATCGTCGGGACTCGTGCTCTGCGGAGGGGCACGGTGTGTGCTCTCAGGGCCAGCTAGCAGCCGGGCAGCCCGGTGACAAGCCCTGGCGTAGCTGGAAGGGTACCAGGGTGACTGTCACGCCGTGCCAAGGCATCACAGAGGGGGCCCCTTGGTGCCCTTCGGTCCTGAGCGCCGGGCGTGTCGTATGGTGAGGATGCGTGGTGGCTGTCACACCGCGTATCCTGCGATAAACACGGCGTTTCCAACTGGGAGTAAAATACTTGGTGGCGGGTTGAGGGGAGGAAGACGAGGATACCAGCCTAAGGCTCTGCCTGCGTCTGTGACAGGTATTTGTGTGCTGTAATTCCACAGAAGGCTGAAACTGCAATTGTGCACAACCTCGTTCGGAGGAGTCGCTGACAATGTGTATCAGCTTTGAAGAGAACTGCTGTTAACAAATGCTGCTTGTCAATAGTATTAATCCTTTACTTCAGGGAGTCTCTGTAGCAGTATGGACAAAAGAATCAAATGACTGAAGTTTGAGTAGTATTTCAGTAACTTACGGAACCAAGTATTTTTCCTGAAGACTTTTATTCTCTAAGCTGTGCTTGCCAAACTTTGCTGCAGGCTGCTGTGAGCTTTTCCTGTCGTGTTTTCAGAGCTCCCAGAAGGATGCCACAGTTGGAACCAAACCTGGAAGCCCAAAAGGTGCCATTAGCTTCTCTTTCTTATTTTGCTTTCCAAATGTTTGAATGGAAATGGCAGCTCAGTAATGTCAAGCAAGCGTATTCTTCCGGGACCTAGTTTGTGCATAAATACCTCAAAGGTTCTGCAAGAAGCCTGGAGGACAAGTGCTTTGGAGAAGCATCCAGAAATGTAGGTTTTGAATGCTGTTTTGTAAAAGAATCCAAAACTTCATCTTTATTGTAATACGGAATGAACTTACAAAGTGGAATTTCTCTGGGGACAGAGAATTCATTCTGTGGACTGCTTAAATTTTCTCATGTTTGCTTATTGGACAAAATAGTGGAGAAAGAATATTTCTCCAAGAACTTGAGCAATGTAGAATTTTCAGCAAAATGTCTGACAGTTTTTCATTTCATCAAATGGAATTTGGAATTAGCTGTGAAATAGGCATGAAGGGTTGCAGGGGTTCACACCCTCTATGGATGATGGCAAGGGCAAATCATTCCACTGATGCATTTCGCTGTAGCTCCTGGAAAGTCTGCAATCTAAACAGCTACTGCACATTTCTTCTGCAGTTTATGAAGCTTCAAGCACACCTCAGAACAGGGATTATTCTGTTGCATTTCGTGCAGCTTTTAATTATCTGATCTAGTTTGCATTGACTTTGTAATAAATGGATATCTTTTTAATGTGAGTTTGTGAAAGTATGACTGTGAATCTCCTTTCTCCCTTGGCTTGTAAAGTTGCACATAAATGACAGTTTGCACCCAGGAAGATCAACTTAATAGTCAGCGTAGGTTTTAATATCGGTGTTATAACTGAAATAACTCAGGTTAGCAGTTGAGGTGAAGTAGAACTGGCTCTAAAATACCATGAAATGTTTCCAGTTCTGAAAACGAATGTGAGAATGCCCTAAAGGAGAAATCTAACCAACAGTAGATATAATCCTCAGATATTATTCTAGTTCAAACAGATTTATAGCTTTTTTTGATTAAGAACATAAAATTGTCAAGGCCTATAGAAAAAAAAGTCTCATTTTTCATGTAGAAAACCAGACGAGCTTTCAGATGCACAGCTCTTGGTGATGGAAATAACAGATGAGTGTGAGAACAATTGCTCTGGATTTATTTTAGTTATGTAGGTGATAGAGTGAAAAAATGGTCGTTTGTACAGATGAAGAGGGGATGCTAGCAGGAGCTGATGTGATAGGTCATTTGTAGGAGTTTATATGACTGTGAGAGAGACTGATAACCTCTCCTTGTTCTCCAGGTGATAATTTTCTGGATGTCATTTTTTGGAAAAACTGTAATATGCCATAAGCACAGTATCTCTATTATGGCAATGATTTTAATACCTAGCAGAGCTACGTGATTTATTTCTCAGTCTCATCTTTTGAAGTAGACTTACAGATCTTCGTTAAGGATCGGGAGAAAAGGTCAGAGTTGCTGTTGTGGGGTGTTTGTGGTAGTGGGCGTATTTTGTGTGTGATTTTTGTGAGTTTGTGTGTTCTCCCACTGTTGGCTTGAAGTTTCTTATTTTTGTTGAATATTTCTGAGTTCACTCTGGTGTTTGCTTTGTGTTCACAAAACATTGACGTGACTAGTAGTTAGTCTCAGTGAACTAGATCTTGTTCTGGGAGGCTGGCAGGAGATTTGCTCTTCTGATTTGAAGAATTATTAGCAAGTTTTGAGTGTATTGCTATGAAATGGCATGGTGGCATTTTAATAGGTACTGGTCTGTGAGAAGCTTGCTGCCTGTGGTGTGTTTGGAAAAGCTAGGTTTTTTGTAACCTGAGAAGGTAATTAAATTATGTTGAGCCAGAAATAACAAAAAAAATTATAATAAGAATAATTTGCCATTAGAAAAATCATTTACAGGCCACGCTCTGACTTAAACATATCAACGTGTTTAATTTTAAATGATGTAATTAGTCATTAGGAGACAGATGATATGTTTTTCAGATTTAAGATGACTATCATACTGTTGCATAGATGGCACTTAATGTGAGGTAGATATTAAGGTAACAGTGAAATGTTTTGGATTGTTGGAACCTAGTTTTGTGAACCAGATTAAAACAAAAGTAACAGTTTTATGGTCCTCAGTATATAGATTTAAAGCACCTCTTGTCTGTAAGGAAAAATAAAAATCTGTACTCTCAATGCCAGCAAGTAACTACTATCATGGTGAAGCCGTAAGATCAGCATTTCCAATAAAGTATGGGAATATCAGGTATTATTTATAAAACCTTTTCTTTGGCCTTCCCAGCCATTATCCACCAGGCTGACTTACCTGAGGTTTTCTTCTCTGCCAGAAGAGATGAGCGCTGGCTGACTGCCTTATTTTGCTTGGGTACACCAGTAAGCTGCTGTGCCTCTTAGGCTAACTGGTTGATGGTAGGGCTGGGAAGTGTTTCAGATTAGCAGTAATTCAAATAGTCATTTTGTAATGCTGTGCCTCTATATCTGCTTTCGTTCCGTATTGTGGCTTTAAATCACTTTTAGGAGAGAAAAGTGCTGGGGTATACGGTAAGTGTTACTCAGAAAAGAAGTCCTTTGTGAAGAAGTGTTGTGAAAATGAAATCCACTTTGAAGAAAAGCAATGCAAATGAGGGTGGGGGCAAGTGAATTCAAAATTCAGTTATTTCTGATATACATTTTTAAAATGTTTAAGTACTTAGCTTTTCACTGAAAAATAAACTTAATATTCTCCATGAATTAATACAGACAGGCAGTATTTCTGCCTGTTTTGTTAAGGTTACATGCAGCAGTAAACACTAAATTGAAAATATTTTAAAATTTCATGTTCGCCTGTTAAAGTCTTTATTGAACAGACTGAAAACACAGTTTGGATTGCCTCTTTCAAACTCCCCTCTGATATAGTTGGGTTATGTTGTTCAGGGGATCGCTAGTATTTAAATTCTTGTTGGTCTTAAGGTCTGCTTTCTCTGAAGCTTCGAGCAGTAATTTAGGTGCCTGCTCATGAGACTTTGCAGCTTACTTTGACCTCCTGTGTTGCAGGAACTTTGTCTTTAAAAAGAATTGGTGTAACTTACACTTCTCTAAGCAGTGTGGTGTGGTAACGAACTCTGGAATTGTGGCAATAATTTCAGGAGATACAAGTTCATGCTGTAAAGTCAAAATAGCTGTGTGTTAAGAAAACAGTATGAAACAAAAGTGTGATATAAGGGGTCGTTGCCCCCACAAGTCTAAAAAAGAATTAATGTCATTGCAGTCAATTAAAATCAACATAGACGAGCTAGGCATCATACCCAGAATCTCTGATGCAGCCTTGTAAGGAAATGCGCTGGGCCGTTAGTGGTACAGGCTCTTCTGGGGTGAGGAGTCTTTGCTTACAGGACATGTCCTGCCAACCCTCAGGCTGCAGCTCCAGTAAAAGGTAGTACTTATATGGGCTGGAGAGCATCATGTCTTCATGAGCTGACTTTAAACCCTTGAGAGCTAGGGTGGATGGTGTGCCGTGATCCTGCGTACAAGGTGAGCGTCACAGGATTAAGGGATACTGAGCAATGGGAATCCTTCTCCTCGTGTCCGGTCGCGCTCTTTTTGACTCTGTTTTTGATGCTGTAGAAGCATCTGCCTTGTGGTGGCCTTGGCGCTTGTGTGAAGGAGAAAGGTTTGACACCTGTCTCAGTTCATGCTTTGCATGCTCATGGGAAATGATGTGCTGGTGAGAGCTGGGGTGGCAGTGAACGGCGCTGTTTGCTTCAGGAAAGACAGAAGGAAGAAAGAGAAACTCCGGGTACGCAAACTGCTTTTTCCTACGTGTGGACCAGGGCATGGTCCCAGCTGGGTAGCACCCAGTTGCCAGCTGGGTAGCACCCCATGTTTTGCATACTAGTAGGATAGCCTGTCTAGTACCTGATACTCCTAATGAGCATTTTGTCTTATTACTTTGTGCTAATAGCTTCAGTGATTTCTTTTTCCACGCTAAGCCCCCAAATCCTTTTTCTAATCACTGTGCTGAATAATTGTCCCATTTGGTGCACTTTCCTTGGCTTGCTTGCTTCCAGGCAAATTATTTTGCAATTGTGTGCACCGAAGTGCTTTTGCCATCTGTTGGAGCAATTGCTCAAATGATTGAAGTTCTTTTAAAGCTGCTTGTGTTGTCATTCATTATTTTATCGTAGATTTTGGTGTTATCTACAGACCTCGGAAGCCTGTTCTTAATACTGCCACTACACATAACCTGTTACGAGAGCATCCCTAAAAAATGAATGAGAACTTTTAATGGTTAATTTTTTAGGGGTTTGAGCATGTTATGAAAACTTAAATCACAACATTTCAGCTATAAAAAAGAATAAATAGAAGTTTGTTTGAATTGTAATTATGATTACGATGGAAATTATGTGAGTAGTCTACTGTGGTAAATGTTTTCTGAGTTTTCAGTTTGAGACGTAGGTGGATGAAAGTAAATAGTCCTTAATCTGTTTTTCAAACTACTTTTCTATTTTTCAAGCTACTTCTCTTTATATTTACATTCATAAGTCTTATAGTGAAGCAAAATGATTATAAAGGTACGTGGTAATAGTCTTTGTAAATATGACGACTGGCACGGGATTTATGAACACTTTTCAAGGGAAGATAGGGAGCTTCCAGCCCTGTGGATTTACTGCTACAATGTTTTATTGTATTAATGGCTGCTGAAGTCGACTTAGTTAGCAAGAGACAGGGCATGTAGTGATCAGCGTGTATGTGAGACTCTATTCCTCAGTGTAATGGATGGCCTGATGATTTACACACGCTCAAAGAGGTAAAGCTGGAAGGAAGTTCATTATTTAGCTGTCCTGGAGGCATAGTTATCTGATGAATCTTCTGTGCACCAAAGTTCAGTGTGGATTTACAGTACAATACATTATTCTGAAGCAACAACTGATTATTTATCATTAAGTGCAAATGTGAAGTAATATGAAGCAGTTAACTCGCAATAAATGTGAGGCAGATTTCCACACTTTGACTGGAAAGTAAAGAATACTGTGTAGATTGAGACCGAAAAAATAGTCTGGTAACTTGCAGCCATGTGTGAGAGTCTGAATTGCCCATCCAGAAGAATACAGGACGTGTCTGTAGAATGATTTAGAATGGCTTACTCCTCTGCCTTGGTCTGGCCTGAGAGAAGTTTCGTGGTGTGTTTAACGGGCCTTTAAACATGGTGTGGCTGGTTTGGGTTTTCTTGCTGAGAAGCAAAAAGTGTTTCCACCTCAATATGTCCCGTGAAGTGTTTTGGAGGAAGGGGTTCATCTGCCCGGTGTTCTGATCATTAAGAAGGCTTCACTCATCTCGGCTCAAGTGTGATCAATGAAGCCTCAACATGAGGCTTTGTTAAATACGATGTCTCTTCACTTTATAAACAGCAAACTACTTACTATAGACTTGAAATTCAACAAAAGTCAGAATTCTTGACAGTATGTCTAACATTAATTAGAGAATTTTTTTAAAAAAATCTAATGAAGGACACACCTATTTGTTATTCAAACCACTTAGGAATATTAGGGAATGGCCCTGCTGTGAAAGATTGACTTCCATGTTAGCAGAGTACTGCTGTGTATGCTGGTAAGAGTGTTTAAATTAGCGTACCATGCTGCGGTGTTGTACAAATGCAGATTTGGCAATTATCAGATGACCAAGACTCAGGACTAGAATGATATCCAGTGCTATTTTATATACCTGGTAATGGAACCCTGTTCATGAGTTTGTTCTCAAAACAAACTTACCCAAAGGAATCTTTTAGAAGTCCTAGATTGCTTCTAGTACTTAATAGTCCATCACATAGAATGGAGAAAATTCATGTTGCAATTTCGTGCTTACCTCGTTTGTGAAGGAGCATTGAACCCGGGTTTCCTAAGCAAGCTCTCTAGCTGTTTTGTTACAGGTAGTGTGCAGTAAAGATGCTTCAGCCTGCCCAGAGGGTCGGGACAGCTTGCTCAAGGCTTTTGTTCTAGTTCCTTTCTGTCCAAGTCCTGAGAGTAGTGAGGAATTAATTGAGCAGTGTGTCAGTTAGGACATAGTCTACCATATGGACACCTAACAACTCTATTAATCCAAAATGTAATAGAAACATGTTCCTTTAAATAGAAGAACTCTTAATAGATGTGCACAAAAAAAAGGAAAATGAAGGAACTGAATGATTCACTGGCTATAAAATCTCATGGCTGTGCCTTCAGTGGGTGGTAGAACATCTGGGCTTGCCTGATGCAGCAGACCTTACCTGCAAGGACCTGTTTTTGTTTTTTCCTTGAACTTGTGTGCAGAGTAACTGTTGTAACATTTCAAGTTACAGCATCTCTTCAAGATATGAAACCCAAAGAATACAGTACCAAAAATCGTAATTCATACTAGTCAGATTTTCTGATTGCTGTTGTAGAAGCTAAACTAGATGAGTAAAAGCAGATCTTCTAATCTCTGCTTTAGGGTTCAACCCTTTAAAGGTCCGTGGAACTGTTCCTGGAATGGGCCAGAACAGGCTGGGGCTTGCCTGTGGTTCCATCTGTCTCTGTCACCCCAGAGAGTGACCCTGAAGTGCTGTGCAAAGTAATAGCAGACTAAATTTTATTCATATTAAGGCAAGGATTGTATTTCTGCTTCTGTCCGGTCTGTGCTAAGGTTGTCCCATGGGGAAGCTGCTTCATTTCCTAAATAACAGAACAGAGTAAAGTCTGCGTGGAGCGCGGAGGCTCAGACGTGAAACCTGCCATGAGGTGACCACGGACGCTCCAGCCCATCTGTACAGAACTGTGCTAGCTCGTGGGCAGCCTGAGCAGTGCTCAGTGTGCCCCTGCTCTCGGAGCCTACTCCTGTCTCCACCGGGCATTGCGATTTCTGTGCTGTGAAAGACTCGCTAATATTACGAGTTCCTAACTGGGAGGCAGGAGCTCCTCAGCGACAGCGAAAATCACTGATCTGAAGCCCCTCTCAAGCTGGAGGAATTGCCAGCACAGATTACAGAATAAGAGATGGAGTTCAGAAATTATCTGACTAAAAAAACCCCCTTGCCTTCCTAATTAAACCCTGTAGTTACTCTGTGCGTTAAGTAGCTTTTGTTATTTGAAGTACTCTTCTATATGCATATAATGTACTTGTGAGCTAGATAACAATCCTTAAGAAGAGGTGCGGGGTAATCTTGACCTGGCTTTGGAGCAAGGCAAGGAGCTGTGCCAGGACACATATTCAAGTAAGCTCAACAAAGCTTGCTTGCTCCTCTGAAAAAATTGAGCAGAGCCTTCTCGTGTGGCTACACTTGATAAACACCACGAATGTTCGTTTGTTAAACGCACAAGCCTCTGAGGCCGCAGGAAAGCCTGCGGTAACGAAATAGCAACTGACCCAACCTTACTGCATCTTTCTTCAAGTAGTCCTCACCTGAAGTTTGTAAATACTCGTGCATACATGTGTGTATCTGTCTCATGTAAGCACGGGACAGAGTTCTTCAGAAAAACATGATTTTTCTAGTGTGTGAATTTTAAGCACAAGAAGAAAATTTGAATGAATCATAAATCCATGTATTTTTCCACAGTCCAAAAAAAAAACCAGCTTGTTTCAAGAGAAGGAGATGTTGTAAACCACTTAAGTTTATTATAAAGAAGAGTATTTTCCATTCCTTGGCTTTTTCACAAGAAAAACATCTCATGTTCACTGTGTGCCTGCACTTTATGTGATAGTACAGTAAGATATTTTAAGATGCTGCAGGATTAAGAGAATTGCATAATAGTATGTTTCAGTAGACCTAAATTCCTGTAATTAACGTTAATAAGGGAACAAAAGAGTTTCCAAGGTTGAACTTTGTTCAGCTTACTGTGGGAAGCTTTCTTGGGTTTGAGGTCAGCCACAGCAGTGTATATTTTTACACATGTAAGGCTTTTTTTTTTTTTTTAAGGGTACTGAGCAAAACATAAATAATTCTGAAGAGGTCAGTTGTGGCAATAAGTGAAGACAAGAAAAATGTCAAATAATGTCGCCTGCTGCTGGTAGCGGGATAATGTCCCAGAGGGGGAATGGCTGCTTCAGGGGTGGGCAGAGGGAGACCTGGGGCGTGGGAGAACTGGGCTGAACTGAAAATCACCCATTCTGTCACCAGAACAGCACGGATTCGCAGATAGTCTTCAGAGAGTAAGTCATGTTATGAGACTGTTTCTGATAGCAAAGAGGGTTTTATTTTAGTTAGCAGTGTGACAACTGAATTGTGGGAAAATGAGGTATCGATGGGGTCTGTGATAGTGAGATGGCTACGACTCGGCTGTTGGGGGTTAAAGTGGAGGGAACAGACTGGAGAAGTCTGAGCTGTGGTTAAGGGCCAGTTCAAAGACTGAACAGTTTGCAAAGGAATTAGGGTGACCATTGTCCTTAAAAGAGCAAAGTCACCTGTAAAGCCAGTATTTAAAGGTGCCCGCTGTATGAGTGCAAGTCCGTAGTCACGCGGCTGACGGTGGGTGTACCTTACTTGGTAACTGTGGTCTGCATAAGTAAACTTGAAGCCTTTTCTTTTAACTATGTGTTACCTTCTGTGACAGAGAAATGGATGTAAGCTGAGACCTATGCTTAAGTACCCAGATAAATTTGGGACACATTTTTTTCAGCTCTTAGTACTTCAGTTATGTGAGTACGCTGTGGACAGAGCTGGGGGGGATCGCTACTGAACAGAGCTGTGAGAGAACGCCAGCTGACCGAGCTGGTGGTTTGTGTCGAATGTTCAGGGTTTAAAGGCGAAGATTTGTCTTGCCAGCTATTCTGTCGTGCCGGGGAGCAGAAGGATGCGCCTTCCCCTCTCGCCTGCAGCTGGGTGAAAGCGTGAAAATGGACGCAGGTGGTGAGGGTGGAGGCGTTGCTGATAAGGCTGTAGATCATCCGAGAAGGGAACTGTACCATGTGTCACCTTGGATGTTCCCATCCTTCCTCTTGTGTTGAAACAGAGCTCGTGGGACATGGGGTGAGATTTTGAAAATGAGTAGGATTTTCTTCCATGTTTTGGATTGGTTTATTTTGACTGCCTAAGCTCCCTGGCCTCAGGAATGTCAGGGCTGGCACAAGGCAGGGGACACAGACTGGCCGTGGCACGGGAGGTGACAGGGTTGTCCCTTTCAATTCAGCACAGACCTTAAACTGACAATATTATTGCAGATGGTGGGTGCCGTTTGAGGAAATTTAGCTGGGGTACGACACTCACTGAAGAAATTGTTTCCTTGTCCTCTTGTCCTCATCCGCATGCTGCAGCCCTGCTGACTGTTCGTTGTGCCACTACAGCTGTCCCAGGGCTGCGCTGTGAAGACACCTCCCCTGCGCAGCCGGGCTCGCAGGAGTGTCTGCGGGGCCACCCCGGGGGTGACAAGCGTGTGGCACAGCGCCGTGCTCGGGCACCCCACGCAGACGTGCTGCTGCCTGCGGAGGGGTCGCTGACATGCGGGCGCGTGGGCCAGGCTGCCGGGCGTCCCTTCGGGGAGGGGAAAGGCCACGCTTCAGGTGTGAAGATTGTGGAGGCTTCTCTGACGGTTCTGTTATCTTATCCACTTGCAGTAGCTAAACTGTAAACACTGGGAAGCCAAGAACAAACTAAATATTTCTTTAGAGTTTTTTTTTAAACTGAGATTTATTTAAATTTAAATATTGCAAATACCTCACAAGGTATGCTAATGTAATTATTTAACACATAATCCAGAAAACAAGGTTTTCCATTTAATGATGAGACTTATAAAAAATTATCAGTTGGGTAGGTTATAGATTATCTTTTATGAACAGATTTTTACGACAGAAATATAATTTCAGAAAGCCTTGTAGGACTGTGTTTAAGAAAAACCACGTACAAAACAAAAAACCTCAAACCAGCAAAACCCCCAAACTAACCCCCCCCAACCCCTTTTTGGCTTTTTGCAAAGTTGTGTCCAGAACATCTGGGTTATTGTTGATTTTTAAAATTTTCTTTGATTTCGATGGTCCATCCAAACAAGCGTTTTCCCTCACCCGAGTGTAAGCCTTCGGCACTGCAGATGTTCAGCAGCTGGGAAGTGCCGTATTCTGACATGACCTCAAGCAGCTGCAGAGTCCGATGTCCCTTTTCTTGCTGAGTTAACTGGTCTCCTGCCAGCTGGGCCAGGAGTACCAGTGGTGTAAAATACCTGTCTGCAGAGCGTTAAGGCTCAAAGCACGTAGAAAAGGCAAAGCCATAGACTGTCCTCTCGTGCAGAGTTTTGGTCCCCTAAACCAGAAGCACGTCGTACGCAGGCCTGCCATCAACCTGGCTCGCTTGCTTTTCCTGCTTGAATTTCCCAAGGATGGTTCTTGGCTCCTGGGTTGCCCTTGAGGCAAACACAGCTGACGGGACGGTCTGCTCCGGTCAGCTCGCAAACCCACGGGCTTCCTTCTGCTGCATGGAGCAGTGCGTTGTTCCAGCGGGTGTCTGCACGCTGCAGCCGCCTCGCACCGTGCTGCGCCAGACACAGCGCACCCCTTGGTGTCACGCCACGAGCACGCCTTTCTCGCCAGCTGCACCAAACCTTATCTTCCATTTTGTTATCTTAGATCTGGTGACCTGGAAAAAACACGCAGGGAAATGTCCCTGGGCTGCAGGTCTCCTCCAGAGCCTGGCGGAGATCGGGAAGAGCAGCTGTGCGGTGCCCACGGGGAGGGTGCCAGCCCAGGGCAAGGCCACCATGGCTGGCTGGGCAGGGCTCTCCCCCTGCTGTGGCCCACGGACAGACCCCAGCGCAGGTCAGGGTCACCTCTCATGCGAGGTTTCTGCTGGAAAGATTTTTGTGTGGTCCTGCGAGAGTATGTGGTCTCCCTTTCTTCTGAAAGGTGGGAAGCTGAACTCGCAGAAGCGTTTGGGGAGGCTAGGGACTGAAATGCATAAAGAGTGAGAACTGTGCACCTGCCTAAATACCATTTAAAATTAAAATGACTGATTGGCTTGAGCAGGCTGAGAGCTACTAAGCGAGTTTCAGTACCGGCTCTCGTTGTCATACGCACTTGGTGGGGATTTTGTTCTTACCGAGATCCCCAGGAGAGCAGCAGGTAGGCTTTGAGTTGCGTGTGGAATGAGCACAGCAGGGTGAATTTCCTCAAGTAGATCTTGACTGAAAACCTCCCGGGGCCGGAACCTGGAGGTTTGTCCCCTCTTTCAGCAGCCTGGAACAAGACAGTTATTTAGAGTAACGTAAGAAGTGCAGGTCTCTGAAGAGCACTCAGCCAACGCTGCTACTCTGAGATCCGGACGCGTCGTTTGAGAGGAGGCAGTACTGGAGTATCTTGCTGGATCTGTGCTTGATTAATGTTTAATTTTGGATTTAGAATAGTTTTGTAAAAAAAAATATATATATTTCGTTTTCATGGATCTTTGTTTTTTGGATACTGACTTTGCCTGAAGTAGGTATTCCTGAACAATTCTGTATATTATTTACCATGTAACTACAGGGGTGAAAATAAAGACTAGGTGTAGCCTTTACTGTTTGTGCATAACTGCATCAAAAGCTGCAACTTTGGCAATGCATCTGTTTGCATTAAAGTGTGTGTTTTGTCTGAAATCTCCCACTTATAATACATTTTCAAGCTGTTTAAATGCTGCCTCATGCCCTGTGACTGCGGTTGGGTAGGGACACTGGAGGGTACATTTTGCCCCGTTTCTGAAATAATGAAATTGAGTTTGTTGGAGAAAAGCAAGCTGTCAGAGTAGGACTTCTGAAAGCCCAGCTCTGTGTTTGAAGATCTGCCAGAGAGAGGGGGGCGAATGAAGTGTATGCTGCATAATTGGCTCGACTTCAGATGCTCTGTCACCTGGCTTTCCGGGAAAATCTCTCCTCACCAGGAACAGTTCCCATGAGAAGGAATGGGAAAAGTGGGACAGATCGGTGCGTTGGAGTGAAATGTGGTTTGGGCTTGACTCGCAAATATTTTTCTCCGTTCTTCCTTGCTTCTTGAATTGTTCTGTTATGGTAAAGGCGTCCCCCCTGCCCCCCAGCCTGGCCGTCCTTAAGTGGTAAAGACTCTTAGCTGTGTCCTGTGTCGACTGAAGACGTGCGGAGACTGCGCGACGGCGGAGAGGTTCCCCAGCAGAGCGGTGGGCAGCGGTTGGAGTCTTGGCCGAGGCAGAAGCGTCCGCACAGGCCCAGACGGCCGTGCCACAGCTGTATTTGGGAGCAGCCATCTTGCATGTAAAAGGCCCCAGATAAAGCTTCGGAGCTGGAGCCATTGAAGCGGTTAGCTGCGGATTTTGTGGATCCCCTAAGACACTTGGGAAGGTTGCCCAGGTGCTTTAGCCTGGTGGTTGGTGAGGTGTCTAAGCTTGCACAGGCCACCTGCAGCAGAGGAGAGCTCTGGCCTTGGGTTGCATCGTGATAAATGTGATTCCTATGTTCGTTGCTTTCATGTTGTGATAGACTCTGCTTTAGGCTTCAGCCTGAAGAAGAGAAGGCTGCGAGGGGACCTAATAAATGCTTATGAATATCTGAAGGGTGGGTGTCAGGAGGATGGGGCCAAGCTCTTTTCAGTGGTGCCCAGCGACAGGACAAGGGGCAATGGGCACAAACTGAGGCACAGGAAGTTCCGTCTGAACATGAG
>Ga0065711_1044249_pt1 | contig 14209 bp, 11 predicted proteins | sample Hoacrofraction12_FD_59098 | JGI IMG/M metagenome (GOLD analysis project Ga0065711, IMG submission 59098) | Hoatzin crop microbial communities from Cojedes, Venezuela - Epithelial fraction 12 v2 (version 2) | ecosystem: Host-associated > Birds > Digestive system > Esophagus > Crop | place...
GGAGAAGAGACCAACACCTGCCTCACTACAGCCTCCTTTCAGGTAGTTGTAGAGAGCAATGAGGTCCCCCCTCAGCCTCCTCTTCTCCATGCTAAACAGCCTCAGTTCCTTCAGCTGCTCCTCATAAGACTTTTTCTCTAGACCCCTCACCAGCCTTGTTGCCCTGCTTTGGTCATGCTCCAGCAACTCAATGTTCTTCTTGTAGTGAGGGGATCCTGCAGTTGTCACCAAGTGTAATAGAGACAGCTGCATAAAAAGACTCAGTGATCCTTAAAGGAGGACAGGTGGAGGACAAATGTGTTTCTTGGTTCACAATCTCCACCCTACCTGGTTAAGAGCAGAGTGTGAGGAATGGGAGGTTCAGCTGTACTCACTTCACATAAGAAGCCTTCTGTGTGACACCCAGATGCAAAGTGAAGCGGGGTTTCGTGTCCCACAGTCACCTAGGCTGATACCATTGATACAGCCTGCAGCTACTTCAAAAGATTCAATTAAATATCTTTCATTTGTGCAAATAATAAGAGGGTGATTGCCTGAGGGCTTGACAATCCAAATGTACCTGCTATGGTGGGCATATGTGGGGGGTTTCCTTTGTCATTTCAGTCCCTGTAAGAAATACCTCGTATTTGTTGTCTTGGTACATACAGACAGGTTCACCAGGGAAAGAACTGGCTAAGCCCACAGTTACACTTTCTGGTGGTGCACACACACGCATTCATGGAGTCACGTTCTACTTTTACAGTAGCTCAGTTACTTTTGGTAAAGTTGCTTCTTTTTGACAAGGAATACATGGGGCCTGAGTCAGAGCCATAGCTCAGTATAAGGCTAAACTTTATTAAGAATAATTCAGTGGTGAGCAAGACAGAAAAAACAACCGTTCAAAAAACCTAGCTCTCCAGACAAGCCATGGAATATAGCGGTATAGACTTGAACTATTTTTTCAGGTTGGAAAAAAAAAAAAATTTAATTTATTGAATATTTAGCTTATTGCTGCTTGGCGGTTCTGAATACAAATCTACACGTAAAATTATGCACTAAATTCTGAATGGAGGATTTTTTAGGGTCTTGCGGCATTTGGTTCCCTACATGTCCTGGATTGATGGTGGGAGCTGAGACTGACAGTAGGGTCCTGCCTCCAAGTAGGATCACTTGGGCAATGGTAGGAGTTTAGATGTATCTTTGCCTTCTTCTGGTGACTTTGACCCTTCCATTCTTTTTTCAGTGTGCAGAACTCATCTTCAGCCCAAAATAGACAATTCTAGCTTACAAGGGAGGTAGCTTTCCGTTGGTTCCTTTTCTATTTAGACAAATGTTGTTACAAACCTGGTTTGCTGAACTTTGTTGCCGTGCCTTTTAATGCAAAAAAGTCAGTTGCCAATGTTCCTGAAATACTCAGAGATATGTTTGTTTCTCACTACCCTGATATCTGCAGCTTCAGTTGGTGTCATTAAGTTTGATTGTTTCAGTGGCAAACTGTTTTTCTCAGGGATTTAAAAAGATGAAAGAGGAAATGAATGTTTCCCAAAACGTACTTGAACTGCTTCCTCCCAAAGAGGGGAAATTTTTGAAAGGGTCTTGTTTTTTGCTTGAATTGAGTTATCTTGGCATTACTTATTTGGGAAAGAATAAAAAAATAAAAAAGGATGTCTGTTACTTGGGATACATGCCTTTGTAACAATTATTTAGATGATAAAAATGGCTGGCGTTCCAAGAGAAGAGCATTTACTGCTAATGGGGCTTTAATGTAAACTCTTGTGATACTTAATATTTAAATCCTGAAGACAGTAAGATATGAATATTGCAGGAACAGCCACTGGGTATCTACAGTAACAGTGTGATGTTTAGAGGGTAATTTATCTGCAGTGTGGTGGCTTTGCTGTTCTGGAGTAACAGCCACAACTTGTTACTGAAGCGTAGTAATGCAACGGGAACTGAGTGTTGGCCACTGAGCTGAAAGCCTGGTTAAGACCCCAAAGTCACCCTGGATCATTGCTTCCGTGAGGCAACGGTTCAACAAAAGAATGAACTGACTTTAAAGCTCCAAATACCAAATGAGAACTCTTTTTGCCTATGAGAAAAACACTGGTGTGATATAAACTTGCTTGTCCTGAACAAATTCATTCAATAAATTGTGACGGGCTAACATCTTCCAGTGGACTTCATGCCACATTATCTTCTGTTGTTTTGGCTCTAGCATATTGCACCTTTTTCCTCTATGCTTTTGTTTATCCTTCTGAGTTTGAGACGTAAAACTGGCATGAACCAGAACAGTGCCATGGCTAGCCTGTCAGAAACACCGTTGTATGCCCTAACTTAGCTGAAATTTGTTTTGCTGAATGCCCCAGCAAGTCTACATGTTTAGTGTGGAGACTTTGAAGCCACTGATACAGTCCTTCTAGAGTAACATTGAATTGATCTCCAACATGGCAGTAAGGGGCATCTGGTTGGCACTTGGGACAAGAAATTCAGTAAGATCTTGGTGTCATGAAAGACAGTGATGGTGACCTTTCTGGTGTCTGGGCAGAACTGGAGTACTGCTCTGGTCTTCTTTGGCTTTGTGTCTGTCCTCTAAATATTTCATGTGCTGTTGTCGTCTTTTGGTAGCATTCCAGTGTGCTGTTGAAGAGCAGCCGTGTCTTTTCTCAGAAGTAGCTGCATTTCAAAAACGGGAAGGGAGCTTGTGTGTCAGTTTATTAAATTGGGAAAGGGTTTGGGGACTGTTCAGGATTAATACATGCTGTGATAATTCATGGCATCAATCTATATATCGGAGGATACTAAACAGCAATTTCAAACTATGGTATTCAATATCTTCAATTATTAATTACAGATAGTAAATGGAAGATGGCTATCACTGCATAGTATACAACCACTATTGCTAATGCATATTCAAAGCATGCATTCTGTCTGACAGGGCTGTGATGTTTTTTTCCTGGTCTTCAAATGTCTGTGATCTCATCCATTTATGACACTTTAAAAAGGTTGCTGAAATCCACTACATAAGGAGCAACTCAGTTCAGAGAAGATCGGTATGTCCACATAACCCCGCATCCCAGGTTGGAATATCTGTGATTGGGAGTCAGACAGCAGAGTGTAGGGGTGTTGATCTCTTGATTTCTGTGTTTCTTTTTGGAATCACCCATTAAGTTGTTACTCCTATGACTTGGGTACCAAAATGAACGTGAAGAATGTGGGAACTGAGACTTCACTGCCTGCATCTTGTGTGGCTCTTTGCTCCTACATAAAATCAAAAATGCCCTGGTGCAAATCAGCCTAACTTATTTCTCCTGAACTAAGCAGTTGAGGGTCTGTCTTTCCTACTCATATCTGATAATGTTTTACATAAATTAGAGTTTTTGTATGGCCAATAGAGAAAAATCTTGCCCATTGAGTTGCACTGTAGTACAATGACTAGGAATCCACCACCCCCACACCACCACCTCTTAAAGGAGACATGTGTTAAAGTGACACCAAATACATTTTCATCTGTTCGTGTTTTGTGACTCTGGACAGTATTCTGTGATCACACAGAATGTGTGCTTTAAGATAAGAAAATTAAAAGTTGGAGACAATGAAATAGATACTTGCACATCCTTTATTTTGCCAATAGGCCTCATAATCATTATGATGTTTTAGTGAAGACTTAAATTCTTCTCTTTCAGTGTGCATAGATTTGAACTTAATTTGGAACAGTCTGTGAAAAAAATAAGTGATTGCTGGAGAATTAGTTTGATATTGTCTAAGATACAGGAGAAATGTCAGCTTTTATGGAGACATTTATATAGAAAGCTAACTTGTTAATTCCTACTCTTCTCCAGAGTTTTTTGAAGTCCTCTGATAAAGCTAGTGTAGCAGTATCAAAATATGTGATATACTGTAGTGGAAGTTAATATACTCCAGGCTTTATCTGCTTTTACAAGAAAGCCTAAAACCTTCTGCAGATAAATATTATCTAGAAGTGTAATGGAAGAAAGTAAGTATTTCTTTCACAGTAAATCTCTACTATGATGCTTGAAATCTGCTCGTGTATCTTTCTTTGTGCAGAACATTGTTAAAAACGCACACCAGTATATTTTTCAATGAACTTTGGAGGTTTTGTTAGTGTAGTAATACCACTGAATCTTCTCTAATTCAGTCTAGATTGTACTAAAACTTACACCCAGTTTCAGGACTGCTTACACTCCATGGTGAAATGCTGATGAGCAGGGATGATGATAAAGCAATTAAAACAGCCGGATCTTTTCAGAATGTCATGGCTGGTAGGATGTGACTGACTCCTCTGCATCTCACAGAAAGTTATTAGATACATCTCGTGGGATTTTTTTTGGTGGTTGCAGGGTGGGGGAGGATTCAGTTTATTGGCAGCTGTCTTGAGACACAAAGCCTGACCAGATAATTTTATGGTCACAGAAGAATATTAATTCATTTTAAACAATAAGAAACCTTGCTGCGCAGAATAGCATGGGTGGTTTGGGACACTTGGCTCACGGGGTAAGTCTTCTGTAGCTGGGAAGGGCACATCAGAAATTGGCTGAGGCCAGCATGAGGCATTGGCTGAGCCAGTGTTTCCTCATTTTCCAGGATGGTGCCAAGGGAGGGAATGAAGCCCCTGTCTCTGTAGCAGAGAGGCAGGCTAAGGACCACTTAGATGCTCACCTGGTTTAAATGGGTTGAGCTCCAGGGAAGCCGGTGGCCCCATAAGATTACCAGTGTGAAGGAAATGAGCAGGCATCAGCCATGAAATTGTAGTACAAAAGCAGCTTAGAGAGCAATTGAGGGCATTTGTCTGCGAATACCCGTGCATTTCCAAGCTGATCTTTCCAAGTGCCCTAAATTCCTGTTGAGTTCAGCACCTCTTAATATGTTACTGAGCAGGAATTATATTAACAATGACATGTGGAAATGCAGTAGATGCTGTTGTTTGAATGATGCTCTGCAGTTAGTTCAGATAAAACTTGCACGCTTGTTACCCGCTCAAGACAGGGACTGTTGGTGTGAAGCACCACATAAAATGGAGCCCTGGATCCCAGGGTGTGACTACAATAAAAATATGAGTTAAATTAAGGATTTTTTTCTTCGTAATCTTGGTGATTAGTGTTTAAAATAAAGCCCTCTGATTGTTTCTATTCAGTAACATCTGGAGTGAGGCAGGTGTTTTATGGATAAATGGGAGAAAAGCTCTCTGCCTCATTTTGTTTACAGCCTAGGTGAATAGCATCTCTGTGGAAGCTGAGGTTGTGAGTGACAGGGAAACAGAGATAAAAAAAGGTCTTGCTATTTGTCATTTGTTTGAACTTTTCCAGGGTAATACTTTTCATGGGATATATAGAAGACTGGTTTATTTTTTTGCTGTACGCTTTCTTTCAGGGTTTCTGTTGAGTAACATGAAGCTCAGTAGAAGCAGCGAGATGCTAGTCCGTTTATGGGTCTGTTAGGAAATGGATTCGGTAAATGTCTCTACTCATTGTACACAGACTCTATAATCTATTGATAATGTGACTAAGTTACAGACTACCAAGTAATTGTTTTAGCCTTCACTGTCTTTAGTATGCATAGCTACATAAAAAAAACCATGTCTGCAAATATACTGTCCAACGCACATGACCAGGGTGACAATTAATTCTGAGAAAACTTGGGTACTAAGAGTTTACTGCCTCTATTACTACCTGACTCTGCAGAGTCCTTGCCCATAGAGAAATGGAAAATTCCTGACACACTTGTCTCTAGGGCATATGGGAGTTTCTTGTGGTCCGTGTGGTCTCCTCAACTTCAGCCTGCCCTGTGCAGCAGAAGCACCATGAGGGGTAGGTAAGCAGGCTTCCCTAACTGCTGATACAAAGCTGTGCAGCTAGTTGACTCTTTAATCACATACAGCTGGCAAAAAGTATGGACCTGCTTCTTGTCATGGGACTGCATTACATGGCAGGCAGCAAGGCTGTGTGATCTGTGTCTCTCTCCCATGGCAGAATGAGCAAGCCAGCAAGGGCTCCCAACAAAACTGAACGCCGTGCCCATCATCGTTTTGTAGTGGAGAGGAGAAATAACTGGAAACCACTTCCAGTGATCCCCTACTTTGCAGTTCTCCAAGGAACATGGTGTTACAGCTCTTGGCTGCATGGACATTTTGGTGTGTGTCTGGTGGAGTCAACAGTTTTGTCCTCTTAGGAAGGTGAAGAAATGGTGTGGTATAAAGAGCAGTTGTGTAGGGCATTCTGGTCCTTGACCTCCCTTCCCCTTGCATCCCCTCCTCGCCATTCCCCTCACCTTCCCTTGTGTTCCCAGTTTCGAAATTGGTGTTACCTGTAAATATATCCTTAGCCCATGGTACTTTCTGTTTCTCAGAGGGCACAATATGCTTTTGCCAGCTGCAAGCACAGGGCCTTGTTCCGTCCCAGTCATATTATCTGTGATTTAGACTTGCAGCTGGTTTGGGTTGTGGCAATCTCCAAGCTGTGGGGAGGGATCATTACTGCAGAGTGATGCAGGTCAGTAGCATGGCAGGAAGCAGGGAAGGAAAGTATAACGTAGGGAAGATAAAGCTGGTTTACTTGTTTCTGCTTCCTCACATTGACTTTCCAAGGACACCGTCATAGAATCATAGAATCATTAAGGTTGGAAAAGACCTTTAAGATCATCAAGGCCAACGGTCAACCCAATACCACCATGCCTACTAAACCATATCCCGAAGTGCCATATCTACACATTTCTTAAACACCTCCAGGGATGGTGACTCAACCACCTTCCTGGGCAGCCTATTCCAATGCCTGACCACTCTTCTGTGAAGAAATTTTTCCTAATATCTAATCTAAACCTCCCCTGAAGCAACATGAGGCCATTGCCTCTCGTCCTGTCGCTAGTTACCTGGGAGAAGAGACCAACACCTGCCTCACTAAAACCTCCTTTCAGGTAGTTGTAGAGAGCAATGAGGTACCCCCTCAGCCTCCTCTTCTCCAGACTAAACAGCCTTAGCTCCCTCAGCCACTCCTCATAAGACTTGTTCTCTGGACCCCTCACCAGCCTCATTGCCCTGCTCTGGACATGCTCCAGCAACTCAATGTCCTTCTTGTACTGAGGGGCCCAAAACTGAACACAGTGCTTGAGGTGTGGCCTCACCAGTGCCGAGTACAGGGGCACGATCACCTCTCTACTCCTGCTGGCCACACTATTCCTGATACAAACCAGGATTCTACTGGGCTTTCTGGCCACCTGGGCACACTGCTGGCTCACGTTCAGTTGGCTGTCAACCAACACCCCAAGGTCCTTTTCTGCCGGGAAGCTTTCCAGCCACTCTTCCCCAAGCCTGTAGCATTTCATGGGGTTGTTGTGACCCAGGTGCAGCACCCAGCACTTGACCTTGCTGAACCTCATACAATTGGCCTCAGCCTATCAATCCAGTCTGTCCAGATCCCTCTGCAGAGCCTTCCTACCCTCAAGCAGATCGACACTCCCACCCAGCTTGGTGTTATCTGCAAACTTACTGAGGGAACACTCAATCCCCTCATTCAGATCATTGGCAAAGATAGTAAACAAGACTGGCCCCAAAACTGAGCCCTGGGGAACACCACTTGTGACCAGCCGCCAACTGGATTTAATTCCATTCACCACCATTCTCTGGGCTTGGCCATTCAGCCATTTTTTTATCCAGTGAAGCATACGCCCATCCAGTCATCTGTATTTGAAGTTTTATGATACAAGGGAATTAATATACTAACTCACAAAGTGCTAGAAAGGCACATTTGCCATTCTCTTTGTACTCTTTAACAACCAGCAAGGATAATTCTCAGGAAAATCAGGGATGAGGAACAGTGCTGTTTTCAATTGTGTCGGACCAGATGTTGAAAGTCATTATTTTTTACTCAGCAGTAGTACAGAATCACAGAAATGCTGAGTTTGGAACCGACCTCTGGTGATCATCTAGTCCAACCCCCATGATCCAAGCAGGGTCTCCTTGAGACCGTTACAAAAGACTGTGTCCAGTTGTGTTTTGAATATCTCCAAGATGGAGACCCTACAACCTCTCTGAGAAATGTGGTCCACTATTCAGCTGCCTTCACATTAAAAAAAAAGTGTTTTTCCTACGTGTAGGTGGAATTTGTTGTAGGTCACGTTTGTGCCCATTGCCTTTTGTCCTGTCACTGGGTACCACTGAGAAGAGCCTGGGTCTGTCTTCTTTACAACCTAGCCCATCAGTTATACACATTGGTAAGGTCCCCCTGAGCCTTTCCTTCTCCAGACTGAACAGTGCCAGCTCTCTCAGCCTCTCCTGGAGATATGACAGATGCTCCGGTCCTTTGATCATCTTTGTGGGATGTGTGATCACAAGTGGAACAGTGTGTGATCACAAGTAACTATGAATTCAGACAGAGGCATTTGGAGGCCCATCTTTGCACATACATGCCAGATTAGTAGCCTTGAGTCTGTTTCTGGCTTGTGTGGCTGGTAATCCAGCTGTCTGTCCTCCCAGTGCTGCAGAGGAATGAACAGGAACCCCAGAGAATACACAAGCAGGACCATCTAAGTCACCTTGTATATATTCTCATATGCAGTCTCATCCTGATTTCTGGCAGATAGAGATTGCTTTAAAATCTAAAAGGCGAGGTTCATTGTCTCTTTGAAAAGTTAAACAGGTAGTTATAGTAATGAGAAATACTCTTGAGATAGAGAGGGATACACACACTCACATTCTTTTGCATATATTTCGTTCTCTGAAGGTCAAGGCGAGAACCAACACACAAAATCTGGAGGCAAAATCTTTCATGTTTCTTGTCCCTTAAGAAATTAGTAACATGACAGACACTCATTTGATCTGATGCTGTTTCAATTCATTTGAATAGAGTTTATTCTGTGCAGATTTACATACATAAAGATTAAAGCAGAGATGTTAATAAGGTAAGAGGAAAGATGCTAATTGTGGGAGTAGAGGTTCTCAGGACTGGACTTTTGGCAGACCAGCAGTATAGTCAAACCTGCTAGATTTATGAGCACCTTGTATGCATAAAAGCTCTTGGGTGATGGGAACTGCTGTAGGTCCATTGATTTCCACTAAGTTATTCCATTTTACAACAGATGCAAATTGGTCTGGTGATTTCAGCAGCAAAAATAAGTTGGAGAGAGGAGAAGGGAGATGGGTGTGTGGGTTATTCAGCCAGCATTCCCACCTCTTCAGTATGCACACACATATACACTAATTATTCATTAGAATTTAAGTTTGATATAAGTATGTTTGAATATATCGGCATACTTATTTAATATCGCTCTAATTGTATGCCTATCCAACAATTTCACTTGGAAAAGAAGACATACTTGATTACAAAAAGTGTGTAAAAAGCCTACTCTTTTTGGTTTTGTTGGGTTTTTTTCCTATTACCAGTGGTAGGAAATATTATACATAAGCAAATATATATCCTCTATGTCAAAAGTTTTATAGGAACTTGTGACTACAGTATATTACAGAAATGGAGGCTGGCCAAGGAGCCCAAACTAAAGAAGACATCAGGAACATGAGACTGATAAACAACATGTCAAGACATATCAGTGCAATGAAGATTGAAATCTCTTGGCATTGAACTGTATTTGGGAGAAATTCGTAGTGAGAGGGTGAAGGACACTGGCTGATCTGCCATGGTACGTGTAATGATGTCAGATACTAAAGTAAATGTAATGACATCAGATACTAAACGTAGTTAATGCTGTTGCGCAGCCAGAGTTAATCCACTGGTTTTTCTTCCCCATGTTTATGAGGCCGATTATGGAACCAGAACAGAGGGTGTCAATTTTAAGTCCCCTTTTTTTCCTTTGAAAATGGCAAATTACTTGAATGCCTTCATCCACACAGTTTTGTCCAACTTGCTTGAGTTGGGCTCAAGACATGGAGGTAAAGGTGCTATTTTCCTTGTGATATCACATGGGTGGTGCAGACAGCATTTCTACCCATAGCTGTGTGATGCACACATCCCAGGGAAGACTGGAAATGTCTTAATTATTTATGTTTGCTGTTTTTGATAATTGCTGATTACTGCTGTGTGGGATTCAGGCAAACACTGAAAAATTACATTCATCATAGCCTGAGGAGATAGTGGAAACATCGCTGTGAGTTGATGGCAGCGTGAAGCAGATGCTGCCACTGTAGAAACCCAGGCACAGGCAAAGGACAAACACTGCACTGGAATACACTGTTATAAATCAGTCGTGCCTTCATTTTAGTCAATCATTGTCTACAAAGGAGAACATGGACAGAGTTATAGGCTGGGAGTTTCATCCTCAACTGGGACTCTGCAGAATCAATGAAAAAATAAAGGATGCTTAGATTCTTCTGATTTAGGGGACCTTTTGACCTGAAATGTAATTTCTAGAGAAGTGGAAGGAGGGGTGTTGGGTTTTTTCCAGTGGCAGAAGTTCTGGTGCGAGTGTAGGAGTCAGAGAAAATAAAGAAGGGGTATAGAGTCACACAAAGGAGGAGTGTGTCACCAAACGGAGCTCGTTTCCCAGCTTACCAGACCAAAGGAAAGAAGAGACATGAATCTACGGCCGAAAGCAAGCGATTAAAAGCTTCCATTCCTGAAATATTGATGATTTCATAAACCAGGAGGAGATTTCACTTTCCTCAGTTTACTTACTTTCAAAAATATAAAAATCTCAGCTAGAGAAAACTAGCTGGAAAGCTTTTTAAAACATGATTTGAAGTAGAAGCTTTTTCATTTCTCCAGAAATTTTCAGCAAAATACCCAAGAGTTCTCATGTACCCAGGAGAAAACATTTGGCTGTCAAAAAGAAAAAAAAATATCCCAAAATGACTAATAATTTTGACTTCTAGTCTTATTGACATTTTCCTTTTTTTGAGGGTGAGATGGAGCTGAAACCTGAAAAAAGCCTTCTCAAGTCTGGCAGACTTCACTATAGCGAGCAGCCTGATTTATACGAAGTCCTTACCTGTGAAACTGATTCTTAACGTATTCACTGCTCCCTGTTCCCCTCCTAAAGAAGGGGCTCGTGGAGATCTGCTGCAGCACGTGCGCAGCTTCTCCAGAGGGTACCACTTCTCGCAGCTCCAGTCCAGCTACATCTTTCTCTGCTTGCTATGGGGGGGAGAGCAGAGGTTGTCATGCAGAGAGAATATGATTTACTGGAGGGTCAATAGGGGAGTCTAGATTCTACAGGTGTGTGATCAAAACAGTTCAGGTAGCCCCTCCATGGTAAAACTGGTGGCAGCTGAAGGAAGCCTTGTGTTTGCGTGACGTGATGCAGTAAGAGGCAATATTCACTCCTACAGAAACTCAGAAATCCAGAAGGCTTTAGAGACTCCAGTATGAGTCTGTAAACCTCAACGTTTTGTAGACAAACTAATTCGCCTTTATCCGTCTTTCTGCTGAAAAAGGCATTGATGGGTAATTTTCCATCAGTCTAAATGATTATTCTTTTGATCTTTTTCAGGATTTACATGGCTTGTAGCCATACATTTCTAGTAATGGGAATCCCATCAGCATAGTGATTAGGCATAAAGAAATTCACTGCTCTGTGAATTGCTGCTTGCCCATTCTAGAGAGTATTTTCATCTCATCTAAGAATAACTCCTGATTCATACATCTAAAAGATCCAAATGCAGTCCTTTGAGCATAGGCCCTTTGAGTTCCCAGTTGTGCTGTTTTTACATGAGAGGCAAAAAAACCCGCAGCCATCTTCCTTGCCATTCACACATCTCCAGAAAGGGTTTAATCATTGGAAAGTGTGCCGTCCTAAATTTTCTTTTCCCTGCTATCTTTCTACTGTGACTTTCCCCTGTAGTGTGTGACAATTAATTCCCCACCCTGCTCTTTAGTTCTTTCAAGTGCATGGCAGGTATCTGTTACTTCCCTTGGCTTTTTTAACTGTACATCATGTAACTTTCTGTATGAGAGAGACTGAGTAGATCTCTGGAAGCAAAAGGGGGAATAAAATTAGGGCAGACTGATGAGGAGAAATAATTTCTTCATAAATAGAGCCCTTGCAGTTTTTTTGTCACACTTGAATGGAATTATTCCAGGTTGCTGTTATGCTTTCGGTACAGATGATCCCAGAAATCAATGCCGTAAATTGAGGTACGGTCTCTCTCTGTATCTGTGCAGCACGTCTACACAGTGCCAGCTGGAGAATCCATACCAGGTTGCTATTTACAGCGCTATGTAGACATGGACCTTATGTCTGTAGAGAAGCTGCATCTTAAATTAGTTCATTGACTTCTGGGCACTTCATTTCTGATGTGGCTGTAAAGCTATTTCTGGAGCTCCCTGGTTAAGTGGGTATCTCTGCCTACTCATGCGTTTCCCCGTGCAGACAAACCCTGCAAAGGATACTGGCAGCTTGGCCGCATCGGGTGACAGAGTTTATGCACAGCCTGTGAGAATACTGCGAAACCCAGATCTCTTGACACTTTCTTCTAATGGACCTACCCTTCTCCCACTGAAACTATTAGTCGCTGTTTACAGTTCCTCTATATTTTGCGTTGTTATTTGATACCCACTGCATGAGATGTTTCCAATGGCTGTGCGGGTAGGATGCTATTTTTACTCTCATCTGCATGAGCGTGCTGCTTGTCCACGGCAGTACAAGGCAGCAGAAGGCTGAATTTTGCTACTGACTACTGTGGAAACAGTATCAACCTGCCATGCTTAAATTCAAACTGATCCTCCCCTCACCCCATGGGACTATTTTTCTTTGCCTCATTATGCCAAATTGTTTTGAAAACCATGTGTCTCCTTTCATGTTGATGTACTGGTCAGTGAAGAATCAGATTTCATGATTACTATGTGGGATTTCCAAGCTGGATTTCATAACTGCTGTCTACCATTCTGATTTCTCTTGCTGTCCAGCTGCAGCCGGTCCCTCCTTTGAAAGCCAGGTATTTACCTTGAGGTAATTAAGAAGCTCTTATCACCTGCAATGTGTTGTTAGTGCTCTCTCATACAGTGTAGCACATCGCTACTCTTTGTTTATGCAATTATACTTGGTTTTCAATCCATTTATTATGTCCAAGTTGTGTTTCAAGGATAATTTTTGAGACACTCAAGTGCTTTGCTGAGAATCGCCTACACTGCATCTCCTGCCTCCTGATGCCCATTTATTTTGTTCTTCTGTCAGAACATATAGTCAAGTCTTTCTACTACGGATTTTGATGTTTGGGGTTTTTTTTTCCTCTAAATTAAAACTATGCTGTAAGGACCCCTGCATCATCTCAGAGGTATATTCTCCTGTGGGTACATAATTACAGGTCCTGCTGGCTCCAGGGGCAGCTGCACGGCGTGACTGAGTGCAGTTGCATCCTCACAGTTTGCAGGTTTCCTTTGATTATTGCCTTCCATTGAGAATGTAGAGGCAGGACTTGCCCAGCTGGCTGCTTTTGCATTTGGAAGGGCTGGTATTGCGCTTTATGCTCCTGGTGCTCAGATCTCTTGAGCTTTTGCACAGTCTGTCTGTGATGCTCTTAAAATAACACTCTAGGTGTCTGACAGTCCCTGTGGGCAGTCTGTGATACAGTCTGCCCTGAAATAGAATCACGAATTTGTGTTGGTGTGAGACAGCCAGATGGTCCTTGGTAACTTTGGGGACCCTAGAAACACTGGAAAACAGTGGTCCCTTGGAAACACCTTTGGAAACATCCTGTTCTTCGGTGCCTTACTGAAAATGTTGCACTTGAATGGTATTTCTCAAAATCACATGACTGCACAGTCACAAGCCTGTGAAATTCCCATCCCTGAAACTGTCCTTCTGGTAATGCTAAACCTGGAACCAAATTAGGTCATATTTAATAGCAGCTTTACACCTGTATGTCCTATATAAACCTTTGAAAATGTAAGGGCAAGGTAGTGTGTGTTAGTGTAGGAGTCTGATGGATAAGGATCGGAGGTATCTGAAAGAGGAGTGATATTGAGATGGAGAAAAATCCTTGTGTGAGGTCTACAGTGATATTACTGAGGTTCAGATTGGACATTAGAAAGAAAAATCACCAGATGGGTAGTTTAGCAATGGAATGAGTCACTTGGGGAGGTGTTGGAAACGCCAGCCTTTAAAATTTCCAAGATTTGGCTAGATGAAGCTGCAGCTGACCTGCTCTAGCATTGATAATAATCTTGCTCTAAGCAGGAGGTTTGTCTAGATGACCTCTTGTCATGGTTTAGCCCCAGTAGGCAGCTCAGCCCCACACCGTCACTCACTCAATCCCTCCCCCCCCCCCCCC
>Ga0065711_1044250_pt1 | contig 14209 bp, 5 predicted proteins | sample Hoacrofraction12_FD_59098 | JGI IMG/M metagenome (GOLD analysis project Ga0065711, IMG submission 59098) | Hoatzin crop microbial communities from Cojedes, Venezuela - Epithelial fraction 12 v2 (version 2) | ecosystem: Host-associated > Birds > Digestive system > Esophagus > Crop | place...
AAATCCTAATTTTTGACTGGATGAATTTTTGACATGCTACAAAGAATTTTGTGTGAAAAGGTGTAATTGAGGAATCATATGTAAACAAGTCAGTATGTGGAAGCTTCTGTACTATGGCTTAGGATAGTATGTTTGTTCTTATACATCTTATGTCAACATCTGAAATGGGCAATTCCAGTTTTCTGGCATCGCTTTGCTGCTCATGATCCTTCTGTTTGTGTTAGTATGATTTGCATGAACTGAATGCTTAGAAATCTGTTGCTGTGTAATCCCGCTTCCTGAAAATGAGTAGACTCCCTCAAAGTTTTATGTGGAGAGTTCCTTTCAGATAAGGGAAGGGAAATAAATCTTGTGCAGTTTTTTCCTCTGTCCCCTCTCTCTGGTCTTGCACGCTGGAAGGCATATTCTTATTTTATTTCATCTCTCCTTCCTTATCACCCTTTGACATATTTTTTGATTGTTACCATTTTGCAGAGGTTGCATACTCTAACCTGTAGAGTATCTTTATGGAAGTAATGACTGTCTGCTGTTCCGTAGCCCTGCTGTCTGGAGATGTTTCCTGTCTCTAGAGCAAGGATGTCAGCTGCATGACTGATAGCCTGCTTCCTTGCCTACTGTATTTTTGAAGACCTAGCTAATGTGTGCAAACATTTTTTTATTTTTTATTTAAAAAGGGAAGTACATTATTATTTCAGTCTTTTGAAGAAAATGCTGTCTGAACGAAACAACTGTACATTTGTCTTTGAGTCTCCAGATAGATTTGGAACAATGTTCTTGAAGTCTGAGTACATGTGTCCTGTTGCTCTGCCTGAAGCATGAAATAAAGTTGCAGCATGTAAAGATCAGTATTATGCAGATGACAAAAATACAGAGGTGACAAGAGGTAGGAATTAGGTAACAGGAGGTAAAGAAATGGGAGGAAAAAACACAGGGTAAGGTAAAAATGGAGAAAGTGGACAGAAGTAATGACTGAGAAACAAGAACAAGCAGAAATAGTGATTGACGAGGAAGGCTACTCAGAAGAATGCCAGAGCACTTTTGTGGGGGGTTAACTCCCAAAAAAGAAAGACCCATCTAGTCTACTGTGGCCAGAAATTAAGATTTTGAGATTATATAAACAGGGGAAGTGAAGCATATGTAATACTTTTCTTGAATACTCTGCTGTCCTCCAAACACAGCTTGAGGGCTTCTTTATAGATAAGTGCCTCTGTGCAGTCACTGGCCTCAGGAGAGCTTTGCCTTGAATACTGTTCTGGTCTATGCTTGAGGAGAGGCTCTAATGTACGCTTACTGCCATGTCAAAAATCTGTCCTTTTTGAGGGTAAGGATCAAGAACATTCTGACTATTTCAAAGACTGATGTTCTGATAACATGGAATAGGATCAGTTCTTTGCTTAGAACTCTGAGTATCCAACAGAAGTAAGGTTGGCTTGGCAGGTCTTTCCCCATAGCAGTACTTTGGGGAGACTGAGTTTTTTGGTTTGTATGTTCACTGTTACAGATGTGATTTGGGTAGGTGGCAGAAACCAAACCTCCACAGATTTTTGAAATGGAAAAATTGAATACATTTAAAAAATTGAAATCTTAGATTTACTTATTGCCCATGTTTGTAATCTCAAAGTAATACACATTTTTAGTAATTCATGTCTCTGCTAACAAATATTTATGTACAGGCTTTCCAATGCCACAGCTGTTTGTAGGTCTTATCAGTTACATGCAGATGTTTTTCACAGATGCAGGTGGTTGTATGTGCTTGGATAATACATTTCAGTGACGTTATGTTTCACTGAAAAGCTGGGAAGTTGTTATTCTTGACAAAAAGTTTGCACTACAGAGAGGAAAGCTGACCTAGTGAGGAAATGTGCGATAAGCACATGCATGTAACTTGAATTTTAATTCTTTTCTTTCCCTATTCTGTTCAAGCATATAGGCTTATTTTATAAATACTTCCTATGTTTTAATATTTTGATGCAGATAGAAGTGTAGATGAAGTTGGTGTGTTTTTGTTTTTTTCTTCCAAACCATATTAAAAAAAAGTGTGAAATGAATGGGGAACAGATTGTAAATAGGAATTAGTGTCAGTTCAATCAGTCCAGGATATTTTTTTGCAAATTGGAAAAATCACAGAAGACAAGGAAAATCAAGAGAAGAAATAACACTTGTGTTGAATCCTGGGGCGGGGGGGAAGTTGAATCAAAGATTTCCCTTGTGGAAAATTTCAAACACATCAAAAAGCAAGTGTCTGAACTGCATATGAAACCACAGTTATAGCAAGAAAATAACATCCTTATGTCAGGATGACCTAGCCATATTAGCAATCAGCTGGATGCTTTAAAAGTGATTTTATTTATTACTTCCATATTTATTTTCCCCTACTTTCTGCCTGTGTTACAGGATGAGATCTCTGAAGCACAGGATATGTTTTGGGACAGATCAGCTGGCAAAGGCTGTTCTTAGCCTTGAGTGATGGAGATTCCCTGGCTTCCCTACACACACGGTCCCAGTGTGGGATTATTCTTATGGTTTGAAGCTTTTTCATATTGATTAGTTTTCTCTGGACTCTGGTCGCTGCAACTGAAGGATATCCTTCCAGAACTGGATACATTATATTGTGTCTTACTGAGTAAAATCTGGTTGCTTACAGCTTTCTGTTATTCCATCTCATAATAATGCTAGCTTGTTTTGCAGCAGTAATGTTAATTTCCAGTGTCTGAACCACTGTAATCCCAGGCTGTTATTCTGTAGACCTTCTGTCTAAGGTCTAAACACCTGTGTGAGTTTTCAGGGAACACTTCATTCTCAGTAAACGAGTCATTTGTTTATAGTCCAGTAAAAGAATTCAGGAGTTTTTGGTTATTTGGTCAGGAGATGGCTGTGCCTAGCCGTGCACAAGGGACACCAGCCTTTCTGAAGCTGTGGTAGTCATTCTTTGAAGAAAAGTATCTACTCGAACACAATACTATTTTAATGAGATTGAGATGTAGAAGACTCCTAAAGGCAAGTTTTGTGTTTAAGTGAAATGCCTATGGGGGAAAACACGGGTGAGAAGATAAGGTTGTCCCCAGGTTGTTATGGTATTTGGTGAAGTTTCTTGGCTAAGAATTGGGTAAGCTTACAAAAGTTGCTTAATGTGCTGATGGGTTGTAGTAGCATGAAATAACAGGAGAGCCTTTTGAAGCTGAGCTAATAGAGGTAGATATAGTGGTTTTTTTTTTTTTTAATTCTAATAATTTGCATCCAAAGTCCATAAATACTTTATATTGTAAATCTTTTTTGTTAGTGACTTGAGGAAATTGTTTACTGTGGAGACTTCACAGCACGTTACTGGCAAGGTTCTAGACATCTATTAATGGAGGTTCTGGGTCTGTTCTTGTGGTGCCAGGCATTACAATGCAAGGGCAAGGAGTACAAGAACACAGTTTGGATGGGCTACTTGGGGCCTGTAGTGTAGTGTCTTAAGGCAGTGTGTTCTGCCTCCCAGAAGCTACTAGTGGTTGAGTATTACTTCAACAGGTGGGGAGACACTCTGGGGTTTTTCTGAGATTTTTTTTTTTTTTTTAAACCAATAATCATGGGTCTTTTGCATGCTTGAAGAACATAGCAATATGCTGTTATAGGGAGGAGAGAAAAACTCAGCCTAAAGTAGTGTAAGAAACAAGTGTTAGGGGTTTACTGTATAAACAGATAGATAGAAAATGTGAGCTCAGTGCTTCAGAAGCAGACTGCAAGCTTGTTGGAGAAGCACCATGCTTGCTCTTTTATGTGGGTGCTGGTCCTTCGTAACATAATGCACGTGGTAGAATGAAGTAGTTCAGAATTTTTGACATGGTGGACTTAAGCTGAGGGTGGAACAAATTACTAGCTGTTGTGTGTAGATTGAGTAAAACCTAAGCAGTCTGGAGTTTGGTTATCCCTGTTTCTTTGTGGATGGATTTAAGTGACGAATTCTGCAGCTTGCCTGGTTCTTCCAGAGCAGTTTGGCAAGATCTGGATTTTGTTCTGATTTATATAAATGTCTTTGAACAGTAACATCTGGAGAACGTGTTCGAGACTCATTACACAATAGTACATTGTGTTCATTTTCATCTTAAATAGCCAATTCTTTTCTTAACATTTACAGTAAGAAAAAAAGGGAAGTTATTTGAGAACTTGATACAATGTAGTCTGTCCTTTTACACTGTTTGTGTCTGTGGGTTATTGATATAAATCAGTCTGTGTCAGAGCTAAATAGAACTTATTTTAGTTTTGCTTTTATTTTTTTCTGATTTTTTTTGTTCTGATAGTATGCTTGGTGTGAAAACGATATTTTTTTGTTTGGGACTTACTGATATTTATTGTGTTTCTTTTTATATGTTGTAAACCTGGTTGAGGGAAGGAAGGGCTATACTTTTAATATAGAACTTAGATACTCAGTATAGAGCTTAAGAAAGCTGTTCTAACACATTTTTAAGGTATTTCAAGAAACATTGCTGGGGAAAAAAGTATGTGCTGCTGAACTTCATAAAAATGGAATTTTCCACTTCAGAAAATACTTGCAGTGAAACATTTAGAAGTAGTATTTTAGTAGTGTAATGTCAAGGATGATGGAACTATGCATTAGAGACACAAGATGGAATTGATAGGCATGACTAGTATTTGCGGTGTGTATTAATGCCAGGTCTGCAAGCACAGTTTCTGTACCTGTTTTTAGATGTCAGTCTTTATGCAGTTCCTATTTCTTAGGTGGAATTTAGTGATTTTCAGTTTCCTTGGTTAGTCCTGTGATCTGTGTGCCTTCTGTTTCTTTTGTGCTTGTGAAGTGGGACTAATTTGGTATGCCCGCTGTTTTTTCTGCCTCTGAGGTTGGTGATAAGAGCGTGCCAATTATCACCACCCGTTTAAGAAGGTGCTGCAGACTGTATTACAGGGAGTAAAACACTCAGAGTGTTCTTGGAAGTAATTTGCTAGAAGCCCAGAAAGGTCAAAAAGGTCAAGACTACCACCCCAGTCCAGTCAGTTGTCTAAGCAGTTTTGCAACAGAAGCACTTCGAGGAGCAGGCTAATCTTAGTTTCACTTGATTCAGAGCTATCTTCCAGTGACCAGGCTGACATAACACTCTATTCGGTTATTATGAAAGATCTCCTTTCTTTTTAATTTGTAGAAACATTACATTCTCAAAACCTGGCAAGGAGTTTTCACACTTGTATGGAAGTGCCAAGTATAGATCAATTTATTGATATTTTTTTCTCATGCACATGCTTTACATTATCAAGGGACAGGCGTGGTTACAAGTGAGATTCGCAAGATGTTTTTCATTACTGCAGATTACTGGGTCATTCAGCACTTTGTTGCTGAGTACTTCTTTAGCAGCATTAAGTCCATGCTTTTGTGTTGAGAATAGTTGCTTCACAATTTAGGGTAGATCCAGCACACCTTCAAATTTACTATAAAGTATTTCCAAGCTACTGATGCTGAGGAGTATGGGAGAGGGTGCTTTGTATTTGACAGTGTTGTGTATTCCTCGGTTTGCCATCCAGATAGCGTACCCAGCATATTACAGCAGAATTTTCACTAACGTGTAATTCTTAGCTTTGGTAACTGTTAGGTATTTTCCTGTTGGGTATCTTGTCGTGCCATGTAATGTTGCAGATAGTCTGAAAATGCATGGAACTGACTTAAGCCTCTTAAATAAAGCTGATACATTGTCCCTTGGTTATACCCACATATAAGTGTTTGGTAGTTGTCAATTTTAGGGACTAGTTTTGCAAGTGAGCATTCTGTTATCTGGTATAGCTTTGCACGTCTAACTTTATAGTCAGCTATGCTTTTCTGCCAGTCTGCTTCTCACACAGCAAAGTTGGTGTTTTTTTTTTTTGTTTTTGTGGTTGAGCAAGAAATGTTATTAATTGTAGCTAGAGGAACACTTGAATGTCTTGGTGCAGTTAGGCATTGTGCTTTTTTTCTTTAGGTGGATACAACTGGATATATGAGCCAGATGATAGAGGAAATTCAATGTGGAGTGGGCTACCTGCATAGCCATCAGTAGAAAGAAATTCTGATGAGCAAATCTGCCACTTTGTAAGTGGCTTCTTGAATATTTTTCTAACAGTGTAGAGCTGAATCCGTACGATTTTATCAATGTCACGAAATGCTTCCATCAGCAGGACAGGTACAGACATAAAAAGTCTGGGCAGTCAGCATGTAACCCTGCTTGGGGCTGTTAATGACTCATAGAATAATAAGGGCTGGAAGAAAAAGACCTTGAAGGTCATCTGGTCTGAACCAGTACTCAACGTAAGAGCCTGTTTAGGTTGTTTGTGGTCTTGTCTGGGTGAGTTTTGAATATGTCCAAGGGAGGAGCTTGTACAACCTCTCTGGGCAGCTTGTTCCAGCATTTGACTGCTGTCGTAGTGAGGGTTTTTCCTCTTACATAGTTTCCGTTTTTGCGTCATTCTTTCACCTATCACTGTGTACCTGAAAAGAATCTCCTCTTCCCCCTTGCTTATACTGCTACTGCTTGCCTGCTTTTTCATCATGGAAGGATTAAATGCCGTGCAAGTTTACTGGCACTCAAAGCTATGCCAACGCCTTGCATTAATCTCCCCTGACCCCTCCCGCTCTCAATTGTTCCCTGAGAAGGGGAGATAATCAGATAATATATTTTAAAATTTGCGGTTTACTCTTTGGCTTTTGGTGGGATGCGACTTTGTCACAAGTAACAGGAAATCTGAAGTGGGGGAGAGGGCCAGAAGAGCAAGTTTTCCATATTTGCTTTAGGAGGGTAGAACTGTTTATAAATAAATTTTCCTGGATCTTCCCTCATCCAGAGGGCGATAAGCCTGACAATTGAGTAAATGCTTAATGTTATATTCATGCTGTGAACAACTCTGAGAGTTTTCTAAGTTTTACTAGAAAGCAAGTTTCCTTTCCTTCCAAACCCACAATTCAGTAAATGCGCAGATTATAGGAATTTGTAGGTAACTGAGGAGGTTAATCCCCATCCATGGTAACATTTGTTATTGAGAGTGAGGATTAAATGAAAATACAATAAAACATGCTTTTCTCCTGAGGGAATCGTGGGGGAGAGGAGTTGAAAGAGTCGTTTGGATCTATGGAGCTCTTGGGGGAAAAAAAAATGCACCATCTTGAGTAAGAGAATGAAGTGCTGAGAACACTTTGAGCTAGAACTGTTACTTCAAATATTCCTATGTATTAAAGTGTATGAATGCCTTGGAATTAGTAGCTGGGGAAGGCTTAAAAGGAAAAATTACCCTTCAGCTGTTTTTAATTTCTAGTGTACTTGAAGTAGTCTTCAGGAGTGTTGGTTATGTCAGTGGAATAAATTATAAACGTGTGAGGGATTCCTGTTCTTACCAGCTACCTGTTAGAGCAGGTGTCCTTTTCCTTGGGCAATACTGCGGTGATTAGTGCTTCAGAAGGATACATTTTTTCTTTGTGCAAGTGATTTCTTTTCTTTCTTTTTTCCCCCCAAATGAAGCTTAATTAAGACTCCTGTAAACAAGTAAAACTGAGTAAGAAAGACTTATCTGTCATTTGACCTTTATAAAACTTATGCCTGGACTAAGAAGTTGGGTCCTTTGTTGCAGAGTAGAGTGTGATAGAGGATTTTGCAGCAGCTGAAGAAGCAGCAGCTAATTTAGTCTAGTGCATGCAAATCTCTGTTCTGACCCTGTTCTTGGTCACTCACAGATTTGTGAAGTACCTTTTTGACTGATTCATGTATCTTACTGCCATAATGTGACTTTTTTCCATCACTTTTTGCTTAAATATTCCGATCTGCCATGGAATTAGTTACTAATTAATCAAAATTTGAATTAATTTTTCATTCGAAGTAACTAAATGTTGAACTTCATTAGAAAGCATAGGCTGTGTATACACAGTGATTTTTTTTTGTGTGTGTGTGTATGCATATATGTATTTCTCCTATAACAGACCCACCTCATTGCACTAGACTTGAGACTTTAAATTGGTTTAAATGGGGGCTGAGACCTGACTGTGCAGCCGCGTAGCTGGCTGAGCTATGGCAGAGGTATGGCTGAGTCTTTGAAGCCTGCTGTGAACGTCTGGGCACACACAAATGTTCTTGGCTCAGGCTCTGCAACTCTTGTAGGATACAGAATTGGGGAAGAACAGGAGAGGAGTAAAGCTCAGCTCTGTAAATTGTGTGATTCTACACACAGTAGGTAAAATTCCTCATAAGAAGTTACAAGATATTTGCATATGAAATCCTTTTCATTTCATGTAATTACTTCTCATCTGTTAGGCAGGTCAAATGATCTGTCGGGCAGCTCTGGAAAAAGTAGCTTTTTAAATGGTGTGGCATGTTAGTATGCAAGATTGAGAGGTAAACCATCTCTGTGAAGCTGAAGTCATGCTTTGGACAAGTAGGTTTGAAGTTTGCAGATTCAGCTGGAAAGCTGATGTGTTTTTACCAGTATTCACTATAGAGGAACAGCGCCCATTGCACACCCTTTTTTAAAGCTGAAGAACTATGACTAGGATATCAGGAGATGAATTGGTAGAACAAATTGATTAAAACTAATAAGGAATTACTAGAACTGTTTTGTGTTCACCCAGGATCTCTAAAAGAGCTAAGTATGAATTTAGCCAACTACTTGCTGTGATACCTGCCCTCTCACACCATCTCAGAGAAATGGAACATGACAAGTGTCACCAACTGTAGAACAGGGCTTAAAAGGGATTGTGGGACCAAGAAAGTCTGAATGCTGGATGGATTGTGTTAAATTATGTTAAAGAGTAGAATTAGAAGAGTTGTGTAGGTGTACATCTATGAAAAATCATAGCTATTCTAGGATTAGAGCAGGTCTTTAAAGTCAAGACTGATTTGAAATCAGTCATTTTTATTTGAATTTTCCACACAAAGTCCCCAGTAAGTAGCAAAGAAGCTAATGTGCTGGGACTTCTTTTTCTTTGTGGTCTCTCGTTTCTCCATGTGTATTCATGATTGTTGCAGTTGAGGACAGAATATATTTAGCTTGTTGGACTCATCTATTTGACTTCTAATGGATGTTTTAAATGGAAGTTAAGGAGATCATGGGGACAATTAAAATGCTACCCGTGTATGTATACTGCTAATACTACTCAGTACTGACATCTTTTAAGATGCCTTTTTTTTAAACACAAGTGACATAGAATTATCTTAAAAACAAACCAAAGCACCATCCTTTGACTAAATCACCAGCAGTACTCCTTAAACCACTCAAATCGTTCATCGTAGGCTCTAAGAGTGATGGGAAATTACTCAGAGTTGGAGCTTTGGGTGGTGTGCTAACATTATCGGAGACTTGATATTGTTTGAATATCTCATTTTTGAAGTTAAAATAAGACAGGAACATTTTTAGTTGCAGATACTGAAATCTGAAATACTTTTTTCCTAACAGCTTGGAACAAATAAAGATGAAGCAGGCCAAAACTTTAATGCACAATAATCGACTACATATGTCTGTAAACATGTTCTGTTAGGTTGCTATGAAACTTTTTATTCTTGGAGGATGAGAAGATGACTGTAAGACTGCCTTAAAGCTGCTGCCCCTTAGACAGAGGGTTAGTGGTAATTTCAACATTTGTGAGGTACTTAACCATTTGTTCTGAAAATGACAGAGATCAGTCTTTTTTATTAAGTCAGAATAGATCGGGGAAGATGAAGTAATTGTTTAAAAATTGCTTTTAATAAAATAACTGCTTTTTCCATAATGTTTTTAATCTTTTCAGATTTATCTTATCAGACAGCACTTCTAGCGTATCTGTTCACTTGCTTAACACGCATCTCATCTTCTTCCTTACTTTTTGGGATGGAGAGATGAGAAGAATCATCCTTTTTTCACATAGCCCTGTTTGCCACATTGCTTCCCTCACTACTTGGAAAAGGGCATCAGCCTGTTCTGCTGGCTGAAACTCGGGATGTTTATGAAGCCGGGCAGGTTAATTGAAATGGACACCAGCATAACGTCTTCCGTCAGAGGCTGACGCACCTGGTTTCAGATAAGGTGGTGGCACTTCTCTCACGTGGAGTGACAAGTCAGCTTGGGGAGTTTGTGTCAGCTTGTTTTGAGCTGCGTGGCTGACGCAAGTAATAGGAGAAGAGTACTTTTTAGGAAATGTTTCTGCATTGGTACGGAAATGAACTATGGAAAGACGGAGTATCCCTGGGTTGTTTGTCTGCTTGAGTCAGATTTCAGCTGAGTGAATGGGTTGCAAAGGATAATGTGAACGGCTATTTGTCAAAATTTACTTCCTTTTCACATTTTGAAAGAAATGTGAACGATGTGAAAAATAGAAAATGTGAAATAAGAAAGGTAAAAACACATAGGCTTAATGCCTTTAATTTTTCAGTGTTTAAATAATTTATATTTGTTTTAGTAATGATTTTCACATTGTATAAATAAAGATAGGAGGTTAAAGCCATGCCATACAGATCTTAATGTCTGGGGAAATGAATAAATTTGTTTATCTTAATGATGCGTGTATCTTTTTATCTTGAAAGGCTAGATTTTATTAAAAAAAACGAACAACAACCCTTGAAACTCTATTCAAGGCATGTTTTCCCATCTAATAAATAGTGAAGTGCTTTAGGTTTTGCTTTTAAGAAGGGATCAGTAGTATTGTTGTACATGTAAAATCAAAACCATTCCTAAGTAATGAATCTCCTTCAATGGCAATTACCTGGCTCTTTCTTCACTCTTTTAAGCCGTGGTACTTCAGGGTTATGCCTTTTATTCTCAAAGTCCAAGTTAGGTGCTTCAAGCTGATCATCTTATAATCATCATGTTGTATTTCACTTTTGCTTTAATTGATTCTCACTTCATTTATTTCATTGTACTCCATTGATAGCAGCATGCTGCCTCTAATTTAATATCTCAATCATATTTCAGCAGTTTTGTTAGGATGTAATTTATGTTCTGAATCAGAGGGGCAAGCTAGTGTAGTGGATCTAACATGCTTTTAAATTCATTTACCTATCACAAATTAATATTAAACAATTAATTTTGAGGGTTTTATAAGTTGAAAGCTCATTTCACAGGATTGTTCAAATACATTTCATTTTTTCATGTAATGATATAAAATCATTTATTTTACTAATGTATAAGGCAATTTCACCATACTCTGAAAAATCTGTTAATAAAGAACAAGGTTAGGTCAGCTTAGAATGATCTTACTTTAGGGTGCTTCTCAACAGTCTTTTTCTATTCTGCTCAGACATTAGTCTATTTATGTAGGCTACATGGTAGAGTTTTAAACCAGATTTAACTGCATTTTAGTGAATCGGTATGTGTTAAAATAGAATAGAAATTCAGAAATTCAAATGAAAAGAAGGCCAAGTGAATATTTTGATTTTAATATAGTAATGCTATGTTTTTTTAAAATTTACCTTACCCCCACCCCCCCCTTCTGTAGTCTCATTTATCTAATGTTTCCTTTGCTGGTCATGTCCTATACCAAATTATCATGTAAGCAAATGAAGTGAAATATATTGATCTGCTAACAGACTGTTAAGAAGTAGGAAGGTATAATATATCTTGGTATTGTTCAAGCATTTTTAGCTTATGGTCGGTTTTAAATTAAAAATTTAAATGCATCAGTGAAAGAGAAGGACAATAATTAAGATTAAATACGAAGGAGGGAAGGAGAGGTTTGCCAACTGTTTATGGTTTTACAGGTGGATATTGTCAGTACAGGGACAGCTGTTGTAGTGGCACCTGAAGCAGGGCTTTCTCACCTTTGCAGATGGTGGTAAGGCCTGGGGCAACTACACGTTTGTGTGGGTGGTTTATGTTCCTCTTTCCTTGACTGTGATGCCTGTCAGTGGTGGGAGCGCACCAGAGGATGCTGTATAGCTTGGGAACTGAGGTTACAGCAATCCTTCAGGAAGAAGAACAGTTTACACAGTATGCACTCTCTCTAGGTTCAAAATAATCTTGCCTTCTCCTTGTTACAGAAGTTCTTTCATTTTTACATGGCATTATTTTCCTTCTCCATCCCATGGATTAGTTTACTAATCTATTTACTCTGTAGAAATGGGACTAAATAGCCCTGAAAGCCGAAGTTTCTTATTCTGCATGGGAGAAGCATGGTACTGATGTGACTGAAATCTTCCTCTTTTGTCAGCTGTTAAGGGAAGAGGCGATTCCTGCATGAAGCTTCTTGAAATGGTTTTTGTTAATTCTTGGGAGTAAAGCCAAGACACAATTGATGTCTGTCAGAAGTGAGTATAACTTAATTACAAGGTCAATAAAAACAAGTTAAATCTTCTGTAAATACTGTCCCCAGCTCTGGATTTCACAGAGCATTCTGTGTTTCTGCTACATGGAATGAAAACCTTTCAGGGCTGGGGCTGTTTTCGTGCAGTGGCATTGCCAGACACGCTGGTAGTACTAGTAAAGAAAGAATGGAAACACGCAGGCTGGTAGCGTTACTGCAGCACGCTGGTAAAACAAATGCCCGGCAAGAACAAATGGCAGCTCTACGCAGGTACTGCCGTTGTCACTCCCTGTGCCATTCTTAGTCTGAACAGCTTTTGAGCACAGTATCTGCAGAGGTTATTATTTTTCTTCCAGGAGATGTGCAATGAAGTACAGGTGACCTACCTCTGGAAATTACCAAGATCAGCTTGCTCATAGACCTTGGAAATAAGAGCTAGCAGTTTTTTCTACTTGTGAAATGTTCTCTGATCTGTGAGGTACTTTGCTGTGATTCAGCGTTGATTGGGGTGTGATTGGGTGTGTTCAACATCCAGACAACAAAGCCTCCCTTTGTTTCAAAAGCTATGCAAGAATTTTGTTAACCTGGAATTCAGTTTTAATTACTGAGCTAGCTTTGGTACACACTTATTTCCAGTGGCAAAAGTCACGAGAATTCAAAAAGTTTCTTGGAAATTTATTTCTAAACAAGAAGCAGCCCTGTGTGCATGTATCTTAAAAGTACTTTAAGTCTTAAGGATTTTTGTTTCAGCCACTGATTTATAAGGAGTAGAAGTCATAGAAGTTTGGAGTGGCTAATTTGAGAAAATGGTGCTTCCCCTCAAGAAGATGATCTTTAAGGTGCTTGAAAATGTTTCCTCTGTTTTGTGTGCAAAATTATGGAGTTCCTGCAGTTGCGGAAGCCCTTTGGACTTGTGTTGGCTTGTGGGGCCTTGCTGCCACCACCAACTTTGTAATGTCATTTGATAGCATATTTTTTTTTTTTTTTAACTTGCCTGAAATGAATGGTGTCTTAGTCGTGTTCCTGGTGGAGGGAAAAGCGAGGAAGGTAGAGGGAGAGCGAAAAACTGATTACTAAACATATTTGTATATTTATTTTTATATATATATATGTGTATGTGTCTGTATATAATCCCTCCAAAACAAACAAACCAACCAACCTGCTAAACCAAAAAAACAACCCAAAACAAAGTAACCCTTGAAGTATGAAACTCAAAACACCAGGTAAAGCACGTGGACAGGGTTCAGGCAGTGACAATGCTGTGCTGGGTGATGTGGCAAGAAGAAAGATGTGTGCTTGAAAGACTTGTAAAGCATGTGTGCCTTTAGTATACTGTAAATACAGCTGTGGGCAATGGTTCTCCTCATATAATCCCTTTCTAAAACTTTTTGTTAGTTTCCCTTTCTCTAGTTTGTTAACTTGCAGCTATTGAAATTAAGAGTCTTCATAGTAACAACTTTCCTAATTATTGATTAGTTTAGTATTTCCTTTTATATTTATTTGGTGGTTGTTTAGTTATTGTTTAGTTTATTTCATAGCCACTGGTGTGCACTGTGCTCACTTTTTTTCCATCCAGTTTGAAGTATTGTCATAATCACACATGAAGGACTCCTATAGGAACCTACTGTCTATTTCCCAGTGTTCTAAAGGGAAAATTTAATGGCGTAACTCAGTTCTCCTGCTGATCTGCCAAGGGAGTACAGTACTGCTGGCAAATATTGTAAATATGTCTTGTACAGGATACTGTAGTAGTGTTTCATCTTCCTCCTCCTCCTTGTTTTGAATTTTATGAACTGAACAATTTTGTCTTCAGCCATTTCTTACATTGATGCATATTTGGAATCTGAAATTACTGTGGCACAGAAATACGTCAGGGCTAAAATGACCTTTTGTGCTCTCACTGGGAAGGTACGAAATCCGAAATATTTGATTTACAGTCTTGTGCCTCCAACAGCAGGAACAGCTTTTTTTTTTTTTTTTTTTTTTTTT
>Ga0065711_1044251_pt1 | contig 14208 bp, 9 predicted proteins | sample Hoacrofraction12_FD_59098 | JGI IMG/M metagenome (GOLD analysis project Ga0065711, IMG submission 59098) | Hoatzin crop microbial communities from Cojedes, Venezuela - Epithelial fraction 12 v2 (version 2) | ecosystem: Host-associated > Birds > Digestive system > Esophagus > Crop | place...
GGGGGGGTGGCAGAACTTTGCTGGGAGCGGAGGGAATCGGTCGGAGCCGCGGGGCTCTGTCCCGCGTAGGCCGGGCTCTCACACCCCGCGGAGCAGCGCCGGGCTTGGGGATGGCTGGCAGAGTCGCGGCGCGGGGAGGGAGCTGCCCAGGCTGCCCGCTCCGGGGAGCCGAGCCGCTACCGAGAGCAGTAGAGACGCCGCGGGGTCTCCCCGGGCCGGAGCAGGCGGCACCCCAGCAGCCAGCAGTGCCGGAGCCCTCCGCTCCCCGAGCACGGGGAGGCGGGTGGGGGGGAAGTTCGCTCATTCCCGCGGAGGGGTTCGCGCCCGGGCTGCGGGGGGGCCAGCGCCCAGCGAGCAGGCTCTGGCCCTGCCGGGGGGAGCGCGGGTCTCCGCTGAGCCCCTGCCTCCGTGCGGACGGCGGCAGAGGGGAGGGCTGGGCTGGCGGAGAGTGCTGCCTGGAAGAACGGGTTTCAAGATGCTGATCAAAGGGCTCCGTGGCGTCCCAGGACTGCTAAAACCAGACGCACTCTTCTTGTTTAATTCAAATACCTACTAACGGATCTCCTTCTAGGATCATCCTTAATGTGATGTCACTGACCCTGTCCCAAGGATCTCTTCATCTTTGATAAGTACCATGAAGAACAGCAGGGAGTGCCTTCCGCATGATCTTTATAAAGTTAAATAAGCTTTAAATTGCCAGTTTTCAGTTTTCCATCAGGAAGAGATGGCTCTTGGGGATGAAGCTGAAAGAGGACAGTTTGGTAAATGTCCACAGAGGTCTTTGCAGAGAAAATTTATTCAGGAAGGAGCAGAGTGGAAGAGGACTGCTAACTGGTGCAGGTGGACTGATGGGAGGAGTGGGGAGGTGGTGGATAGCTGAGGCAGTGCTTGGGAGCCCTTAGCCTCTGACATGGAATGAAGGTGGACGAGTAGGTGGACTTTCTGAGCAAACCAGAAACAACATGTTCGCACTTGCAACAGGAGCAGATGTGGTAGCAAGCAACTTGGTGAGCAAAAATGGCAGGAAACAAGTTAGGCTTGTAATAAGGGATGTCAGAGAGGGACAAGATGATCAAAGAAAAAGGGAACTGCTATAGCACCATGAACACTTGATTCTCTTCGAAGAAGATAATGAGAGATATTCTAGGATAAGGATGAGAGTTTGGGACTTCAAATAAGCCACAGGTGTATGAGGAATAAATTAAACAGCCCTGCCCACTTCTCTAGTACAAATAGTAAACTTCCCTTCAGATAGCAAAACAGGGCTTCAGCATATTTCTATGATTTACCAACACCATTTTGTCCTAGGCTTCACAGAGAAATATGGTAATTGCAAACAACGTAGTTATGCATCCCTCTCCTTAACATTAAAGCATGATCAAAAGCAGATCTATCTTAATGCTGTCATATAATATGAACCACAAGAATGGAGTGAAATAAAATGGCCCATTAGCCTTTATGCTGGTAAGTATTACGCTCAGCAGGAGAGAAGTGGAGAATGGGTAGGACTGGGACTTTTGGAGATTGCTCATTCACTCAAACAGAGGGATTTTTGCCAGCCTTACAACAGAAGAATTGTTTCATAGCATACAGAAGCCTCTTTCTCAAGTTTAAATTTGTTTTTGGAGGGGGAGGGGAAAATTTATGAAGGCTTTTCCAAGTAGTGCATAGCATAATTGGTATGAAGCAATGGGCTTGTACTACATAACTGCACCCAGTCTTTCTGTGAGAGGCTGAGCAACTTCTGATCTCTAGAAGCTATTTAATTTACAGAAATTAATGCTTCTTTCATTTCTAATTTGGGAGGTGAGTAACTTTGTCCAACACACTACAAAATTAAATCAAACTTTGTATGTGGAAATAATAAGGTAAATTAGCCTGTCTTACTATTTGAAATGTCAAAAGTGTTCTGAAATATCAAAAGCGACTATTGATTTTGGGTGTCTTTGATTAAACATGGCCAGTTGGAGGCAGCTTTTAAAGTGCTAAACTTTTGAAGTGGTGAAGTTGACATGTGCCCCACAACCACTGCTGGATGGTCATGTATTCTGAAGGTGCATCAAGCCAATCAAAACCATGAGGTGCTTTTAAGAGTTTCAGGATACTTTTGTATAACCATAGCTATAACCATAACGTTATGGGCTGGGGTAAGAACCCTGTGGGAAGCACTTCAGAAGATGGGAACTGGCAAGGCATCTCCCACAGGTGAGAGATAAAGCAAACCACTTGTATGTCATTTGCCTTAAAGCCAGCATAAAATCAAGGAGAGGTGAGAATTAGGCACATTAACTGAATATCATTTCAAAGAGCAGTGAGGAGTTTGGACCCCTTGACTTTTGGCAGAAGGCCTAATATTAACCTTGCTGCACTGCCAAAGAATACATTAGCAGAAAGTGATATTTTTAGTGCATTGTGTCCACCCTCTTTGCTGTCTCCACTATTTTCCTTTCTATATATAACAGCTAACACAGCACAATGAGACCCTGATTTCCATTTGAATGGTAAGGTCCTGTTGCAACACCAATTAAATCAAAATTCATTGTTTTTGTTACCAGTAAGAACATGGGTATATTTGCATGTTTAGTACTATCTAATGCGTGTGTTGTTGTAGAGATGGACAATGCTTCCCATATGTACACCTGTACAAAATAAAACATTCCTACACATAGAATTGCAATTTTGGTACTCATCTGTCTACTAAACATATTCAGCAATATAACCTAGTCTTGTACCCTTTTTCCATGCTATTTGCCTTTCCGTAACCTTCACTCCACATCTCTGTAACATAGCTGAGGGTATGTGTTCTCCATTGTTATATGCTGTTTTCAGTTATTCTTCATCTCTTTGGCCATACCAGTTCTCTTTCTCTCCTTTGTTCCTCCCTTACTATTATTCCTGTCCACTGCCATAGAGGACTGTTGTCTCCTGCGATGGAATTCATCTTTTAGAAGACCACAGTGGAGATACCTGTTTCTGAACTGCTTCCCTTGGGCTCCCTTAATAATCAATGGAGAAAAGTAAGCATTTTCAGGGCGTAGTGCATCTAACTTATTTTCGATATCTACATTAGGATGACACGATTCAGCTCATAAAGGTGTTTATTTCTCTCCAAAGAGAGTCGAGAGACACTATCTCAGCATAGCCACCTACATTTAGATGAGAAGAAATCAACATATGAAGGCAGAAGTCATCATGTAATGCTTCTAGTAACTTGTCAAGTTCCATTTTTAAATTTGCACATTTTCCTCTTCCTCTCCACCTGTCCTCTGGGAGATCATATTGATCCAAAGAAGACTGACAGGAAAAAAAAAATCATTACCAATACAACTGAAATGTTCAATATGCTTTCTGAGTCCTGAAACAGCTTGACAAAATTGTCTTTTAATATCAGCAGTGAAGCTGACAAGAATATATTTTGATGAGCAGAGCGTGAGATCACCCTCTTGTGGTTTCAGCTTTCGTACTCCTAACTTCTTGAACCCTGCATCCATGGACTTCATAGCCCTGGGACTGTGTGTGTTTGGCCTTCACGTTCTCTCTCACATTCAGGATCTCTAGTCTTGAAGCTCCTCAAGATTAAGAAATTCATGGGAACATGATTTCAACATTCACAAAAGTTCATTGAACCCAACACTTAAAGTAAAGCTTTTCTATCTCTTTGTAATAATGCTATGGTTCAAATATTTTTTAATTTTAATTTTGTGCTTACTAGTTGCTAATTTATAGTGATTATTTTTATTTGTCGAACTAAAGCTGTCATTTAAGTTGGATGGATCTTTTCTCTGCCTGGTGAGAACTCTTGTGGCATATTAAGGGAGAATAAACACGTATTTACCTCTCAACCTTTGTTTTTCCATCGTAAACAAGAAAAATACTTTTACTTTCCTCTAATTAACAGGGTCTTCATTTCCCTGATTGTTTTATGGCTTTCAGTTCACCTATCCCAGCTGAATTAATCTGTCTTGAACAAGAGAAAACTGAACTGTTCACAGTAACGCGGGTGAAGTACTACCAATACCTTCAAGAAAACAATATTGACATTCTATTCTGTTCTGTCCTTCCATGGATGGACAAAATGGATCTGGTATGCCTTGGAGCCACAATTTTTCTTGTATTTGATAGCATCATATAAGTCTGCCCAGGGAAGTGGTGGAGCTATCATCCCTGGAGGTGTTCAAAAAACAAGTGGATATGGCACTTCAGGACATGGTTTAGCAGGCATGGTGGTGTTGAGTTGACAGTTGGACTTGATGATCTTAGAGGCATTTTCCAACCTTAACGATTCTGTGATCATGTAAATGAGTCTTCTTGGTGCAGTCACTTTCTAATGCAGGTCTTCTTTTTCTTTTGTCTTTTCAGTGCACACAAATATTATTCCTTCAGTACCTGACGTCATACCTCATGCTGTTATACTATCTACTCTCTGCTCTTGTAGTCCTCAAGGAAAAAATAATCTTGACATTTGCCCGTATCAACGTGGGCTCACGACTTTGCATTATCACAATATTTCATTAGTTCTTTTAGTGTTTTGTGACATAATACTTCTGAATCAGACAAATTTAGTTCAATGTAGGTTACCTCCCACCGGTCCAAGAATTTTCTTTCATCACCATCCAGGCAGTGGTAGCACCAGACTGTGTGTGATACCCTAGTATATGTGCTTCCAAGGCTAGATCAGGTTAGAGCAACCTCCTAGATGAGAAAGTCCAAGGCAGCTTTCACTAAATGAAGATGATAAGATTAGTTATTACAGCCACTCTGTATAAACTTAGGTTCAATTTTATTCTATTTGTCTTTACCTACATCTTCAATTTTCCTTTCTTTCCAAATTTGTATCTGCAGCCTAGCCTACAATTAAGATGCGATTAAGAAGCCCGAAGACTTCTCGACTCATTCTTTCTTTGCAGCCGATTCACCACCTTAAATACAAGTGCCATGTTAGCACATACTCTCTGGTAGACAAATGAATCTTCCAGAGGTGGCAATACTGGTTTAGTTTTCTCATTACTCCCAGACTAATTATTTTTCTGACTTCTTGCTAGCACCATTCATACAGAAAGAAACAGCAGTTGTGCCAGCATCATAGCAAGGAAGGAGGAGGAAATGGGTAATAAAGTGTGAGAACACCACAGCTGCAGGTGAGTCCTGGCAAAACTGCCCACTGGGATGCGTGTGGGAGCCAAACTTTGTACCACAGGCCAAGATAAATCTGCACTTCCCTACTGGCAGTGAGAACCGGAGAACACATTCAGCCTCTTTTTAAAGGTCCCACATGTAGCACTCTGTATTTTCAGAACCCATGACACTATCTCTGAGATGACAGATGTTAAAAAATTCCTGCCATCAAATGTATTCAATCTCTCTGACATGTTTGCTTTATTGTGGATAAGTTAATTCCTTACCTGCTAGCCTGCCTTGTCCCCGAGTCCACCATTACTATCCTTACTAAAAACTGTATCAAAATATTTTTTCAAACCAACAGCTATTTTAAGTTGATTTTCAAATTCCTCATCCCCCAGTAGCTCCACTTTCCTTTTGTTAATGTAGTAAAATGGCATTTTATTTATTTTAGAAGTCATTGCAAAGTCAATGAAGTTTAGGTTTTCTGTCAGTTTCTGTTTTACGCTTTTTTGCTCTCTCTAGCACTTTTCTTTGGTGGACATATCTTTTCTTGTTCCTTCTAGCCTCAGTTCTTGCCCCTGATATTTTGCTAAAACAACTTTTCCTCCAGCTAGATCTGGAACTTTTTCTTATATTTTTTACCTCTTTTGGATGCAAATTCCAGGGAATATTTTTGTATCTTTAATGTGAAGAAATGCCAAGCTTCCTCCACATTCAAGTCCCTAAGCTCCTCAATACAGTTGACTTCACTTTCCTAATTAGCTACTTTTATTTATCAAAATGTGCAAAACATCTTCTTAGTTATGTCTATGGTGTTCATTCTTCCACTTAATTTAAGCAAAATAATCTCATCTGTTTTCAATACAACCTCATTTTCTATGACAGGCTCTTCAGGGATGACTTTGTTCTTTACCAAAGCAAAGGCCAGGGTATGCTGGCAAAAAGACTCTGTATTAAACAGATTTACCAGGTGTGTGTCCAGAACTAAACAGCCATTAATAAGTTTATGATCTTCTTTATGTATGAGGACCTGCAGTGTCCCATCGTTAAATTGTTTCCATCAGTATTTCCCTACTAAAACAGAGGGGATGTCATCCTGCTGCAGGTTTCTGCGTACTGCCCTGCACATTGCCTTTACAGCCCTCCCCAGCATAATTTTGTCTTTTACCAGGATATCATCCTCTCTTTGTTTTTTTTTCTTTTTTGAAGACTATACATCTTTCAGTTAATATTTCTCTTCTCTGATCACTGGTGCAACTCCATTCTAACAGAATTATTTCCATAAAGTTTGATTTTATTTTATCACTGGTTTTGGACCCCCTGTTTTGTTGCATAGGTTCCTGGTATTCTTTCACTGACTTTGCTGCTTTTTTTATTACCACTCCAGTTGAACTCCTCAGTCTTTGAGCTCCTATTTTCTATATTTGTTGCCACCACCTTCCTGAAGCCAAAATTCCCCCTGCCCTGGCTGTTAAATGAAGAAACTATATGATTCCGTCTCAGGGTCTTTTCCCATCTCTCAATTTCTTTTTATTTGTTCTGCCAGCTTGGATTGCAAGCTGGGATCCCATATGTTTAGGTGAAATCTGCCCGTGTGGATATGAAACCTCTTCTCATAGGAAGCCTCCAAATGATCAGTACTCCAAGTCTTCCTACATCACTCTTAGAATTATTCAGTCATATGCCCATGACTCATCTCATATTCCTACTTACACTTTTCTTTTTGGAGAGGAAACAGAACAAGTTCATCACCAATTTAATACTCTTTTCTGTAAGACTGGATTTAAACAGTAACCATCTGAGAAAACAAATCTTCAAAGTTATTTGTAAAATAGTAACTTTAAACTTTGTTAACCTGTTAATAACTCCAAACATAGAAGAGCAAAGTGAAAAAACTGTTGTTCACTTGCAAATTAGGAAAATTACTTTAACAAAGGAAGTATCCTCCAGTGAAGGAAAGTCAACCTTGCAAGTAAATTTGAAAAAAGTGACAATCAGAGACCTAGGAATGTTCTAGATGAGAAACAATCTAAAGAATATAAAATTTTTAAATAATTTGGAAGTAGAAATTTTGTGAGAAAATTATCGGCCTAAAGGGACTGAAAGAAGCATTTAGGAGTATAGAAACATTATGAAAGAGAGAACTTTCTTCTGTATCACTCTGCATCACAAGGAATCCTGAGGAAATGAAGTTTCTCAGAAAGCAACAGGAGATGGCTTTATATGACACTTTACATAAAATAACGGGTAACCTGATACAAGATAGACTAGAATAATCTTTTTTTCATCATCTAGAGAATCATGACACAAGACCAAGGACATAATCACAGAATCACAGAATGTTAGGGGTTGGAAGGGACCTCTGTGGGTCATCTAGTCCAACCCCCCTGCCGAAACAAGGTCACCTACAGCAGGCTGCACAAGACCGCACAACCTGTTCCAGTGCCCTGTCACCCTCAGAGTGAAGTTCTTCCTCATGTTCAGACGGAACTTCCTCTGCTTCTGTTTGTGCCGGTTGCCCTTTGTCCTGTTGCTGGGCACCACTGAAAAGAGTCTGGCCCCATCCTCCTGACACCCACCCTTAACATACTTATAAGGATTGATAAGGTCCCCTCTCAGCTTTCTCTTCTTCAGGCTAAACCAGCCCAGCTCCCTCAGCCTTTCCTCGTAGGAGACAGGGACGTAGGACGTTCAGCATAATCTGGAGATGGAGAATACTAAAGTGGAAGTTGCTTTCTAAAATACTGAGTAAGCTGCATAAGCCAGGAATTTAGTAAATTTAAAGAACTACTAGCTCTGCTGTGAATATTTTGAGTGTTCAGAGTCATAATGGCTAATGCTACCGAGATTTGGCGAAAGTCTGGAACATATTAGTGGCATTGTAAACCAAATTCTAGCAACAAAGAATTAGGGTAAAATTGTAATCTGAGGCAGAGTATTCTACAGCAATAGGGTACTTTGTATTCTCCTTTGAAGCACCTGGCAATACCATATTGGTTGATAGCTCTAAATTATGTTTTTCGTTTATCTCGTAGAGGAATTGATCAATTTATTGATAAGCGAATAGGAAGTACATCACCAAGATCAGCTCCAAGACACTTTTGTTTTAGAGTATGAAGATAAATTCTATTCCACTTTGTAAATGGAGATATTGCTGTGCTTATCTTTCAAGGAAATAGAATAAGCATTTAGGTGAACTGAAGAAGTGTAAAGGTTTTCTTGAACCTGCAACAGAAGAATCTAAGGGTATATTTATATTGTGTATTTCATTTGGCACAAGCCCACTCTACCCATGTTCTGAGCAAAAGGAAAACCAAAGGATGATGTTACTGCAATGCTTTACCTGCGACACCATACCCAGGCTCTCTGTAGGTCCAAGTCCAACACAGTCACATAGCTTTTTTTTTTTCAGTTCAGAGTATGAAGAAGTTTCCTTTCATGTCCCTGAAATAACCAGTGCAAACATACCCTCAGATGCAGGAAGCGAGAAGGATCTCTTAGCAGCTGTAGTCTGGCAATTCCTATGTGTCTTAGCAGGACTCCCTTTGCTGCCAGCTCTCTCCTGGACGCTGGGCTGGTGTTTCTTTTGCAAGACGCCCTGACTGCATGAGGCAAGACCCCTCTGCAGTAAAACTCTATTCTTGAATGGGCTGGCAGAAGCAATTCAAGGATTCATGGTGCTCTTTCTTTGACACTATCAGCCAAAGAGGTAAGAGACCAAATCTACTCACAGACAGCCAGGACAGGTTATTTTAAAAGACTAAATTTTTCAACTATTCTTAGCGTGTGTGTATTCACCAGGTGACTTGAACCATTCTACTGAGGATGTTACAGGAGACTACATTCATCTCATTAAATCAGTGATCACCTGTTCTCTGCCTCCAGCAGGAAATTCTACTCCTACGCCAATTCAGATCTGTTTTGAGTACTAATATCTTCAGATATGCTCAAGATTTTAGCTTCTTAGAAGTGATTCTTTACAAGCACATATCGGTATCTTGATGTAGGCCGTCAAGTACATTGCCTTGTTCACAAGAATGCATATGAAGACAGCTTTGTTATCCTGAGCTGGTAAAAGAAAATCAATTTTTTCCTTTGCAGAAAGGAAGAAATGCTACGGTAATTTTCATCTTCCTAAAAAATAGTGTCAGGGATTGTTCTAGTTTTTAAAATCCCACCTTGATATGAGCATGAAACAAATTTCCTGTCAGGAAAAGCTAACAGAAATATGTCTAAATCACTGCAGGCGCAACTTTATTGTCCTCCTTAACAACAACAGCTGCCTTGGAGTCTTCTGGGTTACTTCTGGTCTCAATGTTGATGAGAACTAAGCTATACCACAGAGTCAGCATTTTCCTGACATTTCAGCTGTGTATGGGACAGTCGCGTCTCAACATGACAACAGACAACAACAGCCTAAACTTATTCAAATGACTAGGATCTTGATTGCTGGGAATCTTTTTTAGTTATTTATTAATTATAGAAGTATTTGGTTACACTGTTTAATAAAAGCTGCGTAAATTATATCTGAAGAAAAAACATCACCCTTCTCACAAAGTTACTAAAAGTTACTCAGCTCATTTTTGATATTTAAATACCTGTATGAAGATTATAATAATATTACATGATACTTCCACACCCTTTGTCATCTTTCTGCTGTAGAACCTCTGTTCATCTGTTGTTTTGGATTGCCATATGTGCACAATAAGGGCAACAATTATTGTCAGAAATTATCACATACAGCCACTGGAGCTAGCAGTCTGACTAACAGGAAAAATATCTGCTTAACACAACAGCTCTGTAAATACAATTATGTTAACTAATTATAATTTCAGAGCTATCATCGAATTGTATAATGTACCACTGCAAAAAAGGCAGGGACCTATAAACAGCATCCTCACGTTTTAAGACTTGCTCAAATCCTGCCTGAAATTCTCAGTGTCCTCTCATTCTAAATCCAGTGCATTTTTTTCTAATTACCTCAGTACACATAGCATTTCATTTGAGTTCAAACAGGGAAAAGGACCTTATGTCAGATGGCTATCACCTATGAATAGGTGTAATCCAATCAATCTAGGTATTTTTATTTCCTACTTTTCATTCAAGTAAAAATAATCTACTTAATGAATGTTATCTGTATGCTTTAAAAAAAAATGTCCATGCAATCTACTCAGGCTGTATAGATCCTGTCCACAGTGAAGTTCATCAGTGTTGTAGTCTTCAGGACATTTTAAAGATGTTCTTAGAAGTAGACAACTCTATTCAGCTTTTCTACTGACAAGTAAAAGGATTTCTTCTGTTACAAAAGAAAAGGTTTATACAGCACCTTAGCTGGAATTTCCATCTTCACTCAGAGAAATCTTCTGGTATGTAAATTCAACACAGCATGCAACTTCAACACAGCTTTGTACTTTCTTCCATGTTGCCCTTCAAAAATAAAGGGCCATTCTTCTTAGACTCTCAGGGTAAAGTTAACTTCTCTATTTGCTTAAAAGCACCTCAGTAAACCCCTTCTGATGTAGTAAACTACATAGTAACTGCTACTGCACCGCGCTGAATTGAAGCCACTCCTTGCTGAGCGCAATTTTACCCTCATGCATTAAGGCTATTAACAGGTCTGAGTTCAGGCTTAAGGACTGCATCCTTCTGGTATCCAAGAGCTGCTAAGAATGATGGGTGAGACCCACTGTACTGAGTACACAGATACGCAGAAAGAGTCAGTACACCATTACTCCTACGTAAGCATGCAGTGAAAATAGCAGATTTCCCAAAGTCTTCACAAGCCAAGGAAATTTTGGGCGTCAGGCTGTTCAGAAATAGCCCCTACTTTACATCTATGTGCAAAATTGCTTAATTCCATTATCTAAAGAGTCAGAATTCACAAAAAGCAGATGTGAACTGCTTTACACAAGGAATACTTGTATACATTCTGAAGCAGAGAGGTGACCTTTCCCAAAGCTTTCCTACAGGAACAAGCTAACTACACTATTACAGTGTAGCTAACTACCACTGGCTAACTACCAGATAAAACTGTAGCTACACTAAGCCAGGTAACTAGCCAGGTAACTAACTGATCACTACACTAATCCAGCTAACTACACTATTCAAATCTCCACCAAAGCTGATCATGCATTCTGTTCTGAATAAAATGCTATGGTCTTTCAGATTCCCAGTGCTTCATTCATGAAATGTAAATAAAAGTCATCTGCAAGGGACTGAGAGACAAGTACTTTGGAAACCAGAAGAGACGCAGCTGTGTATTCCTTCTTTTGCCCCCAAACACTGCCCACTGAGGCCAAAAGAACTTATCTGAAGAGTTGAAATACCTTCTACAACACTTCCAAACATTTAATGTGTAATTTATTTTCAAGACAGGATTACAAGCCCGTGAATAGCCTCAGCCTATGAGAATAAGTGACATGTTTCTAATTAGTGTCTCATTCTCAGCTATCACTTTTCAGATTAATTATATCATAACCCAAGGAAAATTTGACTTCATTAACAGTTGGAAGACAAGCAGTCAATGAAATTGCAGGGTACTATAAGAAGGTAAGGCTTCTGATTCATTAATAAGGTAATGAATAGTTCATGGAGTAACTAATCCTGGAAATCCTTTCCAAAACCATGAAAGACAAGAAAGTGGTTGGTAGTAATCAGCATGGCTTTACAAATGGAAAATCATGCTTAAGCAATCTGATAGCCTTCTACAATGACGTGATTAGCTTGGTGGATGAGGGGAGAGCACTGAATGTTGTTTAGCTTGACTTTAGTGAAGCTTTCACACTCCCTTAACATCCTCATAGACTAGCTGACAAAGTAGAAGTTAGATAAATCAGTCCGCAGTGAGGTAGATTGAAAACTGGCTGAATGACTGGGCCCGTGTGGATGGTGGTCAGTGGCACAAAGTCCAGCAGGAGAGCAAGCCACTAGCAATGTGACTCAGAGGTCAATGCTGGGACCAATACTGTTTAACTTCTTCATTAGTGACTTGGATGATGAGAAAGAGTGTACCCTCAGCAAGTTCACAGAGGAGACAAAACTGAGAGGAGTGGCTGATACACCAGAAGGTCATGCTACCATTCAGAGGGATGACGACAGGCGGGAGAAATGGTCTGACAGGAACCTCACAAGGTTCAATGAAGGGAAATGCGAAGTCCTGCACCTGGGGAGGAACCAGCCCAGGCACCTAGCTGTACTGGGGGACACACATCTGGAAAGCAGCTTGGCAGACAGTGACCTGGGGGTCCTAGTGGACAACAAGCTGATTATGAGCTAGCAATATGCCCTTGCAGCAAAGAAAGGTAACAGTCTCCTGGGCTGTATCAGAGTGTTGCCAGCAAGCCAAGGAAAGTTATCCTTCCCCTCAGCACTGATAAAGCCACACCTGGAGTGCCCTGTCCAATTCTGGGCTCCCCAGTGCAAGAAAGATATGGACTTACTGGAGTGAAGTCCACTACAGGGCCACTAAAGTAATCAAGGACTTGGAGCGTCTTTGATATGAGGAGAGGCTGAGAGAGTTGTGGCAGTTCAGCCTGCAGCAGAGAAAGCTCAGGAGGATCTTACCAGTGTGTATAAATACCTGGCGGGAAGGAGTGAAGAAGAGGTAGCCAGACTCTTCTCAGCAGTGCATACTGAGGAGGCAAGAGGAAATGGGTACAAATTAAAAGCCATGAAATTCCATCTGAACACAAGAAAATTTTTTCATTTTTTGAGTGATTAAACACTGGAACAGACTGCCCAGAGAGGCTGTGGAGTCTCCATCTCTGGAGATACCAAAAACCCGACTTGACATAGTCCTGGGCAACCTGCTCTCACTGACCCTGCTTTGGCGGGGGGGGTGGGTTAGGTAACGTCAAGAGGTCCCTTCCAACCTAAAAGAGTCTGTGATACAGTGATTCTGTAAGGCTCGAGCATGACATCGTAATTTGATGTAAAAAACATGTATTTTAACCTAAGTACTGGTGGGAAGATTTTCATTTGACATAGTTGGCAGAATTCTATTAACAGCACTGGCTTACTGATGCATAGGTAGGCTTTGACTCATCCTGACTTCCGAGATCCCCGATTTCTGAAAAGCTTGCTTTTTTTTTTTTTTCAGTGCACATATGTTTAAAGGTGGTAAATTTCCTGTGCCTTTAATGTGGTCTTCTGTTGTTTACTGACACTACTTTTCCATTCCTTTATTGCTCCAGTTTGAAAAAGATCAAACAGGAGAAGAAAGTGAAGCTAGAAATAGGTTTGCAGTAGTATTGATGCCTTTGTTTGCATTTCACCTGTTAAGCAAGGGATAGCCTTTTGATAAATAATAGGAAGAGAATAGTTTGTGTTGGCAGAACTCTTTATTTGTAATACACAGTGATACTGAAAGCAGCTGGGAGATAAACTCTCACAAATCTTCTGCATCAGTAGGTCCAACCCTTAACTGAAACATAAAAATAACTTTCGAAAAGAGAAAAAAGACCAGCACACTTTCTCACACTTTCAAGTACGATCAGCACAGACACCTGAGAGAAAATGCTAAATTTAAAGAACTTTCTGTTAACTAGAAAGGCCTAATTACTTAGATAATGCAACAATTATTTGATTAATAGGGGACTGGTATCTTTATATGTCTTTGTCTTGTTACATCAGAGGTCATGACAAAAAGAAAATTTAAAATTCAAAGTCCCCTGCCAGAGGTCAGGTAGTACACTGGCATATTCGAGATACTTTAGTGGCTTGAAATATGGTGGCAGAAAGTGACTGTTGTGCTGTGGAAATACAGAGCAGTTCCACTCAGGGACACAAAGCCTACCTGCAAGAACTCTAAAGAGACCGCAAAAATTGCTGTTGTTGGATTCACAGACTGGGTCAGACCCCATGGACAACAGATTGTTTTCTGAATCAGTTTTTGTGTTAAGCAAGATCTTCCTTTCTGGTTTTGTGCTTTCTTTTGCAGTCATTAGAAGCAAAACATGTAAAATGTGGACCATATGTTACAGAATCACAGAATCACAGAATGGTAGGGGTTGGAAGGGACCTCTGTGGGTCATCTAGTCCAACCCTCCTGCCAAAGCAGGGTCACCTACAGTAGGTTGTAGAGGAACT
>Ga0065711_1044252_pt1 | contig 14207 bp, 5 predicted proteins | sample Hoacrofraction12_FD_59098 | JGI IMG/M metagenome (GOLD analysis project Ga0065711, IMG submission 59098) | Hoatzin crop microbial communities from Cojedes, Venezuela - Epithelial fraction 12 v2 (version 2) | ecosystem: Host-associated > Birds > Digestive system > Esophagus > Crop | place...
CCGCCGTTCCCACCCGGCGTCTGCGGGCGGCGGCAGCGGGGTCCGCTCGGAGCGCCGCGCCGGAAGCTGCCGTTGCCGGGGCTTCGGTCGGCGGAGCGGCGGCCGGGCCCCGGACGATGGCGTCGCTGGGGCTGAGCGAACGGGAGCAGGCCGGGTGCCGCGAGCTGCTGGAGCTGCTGCAGACCGAGGAGCTGATCGCTCTGACCGACACCGTCACCAACCGCCTCGTGCACCCGGAGACCCGCCAAGGTGCGCGGAGCCTCCTGCCGCCCCCACCCCCCTCGGGCCGGCCCTGGGGCTCCCGGGCCTCGGGCCGGTGCGGGGCTGCGCGTTGTTGGGGCCGTTGGGAGCCCGTTGCTCCGGGGAGGCCTGCGGGCACCCGAGCAGCGCCGGGCTCTGGTGGCTGGGGGCCCGGCCCTGGTCTCGGCCCTGCGGCTGGCGGCTGGTAGCCGGCGTTCAGGGCTCAGGAGCTTTTGGGCCTCTCTCCGGCCGCTCCCCGGGTGCGCTGCGGGGCCCCTGCTCGGCTCTGTCGGCGTGTGAGAAGCAGATGTAGGGCCCGAGCGGCTCTCGCCGCGTGCGCTGACGGCCTTTGCCTTCGGGGTTTGAAAGGCCGAAACGCAGAGCAGATCCTCAACTTGTTTCGTTGTTGGGCGGAGCACTTCCAGGTGTGACCATCCCCGTCGCTTCGTAGATGTCGAGATTTGTTTGGCGGAACTGAATTTTGTATCAGAGGTCGCCGAGGCCGTTCAGCGTGTTGCCCTGGAATGTACTCGTCCAAAAATTTCAGTGCGTTTCAGGTGACATAACTCGGACTCGTCAGATTTACCAGGCGCATTTCTTAAGAAGGTCTTATGCCTGTAGTCTTTCTTGTTGCCTTTTTTATCTACTTTTTGCAGCGATCGTAGGCTAAATTAATTTTTTTTTTGCTTCAGCTATTAGTCTCTACTTGTTTAAACTTGCAGTTTTTATAAGTAACAGGTTAAGCACCCAGCCTCAGCTCAGGTGAGCACCGGCTACCACAACTATTTTAAAAGTGAGTTTCAGTTTGTTGTGTTTCCTAATGTTGCCACAGAGCCTTGTAGCTGAATTTTTTTTGAATGTTACTTTCCAATGCACTGTCATTGTGCTACCACGCACGCTGTTTTCTTATGAGCCCAGGAATAGTAATTTTATTAGTGTGGAAATAAAACAGACTTCATTCCAGTTCCATCAGTCTTCAGGAACCTAGGTGGAACCTCGGTTTCACAAACTATAGTGTGTTGTCTGAAAAACTGCAAACTTCTGGTACTAGAATTCTTGTTCAGCATACGGGGAATCGGAGATTACCTGAGTTATCTCTCTGTCTGCATTTCTGTCGATTTTCTGTTCACGAGAATCATTTGAAAACTTGCATACTCTTCAGAATACCAGTGTGTTCTCTGACACGTTCAGGGATCATGTGAAGTGTCTGATGCAGAGATTAAGAGTGGCATTCCATATTTAGAAGAACCGTAGAAGATTTGTCTGGTTCTTCTTTCTCTGTGTGATCTTGCTTCCAGGAAAACAGGTGGATGGCTTGCTTTGAAATATCCCAGAGCTTTTCAAAAGGAGGATGAAACCAAGCTCAGCTTTTGCTGAGTGCAGGTGCTGTATGGTGACACAAAGCAGGAAGCTCTAAACGATTTCCTGTAAAGTGAACTTATTTTGAAGTTAAGGCTAGCTGCATCTCAGTAAGTACAGGTGAAATGCATCGTGTGCATGAATCTTTATACTTCTTGAAACACTTGGAGTTTCTAAACAGCTTGAAAATAATTGAAGAATATTATTGATTTCATTTGGAAGAAAAAGTCACATCCTTTTTATCAAGCTCAGATAATGCATAATAAGTTCCAAGCAGTCATCGACACTGGAAGTGGGGATTACAAGGTAGCAAGGTCTTCAGTAAAAACAGCACCATTTTTTAAACATGTTCCCAAGTCTTTGGGTATCTTCTGTGTCTAATATGATTAGGTCAGATTTCAGTTTGCAAACGAACTTTTAAGTCTTTGCATTTCATCTAGGCTTATCTTGTACTGTCTTTGGAGGTGCTGGTCAGGTGTTTTAAGAAATGGCGTAGGTTTGGGTTTTAATCGTGAGAGAAGCAACTGCTAACTTAAATATCTTTACTTGCAGAAGCCATTCTTGCCATTTTGGTTTACAGCCAAAGTGTAGAAGAACTTTTGAGACGCAGAAAAGTCTATCGAGAAATAATTTTCAAGTATTTGGCAGCTCAAGGAATTCCAGTGCCACCTTCCTCTGAGAAACATCTACTCATTGATCGTGTAAAGCAGTACTGGAGTGGGCAGCTCACAACATGTGCCTTGGAGTCAGAGGAGAGAAAACCACGCCCAGAGGTGGGTACTGCTTTCTGAAAGACCTGAATGCTTAGCATTGCTTTTGCAGGATAACCAGTGTAAATGTTCTAATATACATTCAAAAATGTGACTCTTCACCTGTATTTAGGAAGGTACTGAATCTCTTTAGCTCATGGTTTGTTTGGTCTTGGTTGTTGGGGTTGGTGGTTTGTTTTTTTTCCAAATTCCATCTGTTAAAGGTGTCTGTGCCAACGTATCACTTGCAGAGCACATCCTTCTGCTCTGTCTTGCAAAATATGTTAGTGCATTTGAATTCTAATGTGTGGGGTCTCTTTTTTTTTAATTTTTAAGTTGTACTGTAAGCTGAAATAGAGGGCAAGAACGTCTGTCGGACTGTGATCTGAAATGTTGGGGAGGATGGAGGGAATGGAGAGGCAAACTTGCCTTTTTGTAAGTGGCCTTGATCTACTTCTAGAGACAGTGCAGTCAAAATAGCACTGTCTGTAAGCTGTTTTTCTTCTTACGCCTTTCAGTTAGAGTGCAGAATGGATTTTAGCAAATTTTTATATTGTTGAAATGTAAAGTTTGTAGCAGTGCCAGGTTCCTGTCATTTTTTTCCCTTGAAACTAGTAACACTTAATACAGTGTAACTGAGTGTATTTTGGAAATTACAGGTTACTTTGAAGTTCAAAATTTTGAGGTTTAGCAAATCCTCGTCGTGTTATGAACCTCCAGTGTTTTATTTGTCTTGGATCTTTACCATGTAGTTCTAAATAGTCCCCTTGCTCTTTCAAATGTTGTGCTTCTGAGACCTAATGGGCAACAGCCCCACCAGCTGGACTGTTAGAGCTCTGTAGCTGTTGGTAACTTTCTCTCGGGGATTGACTGATGACAATTATGATTTAGCAGGGAATTGTTTTCAAAACAACTTTCTGTGCATACTTTGGAAAAAAACATGTTGCTCTTGCAAGAACACTTCCCACATATTACCCCATAGTGAAGTTTTATGGTTGAAGGGAAGTAAATTAAGTTCTGCAAAGCACTTAAAACACATTCACAAAGAATGAGAAATTCAACTGGTTTATTTATCACGTACATCTTTCTTTGCCTTTGTTTTCTCTTAATTCTCATGGTCCTCACCATTTTGAAGAAATGGGTAACATGAACCTACGTAATAGGATTATAAATCAATTGCAGTTTATTGTGAAGTGAATACAGCATTTCTGTATAGAAGTCTCCAAACTTTCCATACTTAATTACTTAATACTTATTTAAAACATAGTTAATTTAGTACTTGCTAGACTTCGATGTTAGCAAACTCGACATTTGATTTACTTTTAAAAGCCTTGCTGTCAAGTTGCAACTACTGAGAAGCCCTACAAAGTAACTGTACATTTAGTTCTTGTTCAAAAAACACTTTGCCTTACCGTTGGAGGTCATGTATCTTTATGTTGGGAAGTTTGGATGTCTTTTCTTAAGTAAAAAAATCTTACCTATTGTAAGAGAAAGCAGAGGATAAACAGACTTCGTATGTACAAATTAGATACGCTCACAGGACTGTTAGTTGAGCGTCCTATTGTTGCCTTTTACAGTGATGCTTCTTGTAGAAAGAAGTGTCCTCTAAACCAAATGTGTTTCTATAATCAACTTAAAAACCTGTCTGAAATATCTAATTGCGGAGTGACTTGTTTCCTAAATGTTCGTGCTTAAATTTTGCTATTCTACACATAGTTGTAGACATACCAAGAATTCAGCTGCAAGGAATAGATTTTTTTTCTTAGCTTGACCCATAGTAGTGTCTAAAGAAAAAAACCAACAAAGTCTTATTGCTTATTTTCATGCAGTATGTATTCTGTGATACAAGACTTGGTGTGGTTCGTCACCCTCTTTTGACATGGTTTTAATAACATGACCATTGGTTACTCACTGATACTTGCTTTTGCTACTTACTGTGAATTTGGCTTCAAAACTTTATACCCACCAGTCTGTTGTGAGTCTCAGCAACCCATAATTAAACTTAAATATTATTTTGAAGTATTTCTTATCCCCTACATTGTAGATGTATTTTAGAAATGAGCGTGTCATTTTCTGTAAAACAAGGGAAAAAAGGGTGCAAGTGTGTTTTGAGTAGTTTCATGCTTTGTTTCACTGGCCTATTCTTCTCTAAGGCTGCTAGACAAGACAAGAATCTTTGAGCCTTTTCAAATTATTTTTTGAAGATTTGGCTGTCTGCTAGCAATATTTACTTTGTCTCAGTACTTGAAAATACTTTCTCAGCAGATTCACTGTTGAACAAAGGATTTTGTGACAGTCTGAAGGAAGGATTTGATGATAGGCTGAATGGAGTTGCCTTTATTCCTGAAGTAAGCCTGTGCTGCTATGTGAAAATCCCTGCAGCCCTCCTATCCCAATGTCACATTGTCTCAGTCTGTTTTAGGTGATCAGTTGTATAATTAGAAAAGTAACTGTGATTCCTCAAGACTTTTGTCTATTTTGGAGGAGCAAAGGTGACATAAGTTATCATTTTCTGTGATTTGGGCTCTATTCCTATTAGAAATATGGTGAAGACTACAAATATCTCTTGTGAAAGTGACCAAGGATCTTCTGGATTATTTTTTATCAGTCTTACTGCTACACAGGGCTAAATTCAGGCATGTGATCTGGTGAAGTAGTAGTTCTGGAACACATTAATTCCTTGAGTTTCAGTTCATCCTGGATTAGGTGTGCATTTTATTAGCGTGTTCCACTGACATAATAGGTAAAACACCCCCATAGATCTGAAGTATTCTGTCAGCTTCAGGTATTAGGATGTGCGTATTCGAAAGGTGACTCCCCGACAAGTACTGTTTATTGATAAAAGCTATATGGAGGTGCAGAAACCAACACAATTCACCAAATTGAAAGGTACCAAAAAGAAGAGACCGAAGGCAACATGAAACAGGAAAAACATATCAACATAATTGCTTATTTATAAGCACTTTTTAGTAAATTGATATGCCTTAATATGAGATTAGCTTTTCAGCTTGGCTCTATATCCTTCCTGTTTTTCTGTAACCTTCTCTTGGAAATGTAAAGGCCAGTGAAAAATTACTAACCCAGGCACTTTTTACTTAGCAGAAATTTTCCTTCAGTGTGAGAATCCTGGTCTCTGGAAGTTGTTCAAAACTCCTGGTCTCATGGAAGTTGTTAAAAAATGCTTTCCCTGCCTTTTTTCAGTAGAACCAGGATTTTTTGCTTTGTTTATAAATTGTAGACCAAGACAAAACCGAAGGACTATTCTAGCTGCAATTCAGAGAATCCACCCTGATTCTCTAGATAAGATAATCATGATCTTGAAAATAAACGAGTTTTACTTTGTTGTGTTTCGTCAGGCACTCTGTCTCAGAACACATGAAGAAGACTTAGAATGTTTAAAATAAATATTCACATGATTTTATGTTGTTCTAAGTGGTAATCCCGCATGTTAAGGCTAAGTAGTTCTAAGAAAAAAAATGTGCTTGATTGCAGAGTCATGGAGAGAGACAGAAGTCACCACAAGATGACATTCGTGATCTAGGAGAAGAATTTTGTCAATGGTTCTTTGAACTCCTGAATTCTCAACATCCCCTGGGAGTAAAATCTGAAGAGAGATGGGGGCCGCAGCATTTTTGGGAGGATGCCAAAATGAAGTTCTGTTATAACACAGTAGAAAAAAACATGGAAGAATATGTTGGTGCAGAAATGGTGAGCCTTCGTCTGCTCTCCTTGGTTAAAGAAGAATATCTTCTATTCAACCCTAATTTGCATGGCAATGGACTGAAATGTGCCATGTCTCGTCATGGGTTAGTACTGGTAGCAGTGGCTGGCACCGTACATAGAGACAACACTTGTTTGGGCATCTTTGAACAAATTTTTGGACTCATTAGCTGTCCCATTAGGGAGAATACCTGGAAAATAAAAGTTGTGAATCTTAAAATAGTCGGACAGAATGCTCTGCAGCCTGGAATGCAAATTGAAAAACCCTCTATAAAATATGAGCCAAACCAACTGCAAGAGTTGTATGATGGGAAAGAACTGACTGTGTTTGAACCTCAGAAATTCTGAGCAATTCTTTCACAACTGGGGGACTGGGAAAGAGGGGGAACATACAGCACTTGTAATGCCTCGTTGAATATTGAAATGGTTTCAGCCATGTGATGTTGTCTCTTTTTTGAGTCACATTTGGTGGATGACAGACTGAGATGCAGAGTATAAATACAGGTGATGCTCTTGGGCACCTTTCCAAGAGCTAAAAAATATTTCAGAGTATTACTTTAGATTTTGTACTGTAGTTAAGAATGGAGTTTGTTTGGTTATTCTTTTTTGTGAAACATGGTTACATTTAAATGTAGGCTGGCAGCAGTATATAATGAGCTAGATGACTTGGGGTTTGCAAACTACAGGTTGCTCCTCTTGAGGTCAGCAGTTTAAACTCTTATCTGAGTTGTAACAGGAAGTCGTTGCTTCTGGCTTTTTGAAACTGGGACTGGTGAGTGTCTAAATGGACATCTAAGTCCCAAGAAAACCATGTGCCACTTTAGAAGTTTTTGGAGAGAACAGACAAAATATTGTGAATGGAGACTGCTGCCATTTGTGTTCGAAATGTGGTTCTGTCACTGAACAGTAGAGGTAGTTTAATGGGACAATGCAGGGAGCTTAGCGTCGTTGAAGTCTTTTTCTCTTTAGGTTAATAGCTTCCTTTCCTTTTCCCTGTGGATCCAACTTTGTAATGAATACAGACAAACTCTCTGTTGTTCTGCCTGTGTCCCCAAGCAGACAAATCTGAGATGGTTGCCAAGGCATCCATTTCTAGCACTGACGCTCTTGGATCAAGTAGTTGATTTCATGACTTACAGGAGCACTATATGAACCAAATGCTTTGATAATCACGTTGTGTATACTTAGAACAGAGTTTTAATATAAATGTTGTGATTTTTGTATGTTTCCTCGAAATCAGAATTTTATCTAGTCTAAGCTGCTTTATTACATTGACTAGAAGTCAATTTTTTAACACTGGACAGTTACGACGACAAGTGATATTAAATAAATAATCCAGTTACTACTTAATAACTGAAATTATTGCCATTGTAGAACTGTGGTTTTTTTACTTTGTTTTAATTTATAAGTGATTAGAAGTGAAATGAGATGGGAACTTCTTTTTTTCGCAGTTTGCTTGGATTGTTTGTGAGTTTTGTCTTAATTTTATAGCTTCACCAATAGAAGTAGTGAAAACGGAAACATTCCTCATAATATGGGAACAGTTCTTCTGGTTTTGATATGTTTATCGAAGATGCCAAATAGTAAAAGTACAGGTGGGTGAGGGAAAATGAGAAGATTCAGGTATGCACCAGATTGATTTTTGTGAACATTCTGAATCTCGAGTTCACTTAAAAAAATTCTAAAATAGTTTATTTTCTAAACAAAAGCCCACATAGTGTGTTGGAATGTTCTTTCCCAATAAACAGTTGAGTTGTGGCTTCTTCATCTACTGAAGTATATTAAATAAAACTCAACCTGAATTTAATATTCTGAAGATGCAGTTTCCTCGTGTGTGTTGAGAATTGCATTCTTCTTCAAGTGAGACAAAGCCTACCCAAAGGCCTAAATGGGCACCTTTTCAACATGCAGTATGACCATCTGTAATTCAACTAGATATTTTGCTGTTTGCAGAACCGTGCTTTGTAACTGGCAGCGTAGCTATTACTTTAGTCAGTGTGTTAAATACGAACGTGACTAAGGGTGTAGTGTTCATTACTGCTTTAGGCTGATGTGGTGGGGCTGGTCCCCATCCTCCACTCAGGTTCCTGTCTTTGCTTCCTTCTTGTGTCACAGTAATGCTGGCGCTGACTCTGGACGAGAGGGAGTGGCACTGATACCAGTGAAAATTTAACTCCTTGTGAGAAACCCTGTGCGCTGATCAGCTCTGTAAGGCGGCTGGCCGCACAAGTGCTAGCGTCAGCTGGAGGAACAGAAATGAGAATTTGCTTTTTTTGGCGACAGCCTGAATTTCTGTGGGATTAAACAAGTGGTCAAATAGCGGTCGTTGTTAATTCTTACCTTCAAAATGTTTGTGCTTGATAACTTCGAAATATTGAATGCAAGGAGTGTTGTGGTGAATCAGCTGTTTACTAAGGCTGGTACCTAATGAACTTGTTCTTATTCCTTCAGTTCTACACAAAGTATGCTAGAAACTGTTGAATTGTCACAGCCTTGTAACCTCTGTGTAAATCCCTGTTCTGTTGCAGAGTGGAGCAGGAGCTGTATGATTTACTGATGACCTGTTGGTGCAGTTGCTGCTCTTGCATTGTTGATCAGGCTGTTAAGATTCTGCATACATTAGTCTTGCTCATTGGCTCTTGAATGATAACTGATTTTTGCAGCAGCTAATTTTGGTGTGTGCTTATGGGTTACTTCAGGTTGTAGTTGCCGTGAAGCAGCTGGTATCAGCAGTTAATGAGCAGTTGATGGCTGCTGCTGCAAAATGCAGGGAACGGTACAGTATCTGCTCTTTACAGTCCACCTGAATATTTGGTAGGCACTGACAGTCACCTGATGCTGAGTAACTGTGGTTTTGCAGTTACTATCTGGCATGAGTTTTTATCCTGTGATACACCTTCCTCTTTTGCTCCCAGGCAGGCAGACATTCCCTCTTTCAAAGCATACCCATCCTTTCTAAATGCACTTTATTTCCACTTGGAAAAAAGGATTCCAGTTTTATAGTGGTTCTTCAGGCTCTCCATCTTGCAAGGAAGCAGAGCTATGCTTTGAAAGCTGCTGCCTGTTTGCATTCAGTTGTAGGGGAGGCAGAGAGGTGGCGATGCCTCTGCTCTTAGACATTTCATGTATGTAGAAGTGTGCTTCGTGAATTGCGAGGTCATATTTGTAGTACTACACCAAAGGATGTCACAAGTTTTTTTTCTGGTGTTCTGATTATGATATACATCCTTACTGGGAGTTCAGAATTCAATTTTCAAATCATTGTCACATTTAGAATTTTTTTTTAAGAGTAGAAAAACACTAACGGCAGGGTAAATTCAAGAAGCCACTTTCAGTTTAGCCTTGACTTTAAGGAAAAAGTTAGGACTTATTTAAATGGAGTACAGCCAAAAAACTTTACTTAAAGTGTTTATGGAAGTGATTTCGTCGCTCCCGCTAGATGCCGCTGTTCAAAGCTGAAGTAACTTCTAGTGGGTTTACCTTTGGAAGCAATGGCCGCTTTAGTTGCATTTAGGAGATTCAGAGAAATTAAATGAAACTTCCTTAAAACTGTTTTCATCAATTTTCCTTTGTAGCACTATTTACTGAAAATATTTGTCTTGAGCTTTGACTGACAATTTCTGATGTATATCGCTAATACTTAAGCTGAAATGCGAAATTTATATTTTCTAGATCTGTCTCTGGAAAATAATTTGATAGTAAGCAAAAGGCTGGCTGCAATAAAGTGGGTGGAACCTGCTGAATTGTATAAATGTGAAACAGTGGAAATTGTGACTCTCTGTTCTAATCTGCCACACCAGACAGAATTAATATTTTTGTCTCTGAAGTAGGAAGCTTGAATGTCTTGAAGCAATATGTGAGCAGAACCTCTGTGATCATGCAGGCCAGCTACCTTACGGCAGGTTATGCTGTATTGCTTTGGCTGTGCTTACTCTCCTTATGCAGAAGAAAAGTAATCACAAGGAGACCTTACGCAGAGCATTGAACGAGTTCTGACTTGTGTCCGTGGTCTAAATATCCATCAGTGCTCAACTGCATGTGATTTTATCAAGATTGTAATAGTCACGAAAGCAATGTGTTTTCTTTGGATGCTCACTTCCTCCACGAAATTAAATTTTTAAGTCTGTCTAGGAATTTGAAAGATGTTTCTAATATTCTTGATGTATGTCCTGCTTGCTTAATAATCTAAGGAAGAAATCTTAAGGTTGACTTCATCAACATACTTGCTAGGCTGTTTTTTTTCCTCCTGATAAATTGCAAAGGTAGGTGAACTTTGCCTTTGCAGACTTCAGTGTCTCTTTTTCTCAATGTTTCATAATCAGTGTACCATTAAACAAGCTGTCAGTTTGACATCCAGTTCCCTGAACTTAAAAACCTCAATGTTTATTTCAGGTACTATTTCAAAAGGTGTGGATTCTGCATTGCTGCTGGGAAGACTACTCCACATCTCAGATTAGCTCTAGTTTATTAGTTCACAAATTTATTGTAATATACTCTGGTGGTGGCTGCGGAAGTAGCTCGGCTGTTAAACCATTGGATTGACGAAAACAATTTGTTTGCAATTGTGATAGTTTTCTCACCTGAAATGTTTGCAAGCAGTAGCGTGTCCCACACTGGCTGCAGAGTACCTGACAGTCCTCTTCATGTATCCTAATAGAAATCAGGCAGGGTAGAAATGACAAAGCTTCCCTGCCAAGCACTCTGTCAAAGTGGAGGCTCTGGATTCGGTAGGGGGTCTGGGTGCCTTCAGAAGTATATAGATCTCCGAATTAGTCATTGTTATTTTGAAATGGGAAGCCAACAGTACATCGGACACTAAATGCTGCTAAGGACGGTTCTTCGAGCTAAGGGTCATAGTGGCTTTGTGGATCAGAAGTAAAGCCTGATGTAGGAGGTGAGGGCAGGTAGGAGATCTGCAGGAGAATCCCCTGTGCTAACCCATCGCTTGCTCCGTTGTTGGAACAGATGCTTGTGCTGAGTTTTTTCAGAACGGGCTGTAGGAAGCTGTCTTAATGCACTACACCTTGTAGGCACTGATTTTTGTGCGTTTCAAATAGTATGAATTTGACTTTATTGGTAAGATCTTTGCTCTCTTTTTTTGGTAGTTGAAATAGTTTGCATAAGTCAAATGCTTTTTGTGGCCTGTAGCTGAAAACTGAAAATCATGGCTTAGCCTGGCTGGATGCCAGATGCCCACCAAAGCTGCTCTGTCACTCCCGCTCCTCAGCTGGACAGGGGACAAAAAATACAATGAAAGGCTGGTGCATGGGTCGAGATTGGGACAGGGAGAGATCAGTCCCTGAATGGGGAGTTGCGGTCAGTTCATCACATGTTGCCTCTGCTGCTCCTTCCTCCTCACACTCTTCCCCTGCTCCAGTGTGGGGTCCCACCCACGTGAAACAGTCCTCCATGAACTGCTTCAGCTTGGGGGGTCACAAGTCCTGCCAGCAAACCTGCTTCCCTCTCCACGGGTCCACAGGTCCTGCCAGGAGCCTGCTCCAGCATGGGCTCTCCACAGCGTCACAGCCTCCTTTGGGCATCCACCTGCTCCGGCGTGGGGTCCTCTGTGGGCTGCAGATGGAGATCTGCTCCACCATGGATGTCCATGGGCTGCAGGGGGACAGCCTGCCTCACCATGGTCTTCTCCACAGGCTGCAGGGGAATCTCTGCTCCGGTGCCTGGAACACTTCCTCCCCCTCCTTCACTGACTTTGGTGTCTGCAGAGTTGTTTCTGTCACGTAATCTCACTCCTCTCTCTCGCTGAAGTTGTGCAGGTTATTTTTACTGTTCTTACCTATGTTATCCCAGAGGTGCTACCACCGTTGCTGATGGGCTTGGCCTTGGCCAGCAGCGGGTCTGTCTTGGAGCTGGCTGGTGTTGGCTGCATTGGACATGGGGGAAGCTTCTGGCAGCTTCTCACAGAAGCCACCCTTGTAGCTCTCTGCTCCAAAACCTTGCCATGCAAACCCAGTGCAATGAATTCTATAATTGTTTAAAGAGAGCAACAGATTTAAAGATGGTGATGGAATGTGTAGAGTAAGTTCATCCTACAGAGTGATGCCATGCAGTAACTGGTGGCAGAAGAAATCCCAGTGTTGGAAAATGTGAAAGATGATTGCACCATCAAGACTGTATTGTTGCTAAGTATTGTATCCTTACCCTCTCTGTGTATTTTATTCAATGTGAGCATGTAATATTACATAAAATGTGCAAAAGCAGCTACTTTGCGAACATGACATTACTAGGAATTGCAGTGTTTTCTTGTGTATTCTTTTTAGCTTGTGACTGATTTCTTGATGTCTTCAAACTAAACCGAGGTTTAAGTGTTATGTACGAAGTGGAGCAGAAGAATGCTTGAAATACTAATTTTTCTCATTCCCGGTTGTTTTGGACAAATGTCACATACTTCTGACAAATCGGTTTTAAAGAGTCACAGATACTTATCAGAGTGGAGTCTAAAGATGGATAAGCAATGCCATGTTCTTGTTAGTTGTCTCCTCTAATACATGCTCGTATTTGAAATTCAGTGTTGAGGCACTTCCAAGACCATGAATTACATAAGCAGCTAAATGAGGCATTCCAGGTGATGAGCTTTAGCATTTCTTTATTATTCTGCTTTTATTTTTTTCCTGTTCTAATTGTCTTCGTTATGGCAGGAGATTTTCCATGTTCCCCTGTCACGAGACACTTCTGCGTCTTTTTGCACGCTGGCTGTTTCTTACAATCCCTTATCTATCTTGATGGCTTGTTTTTTTTCCTGTGAGTGTTTGAGAAGGGTAAATTCTGCAAGGTGGTCAAGTTCTGTAGAACCATAGGCCCTCAGTAAAGAGAGCAAAAATCATAGGACTTGGCCTTCAGCTCATGCAATGTACTTCAGTGTTCAAAGGATTTTCTTTTTGAAGACTTGCTGTAGATTGAAAGTTTCTTTTTTCAGGAAACAAAGTAGAAATTGTTAATTAAGTGTAATGTTCCTCCCACAGATTGGAATTATCAGGAACCAGTGTCAACAATTGTTTTTCCAGATGTGTTTTCTTATAAACCCTCAGGCTCTGCGAGTCTGACGTGTTCACCAACACAGAACTTCGGGCTCTCCTGTGCAACGCTGACGTACTTACAGTGCGGCTGGCGATTCAAGCACGAGTACTGGCAGGGACATACGGTGGCCAGAGACAGGGAAGAGATAAGCTCATTTAGTCGGCCCCTCCGTAAAGACTGAGAAGAGGTGGGTAAGTAAGGCAGCTTGCGTGGGCCCCTGTGCTGGAAGGTCGGAGGCGGAGCAGCTGGCAGCTGCGACCACAGCGGTGCTGGTGAGAGTGCCTGGTTAATCGAGCAGGGGAAGACACTAAAGAGCGGAATTTTATGTATACTGACAGCATTTCCACTGGTGCTAAAATCCTTAATCGGAGATTCTGAGTTTCAGTTTGTGACCAACGTGAAGCCAATCCCTTGCCAGGAATCCTCTGCTTTAAACTCAGCTGCTCGCAGGAGAGAGGAAGGACCCCGTGCAGCCGCAGGGGCACCGAGTAGCAGCGCTGCCCCGGGCCCAGCCGGTGTCATGGCCCCGTGGTGACACCGGGCGGCAGGGCCATGGGGAGCCGGGCACTTGGCCGAGCCGTGCCCCGGTGCTGGCTCTGGAGGATGAGCTGCCTGGCTTACCCCTCGCAACGAAGGGCCTGACGTTGCCGGTGGTCGCTTGCCTTGACCCAAAGGAAGGTTTGAAGGCAATCAATCCACCAGCCCTGGGTGAGGATCTGAAGGATGTTTTAAAGGTATCAGCCCACCAGTGATGTCAGGCTGGGACGTTCAGGAAACCTGTTGTTCTAGGGTTGTGGAGGGAAACATTATGGTGGTAAGACAGCTTCCTGGCAATAACATTTCAGCTGACTTGTTAACAAATGCATTTCTTTTGGCATCTGCTTCCTTGGATTTTTTTCTTCCCGAATGCCTAGCTCCTGTGGCTGGGATCCTGGAGGCAGCACAGTTGCTGTTTCTCAGTATTGCTTTATTGCTTGTAACTGCAAATCTTACCTCTCAGGCCCGAGGAGAGGAGGATCACCCTTATTCTGAGGCAGTCTGTAGCCTTCTGCACCATGCTGTGTTCAAACTGTACCTTCTTTTCGTTTGTTTTTTTTTTTTTTT
>Ga0065711_1044253_pt1 | contig 14207 bp, 9 predicted proteins | sample Hoacrofraction12_FD_59098 | JGI IMG/M metagenome (GOLD analysis project Ga0065711, IMG submission 59098) | Hoatzin crop microbial communities from Cojedes, Venezuela - Epithelial fraction 12 v2 (version 2) | ecosystem: Host-associated > Birds > Digestive system > Esophagus > Crop | place...
AAAAAAAAAAAAAAAAAAAAAAAAAAAAGGAACTTGGTTTGGTTTACCTGATGCCTACAGACACAAAATCTCAAAAAAATATGAGAAAATGTATTTTACTATGAACGAAAGTTTCTGCCAAACCTAGTCAGAATTCTTACAGATAGTCATAGTTTTATGTATATTCATGCATATTAAAAATTCTAAATCAGTAACTCAATTAACACAGTCTAAAACAATGCAACCTGCATTCCTGACTAGTTCTTCTCCAAGCATTTTTTCACAAAATATACTAATTTCCACATGATTTCACAGCCATACCAAATTCTACATCCATTTTAACATCTCTACTTTTACAAAACAATTTTGATTTGTTCAGAATGTTCATAGCTAGAATAAAGCCTCTATTAAGTCAACTTCCCTTCCTTTTTTAAGAAACAAAAGAGAAGCAGACATTGACCATTAAACAATTAATTCAAGAACTAAGCAAAGTGCTCAGATAATGAAGGATATTTAGCTGTGTTAGACAAGCAATGTTGAACAAAGCATCACCATCAAGTACAACTGGTATTATTGTTTTTCCCTAAACTTTAAGGAATCATTGCGGTTGTACTAAAATGATACCAAAAAAAATTTCTGAAGCCTGGCAAAGAAATGCTGGCTTAAGCTTTCCTCCTCCTACTGCACAATGCCAACAGTAGTTATAAATTCAAAACCTGGATAGACATCTGAACTCTTAACCTTCCAAACAACTACTGTTAGAAGACAGATTTGACACTCACTACCAATATTACCCTTTTGCTTTGGATGAGTATGAAAATCTTCCAATTATATTCTCCAGCAGATAAAACTTCAAAGGTGCAAATACATACAGATACCTCTATACCTCTGATATACCAAGCGTACCTAGACATCTGATGCCATCCCACATCCAGAAGCGTTGTGTATGCACCCACTAATATGGCATCAAAGTAACATGGGATGAGGTAACGTGGAATTCTCTTCAGGTAGACAAACATGGCCTTCAACCATTTACCAACCTATTAAAATACAATATAATTAGAATTCTATAACACTAGGGTTCAAAAAAATCAGTGCTTTCAGGATCCATCCAGTTAAAGTATTCATCAAAGTTTTTGTACATTTATTAGACCCAAGTTATGCCTGACCACCACAAAGATGAGGTATCTTCAGTTATTAATAACACCACTGGCATACAACCATTCATGTCTAAGATGATGTCTATGCTAGATACTAGTGGTGGAATTGCTGTACCTTCTTGCTTCAAAATTTCAAACGAGATGAACTCTAAGAAAAATAGTAAGGAAAAATCTGTACTATCTCTGTACTATGACATACATGGGCAAGAACATCAATACAGAAACAGATTATATTTAGCTAGCCTGGTATGGGGGAAAAAAAAAAAACGGCTATCACAAAGAAGCTATTAAAACTGAGTAGCAAAAGAAACCTGAAAGTCAAAAGGCATCACTTCAACCAAACCGAGGAAGGAGGTTTCTCATTGCTTAAAAAGAGAGGACTGAAGAGATGAAGCTTGAGATCAGGTATAGAAAAATTATCAGAAGACTAAATTATGTACGGTCATCAGTGAAAATGACTGCAGATCTGGGTCTAGGACTCAGGATTCTGGAGCGTGTGTCACTGCAAAATGTCTGACATTTGGGAAGTGTTTATCTTCTTTCCCTTCTACTACTGTTAAAGAAGAACATGACAACCTACTAGAAAGTCACTAAAGATTTAAACCTTGCAGATGAAAATTGTGCAGATGAAGAAAGTACATGTCAATATATTACATGATGACATTATACTTTTAACCTGGAAATAATGAAGGGAAAGTTACTTATGTAAAGAGTGAAATTGTAAAGTTCAGTTTCATGTGACTTCAGTATAGCTATAGGCACTTCGTATTTTCTGCAGAACAGAATGAGACACTACAAATGAAGAACTCCTAAAAATACACAGAAAAAATAAGCAACATTCTTTGAAGAGCAGTAAATCCAGTAAATCCAGCAAGTATTAGACTAGCTTCCTTTCCAAAAAAGCTCTGTCTCTGTGGTCAGATTCGGCATTCACTTCAGTACAACATCAGACTGCTTTATCCATTCTTCTGTTTTGTATCACTACACTTGACTTCAGGAACAAAGTGAAATAAGAATGCTAAAGCCTTTACTATCATATTCATTACTCAAATAAAGTCTTCATCTTGTGAAATGAATAAAGCAACTGTTGTGCAGGAAAATAAAATCTCACAAAGAAAGAAAAGGATTGTATTGTAATGCAGCTATACAACTAACTTGCATCTCAGTAATTCCTATCTTCTCTGTGCTTGACTGCACAATCTTACTATAACTATCATCATCATGTATGCCTCAGTAGTATTTAGGCCCTCTTTTCAAAGTACTTACTTGAAAAAAAATGGTTACTTCATTTTTATTTGAGGAAAAGCAATAAACAAATAAGGAAGGACCATTGCAGGCCTTTATATAAGAGCTAGCAACCCCTTCATGCCCTACAGATTTTTCAGCTCTCTTTTGCAGTCTATTCTGAAATAGGATTGAAGATAGGGAGGAAAGACACACTAATGGTTTAATCTCTTAGAAGAAATTGTCTAGACAAGAAATACATTATAGACAGACTGAATTTAAAAATATAACAGTAATTAAAAAGGAAATAAACTAGTAATATAAAACCGCAAAGTCACTAAATAAGTATTTTTACTTACTTCTGCACAGGCTCCTCCGCGTGAAATCAGACGATTACTGACATAATCAATCATCCAATCTCCAGATCTTAAATTATCACAAAATGGATGACCCAAATCATTCTTTGGTCTAATGTCTGCCATCACTGACATTAACCCTGAAGATACAAACCCAACTCTGTATTAAAAGGCACATCATTATCACAAGCAGCAATTACAATTCAGGAGGAAAAGGTACACAGCAACAGATGCTTTAACTGGATTTAACTGTATTACTTCTCTTGATCTGCAGAACGAGTTAGGATACAACTCAATTGTAGTTTCCTCAGCACACATCCTAAACAGTTATGAAAATCACTGTGGAATAGCTATCATAATGGAATTCAGAGATATGATAAATGATCAACACTCTTCCACAATCTAGTAATGCCTAGGGTTTGTGTGAATTTTCACTGGAGGTGTATGTATTTTTTTTTTATTTTAAAAGCATGGGCATTGGTTTTAAAACACATGTTGAAACTTAATTTTCCAGCCCAGAGTATTGAGAGAGAGGGTTCTTGTTTTATTACGTGATTTCCTGGGTACAACACTGACTAGTAGTATGGTCAAGCAGAAACAAATTTACTGTTTTTTTATACAAACAATAGCACTAGCCATACAGCATGAAGGTATGATGTAGATTGAGTAGCTTGATTTTACTTTTTTTCTTGACCGAAAATGAAGAATGCTGCAACTATTACCTTGGAGACCTGCATACTTCAGCGGTGACCAGTTTGGTATATTGTAACAACCTCCACCATCTTCTTGTTCTTCTGCCTCACACCTATACAGTACTTGATTTAGGTCAGCCAAAGTTAGTTTAGATGCAATACTGAAAAAATGATTGAGGAAAAAAAAATTCCAAATGCAAAAGCAACATTAGTAGGGAAACAGAACGGATTTCACAAACAATTCTAGTTTCGGACTTACATTAAAATAATTCAATATATACCACTCTCTCTCCACTTAATCTTGGAAATGAAGAGCCTGATTTTTCAGATACTTTAAGATGTTCTGTTCAGATATTTCAGTACAAACCCTGGACAATCATTCCCCAACACTGACAAGCACTCCAGGTTAGTAAGTATACTTTAAGTAGCAACCACACAGAACGCAAACAAAAGAGCCTAGGAAGTTTATAAGTATTAACCCTGCTTAGTAATACACATATAAAAAGAGTATCTCAGAGTTTTTAATACACTGTGACAACCCAAAGCCATCCATAGTAGAAGAAAAAAACAAACAAAACCAAAACCAACCAACTCAAAAACCACAAACCACACTCCTCCTCACTAAGTTTACAGACTGTTCTTTGCTCCCACTGTGGCGCTTTCAGTTCTACTTCAGAAACATAAAGAATACTCACGAAGAAAACAATGTTTTTAATATAGGTGCTGAATGATCATCAGGAACACTTCCGGATTTAAAATGAGGACTGAACTGGATCAAATGATTGCGGAGTACACCAACAGCATCTTGTGCCTTTGGGTCAAGACTAACTCTGTAAATATGAATGTATAACTTGTAGAAATGTAGCATTTACAACAACTATTCCCGAGTCTCAAAACAAAGAATCCTATCATTTTATTTTAACTCACACAGCCGTTTGGCAACCATAATAACGTACCTGAATACTATTACACTTCCTGGCGTTAATTTTTCAAATTCTATTTCTTGAACAAATTCATTTGGCCCTTTTATGGCAGTTCCAGCTTGCTTTATGATTTTACTGTCTTTAATCTTAGAAAAGAAAACACATTTGCAACTGAAATTAAATGTCTTTTTCTCTAATGTAAAATATCACAAATTACAAAATATCACACCAGAACATGGATGAAAGCGGTTAATTACCTGGATATGCTCTCTGAGTTCCACTGTGAAATTAGGCAATCCATTTATAAAATGTTCATCTTTTTTGTAAGGACTAGCATTTCTCTCAATAGTCCTAGCCTCAAGTACTACTTCTTCTATTTTTCCTAAGAAAAGTTAAATCATGCCGCATTATTTAAAGTGTTTCTCTCAAAAACATGAAGCAAAACCTAAAAGTAAGAATCTAAATATTCAAAATACAAGTCTCAGTTGTACAGCTAAAGAACAACCAAATGTGACAACACATATGGGGAAGTGTTTTAAAAGATCCTACAAATGTTCCTTCATTTGCTGTATTGTATATAAAACTGTAATTTTGTTATTTTATAATAAAATTAACCCGAAGAGTCAGTCAACAATTAGTGAATTACAACCTGTCTTTTACTGATCACCAGCTCTGTTAGTTTCCTTTTTATCTTTTAGGAGACTGTATTAGATTGATTTCCAAACCGCAGCTACAGACTGTTTATCTCAAAAGTGTAACAACTTATGTTAATATTAAAATAATTTTCTCTATCCTTTCAGTAATCTAGAAACTAAGGTATCCAAGTCTTGCAGCCACTCATAAATGTCTTAACATATAATGCAACTGACTTTGTGTGCATGTGTGTGCCTGTTTTAAAGAACTGAGATTACTTAAAAAGCCAGTTTGGAAAGCATCTGTTCAGAAATATGGCCAGGTGATGTGTAGAAGTTGTTATACTTTGCATATTTGATTAATATTCTGTATGTACTATATATTATCTTCATATTAACTTACACAGTACAATGTTGTTTCTTATTAAGATATATTTTAAAACCACAAAAACAGGTATACACAAGAAAGCTGAATACCAATGACATTGACAAATATGGTAAGATTTTAGCCTTTTTCCCTTTTTCCTCATGGGGAGCTTATAACAGGAAGTATACTCACTACAAATGTCTTTGAAAACCCTAAGCAAGGTAATTTTGTTATTGTTTCTTTAATATGCATGCACCAAAAGTGGTTAGTACACATAAGGAGAGTTATATACTGAAAATTCTCATATTGATTTCACGTGTTTGAAGTTAAAAAGTATGGCACTAGAATACCTTGCATTTTTTTTGTACACCTGCCATCTCTTGAAAAGAAATCTGATTACCTGGGATACACATTTCAGGTACTACTTTACTGTAGAAGGAAGTCTTAGGATCCCTGAAAGCAGTTCGACTTACAGCCACAACAGACTGGTGGGTGTTTGGACAATGTCTTGTCACTGCCACTATATCTTCATCAACTTGATCTACATACACCTAGAAAAGACATATCATTGCAACTACACTCATTCAGAACATAAACATGGAGAAATTGCCATGTTAACCTCACTTCTTGCCTGATTAAAGCCTTTAGTCCCCAACTCCTGATGCAGCCTGTTTATGGCCAGCCTTCCTGCTAGAATTCCTGTTTGGAAATTAACTTCACCAGAAGTCAGGTGTGCTGCTGGATTCCATTTTGCATAAAACCTCTCTTCAGATACTACAGAGATCTGTAAAAAAATTAAGATTTAAGCAAATATCAACTACTCTGAAAAAAAGCCAACAAAAAAAACCAGCTGGAGGTCTCAACTATACCATCAATTCAAGTTTCATATTAAATTGGACAATCCAAAGTAATGCCAGCTAGTAAACTGCTTGGAATTTCAAATAAACAATGTTAAAATAAATACATATCCTAGGACAAGAATAAAGCTTACATTTTTAAAAGTAACTTAGGCGTTAAACTGTAGACACATACCTGGTGTGGTACTAGTTCATCATAGCCTTTGGTGCTTCCTGTAGCACAGCATGCCATGGAAACAATCATTGCACTTGGAAGAGCATCATATGCAGATCGGTGCTATGTTAAAAAATAAATAGGTAATAATTCATGAATTTAAAACATAATTCATCCCTCCCAATTCAGCATACAGAAGATATACTCAGTTTAACAGAGGAATTGCTAATCACATAATCATCAGTTCCTCAATCACAAGAGGATTATTAAAAAGAAGCAACTTACGAGAAACCCTCAAAAATACTCCAATTCCTAGCATTCTCATTTTCTCCTGTAAAACAGGAGCTTAGGAGAACACGTTAACAAGCAGAGACAGAACCACTTACAGTAGCTGCAATGAAAGAATCAAAACAGCTTATTAAGTAGCTTTAATGTACTTTTCCCCTTGAAAGACAAAATCTTGAACATCAGAGGGAGCTGTTCTAAAATTTCATTCTCTCTATGAAAACATGAAGATGTGAAACACTTTTTTCCTAAATATCACTCAGGAAAAACATCCAGATTGCACCAAGCCCTCCCATGGTTCATAAATATCAACTCAGAAAACATTAAATGTAAACTTTGGTTTTTGGTTTAGGTGCTCACCTGAATTGGACATTCATTATCATGTGTAATATCCATAAACAGCGCATGAGCAATAGCTGGTGTCAAAGGTCTCAAACGTGGCTGCACAAAAGAGCCAACAGGTTCACCTCCAAAACGATAAACTAACCTTCCCTCTTCATGGCTATTATAAGCAGTCATTGCCTCTAAAGAACAAAATAGGTAAGTGTTTGCATAAGAATAACTACCACCGAGTACATCATGCACAAAGACGTCAATGCAGCATTTTGTTGTTGTTTTGGTGTACTCAATTTAAAAAAACAAAACAAAACAAACTACAAACCACATAACTATATTCTCCAGTGTGGATACATAACCACAGAGCATTCTATCTACTGTAACATATTAAGGTAGAGAAAGCTAAGTGAAAAAAAGGGAGAAAAAAGCAGAGATCTGAAACTATTTCTTATAGGCTTTAAGAAACTCAAACAACAAAAATCAGACATGATGCAGCACTTGCATAGCAGAACTGTGCTAGAACTTCTTTTTCTCTCACTAGAATAAGTGAAATCTTTAATCTTCTGTGAACTAATGCAGGATGTCCTCCTTTTACTTTACAGCTAGTACTGTATCTTTTACTGAATATCAAAAAAGTCACTATACAGAAACTGTACTTTTGATTACGTAGAGTATGTAATTAAAAGTGCATAATCCAGAAAAAACCTTTTCCTTGGAAAAAGCACGCCATCTATAATCTCTCGCTGGAAAGAGACCACACACACAGCAAGCCTACCTCTTATTAAGGAGGTAATGCCCAGCCTATTCACAAAGATATTGTCCAGCTCCTCATTTCCTGTGAACAGTTCAGCCACTACATACAAATCGGCTCGCAATTTTCTAGCTGTGTCCAGCATGTACTGCAAAAAGCACAGCCAAAAAAGCCACAGAAAGGGGAAAGGCAGATACAAAATAGGACAAGTTTCAAAGCTAGGCAAGGATTGGACAACAGAAAAATGCCATGCAGCAAAGAAAGAAAAAGCCAAAATTAAGGAATAAAGTTGTTACAAAGAAGAGGACACACAAATGCAAGCAAAATGAAGAATTAGCATACAACATAGGAGAAGTTAAATAGAACATGAAGAAGAAAAAGGTAATTGCATAAGCAAAGAACACGAATACGTAAGAAAAATAAAAAAAGTATACCAATGTTAGTGTCACATTAAAAACTCCAAACCATACACGACAATCCTACATAATTTTTAACTGCTTATTGTACCTCTAATCAGGCTGGTAATTCCCAGACGGTTGACAAAAACATTGTCAATGTACTCACTGCCCGTGAAGAGTTCAGCTATCACATAAAGATTAGGTCTGACTGATCTGGCTGTTGCTAGCATCTCCTATAGATCATAATACATTTTTAATGCAAGACATTAATTTTCAGCTTTGTATATGCAATCATCAACATGACTTAACCAAACATATATGAGATGTTGATATATGCAGTTCATTAAAAAAATATTAATTAACAGGTACCATTCATAAAAACATGTTTATATTTTACAGATGTTACTTATGGACCGAGTAATTCTAGGAAATTCTCTGAAGACTAAGTTAATTACAACTCCATTTTTAAACAAAATCTTAACTCAAAATGCAAGAACAAAGATTGGATAAAAGAGACATCTGTTAAGGTAAAATATCTGAGGAGGACTTCAGTTTAAGACTTCGAAGTTACCATTCCAAAAATAGTAACAATAAGTGAAAGAATGGCAGAAGTTTGGAAATGGCTGCATTTAAGAGCCACTTACAACTTTTGTGTAGGCAAATCAACTTGTTTTAGAAAGCTTTTCATAGATTTAGGTAAACTTTGTAACCAAGCTAAGACTAAGCACTAACAAGCTGCTCTACTCAAAACTATTTTAAGTTAATTTACAAGATAAATTGAATTTGTGAATATAGTCAGCTCCATAGTAAACAATTAAGCACTAATCTTAGCAATAAGCTTGCCAGACTAAACTTTTTGCAGGTGTTCTTTACCATCTTTTAAGTTCTGGGAAGTAAACCACTTCCTGTTTAATTCAGAAATAGCAAAATATATATGGCAAAGAAACATTAAGACTTTCAACCAAGTCCTGGCAACGACCCCAGCTAAAACTGACATACTGGACACTGGCAGTCATTGCACTAAGTCCATAGCTGCGTGAGGGAGAAGCTAGCCAGCTCCATGCACATCTGCAGTATTTCAGCTAAAGTGGAAAATTAAAAGATACAGTAGCTACACCACACTACTGACCATTTAAAGTAGCTGAAACCGTACCTAAACATTACCAATCAAGAAACCTTGCTTACGCTATGAAGAAGATTCATTCACACATAACCTCTGCCATATAGGTCCTGCAGATTTTATAGCAACTGTGCAGGACTAATTTCACAGACAGAAGCTGCTTTATAATAAGCATGCTTACTTTTGCGTACCTCAGCTACATGAATAGGTGTTGAGTGACAATTGTCAAGACGAACACCATGGAAATATTTGGCAGTGATTTCAGTGTATTTTTTCATATGTGCCCAGAGGTACGGGCAGTCTTCAGGTTTATCACCATAACGAAGTTTCACGCTGTCTCCCCAACAAATAAGCTCTCTTCTCAAGTAAACATTTGAACCTGTAAGGGAAAGAAAATCACTACAGTGTATATATATAGTATAGAATGTGCACCAAAACAAAAACATGGTATTTAATTTTCTACTGCTGTAGAACACTGTGATGAAGAGTAAAAATTCTAACAATAACCATCTCAACTCAAAATCTATATATCCTACTCTGTTGTATAATTTCAGACTACTCCAAGGGAACATTTAACTTCTACAGTGATATTGAAATAATTCTTCAGATTGAAATCAAATTCCTTTTAATTCTTCAAAGTAGTATAAAATCTGTACTTGATACAAAAAAAGACCCAGCAAACAAATGAACAAAATTGGTAGTTCATTATTTATACTGGCCAAATTAAAAAAAGCATCTCAGTGCATTAGCATAAATAAATGCCACAGCCACAACTTAGACTATCTCCTGTTAACAGCAGACTATGATGATGTAAGGCATATTTTCTAAGTACTTAGGCAAGTAGGTCACTTAAATGAACAAAGTCCCTAAATAATTCTTGTGTATATGAAAATATTTATCCTCCATCTAGTCTAGTTTCATATACTATTTTTTGCCTTCTTTTTGATGCAATAAAAAAAATCTTTAAATATGATTTCACCTGTAATATACTTACCACACAGAATATACTGACAGAGGTTTAACAGTGACAAAGACTTAAATAAGTCATATCTAAAAAAAGTGACTTCTGTCCCACATAAATCACGAATTTGACAATGGCAATAACATCATTTAAAAAACAAACAAACCAATCCACCAAAACCCCACACTATATGCAACATGTAATATCAAGGCACAAATATGGAATTGTCAATAATCTCATAAGAGAAATACAATTATCTTCTAGCCATCAGTCTTCTGAAGGTCTGTTTACATTCATTTTATCTAAACCTGATCAAAGCATGAACAGTGTCAGCATCACTCAGGATGGTAAGACAGCTACTCCATTGCGTTCTGCTACTCCCAGAATGGCTATACTGACGCCATCACCAGTTATTTTGGTGGTTGAACATTGAATTAGACCAGGAGACTTGTTCATCTGAAATGTAATCCTGCAAAGAGATTATTTCAGACTAATTTCCTAAGGCTCACTTTACAGACACCTAAGTGATTGAGCCTACACAATGAAAGACACAAAACAAGAGTAAGCAACTAGTAAATAAAGAGCATGGATTGTAGGCCACCACTACTTCCAAAAACATTCACTTAAGCACAGCCTACCTTTTATCTTTACTAACAGCAACATAGCTACATGGACAGAAAAACTGTCTTTCTTTGAATGTACACCATGATCTTTAAGGGCCATTTACATAATTAGTTGCATTTGTTTTGCAGTTCCTGTATTTGTGATCTTATGTATCATCTTTTCACTCTGTACTGTCAGTTGAAATAATGTGTAGCGTAAAATAAAGGTATAACACAAGCATAAAGCAGTGAAGAAGCTGTAGACTAATTAAGAGAGAAAACTCAGTAACAAAAGTTAGGTATGCGAACTAAAGCCGTTGACTGAAGGAAAAAAACACAACAGTCTGCCCAGAACAAAGGGAAATTAGCTGAAAGGCAACTGAACAAAAACATTCTTGAAATACATATTATTTTCATGTCTGCGAACAAGGGAAAAAAAAAAAAAGGCAAATAAAAAGCAGTGAAAGGGCTGTAGATTATTTTGCAGGAATGAGCTGTTTGCTAACTCCAGATCACTCTGGAATACCAATCAGATTAGCTTCTAAAGCAGACTCAACTAACTCTTAGACAGATGTTTTTTAATTAAACTAGCCTTTGTTCGATTCAGTTTATAAAGTGAATGAGTACTCTGAAAAGAAGAGTAGCCAGCCTTGCTTTTATTGGATATCAGTACTGTCCCCAAAGAAGTCTGAATACAGTATTTTACTGCATGGTGAATTCATACCCTATGTTACTTTCACAAGAAATCCACATACTTCTTTCGGATTAACTGGGTCACCTATTGACTGCCACTCACTGGAACTTTCAAGGATCCAGTTTTTGCTCACTAACGCAGTAAAATACTATTCACCTTTTTATAGCATTAGTTTTCTGCCACACTGTCATGGTCTTATGGAAATGCCAGCAAACAGCTGTGTTGGAACAAAGTACAAAGTAAGCAAAGACAATGACAGAAGTGGGGAGGCAGAATGTCCCCATTTCAGTAGCAGAAAGTTGGTGATTTTCTATGCAAATCTTGCAGAACTGTACCTCAAATCCCAGTTCTTATAGCTGACGCATACATCGAATATGAAATAATATGCTATAATATGAATATCTGTCTACTATTCTGCAGCTCATAGGAATACATCTGGAAAAAAATAGATTCAATAAAATTGTTTTGCTTTGGCTAGAATATCAAAATGTTTATAAGATGATTCAAAGTTCTTTTACAAACCTGGTTCTGCAAAGTTTCTAAGAGGATCATCTCCCATAACCCAGCCATTATGAGCCATGAAAAAACAAGCTTTATCTGGCTGATGGATCATAGTTTCTTCTTCCTCCACAGTTAGGTCTTTGAATGGATAAGTAAAATACCTATGGAATAGACAGGCAATTAAAAAAACCCCACAACCTCATAAGGTAACCTAAGCTGAAATTAATTGTCTTTGAAATTCAAGTATCTATGAACTGACTCTCAGATAAAACAGACATACAAAAACACACAGCTGCTACACTGCAAATGATGGGGAGCTTTCTATTTTATAGCATGCCTTGAAGGAGAAAGGACAGGTGTTGCCACTATCTTGGTGTCAGCTGGTAGTGTAAGATTAAAGCCCTAGCCCTTCAGATACATGAGTGGCATCAACTACCTCAAACTTGAAAGGTGTAAGCTTTCCTAGTTCCACCCCTCTTCCACCTACAAGAGCAATTCGCACTATGTAAGCCTTCAATGTGCTCCGAGTATTGTTTAATGCTCTATGGTCACATTTGTTCATTAAAGAGTTACTACAGTTGCTTACAAAAGACACTCAGTTCACTAAGTGGTACTTGCCCATAGGAAAGAAAACATACACCTGTACATACAAATGCACACTTTTAATGAACTTTCAACTCATTTTCCCTACACAGATTCCAGTAGTTTCCAAACAAACAAACAAAATACCTGGTAACTAAAGGATATTTTCTACTGATAGGACCCAGCTTGGGACCATCACCAGCCAGTCGTTCATAAACCACAGTCCCCACAAGACAATTGACAGCCTAGAAGTAATTAAATTATCCATTATTGAAATGCGTGCATTTATTTGCAATTTAAAACAATTCTGCATTAACACACAGTAATTGTAAGACCTGCTCTTGATGGTGATTAGTTTGTCTGTATTGTTCAGCATTCAGTTCCTCAATCCTCTTGCGAAACCAGTTGCAACATTCTTCTATGGCAGCTGGTCCATTGCTTATCAGAAGAACATTAAAAGCAGAGAACAATTAGAATAATTTATTTTTAAAACATGCAGTATATATAACTAAAAGGAACAAATGAAAAATTAAATTTTTCCCATCTCTGCAAACAATTCCATTTGTCTGTTTTTGCAAATTTAACTTCACTTGTGATTTTAACTTCTAACTAATAATACAATACCTGCGTGGTATGAATGTTGCCAATGCTATATTCATATCTACAGTACAGCCAAATCGTCTATAATCAGGGTCCTGAACTATCTGAAGATGGTGATTTGGATCAGATTTAGTGCTCATTTTGCCTAAGAACAAGACAGAAAAGAGTATTCATAAAGTAAAACTAGGCATTACATTTAAAAGACATACAACTTTTATAATTCTAGCATAAGCAAGGTACAGGTAGATAAAGGCTTTGGAGGGATGCAAAGTCTACAAAAAGGCTTTACTAGCCCTCGAAGCATTCTTGTACGCATAAATCAGCACAACAGATTTCTCACATTGGAAAAGATATGATTAATTTGTTTTCCAGCTTATTGTTAAGTTTACCTACAAGTTTCTTGAACTATAAATATATAATCCACGTGCTTCAGCACCGTACCCTTCCTTTACCTTGAGCTAGAAGAGTTTTAAATTGCTGCACAGCTTTGTTAACATCCACTTGGAAAAATTCCCATAGTTTAATTCTTGGATATACATCTTCCCAAATTATTTTACGGATGCACTGTAAAAATAAAAATTATGTTAGTTAATAATGTTGATGACTAATATAATTAAGAAAAGCTAAGTGCTCTAATGAATTGTTCAGAACAAAGACTGGGGAGTAGTGTTATTTCATTAAATATATCTGCAAAGTATACACCATTTTTTGTGCATTTCCACTACCTTAAAAATATTCAACATTTATTCAGTGATTTATGGTGTTTATTAGCTTATACTTAGCTCTCATTCACTTACATTCAGGTGATGATCATTTTCAATCAAGGGAGGGAGCCCTTTAGGAGTATACTTTCCATCAGCCACCATACAAGTCACATGCCACAGAGCTCTATCCAAGACCCAAGCTGGCTTCAGGTGAGGAGAATTTACAAGGTTATAGCCACATTCTGGATGCATCCTGAGCCATTCACTGCTAGTTGCTTATCCAAGAAAGGGAGAGGGAGGGGAAAAAAAAAAAAAAAAAAAGTACAGAA
>Ga0065711_1044254_pt1 | contig 14205 bp, 8 predicted proteins | sample Hoacrofraction12_FD_59098 | JGI IMG/M metagenome (GOLD analysis project Ga0065711, IMG submission 59098) | Hoatzin crop microbial communities from Cojedes, Venezuela - Epithelial fraction 12 v2 (version 2) | ecosystem: Host-associated > Birds > Digestive system > Esophagus > Crop | place...
TTTTTTTTTTTTTTTTTTTTTTTTAACTTCCTTCTCCAGTCTGTGATAACATGCAGAGGTACAACTCAGCCAGTCCTTTCCTCTGCATGGATCTCGCTTACATCACTGCTTTACTGAAGGAAGGTTTTGGATTTAGGGACAACACGCTCTTACAGGTGAGAAAAACAGTTAAATCCCAAAGCCAGCTTCCAAATTTGCCTTATCAATCAATGTGCATTATTTCATTTTTCTGGCTAATTATCAACTGGGACTTTCCAGAGTCATTACATGTAGTTGCTGTCATCTGTGCAACATTAGAGAACTGTCAGGAACAACTTCTTTCTCTTTCTTTATAGTTAACAAAGAAAGTGAACAACATAGAGACAAGCTGGACTTTGGGTGCTACTTTTCACCTCCTGCAGTCTCTGGGGATGACCTATTGAGCTGTGACATTCCTGTGGACTTCAGCATTTCTGAAAAGCTGAGAAAGCAAATTGGAATCTCCAGGTACGTTGTTCAGCTGGAGTTCGTCACAGAGCAGAACATGGACCAAAGCTGTAGAACAGATCTTCACCCAGGATTGGCATCATGCATAATGAGAGTTGCCACAGTATGATTTATAATTGTGATTGCCATAAATGATCCAGAAGCTGCCTTCTGAAAGTCACAAGGCCTGAACTCCAGCAGAGTGTCTGCAAGGGGCTCAAGGCCAGCTTTCATAAGCACGTTTGCAATAGCAGCCCATTGCTAGAAGCACAGAGTACCTGGCATGTGGTGGTAGACTACAGACATGTGACTTCCCCTCCCCCTTTTATTTTAAACATGTATAACTTAAGTTTGCTTCTGAGATGTTAAATACAGGAGTTCAAGATGGCATCAACAGTCAGTCAGAGAAAAGTGAACAATCCTGGATGCTGCCAGCCTCGGTGTTCCGAGTACCTGGCTGTTGGCTTAGCTGATACTTCGCAAGAAGACTCCAGTCTTTCAAGAAGGGGCCTGCTATAAGCACACTTTGGGCATGGTTTTGGGAAAGGTGTTGGCTAAAACGTAGGCTGTAACTTACCAAACATTTCTTGAGGCAGCAGTCGTTTCCTAAGCAGAGTGTGTGCCTGACCACGTTCTTCTTTGCTGCCCTTTACAAACCTGTGCAGCTATGCTGTAGGTCTGGCTGCCAGCCCTGACAGCTTGATTCATTTAGCATGCAGTCATAACACAGAGTTGTGCTGGTGCAGCTAGACGGCAGTGCCAGCTACTTAAACTCTGCTGCCAAAAGAAATACTTGTCACATTACATTACACCCACGAGGAAATTAAGGGTGCCGTCAGATGAAATGGCTGATCTGATAGCTCACTTTACTATCAGAGGCAGTTCTGCTTCTCTGCTCGGCACTCCTACAGCCTGCTTTCCTCTGATGCTGGTGCTCCTCAGATTCTTTGGTGAACCAATTCATGACACCAGACTTGAGTTAAATCAGCTCTCACCAGTCAAGCCCAGTGCTAGCACAAGGGAGACGGCCATTGCACAGCCCGGAGGGAGCTGCTCAGCCAGCGCGCTGTTAGAGCAGCACAGCCTGTTTTGTCGGAGCGAGCTCTGAGGTGTGGTTTCCCATCTGAAAGTTGGGGCTTATCCCTTCCTGCACTCTCCTTAGGAACCTCCTCTGAATGTGGAGCTGTGATGAAACAAGTTGTTTTATCAGTTGTTTAATAGATGAAAATAGGGAGAGTGGAATTAGCATCAGAAACAGAGAGAGCAAGAGCAGAAGTAGCTTTACTTTCTTGTCCCTTGTTCATCTTAAGTTGTTTTAAACTTCATTTCTCTTTTAATTCAATATAGTGGAGTGTGTATGCAGCCTTGCATTGCTCTGGAATTTTTATATTATATACAGCAGGGCTTTAGGAACAGTGCATCCAATGAAGGGGTTGCAGCTGTTTAGGAAGCCCAAGACTTCTGTCAGGATTGCATGAAGCTATCTGAGTAACAATTTAAAGTAAATCTTGCTATCTCTTTCACACCAAATACACATAAGCAATGAAAGATCAGTATTATAAATAAAGCATCTTGTCAGATAGGCTAGAAAGCTGGGCTGTAGGAGCCTGGTTTTCTTATTTAATTGGCTCTATCAAGATTGCTCAAATACCTTGAGGCTTGAAGTGCAGATCTTGCATTGTCCTAAATAAAAACAGCTGCAGAGACAACTTTTTCCACCCCATGAAATAGCTGGCAGCTAGCTCATAAAAAATTAGTATCTTCTGCTCACTCTGGAATGTGTAAGGTAAAGACAAATTTATCCCAGTCATAAGAACACAGAGGTATAAGTCGTGACAAAGGGAAGCTTTTATGCACTGATCTCTTGCGATGAACACTTTCCTGTCAGGCATTTGCAGTTACCTATTTGCTCTAACACACCTTTCCCACTTCTGTAAAACCAAAGACTGCCCTCATGCTGCCTCCTCTGTAAACTGGATTTGAAAATCATTAGCAATTCCCAGCAGGGGGAGGAAGTAGCGCGCACATGCCCTCGCTAATCTTGCTAAGCAGTTTGAAGACTTAGAAATTTGCCTTACTGTGAACATTAGTCCACTTCCTCTAGTTAGCAGCACAAGTTTGACTGAGGCTGGTTTAGCTACCCCTTTCTCCTATCTCAGGTTTTACGGTGCTAGGGTGCAAGGCGTGCTTTTGATTGAACAAGTTCAGTCAGCAAGAGGAGTCCAAGGGCTGGGGACAGAGCTACCCGTACTTGTTCCACCACTGACACCTTGCTGTAAATTCTGGCTGTTTCCTTGAAATATGAAATGCTCATCCTACCTGTACTCCTCCTCACCAGAATCTGTTTTGAGATCCATGATGGGAAGTTCCTCAGTGTCACACCAAACTTCTGTTCCTTCCTCACTAGGAGCTTCTGTTTGAACATGAAGAAAATAGCCGTGGCCTCTTCTCAACCACAAACATTTCTTACTCCCCTTCCTAGTGTTTAGCAAAACTTAGTATATGGTCTGGTCTGCAGAACAAGGCGACTGCAGATGCATTGATTTTGTCTTCAGTGAACAACTGTGTTCACTTCTTTATTCTCAGCGAACACAAAGTAGGCTGCGTTACTCCCAAGAACTAGCTAGTTTAATAATCCAACAGCCTTCTTTCAATCTGAGCCAGTGCTATTACACACTCTAGCTAGGTCTTGGGGCTAAGAGCCACAAGCAGCGTGGCTGCATTTCAAACAGGAAGGGAGGTGGGATGTTACTACGTAAGGAACAAGCAGCAGCAGCACATCTGCCAAGTGAATAGACGCTAGTCCTGAGGAGCACTGAAGGGTTTGGCTGAAGCGAGGACGGTCTAGAACAAGGTGGGTACCACGCAGAAGAAGTTTCTTATCTGTATTCTTTGCCTCAGAGTCTGGTACTGCAAATACTAGGTGGGAGCATCTGCTTCCCAGTACCAAAGTTGCACTAAACCTGAACGCTCAGGGCTTTCCTTTGTCAGTGGCACAATTCACTAACTGAAGCAAAACTGCTACTCTCTATCAGGGGCCTGATCCTGCAGTCACGAGAGAAACAAAAATTCAGCTCAAAGGCTTCTTTTGCAAGAAACTGCAGAATTGAGCCCCTGCTGTTTACATCTGAAATACTCAAGGGGGGGGGGTGTCCTAGAGAAGCCAGTCAAGTCCTCACACTTCCTCTAGTGCAATGAGATTATTTATTACCTTAACTAAAGGCCAAGCAGCTGTTTTAAGAGGAGAGTTCTACTTGCAGCCATGATTTTTATCTCCTCCTTCATAATGTCTTTTAGCCAGTCACTAACAGGAACTGCCTAATATGAATGAGTGAAGAAGCACAAGTCATGCTTTCAGTTCAGAATTTATGTTTCATTCTTTCTGATATTAATTCCCAATACTGGTTAACCATATGTGTAAATCTTGCACATGGGCAGTGCTTACTTAATATTGCGAGTGTCACATGTCTAATGCAGGAGGCTGGTGTTTGGAATCTAAGACAGAGTATCTTGAATGTCTATTTTAGTAATTAAAGTGTTTTTAACAATATTCAAGATGTTGTGGTGCAGTTTTCTTTTGTAGATATTATTGTTGTCTTGCATCTCTTTTTCATGCAGCCCTTACAACTAGCCAGTTCCACAAGAAAAAAACATTATTAAATAAAGCACCAAGAGAAGGGCAGGGAAAAGAGTGAGAGAGACAGATTACAACTTCAAAACATATCTGCAGGCACGAGTTGGCTCTGCTCTGGGAAAAACTACCCCTCCTTTCTGCGTCCAGGAAGTGCTAAGAACCCAGGAGTGACATTACAGCTCTAGAAATCACATCAGAAAAAAATGAAAGTAATTAAGCAGCAAAAGTTGTAGCTGGCAAAATTCAGCACTGCATTTGCCAAAAGACAGACAGCTGTTTCCACCTCAGTCTTCAATTCCAAAGGCCCAAACTAAAAGCACACTGTATAGATAGTTCTGAGGCTGAAGACATGATGGTATTACCGGAAGAGACCCGAAATCCTCTTGAGGAGAGCAGATGAGACAGAACTTCTGCGTAAACCAGTGGATGATGTAATACACAGTTCAATCCATCAGTTTTATTGTTAAATTAAAATAACATAATTCAAAGACTCAAGTCAGTCACAGTCCTCACAAGGGCAATGCATTCACTGGGAAGCTGCTATTCCAAACTGACAGCAGGTCACTTGCTGGCAAAAGCCATGATTTGCTCCTAAAAGAGGAGAAGCAAAAGAGAAGCAATTTGTACACTGGTGACAAGCACAGGTTCTACAAAGCAGCTATAGTCTCCTTCCCTCTTATACATACGGACAACAGTTCTTTGTCAGCCTTTCTAGCCAAGTGCAGAGCACCTATCCCTGTACGCTAGACAATTAAAGAAGTTGCAGCATTCCTTTCCCTCCCAAGTAGCAGAAAACAGAGGTGTTACCAACAGGTTCTGTGCTCAGAAAGAGGTCATCATTTGGTTTTCTGCTTTAAACAGAGAAACAGGAAAAAAATTCCGAGCACTGAAACAGCAGCATAGTTGTCTTTTTAGTGCAACTATTAAAGATACCTTGTTGCCAGTGGCAGCTACTAAGCCTTAGGAATTTACTGCTCTTCAACTCAGGTACTGTCTTAACCATGACCATAACATCAAGGAAACAGGCCACCTGTGTTTAACAGGAAGAAGGTGACTTGATTTGTGGAATACAACATTCACATTCAGAAATGAGGAATCTCATTGGAGGGTGCTGGGGAGCTTTGAGAGCAGGTGGCTTAAGGAACCTCATGAAAACCCAGCAACTAGGTCAAGACGATGCAGAATTCAGGCAGACAGGCTGCACGTGGAAGGTCTGTGTTTAAGACTGAACCTCCTCACCACTGCCTTCCTCAGGCAGCTTCTGTTTGAGACTTGCACTTCTGCCAGGAGGCAACACTTTAACAAGACAGTGCAGAAACAGGTAGCCATCTGAGCCGCACACCACACCTGTACAGTCACCTGAGGTCTTACTCTTAGGGAAGATGTGTTGTTATAGGGCTGGTTTTTCACAGTGCATTTCTGGAATACAGTTCAAGGTTCCACATTTTCATTCCATAGCAAAATAACATCAAAGACTTCCAATGACTTCTAACCTCTAACTACTGATACAGACTATACACCTAGGTCTTTATTTTCCCTTATGCTGCAGGAGAAACCAGTTACTACTGAGCCATCAGTTATTCAGGACCTCCTCAGGCTTGTTCAGGACACAAAACTCCAGTCTGAACAAGCAGCATTTCCCAACTAAAAATGTTTCATTTAAAAGAAAAAGGAAAATCTTCACAGCTTATGCACATTTAAAAAATAGTTCTGGACTCTTCCTAGGGCCCTCACTAAAGTGAGGTTCTTACTTTGACAGGAGGCAGGGCGTTTGTTGCTTGCAGTCCCCAAGTCCTCAGCAACACCAAGGGAGCCAGCCTCGTGGAGTAAAGCCTCTTTAGCACATCGATAGCAGCTATCAAGGAGACATTGTGCCTCTGACGCTCTGTCTCAAACTTTAGGAGATACTTTAAGGAGCCTGGAAGAGATAATTGAATGCTCCTATTAAAACTGACTTGCCACAAACAACTGTGCATCTTATCTACACAGCAATCTCCACTGACAACTGAAAACACAGAAAGAGAACAGAGAAATGGTCCATCTGAATAAAGGCCTCCTTCCATCAGCTAGTGGTCTTCATCTCACCACCTCTTCAACTACCATCCTGCAGAACTTTTTTTTCATTTTAAAGCATTTTTGAGATTTGTGGGGTGGAAATTGCATCCAAGAATCTTTAACTGCTCCACACTCAATGGACTTCAGAACAGTTTTGCTTCAAAGGTGCTTGTGCCTTTCAAATACAAGAGAGCACCATGCTTAACCTGCAACAGAGGCAATGCTTGTCCTGACGCTAGCAGTGAAGGCCTATAAGACTAACCATCCTACTGCCACTTCATGGTCTTGGATTCTTACCCAGATCGCTCCCGTTGAAGGCTGCTGCACTGAGGTGATGAGCTAAACATGCAATATCACCAAAGCCCAGGTTTACACCTTGTCCTGCAAGTGGGTGGACTCTGTGTGCTGCATCCCTGGAGCAAAAGAAGACAGAAATTTGTATCTCTCCTTGAAGAAAGCCACAATGGCTGACAAACCCAGAAGGGATCAGTATAGCACTCCTCCCCTCTCTGCAATGAACACCACCTTACAGCAGCACATACGCTTTATCCTATATCTCCTTGTGTGCTACGCAGAACTACCTGACTGCCCCTCCAGTTGTAAGAAGCAAGACAAAGGGGAGATAACAAAAAGCAGTTCTGAAAGGAAAAATTATAAAGAGGTGACAAGCCAAAGTTCTCTCAGATCACACGTGGAACAGGCCTTAATGTTTTTGTAAGTGACCTCGGCACAACAGGAGGTATAGCGTTGGCACATTTCACAAACACAAAGGAGACAGACATCACCAATACGCAGGAGAAATGGAACAAAAACAAAATTAGGTTCTTTAATGAGCAAAGTTATCTGTAAAGGACAAAGGCAGACGTATTCTTAAGGGAGTCTTAGAGAAATTAAACAAAGTCTGGGTATGAAATGTAAGATCATACACTTTTACAAGCTCTAAAGCACAGAGTGGCTCACAAGCACAGAGGGGCTCACAAGTTGGAAAGATGAAAAGTATCTGAAGTGTAATCTGGCATCCAAGAATTACTGTAAGCTACCAGTGTATTGCAGCTGTGGTGGAGATAAAAGTACGTGCAACCTCAAAATGTAAAAGATGAGATATTTTCCTGTTTCTGTAGACCGCTGTACAAAAGCCTATGACATCCCATCCGGAGTAATTTGTAAGTTTTGTCATTTGGGTTCAAGAAAGGTGAGTTTAAAGCTCCAAATGGTACACGGAATGGCTGCTACAACGTTTGGAGAAGTACAGGTTCAGCATGAGATACTGGATTTTTTTTGCTGAACTACACAAACCAGAAAAGGCAAATAATTATCTCACAATTTACATAGAAAGCACACACAATGGACAGAGCACTACTCATACAAAAGGACTTTGTTGGCACAAGAGCACATGGTACAAACTGGGCCTGGATAAAGTCAAACTGAAACTATAAATTATTTCTAACCATCTACTTTGTTGACTGGGAGTCGCTATAGTCACATCATTTCAAACCATACGCCACTCACTCACACAAGGACCACCACTGGGGACCTCACCCGATAAGAGCCACGCGATGCTGGACATACTCTGTCGCGTGCCCCATTCCAAGAGGGAACATGGCTCGGCTCTCTGGATCTACTTTAGCAACGCTTGGGGGCAGCTGACGGACTGCAGTCCCTGAGGGTTTCAGGAATGAAATAGCAGATCGAAACATGGCCCCAGCTGTGTCAATGAAGTCAGAGTGGTTCACGTTGCTCCACTGAAAAAAACAAACCAACCTTCACATGTTAACCCAAACTAGACACATATAAGAATCCAGCTGAAAAAAAATCGGAATGAGCTCCAAATACCGAATTTTAACCACTTAGGCAAAAGTATACATTAGGAGAAACTATCTTCATCATTTTAGGACATACAAGTTTCCAACTAGGATGAGCCTACCGCTCCCACCTTTTGGAAATTCAGTTCAGCTTCTTCTGTGGCTTTCAGAACTAACCTAATTCGGTCCCAAAGGGTCATCCTTTCTTTGCTACGTGCCTTTTTAGTATCATCCTCAGCAGAGGAAAGAACTTGAGAATCCGCCTCTCCCATTACAGGGTTCCACTGTGTTTCTCGTGATTACAACAAAGCCTCACACCCGCCACAAGGCTGATACTCACAAAGGCAGAGTTGATGCTATCCACAAAACTTTCCTCATCCATGGCAAGAAGTTCCGATGCATGTTCATGAGATGTAGACCAGACCAGAGAGCTGGCAGTGTCAGACAGCTAGTTTAAGAGAATGTCAAGGGTAAGTATCAAGAGAAAAAGAAGCAAAAATAAATGAACAGTGCAAAGATTTCCCCACTGCCCTGCCCCACACCAGTCCCTCTGCAGATTACTCTTCCAGCCCAACTTCCTACAAGTGGGAAATACCAAGGATAAAGTGAGAGGGCAGGAGGGGAAAACAAATGCAATAACTGAAAAGTAAAGGGCAGATGGACAAATTCTTACGAGACAGAACCAACACAGAAAGGCACAGACAGAAATAAAGTTACTATAAAAGAACAAGACTAAAAAACAAACAAAAAATAACACAGAGACCACAAGTCATCTTACCGGAAGAAGCGCAATTGGCCCTGTGGGAAGGAACCTCTGCCACGCTACATTGTTGTCTGTGGCCTACAGTGGAAAGCAGCAAGTGGACAGTAATGAACTAGTTAGTGACCTGGATCACCTGCTTAAGCTGTTCTGCTGCTTACGGAAGAGTCTAGTACGAGAATTTCACCTCAGACAAATGAAGAGTTGCCACCACAGCTGACTGGTCATACTGATGCTCAATGTTCTTAATTTCAGCTTTCTTCCGGACTACAGAATTATGACCATCTGCACCAATCTGCAAAACAAAGAGATACAAAGCAACCTCTTCAGCAGCTCCTACGAAAGCCAATATTCCAGTCTACAAACCTCAGCCTGCATGTACACATTTTTTGTTTATTCAGGGGAAGAGAAAACAAACAAACAAACATGATTCCCCAAAACCCAGAAGAGGTGGCCCCTTCTGCTCTTGTCCAATTCAGCACAGTCTTTTTGCATCAGGTACAGAAAAGGCTATGCACCATGTCCCACAGCATCTCTGACAGAGTTAGCCACTCACCTCACTCAAGCCCTCCACGTGGGTGGAGCGGCACACACGGAATCAGAACCAAATCCAGTGGAAAGGACTTGGGTGAGAGATGACGCCTGATCAACAGAAATAAAAAGTTTAGTTACCAGCAGTTTGGTCTGCAGTCTGCGTCCATCAGCTAACTCAATTTGGACCCAAGGGCTTGTGTCACAGCTGTGAGAGGGAAGGGGCCAGGTATACCCAACTGCTCTGCTCCTGTAGAAAACCTCCACCCGGTCTGATGGGAACACAAAGTGCTATGGTCACAGCATGATACAGACATGAAAAAAGGAAACATCACTACAACAGCAAAGGGCACGCATGTCTCTATGGCACCCTAAAGGCTGACCCTACAACTCTCAAGGCACCCTGAAAGAAATGATCTGGCTAACCCTTTGTAACTGCAAGGCCTGCTCTGGATAGAAAGCTACAGGTCTTTTCATTAAGTCTATTTTTGGAGAGACTATGTTCTGGAGAACTACATATGCAACTGCTTTCTTGTCGTGTAGCCTTCAGAAGACAGATTTCTCCCTCTCCCCCCCACCCCAGTTCAAGAAGCTGCCTATGCCTCAGAGTTACTTGTTAGATGAGTTATCTTTCTCCCTCTCATAACTTAGCGCACACAACAGAAGGCAAGTAACTGAAAGCTATCTGCAGGAAATAAAATATTAAAGAAGTTGTCCACTACCTGCTACTGCATCTAACTGTTTTGTGAGAGCAGACATAATGACATCATTCTCCACTATGTAACCCATGTCATCTAAGTCATCTTTCTCAAAAACGATCATGGCTTCTGAACAAGCATCCCACACCTACAAAGAAAAAATACATTATATGAAGCTACATGATAAAGAAGTGCTGTTCCTTTCAGGGACTATGAATGTATCCATCTTAACAGGAAAAGGAGGTGGCAATCTAGAAATACAGAACTAGAAGAAACGTCCTGGATTACTGTCCGTTCCCAGCTAATAAAGTACATCACATAATTCCTTTCATACAATGATCTAGCTTCATCTCAAAAACTAATTGCAAAGAACATTTTTTATCCCTACTTTCCTGCTACATAACAATATATAAAGCTACCCTAATCACCTTCTTGTAGGTTAACCTCGGCAGGCAGCTCAGCACCACGCAGCCACTCGCTTACTCCCCCACAGTGGGATGGAGGAGAGTATCGGAAGAGTAAAAATGCAAAAACTCGTGGGTAGAAATAAAGACAGTTTAACAGGTAAAGCAAAAGCTGCGTGTGTAAGCAAAGCAAAAGAAGGAATTCATTCACTACCTCCCATCGGCAGGCAGGTGTTTAGCCGTTTCCAGGAAAGCAGGGCTTGATCATGCGCAATGGTTACTTGGGAAGGCAAACACCATAACTGAATGCCCCCCCCTTTCTCCTCCTTTCCCCAGCTTTTATTGCTGAGCACAACATCATATGGCGTGGGACATCCCTGGGGTCAGCTGGGGCCAGCTGTCCTGGCTGTGTCCCCTCCCAGCTTCTTGTGCACCCCCGGGCTCCCCACTGACGGGGCAGTGTGAGGAGCAGGAAGGGCCTTAGCACTGTGTAAGCACTGCTCAGCAGTAGCTAATACACACCTGTGTCATCAACAGCTTTCATCACAAATCCATAACATAGCACCATACAAGCTACCATGAAGAAAATTAACTCTATCCCAGCCACAACCAATACATACATTTACCTTTATTTCTGTCTTTCCTGACTAGTACCCACGCCTCAATATCTACAGCTTCCATAAGGAATCAATCTTTTATCCTGTAACATCAAGACTCTGAGGACGGGTATTTCTGAGTAGACTGCTACCCAAAAAAAAGTAACAGGAATCATCATAAGCATGACCTGCCCTTTGCCACAGGAGAAGAAACAAATTTGGATCATTAATGAAAGGACTCCTGAGAATTTAGAGTAGACAGACACGTAGTATATTTGCAGCCCTAAGCAAGGCACCTGCATTCGCCGGAACGGTTTGAGTCTCAGGCTGCAGACATGATCCCAGGCACCAAAACCTAAAAGAGAAGGACACAAATGCACGGAGGTACAGGTTCACATGTGACATTGAGACCCAAACAAAACCGAAGCTGACGCCACACTCTCCTCCTCCTCCCTTGGTGACTCTGTCAATGCCCAGACTCCGCTTGCACCATCCCTAGACAGGGCCAGGTCTGCCTCAATACTTTCACAGCTCCAGCATCACATTTTACTGCTAATGCAAGCCAGCAGAAAAGAAACAAGAGCTTTCCATGCAACTTAACTGTCAACTCTCACTGTCCTGTCACTGAGTAATAAAACAGATGCAGAAACGCACAGCCATCATTGTTCAGAGCATTTCTTTCTCCATAAGGAATCAAGGCTCAAATCTGTCTTTAAAATTAAGGAGAAATGAGTTACCAGACTACAGAGCACTAAGTATGTGCTGCTTTTGTGAACAGAATATTGTAGATGCTGTAGAGAGCACCTCACAACCTTCCACTAGCCGAATGTCACAAATATTTACATAACAAATCAGACCAAGGTACCAGAACGCAGATCCCTGTTACCAAGAGAAGCCTGATTTAATCACCTCAATTCAACATACTGAGAGACAAAGGCAAATAATTCCATTGAGTTTAGGATGAAGGCAGCATGTGCTCAAAGACGTTTTGTTTAAACAAAATAAAAACAGCTGAAATATATTGTCACAAATGCGAGCAGTAGAAATCACACTTACTGCTTAGAAGGGTTGCCGATCCCGGCGAGATGGAACTGACCCTGTTACTGTAACGCTCTGGCACACGATCATACTCTTTCCTAGGACCAGCCTCCAGCAAAGCAATCTTCTTATCATGGAAGTGGATATCATGCCCTAAAATAAGCAAATATACGCTTTCTTACAGTGTTTCTGCCAAAAACCTCATTTCTGATTTCTGTATCAGTACAGCCTATGCATTTTTGTAATAAGATAAGAGTAGATGCAAAACTTAATGAACAAACGCATTGACAATACAGGTTTTGACCTGGCAGCTGAACTTTTGTATTTTCAACCTTTTGGACTACAATCCTGTAACTGAGATGAACAAACCTTTCAGAGTTAAAGCAAGGAATAAACATTTTATTCTTGTACAAAGTTTACATTTTTGTACAAATTTGTGCAAATTTTGTTATGAAAGTTCAATACCAATGAGTTCATATTATTAATGAGTGAAATCCACAATGTTTACTCCACACACAGAACACATTTTTCAGAGCTTAAACGTAAATTCACTAATTGGAATAAGAGATCAAAATAAAACTTCTATGATACTTGGCAACCACATTAATGTTTTCTTTATCCTTATGTTCCAACAGTGGAATAGCACAGGCAGTTTAGACTTTAACTTTCAGTTAAAGAGAACTGAAAAAAATCAAAGAGATGACTCAAGTAAAGAGTAAGTCACATCACAGCTGAATTAGCCATGCTTGTTGCATCTGACCACTACGGTTACAGTAGGTACCGCGACCAGAAATGGTGTCCTTATAACATCCAGAGTTCACTACTACAGCAGTCCTAATAACAGCAATACCCTGAACATATTTTCTAGATTATACATAACATAACCTCAGCTTTTGAAAGGCCCCAAACCTGCAAGTTAGCCTTAGATGTCACTGCTGGACAGGATCCTTACGTTGTCTCAATTCCACTCTGGTTTTGTTTAACACCACAAGCACAGCAATGATAAGTTTGCATGGTAAACCCTTATACTTTGCTTAGGACCTTTGCTCTTTTGCTCTTCTTTGCACTCTTTTCTTTAGGCTTCTGTCACTATTACACCCTTCTGCATTCAATGTTGCAAATAAAGAAGCGGCCAGCACTCCCAGGATCTCTAGTGATGCAAACCAAGCACAAATCCGTTCTAACTTGGTAACCCGGTGTTCAAAACACAGGGTTAGAGAACGAAACTTAGGATCAGAAATGCATTCTCAGCTTTGGCCGAAATCATCCATCAGTGACTTAAGCGTGACCATGTTTGACAAGAACACTACAAGTAGTCTACAGAAATCAAAGTAATGCCTACATTAAAAACAAAAAATGTAAATAGGATATGGCTCATCATAGCGACTGGTACCCAAACAGCTTTAAGTCAGCCTCAGAGCTCTGTCCCAAGGGGATGCGGGAATAAGGAACTGCCACATCGGGATCCTGAACGCTAAACTCCTAAATGGTAACCACAGTTACCTCACACTGCCACCAACAGGGATTAACGAACATGGTCGACTTATTATACGGTCCAATTACAAGATACTCCACGCACTGAAACACGAAGCTTTTGGGACAGCTCCCAGCTTTAGGCTTTCGTGCAGCCGGTGAGACAGGGAGCGAGGGCGGCGGGACGCAAACCCCGCCACTCGCTGCCCTCGCAAACCCCGGCGCGGGAGGCCCCAAGGCGTCCGAGGGCTCACGCCGCCGCGGCAGGGGCAGGAGGGAGAGACCGGGCCGGGCCGACGAGGTCACAGCCTTACCCAGCACGGCGGCCATGGCGCTCCCCACCATGCCCCCGCCCGACACCACCACGTCGTAAAGCGGCGCGGCGGCGGCGACAGACCGGAGCGGAGCCCGCGGGCCGGCCCGCAGCCGCCCACCGAGCGGAGCCAGCAGGCCCCGTCCGCACGCAGCCGCCATCGCTGCGGAAGTGACGCCACGCCACCCGCCTCCGAGCGGAAGTCGCAGGGGGAAACCATGACAACACAGCCTGCCTGGCGGCGGGCACGACACGGAACGGCCCTTTCCCGTCTCGGAGTCTGATTGGCTGCTTCAGGCCAAAAAGGCGGGCCTAGAGCGCTGCCGCCTTCGCTGATTGGCGGGGATCGGGGCCGATGGAGGGCTAAGGCGGCGGCCTGCAGGTGAGGGGAGCGGGTCGGCCTCGGGGCTCCCGGCTCGGCCTCAGCCCCGGCGCT
>Ga0065711_1044255_pt1 | contig 14204 bp, 18 predicted proteins | sample Hoacrofraction12_FD_59098 | JGI IMG/M metagenome (GOLD analysis project Ga0065711, IMG submission 59098) | Hoatzin crop microbial communities from Cojedes, Venezuela - Epithelial fraction 12 v2 (version 2) | ecosystem: Host-associated > Birds > Digestive system > Esophagus > Crop | place...
CCGCCTGGACAAGGTCCTGTGCAGCCTGCTGTAGGTGACCCTGCTTCTGCAGGGGGGTTGGACTAGATGACCCACAGAGGTCCCTTCCAACCCCTACCATTCTGTGATTCTGTGATTCTGTGATTCAAAGCCCTCACCTATGTGAAGCATCACCTGTCCAGTGAAGCATCCCAGATGAGGTCATCTAGCATGGGTTGTAGCTGCACGGTCTCCTTGTTGACCCTGCTCTGACTCCATCTGCCAACAGAGGTTCCCTGGGAAGGTCCTGGCCAAACTGTTTGTCACTGAGAAGGGTGATACAGTGGCTAGCAAGGGGGACCAGCAGAGAGGCACAGGTCTAGAGGGGCTCTCAGTCCTGTTGTGCAGAAGATGCTCAGGTTACTAACCTAGCCACGGTGTGGAGAGCATGGAAATTAGAGCTTTAGGGGTTTGCTCTCATTCTTTGACATCTTGGTTGACTGAAGCAGGTTGCATTGATGTGGCAAGGTCCTAGCACAGCAGCAACGCTCTCGTGACCCCCATCTGGCAGCTTCCCTCCAAAACTGGCACAATTACAGCCATCCCCTCCCCAGGATGGAAGCACCCTATGTCCCCCATGATGGAGGCACTCTCAGTGGACAGAGCTTTGAGACGGGCTAGTGCCGCACACTAATGGACTTTTCTTTCTCAGTCCTAGTGGATGGCCTGGCTGGGTGCCCTGAAAAGCTGTGTTTCCCAAGCCTTTAGCAGAGGGAGGTTAAAAATACGTCTTAAGTTCACGCCCAGCAGGAAAAAAAGTCATTTCTGGGCAAAGATTTTGCCTTTTCCCCTCAAGTTCCTGACTGGTGCTACCCAGCCTGAACACTGAATCCCCCTCCGGGGGTTGTTTAAAAAAATGAAATAAAGGGTGGCAAGGGTGATGTGGCTGGGAAATGTGTGTGGAGCTGTGCTGCAAAGGTGTCTGCCCATCCAGGCAATGCCTGGGATGTGGCATCAGCTCCAGCCCCAGCAGCATTTGCGAAGCAGAGGGAGACATGGACTTCACAGCAAATGGTGCAGATCGTCGAGGGCGATTGTGTGGACACACATGGGGCGTTGGACCTCTTGGAAAGGTGAAAATACCTCTCCCTCTGATGTGGGAGAGACATGACTGAGGAGATGGCTACTAACTGAGATTGAGACTAATTAATGTGGGAACAATACAATCATGTGAGGTGGTACCTGGGGCAATAAGTGGTCTGGCCAGGGGTTAGACCATCAGTTGTTACACTCCCTGGAGCTGCGGGAGGCAGCGGAGGGATGAGCTCTGCACTGGCTTGGCCAAACCAAGGTGTCGGGTTTGCCTGGGCAAGAGAACAGGGCACTGTGGTTTTTGTGCTGTTCAGATGAGCACCACAAATATGTCTTCTGGGGAGATGCCCTATTGCCAAAAATGAAAGCAGGGGCGAGGAAGTTTCCTTGCTCCTCTAAAGAAGGTGCCGAGCAACACAATCGTTGTGTGCAAGGACATCAGGGGAGCACACAGGGCTGCTCTGGTTCCCTCATTTGTCCCCAGCAGTGAAGGAAATGCAGTGTGAAGGTGGTGAGGGGAGATGGTCCAATGCCCTGGGGGAACTGGGGTCATGGGTTAGCAAGCGTGGGAAAACTGCTGGATTTACCCCACATCTTGTGCTCTGTACCCACGAAGCAGTGCTACAGAAAGCCTGAGGCCATGATGATGAGTGGGATTTGAAGTTTTTTTCCTCTCTTTTTAATTTTCTGGGTATTTCTGCAGGTAGTAAAGGTGTGTAGCTCATTAGACAGTTCCCAGGGAACAGGTCTGGGGACTTATTCTCGCTCACCAGGAGCTCACAGTTTCATGCTCGGGGCGCTGCTCCCACCATCAGCACCCTACCCTCACTTGGACAGTCCTCTTTCATCGGGCAGCTTCTCCTTCACCCATTTGTGAGTGATGGACAGGGTGATTAGGGATGAGTCACCTGATCCAGGTCACCTAGGGAGGTGGGGGCGAGGGGAGCAGCACCCATCACCTTTTGCGCAAGCAGCTGTGTGGCGTTAGATCAGCCGCCGACTCTCGCAGTGCTGGGAACCAAGGCGGGGAAGGCGTGGGAACATGTCTGGGCAGGAAGGCAGCTCTGGGGATGGATGGGGAGCCCCAAGAGGCCACCCTTTGCTCAGGGGATTTCTGCCTGACCCATTGGTGCCAGTGGGGCGGGTATGGTGTTTGTGTCCAGGTGTCACCCTGCCTCATTGGCTGTCCCCTTCGCCCCTCTGTCCTGGTCCCCAGCATGGAGGATGCTGCAGATGGGGTCAGGCCAGCACCCTGTTGTGACGGAGCCTGCCCAGTGTCCCATGTCAATGCCTCGATGCAGCTCCTTACGCAGGATTTTTTGTAACAGCTGGATGATCCATGGTGGAGCAGCTTGAAGGGAGGGACAGGAGGAAGGATGGAGGACCCTCTCTGGCCAGTTTCCACCTAGCTGAGCAGAGAGGTTCACAGTGCTGTGGCCATGGTTTGGCTCTAGAAACATTTGCAGGAAGGATCTATTTTTCCAGCTTTGCTTGGAAGCTACTTAAAGATTCTAAGAAGGAGAAGGTGTCACTGTCCACCACACTGCCCAGTGAGCTGAGTTTCCTATGTCATGATGGATACAGCTCAGGGCCAGCTGGCAGGGCTGCCAGGGGATGGAAGCAGAGCTCAGCAGGAGCCACTCGTGCTTCTAACAGGAAATGAAACAGGAGGAGTTTCAACCATACTCTAAGGAAACCTTCATCCAGAAATTGTGTTGGATGTCCAACCCTCTGCTTCTTCCAAGAGCCATCACAATCAAGTGGGAGAGGAACTAGTTGCCTGCAGCCAGGACCTCCTGCTAGTGCTGTTGCAGGTTTCCACATGCTCCGAGAGACCCAGGGCACAGAAACCCATCTGCCCTGTTGCCCTCCTAAATATCTGCATCCTGCCCAGAGACCCCATGTTTGACCCCATCATGACTGAGACCAGTGCCTGTGTTGGGGAATGGGACGCCCTGGTGTGGGGCTGTGGCTGGTCCCTGTTCCTTCCCCAGTGTCCTGCCCCTTGCTGTGGTTGCCCAGCCTGGATGAGGAGCTGCTGATCCAGTCCTCTCCTGTTCCACAGACTCCAAGGGCACCTTCCAGGCTGCCCTGATCCCAGCGCCGTGGCTCTGCAACAGCTGCTGGAGCAGAGAGATACAGAGGAAGTGTGGGAAGGTCTGAGTGGCTGCCCTGAGGCTGTGGGAGGATAGAGCAGAACAGAGGCCATCACTTCCAACCCCACATCTATGTTAGAGATGTTGCCTCTCCACTAAAGAGCAAGTGGGGTATCCAGCTGCCACATCTCCTCTCCAACCTCATCTCTGAGGGCCCTGTTCATCCAACAGAGCTCTGCTGCCCCAGCATGAGTGTCAGTAAGTGCGTTAGCCTTTGAGACACATCTTATCGGGGTTTTTACCATCCCAGCTTGGGGAACACTGTCCCTGCAGATAACAACCATTCCTGCCACTTTGACGTAACTATCAGCGAGTTGAGCTTTTGCAGGCTTTAATGGGGCTTGTTAATTATGCACTGAATGGTAATTAGCACTTTTGTCCCAGGCTGCAACTTAGACAGAAGCTTTCTCTTGCAATCCCTGCTGTTAGCGGCCTAATTAGAGTGATACACATTTTTCCATGGAGCTCCTGTGCCTAGTGTCTCCTTGCCAGCCTTGTAAATTAATATATAGAGCAATGCTACCCCACCTCGGACTCTGACGCAGGTCTGTGTCTGAGCACACACAAGCACTCTGTGCCCTGTTTCCTGGCTGTGGGCAGCAGATCATTTGAATATCTGTTTCTTCCCTCCAGGCAAAAGTGCCAATAGCACTGAGTGTAATAAGAAAATGTGCACCTGTCTGAAAAGCAGTGGAAAGACCTGAGGGCTGCTCCACAGTGTGTAGGCAGAAATATCATAAGAGAAATTACAACCAACTGTTTGCTTAATATTAAAAAAAGATAATCCATAGAGTCAAGGTAGTCTGCAGGCAGAGACAGGGTTGCCTTAGCATATGTGCAACATCATGTGTTCAGTCAAGCTGAAACTAGCACAGTTTTTTGTAGGGCTTGTGGAACCATCTTCCAAATGGTTTTGATCTTGCAAGATCCCCTTGTCTATAAGAGGTCGCAGAGCCCTCCAAGGACCTCTAATAAACTCAGAGTCTCTGCACTTGTCTTTAGCCTTGGCTTTGGCTTTGGAGAACAGCCCTCTCTGACGCTGCAGAGAAAAGCTCACGTTCCCCCAGCTTCACCCACTCCTCCAGTCTCATGCTCAAAGGTGGCTCTTAGGAGAGGACCCAAAATGGACCAGAAGTGGGTCTCTCCTTCGCAGTGCATCAGGGTCCAGAGGGCAGAGGACTTGGACCACCTCCTGCTGGGGATGAGTTTGAACGTCTTGAAGCAGGAGGACAAACCTTGCGGTGGAAGATATCCAAGGCAGATCTGAGGTTGGCTGGGTCTCCCGTGCATGTTCTCTATCAGCTTTGGGTGTCACAAGGGCTTGTGGATTGGGGTGCAGAGCTCTTCCCACCCAGTGGTCCTGTCCCACCAAGCATCACCATGGGATAGTGTCTTGCAGTTGGTGACAGTCCTGCTGTGAGTGAGAGGTTCAACTAGAGACCTTCAGAGATTCTCCCACTAGCATTGCTACAAATCTGTTGGCCCTGTTCCTCCTACCATACTGTCACAGACCTCCCAGCAGAGGTGGTTCCCTAAAACCTTTCAGGGTATGTGTCGCCCATCCTTCCAGAGAAAGGGCACCTGGCAGGTGAGGAAGCTGGAAGCTGGCCTTTCATGAAAGGACATGGTCTTCGAGGTCCAGCACTGTCACCTGGATATTCCCAGGCAAGATGAACAGAGCCCACCTTGTTCCAGGTCTGTGTTCCTATGAGTGCTCCTGTCCTGCTGGGAGCTCTCTTAGCCCTTCCCTTCCTTTCCTTTCTCTTCCCATGGCGTTTGCATCCAGGGCCTGGAACAGGTCGCTGCCCTCCAAACCAGCAGCACAGCCAGACTGGAGCTGCTCCCCAAGGGTATGCTGGAGGCTGGTGGCTCTCTCATCAGTGCCACCACCCTGGACCAGTTTCTCCAACCAGTGTTGGCATGAAAACACCTGCAACAGGTACAGATTTCCTCCTGGAGGCAAAGGTCCTCCCTAGTATATTGGGGGATGCCAGGAGCACAGGCACATGGAGAGCTGGAAATAGAAAGAAATGAGGGTCCTAAGCTCGCTCTTTCTAGATCTGACCTGGAGTACGAGGGATCTTACTGTATCCACCTCTGTCTATTGCTTTGGGAAGGGAACTTGTCTGAATTGCCGCTTTGATCAGCTTCCCACACAGGGAAAACACCTCAGTGTTGCAATATTGATCTACATGCATTTTATAAAAGCCGTCAGTTACGCAGTAATTCTGCCAGCTCTACAACGCCTGCGGTCTCAGCGCTGTACAAGGAGTCCAAAGGTTGGCAGGTGGACTTGGTAGCAGCTGGTTTATGGCACCTTTCTCTCTGCAGCACAGCGGGAACACATTCTCCAGGAGCTGTTACCAGTGCAGAGAACTTTCCCAGTGCTACATCACATTTAGCCCGCTCACTATGTTTTATACAACATGTCCCTACAGCTGAACAAGGGAAGTTGGCCAGCTGAGCACATATGCTGGGGCTGGACTACTCTGAAGGCACCAGTGCTGGATTCAGGGTACACATCCTTTCTGTCCACCATTTGCCATTAGGTAAGATCCCTCTGTGCCATTGGTATCTATCCCCTCTTTTCATGCTGTCAGTGCCTTGCAATGAGCTGTTGTGTCCTGTCATGGGGAAAAGGCCTCTGTATCCTTGATGGAGCATCCAGATGGTTGGCAACCCTACACCGCATTTAACTTTGGTTCCTCTGCACTGAGATGCCCTCCTCCCTGCGACCTGGAAATCATTTTTGAGACAATAGGGATGCCAAACTCTAGACACCCAGTTCCTCAGGCTGTCTCAGCCTCTGGACTGGTTGGGTTTACCTTGATCAGGTCAGGTTTTGGTGTCCATATCAGGATAAGAAGAGCTTTCACTGGAGGAGCATGTGGGATGGCAAAGGTGTTTAGGAGACTAAGATTGTTTTGCTTTCTGATGACAATCTGACTTCCTTTCTGCCTCTTTCTCTCCCTACCTCATTGTCTGGTTTGTTGGTCTCCTATGGAAGAGAGGTCTTATGACACATGAAGGAGCACATCAGTCTGGGGCCTGATGTCTTTGCTGAGGGCATAGCAGGAGACCCCGTCCGGTGTGAATGAGCATGACAGGGAGCACTTCACTAAGCCTGGGACACCAACGACACCAAGTGGTGGCAGTGGACTTTCACAAACGTCCCTCTGAACCAGCTCCTCCTCGTGGGGGAGTCCCACAACTAAACAGAAACAAATGTCAGTGGTGAAGGTGGCTTGTCTCCATTTCTTTTATCTCACTTCATGTCCTTTTCCCATCTCTGGGGTCATACCATGGCCACAGGTTGTGGGGAAGACCCAGGAGACCAGCTACACTCACAGAAGTCCAAACAGCAGCATGGAGGGGCAGCCTTGAACCAGAGCAGCAAAGGAACAAATACAGAGCTGGAAAAAAAAACCCACTGAAGAATTTTCTCATTTCCCTAGCCTGGACACAAAGGTTTGGCCCTGGAAACCTGCAAAGGATATGACCTGGTGCGTGATAGGCCATTGTGCTGAGAGACTGTGCATGCTGTGGACCAGCAGATAAATGTCAGAAAGGCAGACACCAGGGAAGAGCAGGCAGATTGCCAAAAAATGGTATTCTTCAAAAGTTTTTCTGAACTTTTCAGTCTTTAATTTAAATTGAAGAGGGAATGGGGGTTTTGGGCTTGGGGGGTTGCTTGCCTGCGTGGGAGGAGAACCATTGGAACAGTCAAGCAGTGGAGAAGGTCACCCAGCCTTCACACCTGGAGGTTTTGAAGACCTGACAGGACAAAGCCCTGAGTAACCTGGTCTGATTTCAGAGCTGACCCTGCTTTGAGCAGATGTCTGGACTAGAGATCTGCTGAGGTCCACTCCAGCCCGAGTTTTCCTGTTCTTCTAGGATGGTGTCCAAGGCAGGTGCTGGGTACCTTGCTTCTCAGCAACATGTGGCCTGGGGCGGAGAGGGGAGGTGTAACATTGCTCCAGCGGCTTACACAGCAGTTCAGAGAAGGAGGATGAAGAGGTGGTCCATGGTGGAGCAGGCACGCCTTGAACGGACTGCTGCCTGTGGAGACCCCATGATGGAGCATATACATCCCGAAAAGGGACTGCAGCCTGTGGATGAGCCCATGACAGAGCACGTACACCCTCAAAGGAAGACACGAGTGTTGAGCAGTCACAGTGGAGCACAGGAGAAGAGCAAGAAGGAAGGAACAGCAGAGAGGGGACTGCTATGACCTGACTGCATCCCACTGCCATCGCCTGTTGCTTCACCAAGGGGACTGAGTGTAACCTGCAGCGATAACAGGGAGGAGGAGAGGTGCTGCAAGTGATGTTGCACCTGGGGAGGAGAGGTGCTTTCCCCAAGTGTGAAAATGCTTGGGACTTTTCGTCTGTTTCCAAAACCCAAATCCATACTCAAATATTTATATTATATTAACTGACAATAAATTAAGTTAAATTCCCCAATTCGAGTCCATTTTGCCCATGACAGTAATTTCCAAATGACCTCTCCATCTTTACATTGACCCACAAGATAGTGATTAGGGGAGACAGGGAACAGACAGACAGGCAGTTGGAGAGGTTCCTGCTGGGTGGGTGGGAGAGGGAGGATCTCACCTAGGTATCTCATGGCAGGTTTCTGCTGTGATGTTCATGAACCTGCTTGCCCTCCCATGAGCTTGCCTGGGCAGGACATGAGCTGGTGGTCCCATGACATGATGTCAGGTCAGGAATCCCATTAGGCTGTCAGTCTGTCACAGTGCCGGCTGAGAGGCATCTGGTGTGCTCCAGTGTCAAACACGATATGCTGTGTCATTATTTTTCTTGCTTATAATTAGTTTTTAAGCCAAGACTTTGCTACAGCTAATGAAAGGCCAACTGGGGGTCACCCACATCACAGAGCACAGCAGCAAGCCTGGGCAAAAAAAATACAGGTTGGAGGAAGACTTCCTGCAGTCCCACGCATGAGTGACTGCAGAAGGGCAGTGGGACACCTCTTGAGTGAAGCTGGTAGGTAGGAGACCATGAAGGACACAACAAGGGAATAGAGACAGCTGTGGTGCTCCAGGCAGGTTGTTCACCAGCAGGCTGGAGAACCTGGGAAGGCTCTAAGCAGTGGTGAGGTGATGCTCTCCCCAAGGGCTGCAGCCTTGCAGCTGCTCCAGTGAGGCAGGGGAAGCTCGGCATGATCTGAACCAACATCGCATGCCTCCTGGAAAACTCCTTCCTAGCTTGGTCCCACTCTCCTGAAGGATGAAGGGCCCTAGCACTGGGACATTTGATGAGGAGCATGAGGTTTTAAAGACAATGTTTGAAGCATACTGGTTACAGGATGTTTGGTTTTTACCCACTAAACAGAAACACCAACAGAAAACATCAACTCCAAAGGCTCAAAAGCTGGGCTGTAAGTGGAAAACAAATGCTCATTTATTGGTCTAAGACCTGTGGGCTTCGGAGGCCAATGCCTGGGCTTTGTGTTGGCTGCATGGGGGTGCTGTGTCTCTGTTACCAAAGCACATCATTCCCAGCTGGCAACACCTGGAGAATTGCTGCCAGCAAATCCAGGAGTGCGTACAGGGGACAAGGGGTGGACAGGTGAGCAGCTGGGGAGACTGGCAACACTGCAAATAACCTGCAGGTTCGTCTCTTTCGCACACATGAGCAGTGTGAACACTGGTTGTGCCCACAACAGGGCCTGCACCCCAAGGTTAAGCTCGGGGAAGGAATGGTGACTGCATCACACCACATTCCTGCAGTACCTAGCTCTTTTTCAGATCCCAGAGTTGCCAGCTTGCCCCAAGCAGGACCCGGGGACCTGTGATGTCCCCAGCTGTCCCCTGCACTGGTTGGCTCCAGCTCTCACCTGGCTTGGGACATGCCATGGCATTGGCAGTGGGTTTGCAGCACCATACCATCTCCTAAGAAGCATCTCCAGCCCTGGGGCTGGGCAGGAGGCAATGCTGTGCCATAATGTGAGCAGGCCAGGGCATCTGTTCCTGTATGCCCCACATCTGCCCCAGGGTGGAGACAAGCCACTATCTCCCACAGCTCCCCACAAAAGAGTTTAGAGCTGCCACTACCTTTCCCTTGCTCATGAGTAAGTTCCTGCAGGAACCATACATTCATAAACACCATCTGAGCTTCAAGCCAGCCTTTAAGTAATAGGGAGCAAGGTGAGAAGGTCTCCTACCATGGCTTCTTCCCCTCTACCAGTCATCAGCACGTTCAGATGCTGGATTGTCCCTTGGCTTGGCATGATGTGCCTCTGGGCTCCTGCCACTCTTGGGAGTAGGGCTCTGCTCCCTGCAGGACCTCCCAGGTTCAGGTTGAATTTAGCATCAGAAGTGTCAGGAGGGAAAGCTTATAGTTTCATTTACAGCATCACTCTGGGATCTGCTGCCAAGTTTAGCTCTGCATGGGGACTCTCCAGGGGACATAGGGTATATTGGTGCACAGCACTTTCAGAAGATGCAGAACCAGAGCCTGTTCATGGGGCCATGCTCCATCATCCATTTTGGGCAGCCCCCATTTGTGCCTTTCTTCAGCCACCCTGTACAACAGAGGAGCCCGGGGCCGTACCTCTGCCTGTCAGTGCTCAACTACATGCTCAAGGTGAAGGTGCACAAAGCAACCAAGCCAAAGCAGGCCCATAAACGGGCTGTGTTCAACCGTCAGCGCCTGCACATGAGGGGCAAGAGAAGAAGGTCCAGCCAAGGCCAGTGAGCCTGTAGGAAACCCTGGGGTCGCACGAGGTTGAACCAGAGAACCTGCTGAGAGCCAGGAGCTTCCCTCCATCCCCCATCAAGCTGCTCCCACTCCCCACACTTCCTGCACGAGCCCTGGGATCTACCTTCCCACTCCCACAGAAAAGTCTGAGCTAGTCTGTGCAAAGAGCCGGTTTTATTCACAGGGACACATCAGACATCAAGAGAGCAGAAAACATACAGGAAATATACAGGGAAGCGCTGCTTTTCATACAAGCAATGACTATTAACAATATTACAGAAAGAATAAATAAAAGTGATGTTGCTACAGTAACCCACAAGGACGATGCTCTCCTCCGCTTGCCATGCATGGCTGAGCCTGCGGACCTCATCCTCCACAGCTGTGCTGCTTCAGTTTGAAAAATACTTCTCCAGCACCTTTGTTAAAAGCCCTGTCTCCTACAAGAAAAGGCACAACGGTGAGACGCTGGGTCCCACACCCAGCCTCCACCAACATCACCTGCTGGGTACCACGGAGCAGAAGCTCAGACAAATGTCCCATGCTGGACCATGATGGCACTTGCAGGAGTGGCTTGGGACAGCACATGAGAAGGAAAGAGCCAGGAGCCACAAAACAGCCTGCCTCCCATTCTGTGCTCCAACAGCTGGACCACAGCTGACAGATGTCAGAGGCAAACTTCACCAGCCCACTGAGACAGCAGCCACTGGCTTGGGCTTCAGGAACAAGAGCAGCCTCAGGGCCCGATTCAGCAAAGTGCTAGGCAAGAAGGCAAAAAAAAACAAAAACACAGCACGGAAGAGTTGCAGAGGGATTTTGTGGGATTGTGTACTGCCCAGAGGTCCCAGAGCCACACAGGGCAGCATCTGCCTCACGCAGAAGGGCTCTCCCCACACCCCTGGAGCCATTCCACTCCACACACATGGTGTCACCCTGTCTGTCTCCTGGAGAAATACTGCCACGCACTCAAGCAGATGACAAGGCATGGGGACGATCCCCCTCTGCCAGCCAAACCCTTGTCACACACAGCAACAGGGTGGCACCGTGAAGCCCCAGCGTGCTGAGAGCCAAGCCCTGCCTGCCACATGTGGTTAAAAAGACAAAACAGAAATCCCTGCTTGTGAACCCCTTCTGCTCTGTGCAACTTCTGCCATCACAAGCAGGGAGCAGCACATGGGATGCGATGTTGCAAAGGGATGGGAAATATCTTGAGATAAAACCCACGGCAGCAGGCAGGACTAACCCATGTGAAGGGGGAGCAAGCAAAAAAACTAAGCCCTGGGATTTACTTAATGCTTAGAGGGGCCCCACAGAAAGGAAGAACCTGTTTGCAAATGATCAGTGACACCCTTAGAAAAGGAAAAGCACATTGAATTTTTCAGTAGGAGTTCCCGTGATACTCATCCTGCCACGAAGCACTGCACATGTGCTAAAGGAGCAGAGCAATGCTTAGAGAGCAGGTTAATTCCTGCCTTGCTGACCAGGGGGTCCCAAGGAAGGGAAAAGCATCTTTGTTTTTTCTAAGCCGAGTTGAGACGGAAGGGACAGGGGGATGGACAGAGAGTTTCACGGAGCAGAGCTGTTAAACAGCTCGTTAGGCAGGCAGCGAACATGGCACACAGATCAGTTCAAGCACAGGCTGGGTGCTGACCCCAGGTGTCCAACAGTCATGCTGAGGGAGAAAGCTGTCAGGGTGGCAGGAATTAGCATTGGCACCATGTCACCCACAACAGCAAGAAAAAAATCACGTCCCACAGAAAAGTATAACACAGCACTCCAAGGCATGAAGGAGTAGTTGTCCTGTAATGTCAACCCGCAGCGCAGAGGCAAGGATGCCCTGGGGGACAGGTGGTGAAGAAAGGAGCAGGAAGGAAGGAACTGAGTCTAGTGAGGTGCTCAGAGGTGCCTGAAGGGCAGAACCAGACCTATCACCCAGCAAGGTCTCCACTGCCACACCAGGGCACTGGCCAAGGAGAGGCGAGAGGCTGTGGAAGGAGCAGGCGAGGGGTAGGAGCCAGCTGCACATCAGGCACATAAGCTGCGATGCCACACGTGTGCAGGGCATCCCACCTCCCAGCAGAGAGGCATCAGGGCAGGCAACTGGCCAGCATCTGCTTGACCACAAGCCAAAGTGCCCTCCAGCAGCAGAGCTTTGACACCCAGCACACACATGCCAAAGGACAAGGCAGGGCAGCACATCCACCAGCTCTCCCATCACCTCAGGCAGTTAATGCAGCAAAGACCCTCCACCTCAAAGGCTCCCCAGGGAGGATGGAGAAGGGGCCAGGACCTTCACAGCCCTCTCCCTTTCAGCTGCATCTGAGAAGCAAAAGCTGCAGCAGCGCTGCAGTCACAGCACACTGCATGCCAAGGGGAGCAGGGTGGGCTGGTGTCTTCAGCCATGCCCAGCTATTTCTTCTCAGTGGAAAGCCCTCAATCCTGATGGGACCAGCTCTCTAGGAAAGCCTCAATTTACCTTCCTCCGCTGAAACCGAGTCAAGAAAGCACTTGAACAATCACTGGCACTCAGGCTCACCTTCCCGCAGATCTGCTCCACCTGTGCCTTCCCAAAAAAGGCAAAGAACAGCAGCAAGCACTGCCTAAACCTGGATAACAGAAGTAGCTTTACCTGCGTGCAGTGTTACTGGATAGTTCCTCAAGTACAGCATCTCTGTGGGACAGCATGTGTAGGACCCACCCCAGAGCATTTGGTCCCTTTCAGGCTCTCAGCGTTACTTCTGCAGTGACTAAAAAGGGCAAGACACCAGGGAAGGGCACGTGAGGCAACAGATGAGCAGAGCCACACGAACCGAGCAATTCCATCTCCGCATCCTGCGTGAGGATCTGTGCGCATGCATTGCTCCCAGGGGCAGGTTTTCCACTAGGAGTTGGGTGAACTCCAAGGTTTTGCCACACTGAGGAGGCTGAGGATCTGCTGATGCACAGCAGGACTACCGGAGCTCCTGCCTGCTCCCCAAGACCCGCTCTGCAGCAGTACGACTCACACACACCTCCCCTCTGCAAGGCATGCTAACAAAGCTACATGCCCCTCAGTAATGTGGGATCCCAACCACAGCAACTCAGACCCAAGATGGGGACATCAGAAGCCCAAGACCTCTTTGCAGGACAGTCTCCTTTCCCTTCACGTGTGGAACTGTGCCCCTCTTAGCCCCCCTCTACAGAAATAGAGGGGAGAACGGGTTTCCCTGTCCCTGCAGTGGCTAGAAAAGGGGACATTTCTTCACGGCAGCCACAGTGGCCAGCCATCCTGTTCTGTGCCTGGCCAAGGAAGTCCCAGATGCTTATTAACAACCCCTGGGCCAGAGATCACCACTGCCACAGCTCCATCGCAGCATCCCTTGCTCGTCCTCACGCCCTTTCCAAGTATTTTGGGACTATTAGCCACTGCCAAGCTAGACACAAGCCCAGGGAGACTTCTCCTCTGCCCCTTTACAGCTGGTCTTAAGAAGTGGTTTAAGGAGGGTTAACAAGAGCAGAAAGGAGGGGAATACACCTCTAGCAGCCGTGCAGATGCTCCCATCTCCAGCAAGGCTGACTGTTGCAGATTAACATCTCCACCACCTCCCTGGTTTCTGCATCTCCCTCCATCTTAGTCAATATTCACCTGGTCAGTGAGGTCGTATTTCCCTTGGTTCTCATCCAAAAGTCTCTCTTGCAAGAGGATTTTCAGGAGCTCGCGGGTAAGCAGTTCCATCATGTCCTCCAGCAAGGCTCTGAGAGAGGGACCGAAGACCACCGGCACCGCAGGCTCCTCTGGCGACTCCAGGTGCGGGGAGCCCGCTACACTCTTCTTCCCCATGAAGTGACCTGCAACACAACGCCCTTGTGTGCCTGCGCCAGCACCCGCGGGGACAGAGCCAGGGGCTCCGGCAGAGCCAGCGAGAAGCACCTACATCAGCGGAGTACAGCCAAGCGAGGAGCAACCCGGGAATCCCAGGTCCTCCTTTCACACGGGACTCTGGGGAAACTTCCCCCTCCCGCCGACGGGATCTCCGGGGGTAAAGAGATGCCGGACCTGTCACCAGGAGGAGGTTGCCTCACGCCTGCCCTGGTCTTCTCCTGCCCACCACGGGTCCCGCCGAGCCCCAGCCGCCCGGCATCCGCCCGGCATCCGCCCGGCCCTGCGGGGGACCGAGCAGAGCAGGGGGGTCCCCCGCAGGCAGCGGGGAGCCGGAGGGTCGCCTGGGGGGAGCCGTGCCCCGCACAGCCCGCTCCCACGGCTGCTGCTCCGCGCCCGTGTCCCCGTCCCCCCCCCCCC
>Ga0065711_1044256_pt1 | contig 14204 bp, 10 predicted proteins | sample Hoacrofraction12_FD_59098 | JGI IMG/M metagenome (GOLD analysis project Ga0065711, IMG submission 59098) | Hoatzin crop microbial communities from Cojedes, Venezuela - Epithelial fraction 12 v2 (version 2) | ecosystem: Host-associated > Birds > Digestive system > Esophagus > Crop | place...
CGCGGAGCGGTGCGAGGAGGGGGGCCCGCAGCTGCGCTGCGGTAGCGGCCCCGTCCAGCGAGCGTGCCCCGGCACGGCCCGCGGGGCGGCGGGGGTCGGACTCGTTCGCCTCCTGCGCTTTCCTCCTGTCTCGCCGCCTCCGTGCGTTCGCCATTTTCCTCTGGCCGGCCGCAGAGCACCGGCTTCCTCGGCCCGGCGGCGGTGCCGGCATCTGGAGCTGCGGGAACCCGGCTAAGCGAGTTCCAAACGGTTTGGAATACCTTTTCTCACCGTTCCTGTCCCGGGCTGGTGGGAATTCGAAGTGTCTGTTGCGAGGTGAAACCGCCGTGGCTTTTGGACATCGCCCCCATCAATTCATTAGCGCTACGAAGCCTCATTAGCAAGTAGTGGATGGGCAGATGTTTGCTCGCTAGGTGTGACTGCAGTCGGTCGCTGCAGCGATGTGTGGGGGTCGGCGAGACGCGGCACGACGCCGAGTGGAAATGCAGCCCCTCGTGGCAAGGCAGGTACTGTCTAACGCAGAAGTGGCTGACCAAACATTGCTGTTGCTTTATAGTACCAGCGATAGCCTGGGTCTCTGTTCCCGCTCGTTTTCAGGCATAGACCCCCTCCCGCTTTTTTGAGGGGAGGCTGGGAATGGGTATGAAAATGGAATTTGTAGGTTATTGGGGGCTACTTTGTGGCAGTCACATATTCTGGATCTGTGCTGCTCAAGGCTGCATATTTATTGTGGGTCTGCTTGTACTCTGGGGAGGCTCGGCCTTGGCGAAACCTCGGTCTCGTCTGTCTGGCAGCATTGTGTGCAGCGGTCTCTTTCCAGGTCTGCTGTTCTAGGAGCCTGTTCGTGTCTTTTTATAATCACAAGCGAAAAGCTGCATGAATGAAAATGTGTCCTATAAAAAGCATCATTTAGGGTTTCTTGACATGCAGTGTGAAAACAGTAAGGAATATATTCAGCTGGTGAAAAACCACTTGGATCAGTTTTAGCAGACACGGAGATGGGAGAAAACATTGTTTGGCTACTGTGAATAGACAATGTGTTTTCAGATGGAAGCTGGATATGAAAGGATTTTTGAAAATACATCCCACACTGCAAAGTTCCAATGGTGATTTTGTTTACCCTGCCAGCTAAAAAAGCAGACAGGAACAGTATTTTCAGAAAGAGGAAACCCGAGTAGGAAAGAAGTACCCACACACATCTTGCACGCAGGAGGCTGCCGCGGGGAGCGTGTTTGCCCTGTGGTGAAATATGGGAGAAACCCTTGTGCTTGCTGTGTGAAGTGGAGGACTGGAGAATGTTGTAGGGGCATAGGGAGGGCTGAGAGCGGGCAGATCCGTCCTGGAACAACATTCTGCTGCTGCACGGCTAACCCTCACACAAGTGCCAGCAATCAGGGTTGTACCCTTCCAGGAGCACCGGGACATAGACAGCTGCAGAATTCAGCGGCAAGGTGCGGGGAGACGCCGTGAGCAACTGCAAACCGTGCTGCGCTCGTAGGGCAAGCCCTGTCCCGAGGGAGACTCTGCTCGTTTTCCCAGGAAAAACATGCGGCCTTGGCTGATCGGAGTTGACAAGTGGCCCCTCTGCCTGAGAGCCATGCAGGGCACAGTCGGCTCCCACTGCGGGGTCAGTGCTGACGCAAGGGTGCTGATGCCGCAGGGGGTCCGAGGGGCTGGGCAGGGTGGGAGACATTTTGCAGCCTCCAGAAAGGAGTTCTCCTGGAGGAAGGGAGGAGTGACAAAGCCCTCTGACTAGTGGGGGTCCTTGCTGTGGATGCGACTCCCTGTACCCCAGCCAGGAGAAGCCGGGAGGCTGGAACCCGGGAAAGTGCTTTTCTTGACAGCTCCCCAAAATGCTGACAGCTGCTGGGTAAACTGGGGCGGGGTTACCAGGATGGGTGTCCTGGAGGAGAGCTGGGAGGTGGTGCACAGGACAGCAGCCAGACAGCGAACGAAAGCGTGCCCTAGGCCAGACTTCCTACGCGCTTGCAGATGCTGTTAGGTGGGATGTCCCTGAATCAGAGCCCCGTTAGGGCTCCGGGGTGGCCCCTGCCAACAGCAGGCTGGGAAGCGTGGGTCGTCCTTCTGGCTGTTGTCTCATCCTGCTGCTGCCAACATTGTGAAGTTGCGTAGGAAGAAAAATCAGTATTTTGAGAGTCCTGTAGTGGAGGCAGAGGTGACGTCAGAGGGGAACTTGTATTCCCACCAGCATGCTCAGTATTTCCTTTAAAATGTAAAGATGTAGCAGACAGCGGGGATTTTGACAGTTCCCTGCAGCTGTTGCCAATGCGTGTCTGAGAAATTGGGAATTCCCCTACGCTTTCCTTCAAAAATACAAGCACACGAATGACTTGCTGTCCACAGGGAGAGCAGGGGCGTTCAGTGCTGGAGGCATCTTGCCTTTGGGTTTCTGGGCTTCTTGTTCTGCAGCCCTGAGCTCTCCTCTCTGGGAGCCAGTGTGCGGATTTGAAGCTCTCACTTCGCTGCCAGGGGATAGTGGCAATTTGGACTGTTCATCCTCATCTTTTTGCTTTCGTTCCTTGTTATGCTCTGTGTTGCCTAACAGTTTGGAAATGAAAATCCTTTTTATAAATTACCTGAGGATGTAAGAGTTCAGATATAAACCCGAAAACAGTACAGGAGATTGGAAAATATTGTGGTCATGGCCCTGTGCATTTTAATGAGGGCAACTTGCATTGCACTTGCAGCTCAGCCCTCTGCACTCCTCTGGCTCATCACTGGCGTAGTATTTCGTGCATGTTTCATTGGTGCTTTGTAAATGAGCGTCTGTGCTGATTTACTTGGTGTTTTAGAACCCGAGAGCTGACTTGGCTGCTCTCCAGCTCTGTTTGATAATGGTTCTTCAAGAGGCAGTGCCTAATAGATGCCTGTGAATGAATTAGTTTCCTCTCTGTGTTTGTGTTTCTTTTTCCTTTACACAGGTCTCTCAGGCAGCTGCAGAACTCCAGCAGTACTGTATGCAAAATGCCTGCAAAGATGCCTTGCTTGTCGGGGTTCCTGCGGGCAGCAATCCCTTTCGAGAACCACGGTCCTGTGCTCTACTCTGAAATCAGGTAATAAAGTCACAGATACCACAACTCTGATTTGAAACTCATGCCCTAGGAGGGACAAGGGCACACGTTGAAAGCTGTTTGAGTGTCTAGTTCCTGGTGGCGAAGTGTTCATCACTTCCCTGCTGGCTCTACAGACTGTTTTCTGTTTCTTTTAGGTGTGGCAATTGAATCATGTCTCTTTCCTATGGCTCTTTCTAGAGGTGTTTTGTTTGAGTTGGTGTTTTTGTCGGTTGGTTGGTTTTTGTGTTTGAACAGCTCTAAGGTCATTGGCAGCATCCAGAGTATTAAAAACTGCCTGAGAAACATGGCTGTGTTTGACCCAGCCCAGACATAAAAACCAGTCGCGTACCCAGCTTGGAGCAGTAGGACAGAGCCGCGGCACCTGCGTGTGCTTTGATGACTAGCTCACCGCTTAACCAGCAGCCTTGTTGGAATACGCTTTGCCTTCGACGTCACAGAGCAGCTCATTTGGCTGTGTCTGTCCTTAGGCTCCTTCGGCTGTTACTGTTGGTACAGCACCAAAAGCGGCAGAAGCAGAGAGGAGCCGAGGCAATCCCTTATCACATCCCTCACAACCTTTACAAGCGCGCGTCTGAAAGACGAGGCGCTCCCCGAACTCTGCCTGGTTTGTCCCTGCTGCCTCCGCAACGCCTGCAGGGTGGGTGGGCGGCCGCCCGCCCAGCGTTGGCGGGTCTTTGGGATCCAGTTCTGTGATTCCCGCTCCTGCCTCTCTCATCTGCGGTGCAGAGGTCAGCGGTTGCAGCGGGAGGAAGAACGGCCGTGTGTGCTAGTAGTCTTGGGCAGGGTCACACCACGACTTTTGCTGGAAAATCTTACTTCTTCTGCATGGTGAACAGACATGGAAGTAGGACATTCAGAAGGGGTTCCTCTTCTCTAAAAGAAACAAAGTAATTCCTGATAAAGAGCTGAAAAAAACTACAGAAAGAACCACTGAATTCCGCTCTTTGAGAGTGCTGTCAAAGTGAAAATGAATGTTTTCTTTCAGGGCTGAACGTAAACTAAAACACAAAGTACTTGTAAAATCTTCCCCTCCCCACTGCCAGGGTTCCTAAGCTTACAATCACGCCTGTGCCTCATCAGTAGCGCAGTTTTGATTGTTGCTGCATAGGTTGGACGAAACAGGATTGAACCTGACGAGAGAGAACAACTGAGCGTGAGATGCTCTGCGGAAAAACTTGGCGGTGGGGGAAGCACAAACAGAAGTTTTTCTTAATTTAGGTGCTACCCTTAATTCTTCCTGCACATGAGATAACATTGGTAGTGGCTGTTGCATGTGTTCTTCTGTTATTGAAGCCGGCTATCTGCTTTTTTTGTGTGTGTGTATGTATGTATTTCTAGGATTCGAGTTTGATTGCGCCATCCAGACAGGATACCAAATATTTGCTCAGACAAGTTTGATGGTTAATTTATGGTACTTTCAGAAATGCATAGCTCAGCCCACGATGTAATTTAGTCATCTTTTGCTGACAGATCAATTATCTAGTTTATTATTATTTAGTTATCTTAGGATAATAAAAAATGAAAGCAAAATCAAAAAGCCAATTAAAAAATTTTAGAATATTCAAGGATGCCAACATCCAACAAAGGAAAGTGGTTATTCAGTTTTTCTTAGAGCAAAGGAGCTTTTGTGTTACAATCTGTAAGAGAAACGCATTTAATAAAGAAAGAGCATTTAATAAACCCTTTTTTCTTACAGAGAAGGTCATCGGCGAGTTGCCTTCAAGCATGACACGAATAACAACTGCCTTTCCTTCACAAGAAACGTCTCTCTTTGTGTCCTTACTTCTGTGTGGCTAAAACGATGTCCTGTTTGTTCTTGTGTGTCTGGACTTCACTATCTTTTGCTCATGTTCCTGAAGTTTTTAATGTAACTCGTATTCTTTTCATAATTGTCACCATTGTTACCGCACTATGCTAACTATACAGATATTACTTGAGAAGTTTACATTTTAGAAAAGAAAAATGTGTGAATTTTTACCAAATTACTTGCTCCTATCTTGGTAAACTGTTACACCAGAATGACAGCAAGAACTGCTTGTATTTTCCAAAATAAAACATCGAGAAAGTGAATCATTAAAGTGTAAAACTAAATGCTGTTAGTACTGAAGTAATGTTCTCAGGGGGAATTTTGCTTCCATTAGCAAGACCTGGAACCAAGTACAGTTTTTCTTCAAGTGCATCTGAGTCCATAAGTGACACATATTAGAAACTGCCGGACACAGCGTGTGGCACAGGCTGGATTCCTAAGGTGTGTTTCTTACAAAGCTTCTGTAATACTTCTCCTAATTTGTATTTGTAAAGGTACTGCTGTGGTGGAATTTCCTTGACATGTTTAAAATGTGACCAGACAAGACACTAAAAATCAATGAGCACCCAAGTTAGTTGCATGCATAATTGTCAAGGTTTGCAATACACAAAACTTACAAAAACGTCATTTGTCTTCAGTTTTTTATAAAGCACTTTTACAAGGAAAACTAACTTTTTTAATAGGTTTTTAATTTTGCCTTTCTATTGTTTGTATTAATCTTTCAGAAGTTTAGCAATAAAATTCCTTTCCCCACTGGCTTTGAACTCATTGTTTAATTATAACAAAGAGCAGATATTGTAAGGAAGAGGATACTGTGATTTTGCAGTGGGAGGGGAGGCCTCAATCTATTTGGCTATTTGGGAAGAGAAGGTTGCTGTTGTTTTTTTTAGAAAATGTGTCTTATTAATAGAAAAATCCTATTAATAGCTATCTACCATTTTTGTGGTAAATAGTAACAATGTTATCAGGCTCACTTACATGCTTTGAAACTGCAAGGAAGATCTTTGTAACCCGAATATTTAATTTTCATTCATGTCAGCTGAAATGGGGCAGTGAGCGTCCTCCAGGCAGTTCAGTCTTTGTCAAAAGACTTTCATGTTTGCTGCCCTGCAGGAAGATGCTGAGAGTCATAATACAGCCAATACGTATTGTGCCCCTAAATACAGAAGAGAATGTCCTTCCTTAAGGGCTTTCCTTCGCTCTGACTTCCTTTCTTTGTAGGCTGTTTGAATATGGCAGTTTTTATCTTAGTACTCCACACGTGCACACACTCCGGAAGTCTCAAGGAAGCACGGTTATTCTTGTACGGAGGTGAGCGGAGGCTCGGGTTGAGGTCAAAATGGTCAAGTCGGGGAGGGATGGGAGTAGGCATCAAAGCCCTTTGGACAGCCAGCATCTGGCGGCTGGCCTCTCCTCCCCGGCAAGCCTGCCATATTTCTTTTGCCTCCTGCAGTAAAACCTGCCCCCGCCCCCCCCATCTGTTTCACTCCCCAGGCCCCCCTGCTGCATCCCCGTTCCTGCTTAGCGTCCTGGCTTGGAGCTGGGGTTCTGGAGCGGCTGCTGAGCGGGCACAAGGAGCTGCCGCACTGCAGTCTGCAGGGGAGAGCAGCTGCTGCTAGCCAGCCACTCGGTTGCTGTTGTCTCTTGGCTGCCCTGCCCAGCTCCGCTGGGTCTCTTGCAGCTGGACCATCACCACCACCGCATGTCGGACGAGCAGCGCCGTGTGAGGAGCACGCTGCAGGTCCGGGCTGCGCCCGCATCCCGCACCAGCAGCGGATGGCAGGACTTGCGCAGCAGCTGTGGGGTGGGTTGGGAGTGGTCCACCCCGGTGCGCCCACGAGCGTGGCGGCGATTCTGCAGTCCCACGGGCTCCAGTCTTTGCGGAGCAGCGTGCTTGCCGCACCCCTTTGCTCCTGGGTGCGAGCAGGGAGAGAGATGACAGCAAAGCCACCTCTGGTTCCCCAGCCATGGTCTGTGACAAAAGCTGGGTGTCAGAATGAGCTCCAGAGCAGGGCTGGTTGGTGTTGAGGCTCAGTTTTATGAGGCACGCCGCTGCCGGTTGTTTCATGTTGGCGAAATCAAGCAGACTGCATCTTAGCAGCTCAGGTTTTGCAGGTCCTCTTTTTTGAGGCAACCAAGAAACCTGACCACTGAACCTGGGCAGCTGCCTGCTTCTGTAGGCAGCAGAACGCCAGTCAACAGGACAATGCCTTGTATCCAGCTGCAGATGTACCTGGGTCTGCACTGCTTTGCTGAACGCTGGGATGGCTTAGACGGGGAGAAGCACTGCGTTTTGCTGCCCCTGCTCTAGCGTGTGTCCTCTGCAGTGGGATGGGCATCTGCGGACAACGACGACTTAGTTTCCTTTACCAAAGACCATCCAAGAGGGCTATCTGCTGATGTCTCCACTCTCCACACATGGCACAGAGGCCTCATACCAGCCCCACGGCAGCAGGTCCCACAGGATGCCCACGATAAAGCAAGTCAGGCGAGTGAACACATAAGTGCACCATGTGCCTCACATGAGCCACAAACCTCCCTTTTCTCGCTGCCACCCCTCACATCAGAAAGGCTCTGCTCCATCTGCAGGTGCCACCTGCCTGGTCACCGAGCAGTTCACAGATTTGATCCGAGAACTGGGTGTCCCTGCCCACTGATGGAGGACTGGTGATTAGTTTTTGTATTGCATTTTTTTGTCTGAGAATTAGTTGCTTCCTAATTCTTCTTAGTTATAGGTGATTTAGGGAGGAAAAAAAAAGTTCATTTTTATAGCGCAACAGTAATTTTCTTCCAACATTAAACAGATGGGATAAGGGGGAGAATGTGACGTGATAAATTTGTCAATGTCTCTCTGTGAGAGACTGAGAGTCATAAACAAAAGTGAAAAACAACTGGTCATAGCAAACCCTTTTCCTTATTTTCCACTACGTTGCCAGTAACTAACTGTACACTGACATTTTTTCTACCTAATGGAAACTTAATGCAGTCAGCATTTGAATTTTCTTTACTTGTTTAAGGCAGGCAACATGCATTTGTCTTCTAAGTCCTCTACAGATTATCTGAGGTAGTCTTCCATGACTGTTCACGTGAAAGTTCTGGTGTCAGCATTTGCCTGTGGGACAGAGCACATAAATATATAGCTTGGCAGTGGAAGCTGTAATTTTCTCCACTGTGGTCATCTGTGACTGAGAATTTGCAGAGCTGCACTCTTAAAAGAACAGATTGCTGGGCTTGGCAATCTGGGAGACAGTTCTGAAAAACAGAGCCAAACCCATAATGCATAGAGATGGAAAATGGTTAGGTCAAGTGACCACAAAAATGGGCCAGAAATAGCAAGGAAGTTGAAATTTTTATTTAAGTCTTTCTCATGTTCTGGGCAAAATATGGAAACACTGGCTCGTTTGCAATTCTAGTAAAAGTCTTTTTATGTTAAATGGTGTTTTCTAAAGTCTTGCAAGCAATTTGGGTACAAATAACTTGGGGGTATTACTGGGAACTAAAATTGCTGTTAGTGCTGTCATCATAGCTTTTAGGAATTCTCAGCTAAAAATCAGCACTCCATCTTCTCTGAAAGACCAAACCTTTCCCCTCTGAGTGCTGGTTTTATTTATCCAAATAGTGAATATGCGCTTAGTGAAGGCTCAATGTCAAGAAAGTATTTTACTGCAAGCATAAACCGTAATCTTGGTGGGGGTTTTTTTGTTTTTTTTTTTCTTCCCCTTTCTGTTACTGCATCAAACTTAAAAAGATTTGTGAGTTTGAAAACTGAATCATCTCAGCTGAAGGCCACTGAACAGACACTGACATTCTGGAGCTGGCAGGCATGCCTCTGCAAACCATGTAGGCATTCCTGCAGCAGAATGGAGCTACTGTCTACCATTGCTCCCACACGTATTTCCAATTTTGTTGCCAAATCTTTTGATGGAAAGTGAGGGTTAGGGTACTCTGCTGTCCTCTCTCTTCTGTAGCTTGCAATTGAGATGCCTTTTTTTTTTTTAATCTCTCACCAATTTCAGCTGTAGCCTGTGGTATCTGGCGCTGCCTCCCAAATGACTCTCATCTCCCTACTTGCCAACGCACTGTAGCAGGCTGAAAAATGTGGATGCCAACAAATGGCCTCCACCAGACCGAGAGTCACAGTTTGGTTCTCTGAATCAAATCTGTTGGAATCCTAGATTTCAATATACCTTTCACATGTTGTCCATAAACAGATAGGTTATTTCTGTAGCTTGATTATGATTAAAGGCAGTTCGGGAACTCATCACATGGTTTCTAAAGGAGCTGTCAGAAGGAAAGAAGTGGAACCGAGTCCAAGGGACAAATACAAAGGGTCACAGCTGTAAGGGCAAGAAAGCTCTAAGACGTTATGAGCAGACTTGAGATTCCAGCAGACTTACTTCCTCTTTCAGTCTGGAAGCTGCATGCTCAGGAAGCAAACATAGGTGCCTTGAAAACTGTGAGCTTCAGTGCTTGTTTTTTTAAATTCATATTTTATTTTTTACATAAATAGTGATAAAGTAACTCTATATCACCCATGAGAACAGAGAAACTGTAATTCTCCAGGTTCAAGGAATGAGTTTGTTTAGTAAAATTCTAAAAACATACAAAAGAATCCTGAATTAGTAAGGATTCCCAAACCCTAGTTTCTCTCTAAAAGTGAACAAAAAAATGAATTTAATCTATTTCCCTTCAAACAGTTTAAGAATTTTAAAAAGTATGTTCAGTATGCAAATCCCCACTCCATTCAAAAGAATTTAAGACGTGTTTGTCCATCACTTCTTCCAGGGACTCTTTCATATGTCAATCTCCTTTTTTTGAACTCCGGTACTTCTGCAAATCCTGAATCTGGAAAAGAGGTGGAAAGAAAATACATGTATGATAAACTACAAATACAATACCTATGCAGACTTAACTACGTGTTTCTCAGAAGCAGTAACAGACTTTAGCCTTAACCAGTATACTCTGTATCAAAAGTATCAACTGTCATAAAATTAAATGTGTACAGATTAACGTTAACTACTAATTACCACTTCTGATCCATTTCATGCATATTGTCCTGTAATAATACAGGACCTTATACAAAATAAATACATCAACCTGCACTATGCTTAACCACAATATTTCAGTAAAGATTTTAATGCTTATTTCTATTTCATTAATATTACACTCAGTACTATTCAGTAATTGTGAAAGTTAATTCTTTTTAACCAGATATGTTCATGTATCTAAGTTGTTTAAAAAAGCTACTTACATTCTTAAGGTTCATGTATTTTTACAATAAAATATTTGATTAGTCAAAGCTTATTCAAAGAAGTTACTGTAACAAAATTCTGTTTAGTCTTTACAAAAAATATTGTCAGAAAACTTTAACACTGACCTAAGGATTTCATCTGTTCCAGTGGAAATACTGGCTTGGCATATTGGCATTAACTGTTTGAGGTTTAATGAAAGTTTGATCTGAAGCCTGAAGAAATCCCTGGGTGTTCCCAATGTGTCTTTTTAACTTGGCTCTGTACACATTTCTTAAAGTTGGGATTTCACATTACTTAAATTTGGGACTGCAGAAGGCTTTCACTGTATTAAGGTGGTTTTTTGTATTAGCATGCCTAACTATTTAGTGTACTTATTTTTTCCCTAGCTAGTAAATAATAAGGCAAAATAAGCCTATTCTTCCAAAATCTAAACCAAAAATCACTTTTCCTTTTTTGATTCAATTCAGATTTAGGTATACCTTTGCCCTACTGGGCAAGAGTATTAAAGAACGCTTGTCAGCTGGAGATCACAGTGTTTTCAGAACACTGTAAAATGTGGTGCCAGAAGAATCTGCCCTGATCTCTACTGAAACTATTCTACTTAGAATTTTATACTATCAGTGCCAGTTAGAGGTTACTGAAATACTGTTAACTGCCCAGCAATACTCCAGGTCTCAATTTTTATCCCAATGGAGAGGCAACAGGTTTGTTCAGAGTTTCTGCATGAACATTATAATTTACACAGGCAGAAAATTAAAAGCAGTTCACCATATCCAGTTACCTTTTACTCTCTTTTCTTCCGTAATTGCCTTAAGTAGCCCACGAAACATAAACATATCAATTAGTTACTTGTATTTTCATGAATGATTCTGATCTAATTAGTCAAAGCATTTAATGCTGTGCTGTACCAACAAGAGATTTAGTGACAGGCAGCAACAGTCATCTGTACTAGGAGTTTGGTACTTTACTTAAGAAGCTTAATTTAGGATTTTTAAAGAATGTGGCACCCCACCTACAGGGAAGCAGCAGAATTAAAAAAAATACCACAATATACAATACAGCAATACTTAGTCTGACAGGGACTAGACCTGCTTTCTTACTTTAAAGACTCCATGGATACATATTACGGCTTATCAAAAAAGGTCTCAAGCTAACTATATCTGAGAAAGTAAACCTGGGATAAGAAAAGTACAAAAAGAGAGAAGCCTGAAGCTTTTAAATAAGGACTGTCCACACCCTCATGGTAATCAAAGTTTTGCATGCTATACCATCTGTGTGAAAAAATATGCTTTGGAATGATTTCAAGATTGAGAGTTTAGCCCTGGAGACGTTAGCTAAAAAAAAAACAAACTCCAAGAATAAGGGAAGTGTATGAAACAAACTTGGAAAGTTGTCAGAGTGAAATTGTTACTTCATTAATGCCAACGGCAAAATGTAGCCATTGGTAGTATCTAAATTTCACTCTCTGAGTTTGCTGAATCTACCTTTTGTCCTTTAGAGCAAATACTTCCTAGTCTTTTCTTCCCCCTTTTGTCCAAACCTATGTTGACAAAATAATATTTCCCATAACTTTTAAAGTAATTCTGGCATGTTTATTACGCACATGTCAGGCACTGTCAAAGAGAGGAGGCTGAAGCTTACACTACTGGAGAACAACACTTTTCAATATTTCACCAAGGAAAAATAATGGCAGTAATACTATTCTGTTTTTTTTAAAAATATTCTTTAGGCTCAAAACAGAAAATAAATGTTTAGGCACCATTCCTCACAGAAGAAACACATATGCAAGTGAGATTTTTAGTAAAGAAAACATGCAGCTGTTGGTTTGGATTGGATTTAATAACTACTTGAAGAAAATACAAAATCTAGTCTTACAGATACTGCTGTTTCTAGTCAAGTTACAAACAGAAGTTCAGCAAATTCTGCTTGCTTTGGACATACCTGTTCTATTCTTCCCTTTTGTCCATAAGAATGGTGGACTTTGTTTTCTCTTTCCTTTAGATTCACTATCTATTTGGTGAAAATTCAGACTTTGAAGCTCATCTGGGTCAACAAAGAAATCACAGAGAAAACCATCAGCTGCTAATGAATCACACGGGCCTGTGGATGAAGAGTTATTCCATGGGGTCTGGTCAATCAGAATTTCTCGGCTCTTAAATGCTGTGTCTTTAAATTCTTCCAGAAAACTTTCAGAGTACTCCTGAGAGTACTCACTGAAAGTTGCAAAGCAATCCTCTTTTTTGGAAGAGTTTTTGGAAGAATGATTAGAGCTATAGCACGTCCTGAAAGGCTGTCCTTGAACATGAAGAGAATTCGTAACATATAGATGAGCAGAATCTTCACAGTCCTTTGGCACAGCAAATAAATTTTTCTTCCCTCTTGTGATTACTTCTGAAGAACATGCTTTCTTTTGCATACAGCTTGGAAGATCAGAGCCAAAAAAACCTTGATGATCATTCAGTGGAGGAATTATCACTTCAGATTCCATGTGAGATGTTCCTGGTAGAGAAAAATTTGAACCATTCTGTTTAGAGAATGAAAAATTAACTTATTTCTCTACATTTTACAGAAAACCAAGATGCCATCAAGCATTTTGATTGCAGTCTGTTCCTCAGAATAACTGACCTTTCCATGATTAGAAGATAAAGGTTCTAATACACTCAGATTTTCACTTGGTTTCAAAGGAGACACATTTTCCTAGTAATTCAAGATGCTACCTATGCTGTTTTGTCCCTTACCAAGCATCTCTGAAGACTGACGATTTTGTTTATAATTGGGATAGAATGTGTTGAAGTTATTACGGTTTTCTGGGGGTGATTCACTTTTCACTGCTGTTTCTAGTGCAGCAGCAGCAGCAGCATTTAGGCTGTATGAAGATGTCATGTCACTAAAATGCTGAAACAAAAAAAAAGATACTGGAGGAGTATTTATAATACATGTCTACACTGTCAAATATGAAAAGTTAAACCAGTTGTTAGGGTACTAAGATGTATATTTTTGTATACTAGAAATAAAAAGACTTACCAATACAGAAGGAGATGCATGTACAGCAGACAACGTGCCACCTGTCTTAAATCTATAAATAGTGTGTCTCTTGAAACACAGGGAAATCAATACCTTAATATACTTTATTCTCTTTCATTAATCCCAGACTGTAGGAAGTATTGTCTGCAATGGATTGGCACATATCATACATCATAGAGGAATTAAACTGATGAGATCTTTTTCTGTTTGTCCTCCCATTTTCTTGACTGATAAAAGCTGTGCATTTTTAATCTAATTAGCTGACTATATTCAGCCTATAATTTTCCCAGACTTGTCCCATCTGAAACAGTAGGAGCACATAATTCTAACTGCAGAGCGGACAATTTAGTGAATGGAATTCTTCTGCTTAACCTTTTGGGCACTTTCAAATGCTTTATAAGTGGTGGGTTTACTGTTGTGTAAGAAGTCAGGAAGGAAGGAAGGAAAGGACAAGAGTCCTGAAAATACTTAACTGGAAAACATTTCTTGTATCAGGGAAATATATAAGCTTGTATGCTGATACAATACTTGATACAATGAAGCTTGAAGAGGAAGCTGATCAAATGAGTATTTTTCCAGTTAAGGAAATGTTCTAATCATCTTCACATGAACAAAATGGTGAATTTAGAAAATCTGCTGCGAATTAGCAGGTTTAACATTTTAGATATGAATGATATGCTAAAGCATAGAATTCCTTTTTTAAATGATACCAGCAAATGCGCATGTAGCTACAGATAAGAAAAACCTATACTACAGCAGTGCAAAAAAGATTGATCTAATACATAAATGAATTTTGGCCAACCTTTAAAACTTTTTTTGGAACCTCTGGCAGAAGTTCCTGAAGTTGATTGAAGCTTGCAGGAAACAACCTGTTCAGAGAAGATCCCTTCTTCAACATAAGCTGAGCAACCAGAGGGTTGATACATGGAAAAGTAAGCAGGCATTTTTCTGTCTGGAAATGGAAATTATTTTATTAGATTGATATCTGACAAACTCTTTTTTCTTTTTTTTTTTTTTTTTTTTGGT
>Ga0065711_1044257_pt1 | contig 14204 bp, 5 predicted proteins | sample Hoacrofraction12_FD_59098 | JGI IMG/M metagenome (GOLD analysis project Ga0065711, IMG submission 59098) | Hoatzin crop microbial communities from Cojedes, Venezuela - Epithelial fraction 12 v2 (version 2) | ecosystem: Host-associated > Birds > Digestive system > Esophagus > Crop | place...
GGCGTGGCCCCGGCGGGGGAGGGCGTGGCCCTGGCGGCGGGGTAGCGGAGCGGGCTGCGGGTGACAGGCTGCGGGGAGGCGGCGGGCGCTGGGCTCGGTGGTCGCGGCCCGGCGTTAGCCGCCGTCGCTGGGCGGCGGGGCTGGAGTCGGAGGTTTGTGCCGCGGTGTGTTTGTGCCTGGCCAGCGCTGGGCCGGGGTGCGGCCTTGCTGAGGAGGCCCGTGGTGCGGGGCGGGAGAAGCTGCAAGGCGTCTTCCCCGTGCCTTCTGGGGCTGCTGCTGGCATGGGCTGTGCGGAGAGAACAGGCGCGTTCCTCGTAGAATCGTAGGTTGGAAAAGACCTCTAAGATCATCAGGTCCAACCGTCACCCCAACACCACCATGCCTGCTAAACCATGTCCCGAAGTGCCACATCTGCAGGTTATTTGAACACCTCCAGGGATGGTGACTCCACCACCTCTCCGGGCAGCCTGTCTCAGTGCCTGACCACTCTCTCGGTAAAGAAATTTTTCCTAATATCCAGTATTCCTCTTAGATGTAACCCTTTCTCCTCCACCTTGGTAAACACAGGTAGCATAAAACATTGCAATAAAGTAAACGCAGTGCTTACAAATCCTACACATTCAGATCAGCAAGGCAACGCCTTCTGTCCTAGTTCCTGGTAACTACAGTACCTACAGCCTGGCCCCCGAAAAAGTGTCTGCTCCTGGTTGGTACTCGTCCTCCTGTGCAGCTGCGGTGGGGTGCAGAGTGCAAGCGTGTGCCCGCAGCACACCCCAGTGCTGGTTCCCCACAGCCCGTGCTGCGGCAAGATGGCAGTCAGCCAGCCACTTCCTGGTCTGGCTTAGACCTCCCAAGTGTCCTTCAGTGCCAGACGAGACCAAAGGCACCTGCTTTTTGACTTTAGAAACCGTAAATGTGTGGCAGGTTCGTCAGGCTGCTGCACGCTGAGCTGGCGCTGCAAGTGTTGGCCTTCCATCTGCGTGTGCCACTGACATGCTCGCTCTTGCACAGTGTGTCTCATGCTTCCTGGTCATCCCGTGCGGTAAACCCGACCTCTCTGGAAAACACACAGGCACGTGTCACTCTGTTTAGAAAATCTGTCTGGGCCGAAATTGGGGAACCGATGTCCACCTAATGACCACGACCTACTTGCAGGCTTACACCCTGCGATAATGACATCCCACATATGATTATACAACCCCCTCTAGAGTCAAAGCATGCATCTTCAGCACTGGAGAGCAGTATGTCTGTTTCTTCTTCACCAAAAGATGGTCCTGAGGTGCAGGCAGGTGTGGAACTTCTGCCCCACATTATTAAAATGTTTGAAAGGAATTAAGTCTCCAAGAGCAGAGATCTAAACCGTAATGTTTTCCTACTTATGAGGAGTGAAAACTGTGTGTTTAATGTAATAATTTCTAGAGTACTACTGTGGACCCCAAGGAAACCTTTATGACATGAGTAAATAGTGGGAAAACTCCTGAAACAGGCCTTAAAAATTATTGTGTTTTGTAGGCTGAAAAGCAGTATTAACTGATCAATATCTTGATATTTCCAGAACTACTTTTTTGGTTTCCCAGAATGCCACTTGAATGATCAGATTTGCTTCCTTTGTATAAACAATAGTCTCTGTAATCTATTCACAAAACAAAATCAACCACATGCTCTTATTTCAATTATTCACTTTTATTTCTGTCGTCATGGTACTTGAAAATCATCGTCTCAATCAGAATCATGTTGCGTTAGGTACTGTGTTTTGCTAGGAGTCCCCCCTTACTTCAGAGAGGTGAACAGGAGAGGCAGGGAGGGCAGTGACAGGAGGCAGGAGCGCCTTTGCCCGGAGGATGGAGTGACAGAACTGAGAATGGAAACACTGTCATAAATCTGTCGTGCCCACTGGGCAGCGTTATCCTTTACAGGAGCTCAGAAGTGAGCTGCTGAGCTGGCAGGGAGAATTTCACAGCCTAAATTTTAGTCTGGGGTCTCCAGGAACCTTTGGGTACTTCTGGTGAGAAGTTATGTATTGTTGTATTTTTCCTTGAGAAAAAACATGTGTGTTGGTAGAAGCTTGATTTAAAATGTGTTCTTTAAGCTTGATATTACGAACTGTTTCTCTGTCTCAGTGTTAATTTGTTCCTGAACGAATCAAGGATGGTAGGATTTCAGGGAGAGTGCACTAAAGCTTTGTTTGATGTTACAGAAATTGTTCTTCACAAATAGCTGATTTGTTTTTAAAGCATCTGTGCTATCTTTCCTTGAAAGAGTTTTATGTGCACTTGCACAATGGAGCGGTACGTGCTATTTTGAGATCTTTGTGTAGACTGTATGAAAAACTTTTTTGTCATGTTTTGCTTTAGTGTTACTTTTTCCACAGTGACACAGTTCTCCCACAGTGCTTTGGGTTTGCTGCCTCTTTCCCTAGAAATCATTTATCTCCAATGGAACAGCTAAGAGAACAGGGGAAAACAGAATTAACTTTTAAAGGTTTCAGCTGCTGTTGTCAACCCAGGGAAGTGGGTGACCACAAGGTGGTAGCAGTCTGCAAGGGAGGGACAGGAGATGGCTCTGAGGTGGCATCTGCTTGCTCATCCAAGGAGGCAAATGTGTGTGCCTTATGCCGTTAAGTGGAGCATTCGCAGCGCTCAGGCAGAGTTATTTTAGATCTATTTTCTGTTAACTTGTGTTATTTCGTTTTGAGGTGATCTTCAGTGAGATAGAACAACGGGGGAAAACTCCACAGCATCTCTCTTGTCAGCTGTAAGGCCCCATAGACTGGCAGCACGTGACTTTGCCAAGGAGGCCAAGTGCAAATCCATTTAAAATTACCAGTGTAAGCTGGCATCTGGGCTTGTGCTGCTGGCCGGTACAGTCTGCCTGCTCTTCAGGCTCTGCTCACTGCATCCATAATGGCACGGCCCCAGGCTGCAGAGTGCTGACATCCTATTTATTCCTGCCAGCTTGGATCGGTTCAGAGTAATGTAATGGGTTAAATTCATACTGCCTGGCTTTGTGAGAGATCATCCGCCCTCTCCGGGCTGACATAAAGTTCATGTTAACAGAAAGAGACAATGAAAACTCCATCATGTGCTCTGTCTGATTTGACAGAAATGCAGTCATATGCCCACACGTGATCGAGATTAAATTTGTGCTGCTGAGTGATCTGGCAATGTGCAAACCCCTATTAATGTGCATGAAACCACAGTTTTGGGAGAAAAAAAAAAAAAAGCTTTAACTTCTGCTGCTCCTGCTATGAGAGAAAAGAAGAGAAATGGGACCTTCTGACAGATTACTGGGGCAGAAAACTGCAGGGATCATTTTAGTCTGGGTTTCAATTACCAGTAAAGATATAGGAGGTTCTTCTGTGTATTGTTTTACTGTTGATTCTGGAAGAATTTAATCCTTTCTTGATGCATGGGAATTGCAGAAAGGTGTGTGAGGACTGGCAGCACTAACCTATTTCTACTCTATATCTGCTCTACATTGTACTCAAGTGAAGATTTTGTGTATCATCAGGACTTAATAAAAGGCAACATTCAATTTACAACATTATGAGATTAATTTAACTCTGCAAGGAAGAAAAGCCCTGCATTTCTTGCTGCATTTATGTATAGATGCTAGTTATGCTGTCTACTGCAACAGTTTCATTTAGACTTGGTGCTCAGATGTGAATGCTTAGACACTTTGCAGAAGTGCAGTTTAAACCTTTTGAAGTAAAAAAAAGGGTGTCAGTACTAGTAGGGACTCAACATTCATTGTCATTTGCTTACTGAGAGCCATACCCAACAATCTAAACTGTTATTTCCTCCATAGAGTCAATCTTTACTCTTGTGCAAGTTTTTCTCCTCAGTGCTGATGATTTAAACACCTATTCATTGGTCCATAAGAGTCTGTCCCTGAAGGCAAAGAAGTGAAATAATGTCACTTAATGTTGTACAAAATGAAGCCATGGTTTGTATTAGGTCCCTTTCACCCAGTGCTGCAAACATGCACACACGCTTTAAATTTCTTTCAGTTTCTGTGGGACTATTCTTAGCAGTATGGTGAAATGCGCTTATGTTAAACAGGCTACAGAGAAGTTTCAAAATAAATCATGTCCTGAATTGACCTGATTCCCTTCATTGTTGTTTTCTTTTGGCTGTAATATAGCTTACAGAGTGAGAAAATACAGCACTGAAGGTAACAGTCTAATTTGTTTCTGATAAAATTGTTGATATGTTTTTCTATTTCTGACTTATTTTCCATGTTTTCCCTTCATTCCACAATTCTCAAAGGTTCATCCTCCATTTTACAGAAAGCAAACTGTTTGAGAATATGTATTCTAGCTACTTTTAGCTAAGTAAAAATTCTCTACTCTCTGCATGCTTATACAACTGGCTCAGGGGATTTAGTAAATCTCTATGACTTTTTACAGGTATTTGAGAAACTCTTAGTCAGGAAAGCTTCTTTAAATCCAATTATTTCAGCTTTGTTCTTTTCTGTTCTTTCCAGATATTTTCTTCTCTTAGGCCATCTCACCAGAGTCACATCCCTAGCTGCCAATACTGATTTTTGTGTCCATGTTTGGGTTTCTTTTTTTTCTTTTCCTTTTCCTGGTTCCAACTTTAATAAGCCTCCTGGGCTTTCTCTGAAGATTTCATCTGCAACTGCAAATAAACCCTTGTGTATCTCTGATGCTTTTATTTGGATTAAAAACCCAAGTGACCTTGTTTTAAAAATTAAACAAAGACCTCTTGAAGATACATGGAGACGGGTAATCAGCATATACCTGAACTCAAACCTGGACTACAGAAAAAGTAAACACATTTTAAAAATTGTTTTCTGCCTTCATTAACAAATTGCTCTGAGCCTGCTGTAATGTTGAAGTTCCTTCCTGTGTTTACTGGGTAAAAAGGTTCTGTAAATCTTTTCATTAGAGAGGATATGTTTCTTTCCCATTCCCCCAAATACTTGGAATCTTGTATATAAGAAAGATTTTCCTGCATACTTGGGGAATATTTCTAATATTTTTCTTTATTACTTCATTCTGTTTTAAAGCCTTCGCTGAAGCTCTTGAGACATGTTGAAACAACCTGAGATCACCCAAAACGAAACCTGAAATGTCATGGTACAAACTTGGCCTTGCAAAGTCAGAAAGTTTGCAAGCAACAATATACGCCCTGTTCCAAGGCAACCCTGCTTTAACACAAGTGCTTGCCAAAATCATGTTACTGCCTTCCAGCACCACCTCTTCAGACAAATGGGTAATGGTGAGACCCTCCCGGAAATGGCTGGGGAGAAAAATGTCAGAGAAAATGGGTGGAGACCATGCACAGATATTACTGCTGCTGCACATGTTCTCCAGGGATAGGAAATGTCTTTTTATTATACGATTATACAGTGCTTAGCACAACAAAGCTTCAAACCCTGCTAGTTTTTGGATGTTTGAGGAATACTAGTCAAAATTGTGCTATTTAACCAATGTTTGTTGTAGTGCTTTGAGAGTTTGGTTTGTTCCACAGGTTTTACTTTCATCCACATTCCCCAGCTACATATTAGTGTGACTGTCACTGTTACTGTCATGCCATGATTTGTCCTCCCTGCATTCTGGACTACTTTATTTTTGGATTCTGAGTACGACACTCATCTCTAATCACATGCAAATGTCTGCATCTGAGCTAGGCACCTCAGGCACTCTCCCTTGTCTGTAGAGGTTTGGTCAATGCAGCTGAGACTAGGGTACGACTCATCTCACACTGAAGCAGATGCCTGCGTTTGGTTAGATGAATACCTCCTTCAACTCCAGTGGTTTTATTGACTAGATACCCTGTGGCAGCAGTGCTATAGATACATATAGTTAGGAGAGCTGAATCCCATCCTCAGAGACCTTTACCGTGCTACTGGTATAACTAAACATAGAAAGCTGATATGTAGATGGTGCCTAACGTGATCCCAGTCAGAGGGCTGGGTGCTGCAGGGGCTGTGTCCCTGGCCCAGTGAAGGGGCTCCTGTATGGTTTTCCCTATTCTGTGAATCGTCATAACCAGGCCCGTAGAGCTGGCCACATCTGGTGCAGAGCATGAGCCCCAGATAATAATCTTGCTCCTTTTTCCCCTCAGCCACATCTTCCCTTCCTGCCTGCCCTGTCTTGCCCTTCCCTTAGGCTAACCTCTGCCGCTGTTCCCAGTGCTCACATTGCCTTCTGCCCACTCGGCCATTTTTCCACTGGTTTCATTGTTTTTTTCACTGGACTTTTTTTTCACTAGTGTCTTTCTAACTACAGGGACAGTAAAAGTTAGAGAAATTCCTTCCTCGGCTTTTGAAATAGCTTAAGACATAAGACAAGCTCCACTGGGTCAGCCCCAGGGTTCGCACATCCATGATAGCTGCCAATAGTGAATGCTGGGGGAAAACACAGGGCAAGCCCACAGTGGTACTTCCAGCCTGCAGAGGTCTGGCTCAAAGGTTTTCTGGATCAGAGACATTACCTTTGAATCTAAATACACGAACTTTCATAAACAAGGTAGCAGCACGGCAGTGGGTCTAAAGTTGACAAGTCTAATCCCTCCTCTCTCCTCCTCCCGCTCAACTGGGCATTGCTGGCTGTGTGGCTATTTTGTAAACATGGGGTTTACTTGCAGGAACTAACTCAATTACTTTATCTCATTTTTTAAAACTAAATGATTTTTTCCTTAGGTACAAACTCCCTAGAAACAGGCTGCAGTCAGTGAGTGGAGAAGCAGTTAATGAAAGCACTGCCATCTGGGGTGATAAAGGCCTTGTGGCAGGCCACTGCTGGCAAGGCTGATGCATCTCAGTGTCAGCACAGAGTCAGTGACTTGGAGACTTGCACTGAAGATTGCTTCTGATCTAATACTCAGTCATCCTGGACATGGACCTGCTGGGATAACCAAGCTCTGAAGAGCCTTGTGACTTAGGAAGACCTCTGTAAGGTGCAGTCCAGCCAGCAGTCTTCTTTAGATCAGAGGGTATACCCCCAAATCGTAAAAATAAAGGCGGATCATAAGCAGCATTGTGACACCAGTGCTGAGAGGAACAGTGACCAGTTTTCCAAAATGGCACAGAAATAGGGGAGGCAGTGGGAAAGGCTGATGGAGGAAGGTGCTCTGGGGAGGGAAAAGTTTAGTTCTATGAAAGGAAAGGTAGGTAGACAGTATGTGCTTCCTGATGGCAAGCTCTGATCCTAAAGCACTGCATCAATAAACCAGAGCATTTAGAGAACAGCTATCCTAAATGATAGTTAAGGAGCATGAGCCTGCAGTGACAGCCTAAAGTAAAACCCTTCTGAAGCTAATCCAGTGGTCTGCAGCCTGTTTTCTTGCCTAACTCAATCTGGGAATGACACCAAGCAGTCCCCTGGTGGAATGGCAAATCGATTATTTTGCTGTGGCTGCTTGTATCTGCTACATTTCTTAAGTATCATCCTTAACATAGGCTGGTTTATGCTGCTCCACAAGAGCATGGAAAATATTTTGTTATTTGCTCATTTATTTCTTCATGCAAACTTGTCATCTAGAGGTGATGTGGTCTGTGTAAAATACTCAGCATCCCTCCAGTGATTTCAGGACTAGCACATAGGTGGCATGTCTGTACTTCATAGCTCAAATGTCCTGCAGCTAGCTCCAGTTACAGCTGGAATATCTGAGCAGTACTGTGCTGAAATAGCAGTTTCAATCTAGAGAACAGCACAGCACTTTCACTAGTGACTCCATTTCTCTGCAGGGAAAATTATCTGGCCAGGCTGCTGTGCTGAGGTGTTAGGCTGTTTTCCACTTCAGATCTATTTTGGTGGGCATTAACTCCGCAATCTTTGCACGAGGCTCTGTTGTACAATGCAGGTATGCTCTGTTGCCTGTTTCTGAACCAAACAGATCCATGATATAACAGACAACATGACAAATATTAACCCAGCAGATCTGTCTGTTGCAAGATTAGGACAATATGGAGTAGATCTGGTGATGCTTAATGAGTCAAGAAGATCCAGAATGACTGGTAAATCAGCACAGCGGTCCTGTAATGCAGAAAAAAACCCAGTTCAATAATGTTTCTACTTTTAAGATGAAAACAAAATCCTCTTGACTCAGTGAAATAACAATAGTTCAGATAAAGTAGCACTAGAAAGGTGATGAAACTACTGCACTAGTTTTAAGACATCTGGCATGGATGCTGCTGAGGAAATCGGTGCAGCAGTAAGAATTCTGCATGGGCTGCAAAATGCTGCTGAGAACCTATGTAAAACCACCACAGTTACATTCTTCAGCCAATTGAAACACTTATAATCCAGAAAGTGGTATGTATGGAGCAAGTTCCTTCTCTTTAGGTGGGTTCATGGAGTTTCCTAGATCATCTCCAACCTTGGATGATGTCTTTTGTCTTTTTGCAATACATTTCCAAAAGTTTTCTAATAGAGGGTGAGTTCCTACCCATCAAATTAAAGTGTAATGACAAGAATGTTGCTTGCCTTGGTTGTTTTTCCTGGATCCTTTAGAAATAGTTCATAGAGTCCCTGGGGACTGTAGACCACAGGCTGAAAATCACTTAATAATTCTCTTTCCTGATGCCTTGCAGATTCCTGGGACACAGCATCTCTTTCAGCAGAAAGACCAGGGTGATACAACCACAAATGCAGTCATAGCTTATTTGAGACAGAAGGCATGTTTTTTAGGTCAGGACAGTGGGGTACGTGTGACAAAAAGAACCTGATGGAGAGCAAAAGGGCTAAGTGACATTTAGTGTATGATAATGAATTATTTGCTTCATTTCTTTTTGCATTTAAAACTTTTCTTTGGAAGGTGAGGTGAGAGGTGAGTGAGTTTATAGGGTAGAAAACACTGGTTAGACTTACTCTGCTGTGGCTAGTTTGTTTTTTTTTTTATTTTGACTTGGGGCTAGGAACAGTCTGTGGCTGTTTCTTTCTTCTTCAATTGTATTTTTAACTTTTGGGAAAGTCACGCAGTCTTGAAGATGCTTATTTTTATAGATTTCAGAAAACAAAATAAATAAAAACAAGCTATTTGTATCTCTTGTGTCATTCAAAGTCATAACTATGACTTTCACTGGTCAAAACAGGACCCAACAGCTGTTTTTCTACAGCTCTAGAGAGCTCAGATAGTACTTGATAATGCTAAAGGTGTAATGTATTTTCCCAAAAGCCCCCTGTCTTTGCTTCTAGTAAGGGAAAGTTCTGATCTGTGGGACAGCTGCCAAAAGATGAAACCCATATTGTAAGACTGCTTTCTTCCAAGTCAGTCTGTACCAGCAGCTGGCATTTCCTAGAGCAGAAATCGTTGCTTCCATGTAGGAGGAATTTACCCTGAGATACACACATTTCACTGTGGATGAGTATCCCGGCCCCCTCTGTGCTGCTCCTGGCCCTAGACACTACAGTATTGCTCCCCTCCCGCGTGGTGGGGTGGATCGTGGCAGGCAGCTGGGTTCCCTGTGCTTTGCATTCAGATGTTAGATACTACTACTCCCATGGTTACTCTTCTGTCAGCTTCTGAAAATTCGCTGAATATTTCTATGGATGAGGAACTTCCTTGTGTTTCAGCACCAGTAATGGGAAGCCCTGTTTGAGGATGTAGCATGGTGCCATGTGCCAGCTGTGGCTTTGCAAGCCAACCGTTGTGCTGTTGGGCAGTTCTGGAAGTGCATTTTGGAAGGCAAAAGCTACTCTGGCTCTTCTTTCTTCACTTTCAGCTGGACTTACAGAGCAACAAGAAAGTGGGTAAAGGCTGGAAGATGACAAAGGGCAGTGGGATGGGGCAGTGATGTTGTGTCAGGAGGATCTTCCCTTGGCATAGCCTCACTCAGAATGATTTTGCATCAAGGCCTGAGAAACGAGTGTGGCTGGTAGGGCAGAGGTTTTAGTGCTCTGTTTTTACAGCCGTTTAAAGAATGCCATTGTCATAAAAGGACCCTTCTGGTATTTCTGGATCTAAAAAGTTCAATAAAAAATTAAGTGGGAAAACATACCGGTTACCCTTATTTTCTGTGAAAAATAGCTCCAGTTCTCATAGTACACAACAGACATTACTGTCTAACCATACAAGGTTGTGTCCTCGATAAGGACATCTCTGTATTAAGAAAATTGCCCTTGAATTTGTCATGGCTGAGCACCCAGCACAGTGTGCAGAAGTGGAGCGGGGCACAGTGACCCTTGGATGAAGGGGCAGAACCAGTACAAGCACGTGGGGAGCCCCAAGAGAGCAGGACACGTTTGCCAGCCACTGTCATCATCCTCCAAATGGAGCTTAAAGGAGGCAGTTGCGTTCAGGAGGTGGGGAGTGAGAACTGGAGAGGGTGCCAACTCACACGCCTGCAGCCTTGACACCTCCAGCACTGGAACAAAAGCAATACCAGGTCAGTCCCAGTCTGTGCTTACTGGTACTGACAGAAAACCCAAGGGGTGGCCTTGCTTCTGTAGCTGGACTTTGCTCTGAGGAAGTAGGGGTGTCCTTCTAGTTAATTAAACCTTATTTGCTACGAATAGATTATTAGCATCTCTCTGTTTTGATCCCTACAGGAATCTGCAGTCCTCCCTCTGATTCTGCTCTGTCAGGTGTGGACCCTGTCTGCTGGACACACTCCATCCAAATATTAATCACTCAATTTCTGTCCTAGGTGTGTCTTGCCAGCCTTCCTGAGGGAGTAATTCTCCGTCATATCCTTGCTTTGAGTAACCCATGAAATGTAATATCCTAGGTTAAGATATTAGTGAGTACAAGGCACTGTCTTCTGGTTTGCCATAGCTGGCTAAAATGTTGAACCAACAAACTACCTTGTCTTCTCTAAAATGTTCTTCCTTGCTAGTTACCTTATGAAGGCTAAGAACTTTGCATCTCTTCTCATAGTAAAGCCCTCAGTCCCATTGTTTCAGTGAGCTTACCTGGATCTTACTGCTGGGATCGTCTACCAACCCTTGGAGAAGACCAGGCTGGTACTGTGAATGGTGATGCCTCAAAAACCAAATGTGGAAAAAGACTGCCTGTTGGAAGAAAACACAGTTGCTTGAAACAGGACACACATGAGCACCCTGAGCTTCTTTCTCCTCAGGACCCAGAAAACTGGTCTTGGAACCAGTTGCAGTAAGTGTATGCTGACTTACAGGAGCAAGGTCAATTTTCAGCATCAGGTAGGTTCTGACCCTGTGTGTAGGGGAATGCCGTGAACTGTATTTTTTTACCTTCAAACTACTGGGACAATGCAGTAATTGTAAAGATTATTTTATCTGCCCACAGGAACTTTACTAACCCAACTTCCAGTAACTTCTAATCTCCACCATGCCTTATCTGAATTCTTGAAATGCTGCTCTTAAGTAACACCGACCTAAAAGAAAAACCAACCTCCCACTGCCACTTGCTACAGTGTATTGTAACTAAATTTAAAGGCACCTCACCTCTTCAGGTGAGGAAGAAATTAGAGCTTTTAATATTTGTCAAACAGCGATGTTCTAACTTGGAACCCAACATTTGCTGTTGATTACAACTGTCCAAACAATGAATGAGCACAGCATCCTCTGCTTTGGAGCACCAAGAAAAGTAGGAAAACTTTGCTTTTGTCAGTATAGTGCTACTGGGATTTTCCAAGGCAAGTATTGGGGAAACTTGCAGGTGACAGCAAGCAAAGTGAGATGTTTTTTTCTGTATTCTGAGATAAGCGAAAGGTGACACTTCCATTTATTTCTCTATTAGGTATGAATGGGTTTATTGTGCAAACTACTTGCCTAAGCATACTGTAGGTAGTAAAGGTTTCTATAGGTTCAGAAAGCATCTGGACTGAGTCATGAAGGAAAAATTTCAAATTGCTATGAAATACGAAGACATCAGCTCTGCCTCAGGATGTCCTTGAGTGCAAATCACTGGAAGCTACCAGATTATGTTAGTGATGTACTGTTATATATTGCCACCTTCTTGCGTCTTCTTTGCATCCATTACTGGCCACAGCTGGAGACAGAGTGTTGGGTTTGAGGGAACTTTTGTCTGATTTGGTAGAGACACTTCTGCCTTATACTTTTCTGAATGTTTCTGATTTAAATTAGACATGCAGAAGGCAGCAATGAAGCCCTATTTTGTCTGTCCCTTAGCAACAGTCTAGTAATTTTGCAGCTCCTGTGTCAGACTCGGTGACATTGGTTTGATGTGCGTGCCAATCTCCATTTTTCCAAATACTTACATATGAGTATAAAGGCTATCATATTTAAACACAGATCCTGCTCATGGGCTCCCACCTGTGCACAATTGGTAAGCATGGGTGATAGACTGTCAAAACCAACCGGGATCATCCTAGTGACAACTTATATAGCTCTGACTTGAAAACTTCTCCAGTGGTCCTGCACAAGAGCCCTGAACCGCCTGAGCCACAGATGTTAGTCACAGTATATGTATCCTCCATCCTGTCACACAGTCTTGTTTTGAAGACCTACAGGGCACAGATCACGTGGAAAGTTGTTTCTGAGATTCATTATTTCCTCTGTTAGAAATGAGCAATGTGGTTATTACCTGAATTTGTCAAACACTAGTTTCCAGCCACCAGATCTGATTTTACTTTTGCTGCTTGGAGGAAAGAGTGATCTCCTGTCAGAAATGTGTTCCGTGAAGACATTGCTGCGTGTGACCAGATGGCCTTTTGACCTTCTCTTTAGTAAACCAAACAGGGATCATGGATCCTCGATGGAAAGTAATGAAGCCATTTCGGGTTACTGAGTACTGCTGAGCTGCAGCAATGAGTTGTGCTTGCGCTCTGAGCTTGCTGCAAGCAGAAAGGATACATGCAAGCAGAAGCTACCCTGAGCTGCTTTTTTATGACAATTGGAGCAGCCATAGAGGTGACCTTCTCTAACCCAGTCAATGAACAGTAACATTTAAGGCTGTGGCAACCCCCTTGCTTTGGGTGTGTGTCTGGGCCCTGAACTAATTTACCCCCTCTGTGCAGATTCAGTGCCTCATCACAAAGCTCGAGGGACTGAAGGGGCCGTGGAGACAGGTTTCTCTACTTGTTTTTAAGTAGTGTCAAAGTGAAGACGCATGAAGGGCAGCGAATGGTTTTTGCACTGCTGTGTAGCTCCCAGCCACAATTCCAGTTTGAAAGCAAGCCAGATTTGTACCAATAGACCACTTGGGACTTTTATTTGGGGCTCAGAGAGAAATTCCAGGCGGTCCCCACAGTATGACTTTTCTCAGTCCTTCAAAAGAGGTGATTTAAAATTTGCTCTGTAATTAAATTATTATGACTAGCAGCAATTTGCTTCTGCTTGTAATTTAGTTCATATTAAATTTAACTCTATAATTTTTGTCTGTGTGAACTTGGGAATCTTGTTTTTAATTGACTAATTTAGATAGGTCAAGAGATAAAGTTCTTCTGGGAGCAGGTACCCAAAGGCTCCAAACTTCTCAGGTTGAATGACCACATCAGCCCAGGGCCAGTAGTGAGGGCAAGGAAATATTCTTTCCTACAGAGTTTATCAAGAGAATCTTGGGATCAGGGTAGCTAATTATTCAGGTTAAACACTGCTTGAAGTTCTTGTGAATGCAGATTTTATACACATAGAAAAGCTACACACTAAAATGATACAAAACCGTAGCACTTTTTCAGTCAGGTAGTTCACTGGTTTGCAGCGGGTTGGGTTTTTTTTTGGAGCCTGACCTGATCCAAAGCCTGTGGAAGTCAGTGGAAAAGCTCTAAAGAGAATCCTGGCTTTAAATCAAGGAATTAAGTTGTATGCCTTAGTGCCATAGGATATTATTGCACTAAAGAGCTTATTAAGATTAAAATTGGGATTAGGCATTACCATGAATGAATGCAAAGAGGTTACATGGCTGGGATAAAGCTGCAAAGATTTATTCTGCCTTTCAGGGAAATAAATGGTCCCAGACTGGACCCAAGAAAAAAAATTACATATAGTAGCATTACACACAATGAGATGCATCTTGTATCTTCCTAAGTGGAGAAATCTGGCATTAAATGTGGGAAGTGGAACTAAAATCTCACTGTTTTTTCCCAAGAAGCAGTTCTTGCTGATCAGTAAAATGAAAATGTCTCACGCACTTCCACGCTCTTTCTTCAGAGCCTTACATTTTTTGCTGGTTTTTTTATATTTACTTTTTCAAACAAGCTTTTTGTTGCCGTTGCTCCCTTAGCCCCTAGAGAATCAGCAAATGACCCCCAGCACTGCAGGAAAGAGGAGAGGAGAGGAGAGGAGAGGAGAGGAG